>LUMW01000012.1_pt1 | contig 70094 bp, 70 predicted proteins | sample 729761 | NCBI WGS metagenome assembly LUMW01 (sample SAMN03860302, study PRJNA289734) | marine metagenome | biome: seawater column; feature: ocean; material: water; isolation source: Red Sea water column Station 192 - depth 500m | place: Saudi Arabia: Red Sea | collected 2011-10-15 | depth 500 m
CGGAAGATGTCAAGCAGTCTGAGACACGTCTCGTTACGCGGTCTGTATGAGGGCCTCCGGTGAGGGCTGGTTGATCCAGGCGGCCTTGGGCAGCTTCGGCGCCTGGGGTCGGCGGTTGCCGAACCGTTCGGGGTGAGCAGCGTGCGCGGCGTCGAGGGTGGCCTGACGCTGGACGCGGATCTCGGCGGCGGTGCCGTGGTGGACCGACGCAGGGGTGTGCAGCCCGATCCCGGAATGGCGGTGCTCGTGGTTGTAGTAGGTGAAGAAGGCCTCACAGAACGCCCTCGCGTCGGCCAGCGACCCAAACGCGTCGGGGAAGACAGGCGCGTACTTCAGCGTCTTGAACGCCGACTCGCTGAACGGGTTGTCGTTCGACACTCTCGGTCGGGAATGAGACCGGTCGACACCCAGGTCGAGCAGCAACTGCGCGACGGGTTTGGAGGTCATCGAGGTGCCCCGGTCGGCATGGACCGCCTCAGGGATCCCGTGGTCGCCCATCGCCTCCTCGAGCATGGTCTTGGCGATCTCGGAGTCCTCAGCGTTCTGGACGGTCCAGGCCACGACGTAGCGGGAGAAGATGTCGAGCACGACGTAGAGCTGGAACCAGACCCCGCGGCCGGGACCGCGGAGCTTGGTGATGTCCCACGACCAGATCTGCCCGGGCCCGGTGGCGAGCAGCTCGGGCTTCTTCTTCGCCGGATGGACGGCTTGCCGGCGACGTTCACCGGCCGCGCCGCAGGCACGCAGCAGCCGGTGCATCGTGGACATCGAGCACCAGTAGGTGCCCTCGTCCAGCAGGGTGGCCCACGTCTGCGCCACCGACTTGTCGCAGAACCGCTCGCTGGTCAACGCCGCGAGCACCTGCTCCTGTTCGGCGACAGTGAGCGCGTTCGGTGGCGTGGGCCGCTTCGGTGCCGGGCCATGCACCCTGGGCCGCTGGGCGCGATAGTGGCTACCCCGCGCACGTCCCAACAGGTCGCACGCCTGCTTCACGCTCGTGTGGACGGCGAGCTCGTCGACGGCAGGGTTGATCACCGCTGCGGCGGCTTCGGCGTGCCCGTGCTCTCGGAGAGCGTCTCCAAGAGCGCGTGTGCTTTTCCCACCAGGTCCAACGCGGCCTGCGTCCGGGCCAGCTCGGCCTCGGCCTTCTCCGCACGCGCCCGCAGTTGCTCGATCTCCCGGTCCCGCCGGTCACGTGACTTGGGTCCAAGCGCGGAGCTTGCGCCCGCCCGGGCGGCCTTGCGCCAGTCGACCATATGGGAGGAGTACAGGCCCTCCCGGCGCAAGATCGCGCCCCGCTCGCCGTGGTCGGCGGCGTCGTACTCGGCCAGGATCCTCGCCTTGTACTCCGCGGTGAACGTGCGTCGCTTCGGACGGTCAGCTCTCGGGGTCACCACCCCATCATCGAACGCCGTCGTATCGGCCAACGTCATGGTCATCAGGTGTCTCGCTTCTCCGCCCCGTGCAGAGGGAAGGAACTCAGAAGTGGTGTCTCACCTCAGCCTGACGCATAGGGGTCCGATCCGATGAGCTCCACCGACGAGTCCGCCTGAGCTGACCACGTCGACCCGTCCCAGTACTGCCACGTCGCTTGATCGGCCAGCGAGTCAGGTCTTGCTCTGGCGAGTTGAAGCGCGAAGCCGGAGATCTCTGTCGGGTTGTTGCGACGCGAGGTCCCGTAGATGTAAGCCCAACGGCCGCGAACCACCGCAGCGGCACCCCACATTGGGGCAGTCGTATCCACCAGGTCATCGCCCAGATCGCGAACGGACAGCAGTTGCGGGGTCTCTCCTGCGGGAACGACGTACCGCGCGATGGCCGGTCCGAGGATCTCGAAATCGAAGATCCCCCCGCCCGTCGTTGAGCGCACCCGCTGCGCAAACACGTCCACGAGGTCATAGCCAGCGCGCTCGACGGTGATGATCGACATCGGCCAGTACCCGGTGCCGTCAGAGCGCGAGGGGATGACCGCTCCTCCGCCGTCGGGGATCACTACCGCGAGACAGCCGGACTCGGAGACAAGCATCGAGTTCCGGACCAGCGATTCGGCGCCACTGACCGTTCGCAGGGTGTCGCCGAACAGCCACAGACGCCTGCCGTCTTGAAGTGGCGCGGAGACTCCGACGTCTCCACCCTTGAAGGCGGTTGTTCCACGCAGACGCGTGACCCGGTTCAAGTCAGCAACGTTACGAATCGTCCCCGTCGCAGCGCACTCGGTCGAGACCGTGAGCCGCGCCAAGTTCAGCGGCGACGGTCGGGGAGCCGCAGCGACGCTCAAGCAGCTCACGGTCAGCGCGACTATGACCGAGACCGAGCTGGCCAGCCGGATGCGATCAGCCTTGTGCAGCGGAGCAGCGCCAGACGAGGTCGGTTCAGCGTGAGGCGCAACCCGATGCCGGGTCACCCACAGCACCATGGCGGCCAGGGCGCTCGTGGCGCCCAGGACAGCCAGCGAAAGGAACCACCATTCAGCGGAGCCCGATTGGCGACCAGAAAGCATCTCGAAGCCGGCCCCAGGGATGCTCCATCGCAACACCGATGACCAAGGCGAAGAGAGAAGCACAGGATCACCGACGAGTAGCAGCGGCGACGGCAGGACCAGGCTCAGCACCAATGCAAGCGCCAGTCCCGGCCAGCCGAAGATCGCCTCGAACGCGAGTGCCACAAGGCCGACAGCAACCGTGACACCGATCAAAGTTGCGATTGCGCGTGGAGACGCCAATCCGTTCGAGAAGGCGACCATGGCGGCAGCTACGAGGACCCCAACACAGCCAAGCACCGCGACACGGAGGAGTTCACGCCTGCGATCTCGCGAGTAGGGCCCCCATCCCAGGGACACCAGCAATACCGCGCAGAAGCCCGCGACAGCTGCGACAAACGAAGCTTCCAACGCTGCTCGGTCCGTCGGTGTGTGGCCGCGATCGACGGGCACGACTCTCCCGGTCCTCCCGAAACGCGCTTCGATCTCTTGCAGGGCTGCAATCACGGCATCTCGAACGTTCGGGTGTGCTGTCGACGAGACGTAGATGTCATCTCTCGATGACTCGATGTCCAATACGACGACGGCAATCACCTCGCCATCTTCTAGGCGACCGAGCCCCTCTCGAAGCGTTGTAGCTGTCGACACGTTCAATCGATCGGTCTGGCTGCGCGTGTCCTCACCCAACGGTTGAGTGACGACATCCGGACCCACCAGGACGACAGGCGCGTCGTATATCCGTCCATGGCTGGATTCGGCTACCAAAGCGGCAACCAAGCCGACAGCAGTCACAACAAGCAACAACCACAACGCGACTGCTGTGACGTACCGGCGATCGCGACCTGTCGCGCGAAACGGCAAGGCCGACGACGCTGAGGACAATTGTCAGGCTCCAGGGACGATTCGGGGGTGGAGTCGGATAGATCGGGGTCGCAAAAGAACACCAGGCGGCCTCAACGCAAGCGTATTGGCCAGGGGCCGAAGAGCCGCGGCAGGAAGGCGATCACGGCGCGCTAACGTCGCCTCATAGCGGCCACGAGGCGAATAGGCACCTTGGCGGCCCACCGTCCCAGGAACGATGGACAGGGCGATGTCTCCGGCAGGTCACCAGGCGAGCGCGAGTTCCAACTGGGCGCTGACGCCAGTCGCTTCGCCACGGTTGCTGCACGGACACGCCCAATGCTCCTTGCCGTGGGGCGCTCAGTGGTTCAGTGGGTGGTGACGTTGTCCTCGACCCAGTCCCGCAGCGCGGCGAGCGGTACGGCGGCGCTGTGGCCGAGGTCGGTCAGGGCGTACTCCACGCGCGGCGGCACCTCCGCGTAGACCGTGCGGGTCACCAGGTCGTGGTCCTCGAGCCGCTTGAGGCTAGCGGACAGCACCTTGGGGCTGATGCCCTGGAGCTGGCGACGCAGCTCGCCGAAGCGCTGCGGGCCGTCCTCGAGGGCCCCGATCGCCAGCGCGCTCCACTTGTTGGCGAGCAGGTCGAGCATGTCGCGGCACGGGCACATCGCCGTGTAGACGTCGCCCGGTCCGCAGCTGTCCGCGAGGTGGGTGGAGGCGCTCATGAGCGTGATAGTACCCTACAGAAACCAGGTGCCCTTGACGGTAACTAGTACCCATCTCTCATGCTCGAGGCATGACCACTGACACCCACGCCACTGCCCCGTCCGACCACCCGGCCGCCGCCACGATGCGGGCCGTCGCCTTCACCCGCAGCCTCCCCGTCGACGACCCGGCCAGCCAGGTCGACGTCGAGCTGCCCCGCCCCGTCCCCGGCGCCCGTGACCTCCTCGTCGAGGTCCGCGCGGTGTCGGTGAACCCCGTCGACGTCAAGGTCCGCGGCGGTGGCGACCCCGATGGCGCCCGGGTCCTCGGCTTCGACGCCGCGGGCGTCGTGGTCGAGGTCGGCGAGGACGTCACGCTCTTCCAGCCCGGCGACGAGGTCTGGTACGCCGGCGACATCCTGCGGCCGGGCACCAACGCCGAGCTCCACGTGGTCGACGAGCGGATCGTGGCCCGCAAGCCCCGCAGCCTCTCCTTCGCCGACGCCGCGGCCCTGCCGCTCACGGCGATCACCGCCTGGGAGGGCCTCTTCGACAAGTTGCGCCTCACCGAGGCCAGCACCGGCACGCTGCTGGTCGTCGGCGCCAGCGGTGGCGTCGGCTCGATGGTGCTGCAGCTGGCCGAGGCGTTGCTGCCCGGCGTACGCGTCGTGGCCACCAGCTCGACCGAGGAGTCCGAGGCGTGGGTGCGGGGCCTCGGCGCGGAGGAGACTGTCAACCACCGTGCCGGCGACCTGCGCGGCCAGATCGCCGCGGCTGCCCCCGACGGCGTCGACTGGGTCTTCACCGCCCGCGTCGCCGACCCGGGACAGCTTGAGCTCTACGTCGACGTGCTCAACCCGTTCGGCCAGATCGTGGCCATCGACGACCCCGAGACCCTCGACATCGCGTTCCTGAAGTCGAAGTCGATCAGCTTCCACTGGGAGCTGATGTTCACCCGCCCCATCGCCGGCGGCGACGGCCAGCTCGCCCAGCACCGCCTGCTGACCGACGTGGCCGCGCTGGTCGACGAGGGTCGGGTGCGCAGCACCGCCACCACCGTCCTGCGCCCGATCGACGCCGAGCAGCTCCGTGCCGCGCACCGGCAGGTCGAGAGCGGCCGCACCATCGGCAAGGTCGTGGTCGCCGCCCCGTGAGGCTCGTCCGGTGAGTTCCGCCCGGTGAGGTCCGCCCAGTGAGGCCTCAGGCGTCGACGACCTCGCGGTAGAGCGCCAGGTGCGCCCGCGCGGCCCGCTCCCAGGTGTAGGACCCGGCTAGGGCCTGCCCCGGGGCCGGGTCGCCGGGCGTGCGCAGCGCCGCAGCCAGTGCACCAGCGATCGCGGGGACGTCGGCGGCGAAGGACACGGTCGTGCCCAGGACCTCGCGCAGCACCGGCAGGTCACGGGCGACCACCGGCACCCCGGCGGCCAGCGCCTCCATCGCGGCGAGGCCGAAGCCCTCCTTGGTGGAGACGAACCCCAGCGCCGACGCCTCGGCCACCAGCGATGGCAGCGCCGTGTCCTCGACGGGTCCCAGCACCACAGGCTGCGTGCCGAGCTCCTCGGCGAGCTCGGCAGCACGCGCGTCGAAGGCCGCTCGGTAGTCGCGGTAGTCGAAGAGCGTCTCCCCGCCGCCGAGCACCAGCCGGACGTGGCCGAGGTCGGGCTGGGAGCGGACCATCGCGGCGTACGCCTCGAGCAGGTCCAGCGTGCCCTTGCGCGGCTCGATCCCGCCCAGCGCCAGGACGTACGGCGCACCGATGTGCCTGCGCCACCCCGCGCGTCCCTCGTGGTCGGTCGCGGCCGCGGCGAAGCGTGCAGCATCGACCCCGTTGGCGATGACCGCCGGCTCCAGCCCCCAGCCGCGACGCACCTCCTCGGCCACCGCGGCCGACACGCAGACCCGGGTGCTCGGCTCGACGACCGCCCGTTCGTGGCAGGCCACGAGCGCCGGGGTGGTGAACGTGTCGAGGTGGTGGATGGTGCGCACGCAGGGGAGTGCGGCGTTGGCGCTGATGCAGTCCTGGGCGTGCACGACATCGTAGCGGTCCCGCTCGGCGGCGAACGCGGAGCGCAGCACCTCGATCGAGCGCACGATGCGCTCCCCGACGTCCTCGCCGTCGACCTCGGGGAAGGGCACCGCCCGCACCCCCACCCGCGGGTCGACGGCCCGGAAGAACGTCGTGTCCCCACCCCGTCCCAGCGTCCAGACGTCGACGCTCTCGCCGAGCGCGGCCAGCGCCTCGGCGAGCGCGAGCGTGTGCACCACGCCGCCGCGGGGCTTGGTGGAGTAGGTGAGCAGGGCGATCCGCACGCCTCAGGCCCCCGGGACGTCGGCGTCGGCGGCCCGGAGTGCCACGTAGGCCTCGGGGGTGCGCTCGGCGAGGTGGTGCAGGACCCGGCGCGCCCGGACGACCTCGACCCCGGGGTCGAGCTCGGCGACGGCCAGCCCGCCCTTGGAGGAGGTGCGCGCCAGGACGTCACCGCCGGGGCCCACCACCTTGGCCTGCCCGAGGAAGCGCAGGCCGCCCATCACGCCGGTCTGGTTGGAGGAGACCCACACGACCTGGTTCTCCGCGGCGCGCGCGCAGTCGTAGAGGTCGAAGAGCCGGGACTGGCGGTCCTGCGGCAGCCGCGAGGCGCGGTCGGTGACCGACGCCGGCCAGGCCGACAGGCAGGCCAGCACGGTCGCGCCGTCCATCGCCAGCGTCCGGGCCGCCTCGGGGAAGGTCTTGTCGTAGTCGATGAGCATGCCGAGGCGGCCCAGCGGGGTGTCGAAGGCGCTGAAGGAGTCGCCGGCGTCGTACACGAGGGACTCGCCGGCGGGGCGGTGCACCTTGCGGTGCCGCCCCAGCACGCCCGACCCGTCGAGGCAGACCGCGGTGTTGAAGAGCCGGTGCTCGCCGTCGACCACCGTCTCCTCGGTGTAGCCCAGCGCCAGCACCATGTCGCCGGCCAGCGCGCGCACCCGCTCGATCTCCGAGGAGTCCTCGCACAGGCCCGGCGGCAGGCTCGTGGGATCGGGGCGCCGCAGGTCGGAGAGGTAGCCGCCCAGCGTGGCGTCCGGCAGCACCAGCAGCTGCACGCCGGCGGCCCGGGCGTCGGCGACGATGCCCGCGAGCTTGGCCAGGGAGCGCTCGATGTCACGGCCGAAGTGCGCGGCGACGGCGCCGATGCGCAGGACTCCCACAGCCGACCAACCTATCCGGCTAGCCGACCAGCGCGACCGACGAAGCGGTGAGCGCAGCGGGGATCGGGCCCGGCGAGACCCGCCGCGCCAGCGCGGCCGCCGACTCCGTCAGCGCCGGTCCGGTGCGCCCGGTGAGGTGCCCGGTCACGTGCTCGGCGTCCGCGGCGATGCCGAGGAAGCGCCCCGAGCCCCACGTGTGCAGCCACGGCAGCCCGAGGAAGTACAGCCCCGGCACCGACGTGACGCCACGGGTGTGGGTCGGGCGGCCGGAGCCGTCGAAGACCCCGGCGCGCACCCAGCGGTAGTCGGGCCGGTAGCCGATGGCCCACACGATGCTGGTGACGCCGGCCGCGGTCAGGTCGAGCGAGGTGGGGTCGGTCTCCGGATCCCACACGGGCTCGTACGCCGGAGCCGGCGGCGCGTCCACGCCGTGGGCGTCGATCCAGCGGTCGATGTCGCGGCAGATCGAGCGGTACACGTCGTCGGCGGCGTCCAGCGCGGCGCGCATCGTCGGGCGGAAGGCCAGCTCGGTGCCGCCGGGCGCGACGCCCTCGAGCAGCCCGTAGAGGTCCATCCCCTCGCGGGCGAACTGGCGCAGGTCGATGTCGCGTCCGCCGTCGCGGCCGGTGACGTAGTGGTTGGTCTTCTCGCGTGCTGTCGCGCCGCCGGGGTACTGCGCGACGCCGGTATCGTAGAGCCCCATCTCCGCCAGCCAGGTCATGCAGTCGCGGCCGCGGTGGAAGCGCGCCACCCGCGGGGCGTCGCCGAGGGCGAGGTGGACCCGGCGCCCCGCCAGGTGCAGGTCCTCGGCGATCTGGGCACCGGACTGGCCCGATCCGACCACCAGCACCTCACCGTCGGGCAGCTGGTCCGGGGAGCGGTAGTCGGCGGAGTGGAGCTGGGTGATGGCGGGCGACAGCGCCGGGGCCCAGGGCGGCACGATCGGCAGGTGGTAGCCGCCGGTGCACACCACCACCGCCTCGGCGTGCCAGGTCTCCGGGCCGTCGGGGCCCACCGCCTCGACGACGAACCCGCCGTCGCCGGACTCCGTCAGCGAGGTGACCCGGGTGTGCTCGCGCAGCGGCGGCCCGAAGGTCGGGGCGTAGCCGGCCAGCCACTCCACGACCTGGTCGCGGGTCATGAACCCGTCCGGGTCGGGGCCGGCGTAGGCGTAGCCGGGCAGTCGGCAGTGCCAGTTGGGGGTGACCAGGGTGAAGGCGTCCCAGCGGGTGTCGGCCCACTCGTGGCCGGCGGTGCCGGCCTCGAGCACGACGTGGTCGACGCCGTCGCGGACCAGGAACCAGCTGGTCGACAGGCCGGCCTGGCCGCCGCCGACGACGACGACCCGCGTGCGGCGGACCGTGGGCGGCCCCGAGCGGGGGACGGGGGCAGTGGTGGGTGCGGACATCTCAGGACTCCTGAGGCAGGGGCGGGTGGAGGCGGAGGACGGTCACGGTGGACGCGTCGGGGCAGGACGCGGCGAGCGCGTCGATGTCGGCGAGCGTCGCCGCCGCGGAGGTGCAGGCGAAGCCGAATCGGGCGCGTACGCGCTCGCTGGCGATGCCGAGGGCGGTGGCGGCCCGCTGGCGGAAGTCGTCGACCGGGTAGGTCGACCCGGCGGTGAGGTGGTCGTGGACCACCAGCGAGGGCGAGTAGTGGTCGACCACGCGACCGTCGGGCCAGCGCACGGAGAAGGTCATCTCAGGCACGGACGGCTCCCGCCATCGGGGCCGAGGTGACGGCGGAGTACGTCTCGGGGCGGCGGTCGCGCAGGTGGAACATCGCCCGTCGGGCGGTCTCGAGCGCGGCCGGTACGTCGAGCTCGGCGACCGCGAGGCCGGCCTCGGTCCCGGTGCTCGCCAGCACGTCGCCGCCGGGGCCGACGACCTTGGCGTGGGCGACGAAGCGGAGCTTGCCGAAGGTGCCGTGCTGGTTGGCGGCCAGCCAGACGACCTGGTTCTCCAGGGCACGGGCGGCGTCGAAGAGGTTGAAGCGCTGGGTCCAGCGGTCCTCGGCGAGCGAGGCAGCGCTGGCGGTGCGCGACGCGGGCCACGCGGAGATGCAGGCGATGACCTCGGCGCCGTCGACGGCCAGCGCACGGGCGGCCTCGGGGAAGGCCTTGTCGTAGCAGATCAGCGTGCCCAGACGACCCATCGGAGTGTCCACGCAGGCGAAGTCCGCGCCGGCCGAGTAGAACAGCGACTCGCCCAGGGGCTGGTGCACCTTGCGGTGCGCGCCCAGCACGCCGTTGCCGGTGACGACGGCGGCGGTGTTGTAGCGATCAGTGCCGTCGGACTCGCACAGGCCCACGACCACGGTCATCTCCCGCGCGATCTCGGCCACGCGCCGCAGCTCGGGACCGTCGAGGTCCATGACAGGGGGCAGGTCCTCGGGCTGCTCGTCGTGGCTGCCGTCGCGGCCGGCGCCGAGGACCGAGAGGTACCCGCCGAGGCAGGCTTCGGGCAGGGCGAGCAGGCCGACCCCGCGGGCACGGGCGTCCGCCACGAGGCGGCCGACCTGCGCGAGGTTGTCCTCGACGTCGCGGCCGAAGCCGGCACAGGCTGCGGCGACGGCGGTGCCGGGGGCGCCGGGGGTGGTGCTGGAGGTGCTGGTCATGAGGCGGTTCCCATTCCGGTGACGGTGGAGGTGACGGCGTCGGTGACGACGCCGTCGGGCCAGCGCAGGCCCACGCCCGAGCCGGTCTCGAGGTGGCCGCACACGGCGGTGGTGAGGTGGCGCGGCAGCAGATCGGTGTCGGGGGTGCCCGGGCTGTCGGCCTCGGCCGAGACGATGGCGAAGCCGGGGAAGCAGGTGAGCCAGTCGGCGGTCCCGGCCGCCGCCGGGGCGGGGACCGCTCCGACGTCGAGCACCGCCCGGCACCCGCTGGCCTCGGCGAGCATCCCGGTGCTGCCCACCAGGCCGCTCATGGAGACGTCCTTGGCGGCCGTCGGGGCCAGGGCGGGGACCACCGTCATCTGCGAGCGCAGCTGCTCGGGCGTCCGGTGCGAGGTCGAGTCCCACTGGGCGCCGGTGTAGCCGCGACGCCATGCACCCCCGAGGTCGGCGGTCACCCGCAGCCGGTGCCCTGCGCGGCCGCCGCCACCGGGCACCGGGGCGGACGTGCGACCCAGCGCCGTGACCGCGAGCTGGCCCGGGACCCCGAGCTGGGTGTGCCCGCCCAGGACCGGCACGCCCCAGGCCGCGGCGGCGTCGGTGAGGCCGCGCAGGACACGACGCGCGAAGGAGGCGTCGCGGGCGCCGACCGCGTCGAGGAGCCCGACGGGGGTCGCACCCATGGCCGCGAGGTCGTTGAGGTTCACCAGCACGCTGCACCACCCCGCCCACTCCGGGTCGCGCTCGACCATGGCGGGCAGGATCGCGTCGCAGGCGGCGACCATCTCGCTGCCCGGCACCGGTGCGGCGTCGTCGCCGACGAAGCCGCGCGGAGCACCGGCGGCGAGCTCGTCGAGCAGCAGCCCCAGCGGCGCCTTCGTCGCGTCGGCCAGCCGCTGGATGCGGGTGATCGGGAAGTCCACGACCAGGTGCGGGTGGCCGTGCCGCAGGGTCTCGTGGCGCACGCTCCACCCCAGCCGCTCGAAGAGCCGGCGGTGCTGGGCCTGGACCTCGGCGTCGAAGCGCAGCGCGCCCTGGGTCTCGGCCCGGGCGCAGGCCGCGCGCACCAGCGCGGCACCGACCCCGAGGTGCAGCCGCGCGTCGGACGCGACCGCCAGCCGGCTGCCCCGCCACCAGCCCAGGTCGCGCAGCGGCGGCGTGCCGTCGGGCGCCGGCGCCGGGTGGATGCGGACCCCACCGAGCAGCTCGCCGTCGCCGGCCAGCGCCACGAGCACCACGGTGCGGGGGTCGTCGTCGACGACGTCGGCGTCGGAGCCGGCGAAGAGTCCCTGCTCGGTGACGAAGACGTCGTGCCGCAGCCGCCGGTAGCCGGCCAGCTCGTGCGGCCCGGCCTCCACGACGACGTACGACGCGTCGCTGTGCCGGTCGTGCGGGGCGCTGCGCAGCGGTCCGGTGAGGACCGAGACGTCGAGGGTCATCTCAGGCCCCCTCGCAGGAGAGCGCCGAGCAGGCACCGCAGGCGGCGCAGCCGGCGGACTGGGCGGCGCCCAGCATCCCGGCGCGCCGCAGCGCCGCGCCCACGCGAGCGGTGACCGAGGCGACCATCCGGGCCTCGGGCGCCGGCACCCCGTCGACGTCGGTGGCCAGCGTGCCCGCCAGCGGGCGGAAGGGCACCACGAAGGGGTAGACGCCCATCTCGATCAGCTCGGTGGCCGCAGCGACGGTCTCGTCGGGGTCCTCGCCGAGGCCGAGGAGGAGGTAGGTGGAGACCTCGTTCCAGCCGAAGACACGGACCGCCTCGGCCCAGGCGGCGCGGTACTCGCTCATCGGGACCGAGCCCTTGCCGGGCATCCAGCGGCGGCGCACGTCGTCGTCGAGCGACTCGACGTGGATGCCGATGGAGCGGGCGCCCGCGTCGTACAGCTCCTGGATCGTGGCCAGGTCGCCCGGCGGCTCGCACTGCACCTGGATCGGCAGGTCGGGGAGCACCTCGCGGACCGCGCGGACGCAGCGGGCGAGGTGGGTGGCGCCGCGGTCGCGACCGTTGGAGGTGCCGGTCGTCATCACCATCTGCGTGATGCCGTCGAGGTCGTGGGCGGCCTTGGCCACCTCCGCGATCTGCGCGGGCGACTTCACCGCGATCGTGGAGCCCTGACGCAGCGACTCCTCGATCGCGCAGAACCGGCAGCGCTGGTCCTCGTCGTAGCGCACGCAGGTCTGCACGACCGTCGTCGCCAGCACGCGGGCCGAGTGCAGCCGGGCGATCTGCTCGTAGGGGACCCCGTCGGCGGTGGTGAGGTCGTAGAAGCGTGGGCGGGAGATCGTCTCCACGCCCAGGCCGGTGTCGGCGCCGTCGAGCAGGAGCTTGCCGCCGGCGAGGGTGTAGGGGCTGCGGGGGTTGAGGGGGATGGCCGCGCCGACTCCGTCGAGCAGCAGGTGCCCGTCGTCGCTCGGTCCGGCTCCGGCCCGGCGGGAGACCGGCGCGTCGGCGAGCCGGATCCCCTGGATCGCCAGGTCCACGCGGGTGACGCTGGCAGTGCGGTCAGGGCTGGTGGTGCTGGTCGGCGCGGCCATCTCAGCGCCTCAGAGGTTGTAGACGGAGTTGATGATCGCGCCCTTGTTGGCGAAGTGGATCACCGCGTCCTGGACGTCGAGCGGGTGGCAGGGGATGACGCCCTCGATGAGGTCCTCCTCGCGCTGGCCGTGCAGGGCCATGCCGAACCGGCAGCACAGCACGGTGCCGCCCTCGGAGATGAAGGTCTTGATGGCGTCGTTCATGTTCTGGTTGCCCGGGAAGGCCACGTCGCCGGTCGTCGGGAAGCCACGGGTGTCGGCACAGGCGAGGGCGCCGGGGCCGTAGAAGTAGAGCGTGGCGTCGAAGCCCTTGCGCAGCGCCCGGGTCGTCTGGAGGACGGCCACGAACGACACCGAGGACTCGTGCGGGATGCCGTGGACGAGGGTGAGCCAGGCCTGGCCCTCGCTGGCCTGGTAGTCGGGGAAGAGCTTGGTGGAGCCGTAGAGGTTGGTGCCCTTGCCCTGGGAGGGGTGGGGGATCTCGGCCTTGGACTTCTCCATCGCGGCGAGGATCTCGTCGTCGAACACGGACATGTGCATCTCCTGGTGTCTCTCGAGGGTGGGGTGGCGCAGCAGGTGGTGCTGGTCGGTGGTGCTGGTCGGGTGGTGCTGGTCGGTGGTGCCGGTCGGGTGGTGCCGGTCCTGCCTTCAGGACCCGTAGAGGGCCTCGAAGTTGCCCCGGAAGAGCGCGTCGGTGAGCTCGGGGTCGTCGGTGGCGGCGGCCAGCCGGGCGTGCTCGCCGGCGTGGTCGCCCCAGGGGGTGTCGGTCGCGAAGAGCACGCGGTCGTGGCCGATGCCGCGACGCTGGATCTCCTGGCACAGCCACGCCGGCGCGAAGCCGATGGCCCAGGAGGTGTCGGTGTAGACCTGCAGGCCGCGCTCGATCCAGTCGAAGAAGCGGCCGCCGATCAGCTTCATGTGCCCGCTCATGCCGCCCCCGAGGTGCACGAGGTGGATGCGGGTCGTGGCGCCGTAGGCCTCGACGAGCTTGCCGATCTGGTCGACGTCGCTGGCGGCGCCGGGTGAGGTGTGCACGTGCACGACGAGGCCCTTCTCGGCGGCGGTCGTGAAGATCCGCTCCAGCTCCTCGACGGAGTCCTCGGCGTCGACGGCGCCGCCGAGCAGGAAGCTGGTCTTCAGCGCCGCGACCCCCTCCTCGCCGGCCAGCGCCAGGGAGGCGGTGTTGCGGTCGTGGTCGCTGCCCTTGGGCGAGACCCACAGCCCGCAGCGGACCCGGTCGTCGGCCTGCGCGGCCTCGAGGGCCAGGTGATTGAGGCCGAAGGCCACGTCGGGGTCGGGGACGCCGTAGTTCGGCAGCACCAGCGCGCGCTCGGTGCGCTCGGCGTCGAGGTCGTCGAAGAGCCCGGCGACGGTCTCGCGGGCGGTGGTGTCGGGGCTGATCGGCGGGCCGCCGTAGAAGGGGTACGACGGCAGCCGGCCGATGTGCCGGTGGGCGTCGTGGGCGGCTGTGGGCATGGAAGAAGTCCACTCGCCGGGTGTTTCAGGTTGGTTCCGGCAGGAATACGGGGTGCTACCCGGTGTGTAAGTTCGCCGTTACCCCGACGGGCCTGCCGGCCGCCTGCGTGACGGGCCGATGTCGGAGGTCGGGCACCATGGCTCCCATGCCGCGGAACCCCCACGCCCGCATCGAGATCGACGCGCCCCTGGACCGGGTCTGGGAGGTCATGCTCGACACGGCGTCGTACGGCGAGTGGAACCCGTTCGTGCTGCGGGCCGACTGCGCGGCACCCCGGGTCGGTGAGCCGATCACCCTCCACGTGCGCTTCGCCAACGGCTCGACCGCCACGTCACCGGAGCGGATCACCGCGCTGGACGGCCCGACCACCGGCGAGGACGGGGTGCGCCGAGCGCTGCTGGCCTACCGCTACGAGGGCCTGCCGGCGAAGCTGAGGCTGGTGCAGGGCGTGCGCGACCAGCGACTCAGCCAGGCTCCCGGCGGGCCGACGATCTACGACACGGTCGAGCGGTTCTCCGGGCCGCTGGTGCGCCTCGCCGGCCCGGCACGCGTCGAGGACGGCTTCCGGCGGCACGCCCTGGCGCTGAAGGAGCGCGCCGAGGCGCGCCAGGTGTCATGACCGGGCACCGGCCCGGGGTTTGCCGAGCGGCCGGGCTGGCAAGACAGGGAGGGTGAGCCCGACCGACACGACCGCCGTGGACTTCCCACCCGTGGTCTACGTGCCCTGCACCCGGCACACCGCGGAGCCCGAGGAGCTCGAGGTCCGTTACCAGACCACGAAGGACGGGCGTCGCGCCGTGCTCGTCTACTCCGCCCTCGACCGGCTGCACCGGTGTTGCGGCGACGACCAGCCCTGGTTCCTGCTGCCCACCGAGCGGCTGCGCGCCCTGCACGAGCTGGACCCCTTCGACCTCGTGCTGATGGACCTGATGGTCCCCGAGGAGTCGCGGGCGGGGCTGCGCGCATGAGCGGCTTCCACCTCGACCCCGACGCCCTCCGCGCCGTCACCGACGGGCTCGCGGACGCCGCGACGACCTTCGACGACGCCGGACAGGGCGTGCCCACCTCCGCCGACGGCGGCCTGGCGGCCGGGCTGGTCGCCGACATCCTGCGCACCGTGGGTGAGGCCGGCGAGCAGCTCACCACCGATGCCGCCACCCTCGCCGGTGTCGCCGACCGCTGCAACGTCGACGTCGCGACCACCGACAGCGAGGTCGCCGGCGACCTCCTCACAGGAGCGCCATGAGCAGGGACACCCACCTCGCCGGATCGCCCGCCGACCTCGACCGCGTCGCCACCTGGCTCACCGACGTCGTACCCGCCACCAGCACCTTCGGTGACGAGGTCTACGGCGCCCGCTCGGCGACGGGGTCGGCCTGGGAGTCCGAGGCCGCCACCGCCTTCGCCGCCCAGCTGCGCACGCTGGGCGCCGCCGCCGACGGGACCACGACGGCGGTCCGCACCGCCTCCGCGGTGGTCGCCGACCTGGCCGCCGCGCTGAGGACCGCCCAGGACGAGATGCGGCGGGCGCGGCAGATCGCGCGCGAGGGCGGGCTCGCCGTGACCGGCACTGACTGGGAGCAGGCGGTCGCCGACGCGACGCTGACCTGGCAGGAGTCCGGCAAGGACATCGCCGCCCTGCTGCAGGACCTCTTCTCCGGCTCGGCCGAGGAGTTCCTCAAGATCAAGGTCTCCCGCTACTTCAGCGACGCCACCGACGTGTGGCGGCAGCAGTCGCAGGTCTGGCGCGAGATCGCCGACTCCTACGTGCGCGACGGCCGCTTCGTGGGCACGGATCCCGACGACTACTACCGGGCGCTGCGCAACATCGACGAGATGGACGACCTCGCCCGCAACGCCGAGCTCAACGGCGGGCGGGTGGCGACCAACGTGAGCCGCGGGTTCCTCGCGCTGGGCGTCATCGCCACCGGATACGGCATCTACGACGACATGGCCAACGGCGGCGAGTCCGCCGAGCAGGCCACCACCTCCAACGTCGGCGGCTTCCTCGCCGGCATGGGCGCGGGTGCCGCCTCGGGCGCTGCCGCCGGTGCGATCGCCGGCTCGATCGTGCCCGGAGCCGGCACCGCCGTCGGAGCGGTGGTCGGCACCGTCGTGGGCGCCGGCGTGGGCATCGTGACCTCGGGTGCCATCGACTCGATGTGGGAGAACGGCGTGGAGGACCTCGGCGACGTGGGCGAGGCGATCGGCGACGGCTGGGACGAGCTGGTCGACACCGGCGAGGCGATCGGTGACCTCGGCGGCGACGCCGTCGACGCCGTCGGCGACGGGATCAGCGACGCGTGGAACTCGGTGTTCGGATGAGCGGCCACCCGACCCGGCCCCCTCGTCGGGCCACCGGGGCGAGGCGTCGCGGCCTCGTGCGGACCCTGACGGCCGTCAACGTCCTCGTCGGCCTCGGCGTGCTCGCGGCCGGAGTCCTCGCCCCCTGGCCCTGGCAGGCCCGGGTGTGCGTGGCGATCGTCGGGGTCGGCCTGCTCGGCAACGCCCTCCTCGCCGCCCGGGAGTGGTCGGGCTCCGCGCGGTGGGGCGACCGCGTGACCACCCGCGGGAGCACGACTGTCATCGCCTACGACCGGGTGCCGGCGTACGCCGCCGCCTGGGGTGCCGGCTGGACCACCCTGGTCGCGGCGCTCGGCACCGTGCTCGGCGTGGCCGCCGGGAGCGTCGGCCTCGCGCTGGTGCTCGGGCTGCCGTTCGTCGTGCTCTTCGGTCTCGTGCTGATCGACTCGGTCCTCGCGCTGTCGCGGGGCGCCGAGGTGGTCGCCGACCGGGAGCGCCTGACGGTGCGGTCGTGGAACACCGAGACCTCGCTCGCCTGGGACGACGTCGAGCGCGTGGGTCCTGACGTGACCGGGGGCAGGGCCGTCCTGGCGGTCACCGGCTACACGGCGACGACGAGCTGGACCGGGCGTCGGTTGCCGCACGCCTGGCCGCGGGGCGCCCGCCTGGTGCCCGGTCGCCTCGAGGTCGACTCGCGCGCCGTGGAGCCGCACTCACCGTGGTTGCTGTCGGTGCTCCGGGACTGGGCCGCCGACCCGGCGCGGCGCTCCGAGATCGGGACCGCCGATGCCGAGCGCCGCCTGCGTCAGTCGGTCTGACGTCCCCCCGCGCCCGGCGGGGGCACCCGGTCGGGCGAGCGTGGGCCCGGCTCGGCCGGGCACCCTGGTCGAGGTGACCCGCTTCGACTTCGAGTTCGCCCCGGCGTACCGGCTGCCCGCCCTGGCCCTCGGCATCACCCCGCGCACCGCGTGGGTGGAGGTCGACGAGACCGAGCTGCGCGTGCGCTACGGCCCCTGGCGGTTGCGTACGCCGCTGGACAACGTCTCCTCCGCGCAGCTCTCGCCCGGGCCGTTCCGCTGGTACCGCACCGCGGGGCCGCCGCACCTGTCGCTGGCCGACAAGGGCGTCAGCTTCGCGACCAACGGTGCCGGCGGGGTCTGCGTGCTGTTCCACGAGCCCGTCAGGACCCTCGACCCCACCGGACGCCTCCGGCACCCCGGCGCGACCCTGACGGTGCAGGACCCGGCCCGGCTCCAGCAGGTGCTGGAGGAGCGGGCCGGGTCCTGAATCTGTGGCGCACTCCGCCGCTGCCCCTGCCCACCCGGCCGGGCGGGTGTCGGCCGGCACGCACCGGGTACCCGCACCCCATGGCTGATCCAGACCCCTCCCGGACGTGCCGGGAGCTGCTCGAGCGCGACGGCCGCACCTACGCCGAGGAGGGCGAGGTGGGGCTGCGCGACGAGCCTGCCCCGCTGTACCGCCTGCTCGTGCTGGCCACCTTGGCCTCGACCCGCATTCGGGCCGAGGTCGCGGCCGCTGCGGCGCGCGAGCTCTGGGCGGCCGGCTTCACGACCCCGCAGCGGATGCGGGACTCCACATGGCAGCAGCGGGTCGACGCGCTCGGGCGTGGCGGCTACCGACGCTACGACGAGAGCACCGCCACGGCCCTGGCCGAGGGAGCCGAGGTCGTGCGCGACCGGTGGGACGACGACGTCCGCACCGTGCGGGAGCGATGCGCCGGCTCCGAGGAGGTGGCGGAGGAGGTGCAGGCGGTGCCTCGCCTGGGGCCGGTGGGAGCAGGCATCTTCGTGCGCGAGGTCCAAGCCATGTGGCGGGACCTCGAGCCCTACCTGGACGGCCGGGCGGCCGACGCCGCCGCGGCCGCAGGGCTGAGCCGGCAGCCGGACCGACTGGCCGCGCACGTCCCGGACGGCTCCTTCGTCGCCCTGGCGGCAACGCTCGCGAGGCTCGGGCCGGGCGGGGTCGAGGCCCGATGAGCCGCACGGAGACGGCGCCCCTGGTGCCCCGCCGCCTGGCGTCAGCGACGTTGGTCGTCCTGTGCCTGCTGGTGCTGGCGGTGGGGACCTGGCTGCTGGGCAGGGTCCTGATGGCGGTGCCCTCGGTGACGGCGGCGCTGCTCGCCGCACTCCTGCTCACCGCGCTCACCCGCCCGATGACCGTCTGGCTCAGCCGCCGGTTGCCGACCTGGCTGGCCGCGCTCACCACGCTGGTCACCGGCGTCGCCGTGATCGTCGGCATCCTCGCACTCGTCGTCGACCGGGCGCTGGCGCAGACCGAGGACCTGCAGAAGGCGGCGTCCCAGGCCCTCGCCGACGTGGAGCAGGCGCTGGTCCGCTCCTCGCTGCCGGTCACGGAAGGGCAGCTGACCGACCTCGAGGACCGGGCCCGTGAGGGGTTGCCGTCGCTGCTCCCGGGGCCGGCGGCCGCCGCCACCGGGGCCGTCCAGGTGCTCGGTGGCATCGCGCTGGCCCTCTTTGTCTGGTTCTTCCTGCTGCGTGACGGGCCGCGATGGTGGCAGTGGGCGATGCGCTGGGTCCCGTCCCGGCGCCGCGAGGCGGTCGCCGAGGGCGGCGACGCGGCCTGGGACGTGCTCACCCGCTACGTCCGCGGCACGGTCGTGGTCGCCACCATCGACGCGGTCGGCGTCGCGGTGGCGCTGCTGGTCCTCGGCGTGCCGATGGTGACCTCGCTGGCCTGCCTGGTCTTCCTCGGGGCCTTCGTGCCCATCGTCGGGTCGACGGTCGCCGGCACGCTCGCCGTCGCCGTCGCGCTCGTCTCCCAGGGGCCGCTGGTGGCGCTGCTGGTGGTGCTGGCGGTCATCGCGGTGCAGCAGGTCGAGGGCAACCTGCTCCAGCCGCTGGTGATGGGACGCGCCCTGCACCTGCACCCGGCGGCCGTCGTCGTCGCCGTCGCGCTCGGAGCCAGTGCGGCGGGTGTCATCGGCGCCGTGGTCGCCGTCCCGGTCGTGGCCGTCGCCACGCGCCTGGCCGAGCAGGTGCGGGACCGGCCGGCCTGAGCCGGGGTCAGTCGGGAGCGGGCCTCAGCCGGGCAGATCGACGTTGTGCCGGTGCAGCCAGCCCACGAGTTGGCGGGCGCCGCTGGTGGTCGGGAGGATGCCGTGCTCCAGCGTCGGCGGCAGGCCGGACCCGGCGGGGCGCACGTGGCGCACCCACTCCCCGTGGGTGGTCAGGCCCAGGCCGACCTCGTGGGTCGGGTCGGTGTCGTCGGGCTCGAGGGTGATCAGCCAGAAGCGAGTGTCCTCCGCCTCGTGGCGCCGGCCCCGGAGCCAGCCGCCGCTCGCGACCCGCACGGTCGCGCCGACGCTCGGCTGCACGCCCCGCGCGCGGACCAGGTCCGCCAGGTGCTCGGGAGTCTCGGTCAGGCGGGTCGCGGCCACGTCCTGGTCGGCCGCGATCGCGCGGGCCTCACGTCGCGCGTCGGCCGTCTGGCCCTCGCACGCCGCGCACCAGTCGGTCGTGGGCACGCCGCGCCGGAAGCCGCGGTGGGCCGCGCAGAAGGACATCCGGTCCTCGGCGCACCGGCCCACCGTCGTACCCCGGCAGCGGGAGCCGAAGGCGTCGAAGAGCTCGCAGCGACTGGACATGTGAGAACCATAGGAAGGCGGGCGCCCGACCTGAGGGGTTCGCCGGAACTGTGGGTGGCTTGTTACCCGTGCACGGCCGGTGGTCAAGACCACCCGCCGGTCAGCGCCCGCCGTCAGCGACCCGCGGTCGAGGCCCGCGCCACCAGCTCGGGCGTGAACAGCACCTGCTGGTGCCGGTGGTCGGCGTCGGAGGCCTCGGAGAGGACCAGCTCGGCGGCGGTGCGGCCGAGCAGGTGGCGCGGCTGGCGCACCGAGGTGAGGGGGACGGCCGCGGCGGCGGCGAACTCGATGTCGTCGTAGCCGACGATCGCGAGGTCCTCGGGGACGGAGCGACCCGTGCTGATCGCGTGCTGGAGCAGGCCGAGCGCGAGCAGGTCGTTGGCGCAGAAGGCGGCCGTGGGCCGGCGTCGCGCGGCGAGCCCGGCCAGTCGGGCCCCCGCCTCGCGTCCCTCGGGGACGACGAGCTGGTCGGTCTCGAGCACCACGAGGTCCTCCTCGGGCCGGCCCGCGTCGACCCACGCCTCGCGCGCGCCGCGGAGCCGGTCGCGCACCTGGCCGATCGAGACCGGGCCACCCACGAACGCCAACCGCTCGTGCCCCAGGTCGAGCAGGTGCTCGACCGCCAGGCGTCCTCCGAGGACGTCGTCGACCGCGACCGAGCAGAAGGCCTCGTCGTCGCGGGTGCGGTCCACGATGACGACCGGGGTGCCGCGCGCGGCGAGGTGATCGAGGAACGCGGCGTGCGGGTCGACCGGGGTGACCAGGACCCCCTGCACCCGCTGCTGCTCCAGCAGCTCGACGTGCGCCCGCTCGCGCGACTCGCGGTTGGCGGAGTTGCACAGCATCACCGTGAGGACCTGCTCCTCGGCGGCCGACTCGACGCCGAGTGCGACGTCGGTGAAGAACGGGTTGCCCGCGTCGAGCATCACGTAGGCCAGCGTCCGACTGGTGCCGGCCCAACAACGTCGCGTACGGCGCGGCCAAGGCCGACCAGGCCCACCAGGTGCCTCGCGCATCCGCGAGCTGGCCGTCGAGGCCGGCGAGCCGGTGCCGGCCAAGCCCATGGAGGTCACCCGCTGCGTGCTGGACTCCCTGGCTCTGGCCTACCGACGGCTCCTGCGCACCGCGCTGGAGCCCGCCGGCCGCGAGGTCGACGTCGTGCACGTCGTGGGTGGCGGGTCGCAGAACCACCTGCTGTGCCAGCTCACCGCCGACGCCACCGGTCTCCCCGTGCTCGCCGGGCCCTCGGAGGCCGCCGCCCTGGGCAACGTGCTGGTCCAGGCCCGCGCGCTGCTGAAGGAGCAGGGCAGCACCGACCTGGGCAGCACCGAGCTGGCCGACCTGGCCGCGATGCGGTCGCTGATCCGGCGTACCCACGAGCTGCACCGCTTCGAGCCCACGCCCGCCGCGCGTGGCGGCGCCGACTGGGACGCGGCGGAGGGGAGACTGGCCAGGTGAAGGTCGCGCTCTCGGTCACCTGCGTCAACGACGCGATGTTCCCCGACGTGGGGAAGGCGGTCGTGCGGCTGCTGCGCCGGCTCGGCTGCGAGGTCGACTTCCCGCGCGCCCAGACCTGCTGCGGGCAGCCGATGGTCAACACCGGCTACCTCGACGAGGCGGTCGGCGCGGTGCGCACCTACGTCGACGCGTTCGCGGGGTACGACGCCGTGGTGACGCCCTCGGGGTCGTGCGCCGGGTCCGCGCGGCACCAGCACGCGATCGTGGGCCGCCGCGCGGGCGAGACCGGGTCGGACCCGGGGCTCGCCTCGGCCGTGGCCGCCGCTGCTCCGACGTACGAGCTGACCGAGTTCCTCGTCGACGTGCTGGGCGTGACCGATGTCGGTGCGTACTTCCCGCACACCGTGACCTACCACCCGACCTGCCACAGCCTGCGGATGCTCGGGGTGGGCGACCGGCCGCTGCGGCTGCTGCGCGAGGTGCGCGGGCTGCGGCTGCGTGAGCTGCCCGCGGCCGACCAGTGCTGCGGCTTCGGCGGCACGTTCGCGGTCAAGAACTCCGACACCTCCGTGGCGATGGGCGCCGACAAGGCCAGGCACGTCCGCTCGACCGGCGCCGAGGTGCTGGTCGCGGGCGACTCCTCGTGCCTGATGCACGTCGGCGGCGTGCTGTCGCGACAGCGCTCCGGCGTCCGGACCGTGCACCTGGCCGAGGTCCTGGCCGCGACGGAGGATGACTGATGAGCCGCACGTTCGTGGGGATGCCACCGTTCCCGTCGGCTGCACGGGAGGCGCTGGGGGACACCCAGCTGCGCCACAACCTCGCGCACGCGACCGGGGTGATCCGTGACAAGCGGGCTCGGCTGGTCGAGGAGCAGGGCGACCTGTGGGAGCCGCTGCGCCTGGCCGGTGCCGCGGTCAAGCAGCGGGCGTTGGACGACCTGGCCACCCACCTCGAGCAGCTGGAGGCCTCGCTGACCGCGGCCGGCGCCACGGTGCACTGGGCGCGCGACGCCGAGGAGGCCTGCCGGGTCGTGGCGTCGGTGGCGCGCTCGCACGGCGTCGACGAGGTCGTGAAGGTCAAGTCGATGGCGACCGCCGAGATCGAGCTCAACGAGCACCTGGAGGCCGACGGCATCGCCGCCTGGGAGACCGACCTGGCCGAGCTGATCGTCCAGCTCGGCGAGGACCTGCCCTCCCACATCCTGGTGCCCGCGATCCACCGCAACCGCGCGGAGATCCGCGAGATCTTCCTGCGCCGGATGGCGGCGGTGGGACGTCCGGCGCCGGTGGACCTGACCGACGAGCCGGAGGTGCTGGCCGCCGCGGCGCGCGAGCACCTGCGGGAGAAGTTCCTGCGGGCCAAGGTCGGTGTCTCGGGCGCCAACTTCGCCGTCGCCGAGACCGGCACGCTGGTCGTCGTCGAGTCCGAGGGCAACGGCCGGATGTGCCTGACCCTGCCCGAGGTGCTGGTCAGCGTCGTCGGCATCGAGAAGGTCGTGCCGACCTTCGCCGAGCTCGACCCGCTGCTGCGGCTGCTGCCGCGCTCCTCGACCGGCGAGCGGATGAACCCCTACACCTCGATGTGGACCGGGCCCGCCGCGCCCGACGGCACGGCCGACGGTCCGCAGGAGGTGCACGTGGTGCTCCTCGACAACGGCCGCACCCGCGCGCTGGCTGACGACACCGGCCGGCAGGCGCTGCGGTGCATCCGCTGCTCGGCGTGCCTCAACGTGTGCCCGGTCTACGAGCGCACCGGTGGCCACGCGTACGGCTCGGTCTACCCCGGCCCGATCGGTGCGATCCTCAACCCGCTGCTCACCGGCACCGGAGTGGACGAGCAGACCGACTCGCTGCCCTACGCCTCCACGTTGTGCGGTGCCTGCTTCGAGGCCTGCCCGGTGCGCATCGACATCCCCGAGGTGCTGGTGCACCTGCGCTCGAAGGTCGTCGACGGCCACCGCGGCGACCGCCCCCCGAAGGCGGAGACGGTCGCGATGAGGGCGGCCGGCTGGGCGTTCGCCGACGCCTCGCGTCTGGGACTGGTCGAGAAGGCGTCCGGACTCTCGGGCCGCGTGCTCGCCCGCCTGTCGCGTACGACGCTGCCCGGGGGTCGCCCGGCCGCCGGTCGCCTCCCGGGGCCGGCCGCGGCGTGGACCGGTGCGCGCGACCTCCCCGCCCCGCCCGCGGAGTCCTTCCGGGGCTGGTGGGACCGCACTGACGGCGGCCGGGCCGAGGGGGAGCGGTGAGTCCTCAACCCTTCTTCCGCACTCCTCGGTTGACCATCCACCGCCGGGCCGCGGTCGCGCCCGGGGGCGGTGAGTCCTCAACGTTCCCGGGCCGCGGTTCGGTTGACCACGCACCGCTCCCCGCAGACAGGAGACAGCCATGAGCGGCCGGACGCCAGCCCGCGACGAGATCCTGGGGCGGGTGCGGTCGGCGCTGGCCGGAGTCGAGCCGACCCACGAGCCGGTGCTGGCTCCGAGCGCGGTCCACGACCCGATGCCCACCCACGAGCAGGTCGTCGACCTGTTCGCGGAGCGGGTCGCCGACTACCGGGCCGTGGTGGACCGGGTGGCCGCGGCGGACCTGCCGGGGCACCTGGCGGGACTGTTCGCGCCGACCGAGCGTGTCGTCGTACCCCCGGGCCTGGACGGCGACCTCCTCGCCGCCGTCCCCACCCCGGTCGCCGACGCCCATCCCACCGGCAGCGGCCTCACCGCAGCCGACCTCGACGCCACCGACGCGGTGCTCACCACCGCGACCGTCGGGATCGCCGAGACCGGCACCATCGTGCTCGACCACGGCCCCGGCCAGGGGCGCCGCGCGCTGACGCTGGTGCCCGACCGGCACGTGTGCGTGGTGCGCGCCGACCAGGTGGTGCCCGACGTGCCGGACGCGATGGCTCCGCTCGGCGGGTCGATCGCCGCGGGCCGCCCGCTGACCTGGATCTCCGGGCCCAGCGCCACCAGCGACATCGAGCTCACCCGCGTCGAGGGCGTCCACGGCCCACGGACGCTGCACGTCGTCCTGGTGGAGTGATCCCGCGGACGCCCGCCCGCGGGAGGGGAGACGGCGGTACGTTGCCCGCACTCATCCCCTGACAGGAGTCGCCATGCCCACCTACACCCGCCAGTCCACCGTCAACGAGCTCGCGGCCACGGTGCCGGGCAAGGCGTTCAAGGCGATGATCCTGCGCCAGCTCCCGCCGACCAGCACCGAGAAGGAGCGCAAGGAGCTCGAGGAGCTGACCCTCGGGCTCCCGCTGGAGACGCTGGTCGAGATGTCGGAGGGCAAGCTCACCTGGGGCATCGCCGACTCGCTGATCGACCTGGCCAACGGCAAGCCGCACCACCTCGTGCCCCGCGTCGCAGGCGCCGGCGCCGGGCTGGTCAAGAAGGTCAGCAGCAAGATCCGCCCCTGACCCGGTCCGATCGCGCCGAGCCGGCGTGTCAGCGGCTGATGGGCCTGGTGCGGCGCGCGGTCCACGACGACGCGGCCATCACCCGGGTCGACCCCGCCGTGCGCGGCGCCTACCTGCGCCGGATCGGAGCCGACGCCGACTGACGTTCAGGCCTCCAGACCGCGGAACAGCAGGTCGGCGACGCCCTCTGCGAGCGTGTCGGGGTCCAGCGAGCCGTCGGGGGAGTACCAGTCGACCAGCGAGTTGACGGTGCCGAACACCAGCCGGCTCACGACCCCCGGCGGCAGGTCGGAGCGGAGGCTGCCTTCGGCCACCGCGTCCGCGACCAGGCGGGCCAGGTCGTCGTCGATGCGGCGCCGCCGGGCGAGCGCGGCGACTTCGAGCTCGCTGTTGCCGCGCACGCGCAGCAGCAGCGTCACGGCCGGGCGGTGGGCGGCGAGGATGCGGACCGCAGCGACGACCGTGTCACGCAGCCGGTCGTGCGCCGATCGTCCGTCGTCGGCCCGGGCGGCCTCGCCCACGGCGGAGTCGAGCCCCGCGAGGGCCTCGTCGAGCGCCGCACCGAGCAGCGACTCCTTGCTCGGGAAGTGGTGGTAGACCGCCGACTTGGTGACGCCGAGCGAGCCGGCCAGGTCGCTGATCGACGTGGCGTCGTACCCCTGCGCGATGAAGAGCTCGATCGCCGCCCGCAGCACCGCCTCCCGGTCGTGGCCGGGACGGCCGCGCCGCCGGGCAGGTGCGGACGTCGGGGTCTGCGCCGCGGTCGGCGAGTGAGGCATGCCCCGATCCTGGCAGAGCAGCGGTCGCGCGCCCGCCTCGTGTGGTCCAGTGCGGTCGATGGACCGCGCTCAGTCACACGAGGCGGAGGCCGGCGGGGTCGTCAGACCAGCGCCTTGCCGGTGCGGAGTCGCCGACGCATGTCCATCAGCAGCACGTTGAACGGGAAGATCCGCGCCTGCGTGGGCAGTGCGCGCTCGATCCGACCGAGGCGGCGCATCAGCCTGTCGAAGCGGGCCTGCATCTCGTCGTTCCATGGCAGGCCCAGCTGCTCGCGGAACTCCTGCGGCAGGAAGCCGGTGGTGACGAAGACGTTGAACGGCGCGAGGCGGCGGCGCATCCGGCGCGGGAAGTTCTGCAGGGTGGTCAGGCGCAGCAGGAAGTCGCGCACGTCGGGGTCGATGTGCACCTCCTTCAGGCCCTCCTCCCAGTACTCCGCGAACGCGGCCCGGTCCTGGGGCCACATCTCCGCTGGCACCTGCAGCGAGGTGCCGAAGCGGGCGCAGTGCGCGTAGAGCGCGTCGGCGGTCTGCTCGTCGAGCGGGCCGTGCATCTTCTCGATCATGTCGACGGTGCCGTAGTAGAGGCAGGCGGCGACCCACAGCTGCAGCCGCGGGTCCATCGCGCGGTACTGCACGGGCTCGTCGGGGGTGGAGACGACCTGCGCGTGCTGGCCGTTGACCGCCTTGCGGAAGGCCGTGCGGTCCTCGTCGGTGCCGAGCATGGAGACCGCGAGGTAGGTGAAGGTGGTCCGCGCGCGCTTGATCGGGTGCAGCATCGCCGAGCCGTCGTGGACGCGGGAGTTCATCACGCCGTACCCCACGCCAGGCCAGCTGAGCTGCAGGATCACGTTGGCGGGCCCGGCCATCCGGCTGCCGATGCCCGAGAGGTGGCGGCGCATGTCGAAGCCGGCGGGGACGGGGACGTCCCGGGCGACGCGCGCGCCACCGGGCGTGGTGGCGGGGCTGTGGTCGGGGCTGGTCCCGGCGGGGGCGCCGGACGCGGCGACGGTCTCCAACGTGCTCATGCGCAGCATCGTACGCCGTTGTTGGCACCCTGCCAACAGGTTGGTGCTCCCGCTGGACCGTCCCGCTCCGCCACACTGGTCCGGTGCTGGACCGACTCTCCCGACGCGCCTACGCCTCGCTGGGCTCGCGCTACCCCGTGGCCGTGGTCGGCGTCGGGGTCGTGGAGACGGTCTTCGTGGCCGTCGTGTCGGTGCTCGTCCTGGGGCTCTTCTTCCGGCCCGACCTCGGTGCGGTGCTGGCCGTGGCCGGGCTCGCCGCCCTCCTGACCGCGACATCCGTGTCGCTCGCGGCCTGGCGGGCCCGCGACGAGCGCTGCCGGCTCGGGGACTGGATGCGGCTCTCCCGCCCCACGCCCCGCGAGTCGGTGGAGGCCTGGGACATCGCCACGACCCTGACCCTCGAGCAGTACCGCCGCTCCTCGCCCGTGGTCATGGCCGTCTCGATCGTGCCCACAGCCGTGGCCGCCGCGCTGCTCTGGGACATCGGGTGGACCGGGCTGCTGGCGGTGACGCTGGCCGGGGTGATCCCGGGGCTGTACGCCACGGTCCTGTCCTACTCCCTCGGCGAGCGGCTGCTGCGGCCGGTCGTCGAGCACGTCGCCTCCGAGCTGCCCGACGACTTCTCCTTCGAGGCGCGCGGGCTGCCGCTGCGCAAGCGGCTGATGCTCGCGGTCCCGGCGTACACCACCACCTCGGCGGTGCTCGTGGGCGGTCTCGTGGGGCTGGGGGTCGGCGAGGGCTCGCCGTCCTCGCGGCTGCTGCTGACCGTGGTGCTCTCGCTGGGCATCGGGCTCTTCATGTCGCTGGAGCTCACCGGGCTGCTGTCGGGCAGCATCACCCGGCCGCTGCTGGACGTTCGCGAGCAGCTGGCCCGGGTGCGCGACGGCGACCTCACCGCCCGGGCGCCGGTGGTGAGCAGCGACGAGCTCGGCGAGCTGGCCCGTGACTTCAACACGATGGCGCGCGGCCTGGCCGAGCGCGAGGAGCTGCGCGAGCACTTCGGCACCTACGTCGACCGCGAGATCGTCCGCCTGATCCTCGCCGGCCAGGTGCCGCAGGAGGGCTTCGAGGTCGAGGTGTCGGTGCTCTTCGTCGACGTCCGCGGGTTCACGAGGTACGCCGAGTCCGTCCCCGCGCCGCAGGTGGTCGAGACGCTCAACGGTCTCTTCGCCGAGATGGTGCCGGTCGTCGAGGCCTTCGGCGGTCACGTGGACAAGTTCATCGGCGACGGCCTGATGGCCGTCTTCGGCGCCCCCGAGACCCAGGTCGACCACGCCGACCGGGCGCTGGAGGCCGCCCGGATGATCGTCGACGCCGTCCACCTCGGGAGCACGGGCCTGCGCGTCGCGGCCGGCATCAACTCGGGCCGGGTCGTCGCCGGTCCGATCGGCGGCGCCGGGCGGCTGAACTTCTCGGTGATCGGCGACGTGGTCAACGTCGCCGCCCGGGTCGAGGCTGCCACCCGAGAGACGGGCGACGACGTGCTCGTCACCGCCGATACCCGAGCCCTGCTGACCCGCTCGCACGAGCTCGTGTCGCGTGGCGAGGTCACCGTCAAGGGCAAGAGCCGGCCCCTCGAGGTGTGGGCACCGCTCACCACGTCCTCGTGGGACACCGACACCGACGGCCAGGTGGTGACCGGCGCCTGAGCGCGGGCCACCACCCGGCCCCCCGGTCCGGGGCGCCCGGTCCGGGGCGCCTTGTCAGCGCTCGAGCATCGACTCCATCAGGTCGATCTCGGCGCGCTGGCTCTCGATGATCGACGCGGCGAGGTCGAGGGTCCCCTGGTGCTCGCCCTCGTCCAGCTCGGTCTCCGACATCTCGATCGCGCCCTCGTGGTGCTCGATCATCATCTGCAGCCACATCCGCTCGAAGACCGTGCCCTCGGCTCCGTCCAGCTCGGCGAGCGCTTCCTCGCTCATGGCGCCGAGCATGTCGCCCATGTGCTCCATGTCGTCCATGTCCATCCCGTCGCCGCCCATCATCCCCATGCCGTCCGAGGTGTCGGGCACGGGCTGGTCCCACTCCTCGAGCCAGCGGCTCATCTGCTCGATCTCGGGGGTCTGGGCCGCCTCGATGTCGGCCATCAGCTGCTCGGCCTCCGGCGTCAGGTCGCGCCCCTCGGCCATGTCGACCATGCGCAGCGCCTGGGCGTGGTGGGGGATCATCTCGGTGACGAAACGGACGTCGGCGGCGTTGTGATCGGCTCCCTCGGGCACGGCGGCGCCCGGTTCGGAGTCGTCGCCGCAGGCGACGAGCGCGGTGCTGCCGAGCAGGGCCAGGACGGCTGCGGCGAGACGGGGGCGGAGGGTGGAGCGGGCGGGGTGCGGGGTCGTGCGCGTGCGGTGCATGAGGGTCCTTCTCGGTGCGTCGTAGTGGGAGGCGTCGTGTCGGCGCACGGGGTGCGCCGACACGCCTCAGCAGCGCAGGATCGAGAGGGCGTGGAGGTCGGGTGCGGGGGTGCCGGCGCGGGCACGCGGTGGCGGACCGGACCCGCTGGAACGATGGGGCTGCAGAAGAGCCGGACGCCGCTGACCGGCGGGGCCGAGCAGCAGCAGCGCCGTGAGCGCGAGCAGCACGGTCGCGCAGAGCGCGACCAGGCCGCCGCCCGGGGTGGGCTGGCCCGGCGCCGGTGCGGCCGAGACGTCCGCGCACCCCTGGGAGCACGGGTGATCTGCCGACGCGACGAGCGGGGTGCGGTCCACGGCGGTCGCGTCGGACACGGTGGCCGTGGGGGACGCGTGCGAGGCGGGGGCGGCGGCGTGGGCCGCGTGACCGCCGAAGCCGTGCATGAGGAGCAGCCCGAGGAGCGCTGACGCCCCCAGAAGCAGCTTCGCCGCATGCCGTGCCTGCACCCCACCGATGCTAGTCACCCGGATCCAGGCTCGGCAGGGCCGGTGGTCCCCGCTGAGGGGACGCGACGCGCGCGGCACTCGCGGCAGCTCAACCCATGGTCCCGAGCACGACCTGCGCCATGAGGCCGAGCAGGACCGCGACCGTGGCGCACCCACCAGCAACCCCGACGGCCAGTCGCCGCCCGGGTCCTCCGGCAGGCGGAGGCCCTGTCGCCTGCGCCGCGTCGTCCTGCGTGCCGGACTCGTCCGGTGCCGTCAGGCAGGCCGCCAGCCAGCGCAGGTAGTAGGCCAGCCCGACCAGCGTGCTCAGCGCGACCACGACGGCCAGCCAGGTCGACCCCGCCTCGACGAGGACGTCGAACGTGAGCAGCTTGGCCACGAACACTCCCGTGGGCGGCGTACCCACCAGGGCGAGCAGCCCCACGCCCAGCGCCGTCACCAGTCCTGGCCGGGCGCGTCCGGTGCCCCGCCAGTCCGCGATCGTGCGCCGCTCCGGCTCGGCGGCCAGCGCCGCGAAACAGGCGAGGTTGGCCGCGGCGTAGCCCGCTACGAACAGCCCCAGCACCGCGGCGGCCTCCGCGACGCGGGGCACCGTGGCCACCACGGCGAGCAGGAACCCGACCTGACCCACGGCCGACCATCCCAGCAGGCGTCGCACGCGGCTCTGGGTCAGGGCGGCGAGGTTGCCGACGACCATCCCCGCGGCAGCGAGCCCGGCCACCAGCAGCCCCCACCGTTCCTGCGCCGGGAGCGCCTCGAGCAGTCGTGCCGCGCCGACGACGGCGCCGAGTTTGGGAACGGTGGTGAGGAACGCCGCGGCTGTCGTGCTGGCGCCCTCGACCGCGTCGGGCACCCAGAAGTGCATCGGCACCGAGCCCGCCTTGAAAAGCAGTCCGAGCACCACCAGCACGACGCCCGCCACGGCGGCGGCGGTGGGGGCCTCGCGCACCCTCCCGAGGTCGGAGTACGCCGTCGTGCCGGTCAGTCCGGCGAGCACGGCGGCCCCCAGCATCAACCAGATGCCGGCCAGCGCCCCGAGCAGGTAGGTCTTCATCACCGCCTCGGGGGCGGCGGTCCCCGGGGAGAGACCGATCAACCCGTACAACGGGATGCTGGCCAGCAGGAACGCGACCGTCAGCACGGCCAGGTCGGTGCTCGCCCCGAGCACCAGCACCCCGAGTCCGCCGAGGAGCAGCAGCACCACGACCTCGCTCTCACGCGGGGAGTCGGCGAGCTCGTGGCGGACCAGCATCAGCACGACCAGCAGCGAGACGAGCACGCTCAGTCGCAGGATGCCGGTCAGGGCGTCGACGGTGACGGTGCCGGCGTAGGCCGACGTGGCCGCCTGGCCCAGGGCGTGGGCCGAGACCGCCCCCGCGGCGAGGACGACGAGGCCCGCCAGCAGGACCACTCGCCCCTGCCTTTGCCGGGGCGTCCACGAGCCGAGCAGCAGGCACCCGACGGCACCACCGAGCAGCAGGACCTCGGGGAGCAGCGTGCGCAGGTCGCTCACGCGCTCACCTGCCTCGACGGGGATCGACGCGGACCGACCCTCACCGCGCCACCAGGTCCGCCACGACCGAGGCGGCCGGCTCGAGGACGTCGAGCAGCGGTCGCGGAGCCAACCCCCACCACACCGCGGGCGCCAGCAGCAGCCCGACCGACACCCACTCGCGGGGGGTCACGTCGGCGAAGCCCACGGAGAGTCGGCCGACGTCCCCAGTCAACAATCGCTGCACCGCGCGCAGCATGGTCGCGGTCATCAGGAGGATGCCGAGCAGCGCGATCGCGGCCCAGGGTGCGGTGGCCAGCCCACCCGCGAAGATCTGCAGCTCGGCCACGAACCCGGACAGTCCGGGCAGCCCGAGCGAGCCGAGTGCGGCCACCACCAGGAGCGCCGAGAACCGAGGAGCGAGCCCCGCGAGCCCGCCGTAGGCGTCCAGGTCGTAGTCGCGGGTGCGCCGCCACACCACGCCGGCCAGCAGGAACAGGGCACCGGTGAGCAGGCCGTGGCTGACCATCTGCGTGACGGCACCCGACACCGCCGTCGCGCGCGCCGCGGCGCCGCTGTCCGATCCGGCGCCCACGAGTCCGGCGGCGCCCACGGCCAGCACGACGTAGCCCATGTGGTTGACCGAGCTGTAGGCCACCATCCGCTTCAGGTCTGTCTGCGCGAGGGCCGCCAGGGCCCCCCACAGCGCGGAGACCACGCCGATCACGACCAGCGCCACGGCCCAGCTGCGCAGGGCGTCGGGGAACATCGGCATCGCGATCCGCACCAGCCCGTAGGTGCCGAGCTTGAGCAGGACGGCGGCCAGCACGGCCGAGCCGATCGCGGGGGCGTCGGTGTGCGCCGGCGGCAGCCAGGTGTGGAACGGCACCACCGGCGTCTTCACGGCCAGGCCGAGCAGCACGGCCCCGAGCACCAGCACCCCGGTCGCCCCACTGCCCTGGAGCGGGGGGTCGGCGGCGAGCGCGACCATGTCGAAGGTGTGCGGATCGGAGGCGACGTACAACCCGATGAAGCCGAGCAGCAGCGCCAGCGACCCCAGGAACGTGTAGAGGAAGAACAGCAGCGCCGAGCGGCGCCGCTCGCCGTGACCCCAGCCGTGGATGGAGAGGTACATCCCCACGATCGAGAGGTCGAAGAACAGGAAGAACAGCACCAGGTCGGCGGCGGCGAAGACGCCGAGGCACGTGGTCTCCAGGGCCAGGAAGAGCGCTGCCTGGAGCCGTGGGCGGTCGTCCTCGGCGAGCACGAACACCGCGCAGGCCAGGAACACCAGCGTGGTCATCGCCACCAGCGGCAGGGACAATCCGTCCAGTCCCACGTGGTAGCTCGCGCCGACCTGCGGCAGCCAGCTCAGCTGCTGCTCGAAGGCGAGCGCGCCGGGGCCGGGGGAGTCGTACGCCGCCCACATCCCGATCACCAGCGCCAGCTCGGCCGCGGTGACGGCCACGAATGCCACGCGGGCGGCGCGGTCGGGCACCGGGAGCAGCAGGAGCGCCGCGCACGCGGCCGGGAGCAGGACGAGGACGGAGAGCACGGGCGGGGTCACCTCGGGTTCGTGAGCAGTAGGACGAGCAGGGGAACGCCGACGACCAGCAGGAGGGCGCCGGCCACCTGGAGGTAGTAGTGGTGGAGCAGGCCGGTGCCCGATGATCGACGCACGGTCTCGCTGCCTGCCCCGGCGCCTCGGCCGACGCCGTCGACCAGTGCGGCGAGCAGCCGTTCGGCCCGGGCCACGAGACCGGCGCCGCGGAGCCCGGCGCCGCCGAGGTCTCGGACCGCCGCGGACAGTCGCCGCTCGCTCTTGCCCACGGTGCCCGCGAGCCGGAGCGTGCTGCGGCCGAGCACGGCGACGGACGGTGCCAGGAGGCGGTCGTCGACGGCAGCGACCCCGTCGGCCAGCCGCAGCGTGGGACGCACGACCAGCACATGCGCCGCTCGCTCCAGGCCGAGCCAGCCCCGCAGCGGGTCCGTCCAGCGGCCGGGCAGCACGTCGCCGCGCCACCGCAGCACCGCAGTCACCGCACCGACCGCCAGGACCAGCGCGGTCGAGAGGGCCACCCCCGCCGGACTCGGCTCCGCCGGGACCTCGCCGGGCAACCGGGACGACACGGCAGGCAGCGCCAGCGCGCCCAGGCCGAGGGCGCCGACCGCGAGCGGCGCCAGGGCCAGTGGCACCCGCGGCGGGACGCGATCCCCGGAGGAGGCGTCGTCCTGTACCGGACGCAGGAGCACCACCAGCGCGGTGATGGCGTACGCCGCGGCCAGGGCAGCACCGACCAGCCCGACGGCCTCCAGGGCGAGCGAGCGGTGGCCGGCCGCAGCGAGGACCGCGTCCTTCGTGGCCCACAAGGACAGAGGCGGCACCCCGGCGAGCGCCAGCAGTGCCGCCACCGAGACGGCTCCGAGCGCCGGCCAGCGTCTCGCCGCGCCGACCAGATCGCCCAGCTGCTTGCTCCCGGTGGCCTGCAACCAGGCACCGGCGGCGAGGAACAGCAACGCCTTGACGCTCGCGTGCGCCACCAGGTGGGCCGTGCCTGCGGCCGTGGCCCCGACCCCGGCGGCCATCACCACGAACCCCAGCTGGGCCGAGGTGGACGCCGCCAGGAGCAGCTTGAGGTCGGCCTGGACGACGGCCACCGCGCCCAGGACGACCGCGGTCGTCGCCCCGATCCACGCGGCCGCGTCATCGGCCCACCCCGAGGCGGCGAGGAGCGGGGAGAGCCGGACCAGGAGGTAGCCGCCGAGAGCCACCATCGCCGCTGAGTGCAGCAACGCCGAGACCGGAGCCGGGCCGTCCATGGCGCGGGCCAGCCAGAACGAGAAGGGCAGCTGCGCGGCCTTGCCGAGCGCCGCGACCAGCACCCCGGCCGCTGCGACCTGGCCGGGGACGCCGTCCAGGGTGGTGAGCGCGTCGAGGGAGAGGTCGGTGCGCCCCGCGAGCGCCGCCGCGGTGGCGGCGTACAGGCCGAGGTCGGCGAACCGGGTGGTGAGGAAGGCGGTCAGTCCGGACGCGACCCGGTGGGGGTCGGTCCAGCGGTATCCGATGAGGGCGTAGGACGCCGCACCCATCAGCTCCCACCCCAGCAGGAGAGCGGGGAGCGTCGAGGCGAGCACGGTCAGGGCGGCGGCCGCGGTGAACCCCAGCATCAGCAGGACGAATCGCGGCTCGGACGTCTCGCGGGTCGCGGTCGCCACGACCAGCACGAGGGTCGCGACGCCGAGCACCACCGGCAGCAGCACCGACGCAGGGCCTCGGGTCGTGAGCCCGAGGTCCCCTCCGGCGGCGAACGGGATGCTCCCCCCACCGCCCCAGCGCACCGTCAGCACCGACACCGCGGTGGCCACCGCGAGCACCCCGGCGCCGGACCACCCGGCGAGTCGTCGAGCGTCGGTGCCGATCATTCGTGCAGCTCCGCCACCATGTCGGTCATGTCGCCGCCGGCACGACGGTGCAGCACCGTCGCGACCGCGAACCCGGTGGCCATCTCGACGGTCATCGCGGCCAGGACGACGATCATCAGCACCTGACCGGAGGGGTCGGGCGCGAGGAACCACCACAGGCCGCCGAGGGCGAGCAGGACCCCGGCCACCATCAGCTCCAGGCCCATCATCACCATCACCACGACCTGCTGGGACAGGGCGCCGTAGAGGCCCACCGACAGCAGGGCCGAGGCGACCAGCAGCACGGTCTCGAGCGTCATCGCGCCCCCCGGTCGACCCGATCGCGGTGACTCAGGTCGTCGCCGAACCGGTCGTAGCGGGTCCGATGGGAGGACAGCACGACGCCGACCACGATCGTGGCGACCATGACCGCGCCGACGGTCATCATCACCAGCATGTGGCTCTCCATCAGCGCTCGGCCCAGCGCGGCGGTGACGTCCGGTGGCGGCGACCCCCGCCGGGTGGGCCACGGCACCAGGAGTGCGCCGCCCCCGAGGGTGACGAACGTGGCGACCGAGACCCCGATCGCCCAGCGGTGGGAGTGAACCATGCTCATCGGCATCAGCGCCGGGTTCATCCCCATGAACATCACCATGTAGACGGCCATCACCGCCATCTCCATCACCATCATCAGCACGATGACGGCCCCGAGGTAGGACTGCTGGAGCAGCAGCACCGCGAGACCGGTGGCGACGAAGGAGGTTGCGAGGGCGTAGGTCGCGCGGGCCATCGAGTCGACGACGAAGACGGCCACCCCGGAGGCGACCGCGAGCACGGCGCAGAGCCAGAAGGCGAGGTCGGTGGGCGTCACAGCAGCACCACCCCCACGACCAGGTCCTGGAGCACGACGAGCGGGAGCAGGACCACCCAGGCGGGTCCGAGCAGGAGCGGCACGCGCAGCCGGGGCAACCGGCCGGCGGCGTACGAGAGGAGGGCGGTGAGGACGATCGCCTTCACCGCGACCCACACCGGGTCGGGGAGCCAGGGGCCGGATCCGCCGCCGAGGAAGAGAGGCACGGCGACGGCCGCCCCAGCGCCCAGCAGAGCGTGCCTCCCGGCGCGGGCGACCAGCAGGTCGGGGCCTGAGAGCTCGGCCAGCACGCCGCCCGCCATCTCGTCGCCGACGGGTGCGGCCAGCGGCCCGTGCAGCGCGAACCCGAGCACGCCGACCAGGTAGGCGAGGAACGCGACGGGCATCCAGACCACGAACCACAGGTCACTCTGCGCGTCGGCGATCACCGCGAGGTCGAGGCTCGACGCGGCCATCGCGGGCGCGACGAGCGCGAACATCAGGGGGAGCTCGTAGCCGAGCGCCAGCGCGAGGAAGCGGTAACCACCGACCAGGCCGGCCACCGCGTTGGCGCCCCACCCGAGCAGCCAGACGGCGGCCCACACGACGACGTCGAGGGCGTTGGCCCACACGACACCGAGCTCGGTCGGGACCAGTACGTGCGGCCCCCACGGCACGAGGGCGACCAGCAGGACGGCGAGCGGCAGCAGCGACCACCCGGACAGTCGCCACAGCAGCACGTCGGCGCGCAGGGTCGTCCGACGCCGCTGACGCAGCAGCCGCGCAGTCTCGAACCAGGGGCCGGTCGCGGCGAGTGCGAGCCCGCGTCCGGCGCCCATCGCTGTGCCGGTGGCGGTCACCCAGGTGAGGGTGAGCACCGCGGCGAGGACCCCGGTGGCGCCGAGGAGGACGGAAGCCTCAGGCACGGGCGACCTCCCCCAGGAGCAGCACGGGGGCGTGCGCGGCGACCAGGAGGCGGACGTCGTACAGGTCCTGCCCCCGCAGCAGGGCCGGCAGGTCGGTGGGAGGGACACTGGTACTCGACGTGTCGGTGGCGGCCAGCAGGGCCTCGGCGGCGGCCGCGGGGAGGATGCCGACGCGGCCCCATCGTCGCAGGCGCTGCCGCAGCCGTGCCCTGTCGGTGGGACGGTCGTCTGAGTCCTGTCGGCGCAGGCGTCGGGCCACGCTGGCACCGCGATCGTCGCCGACGAGCGCCAGGGTCGTGGAGACGGCGTCCCAGGCCGCAGCAGGCCCTGCTACGGGTGTCACCGGCGCCCGCTGCACCGCGACGTCCGCCACGACGTCGCCGTGGATGGTCAGCCGCAGCTCCAGGCCGCCGGGCCATCGGTCCAGCAGCGGTCCCAGCGGGTGGACGAGGTGGTCCATCTCTAGCCCGTCTCGGTCCTCGGCGCCCTCGGCCAGGGCGATACCGGCCGGCGTCATGTGCCCGTCCTCGGCATCGTCTGGAAGGAACCGGGACACCTCGTCCGAGCCCCGGTCACGCGCGTCGACGCGGTGGGTGGCGTGCTCACGCAGGGCAGCGGGCAGGGTCTCCAGGGCCTCGGCCACCTCGCCGACGTCCTCGACGTGCCGCCGCACCCGCGGGCCGGGCAGCTGTGACCAGAGCAGCTCCGCGGCGGTGCGCAGGTCGTCGGGCAGTCGCCCCGCGACCACGAGCGCGTCGGCGGCGGCCGGCGACGCCGTACGCCGCCAGCCGAGTGCCTCCAGGGCGTCCTCGACGGCCCAGCGCACCGGGGCGCCGCCGGGCGCCTCGACCAGGTGCACTCGCGGCCGGGCGGTGGCTGCGCTCGCCAGGAATCGGTTCAGGCCCAACCGAACGCCCCTTCGCGACGCGCCCAGGCGACCGCGGCCAACAGCACGGCCAGGAACACGAACATCTCCACGACCGCACCCGCGCCCAGGTCGGCGACCACGACGGCCCAGGGGTACATGAAGAGCATCTCCACGTCGAAGGCGAGGAAGACGACGCTCGCGGTGTACCAGCGCACGTGGTAGCGAGACAGGGCGTGCTGCGGGGGTACTCGCCCGGAGGCGTGCGGCAGCACCGTCGGGACACTCGGGTCCGGGGTCGCCGCGCGGTGCAGGGCCCCCAGCGTCGCCAGGCCTGCCCCGGTCATGACCAGGAGCGTCGCCAGCGCGACCATGGTTCCACTCCTCCCGTCCGGCGTGCGATGTCCCTCCACCGTGCCGGTGTCCACCCCGGGGAACCACACCCCTTCGGACCCGCCCGGTCGGGCCACCTGGCGCACTACCAGCCGGGCACTCGTTCCAGGGTCGTCCCCCGGTCCGTGCTACGGGCCAGACCCTCGCCGTCCAGCAACCAGACCGCGTCGTCCGGGCCGACCGCGAGCCCCTGGAGGCCCTCGCTCGCACGGGCGCCGGTCGGCTCCCAGGCTCCGTCCGCACCGCCGAGGAGGAGGGCGCCGTCGGGTGCCACTCCGATCAGGGAGCCGTCGGCGAACACCTCGACGAGCAGCAGGTCGGGTGCGTCGGGCACCGGCTCGAAGGTCACGCCGCGGTCGTCGCTGACGACCAGCACGCCCTCGCCGGTCGTGCCGAGGAAGCGCTCGGACGCGGGGTCGGCGGCCAGGTCGAGGAAACCGCTCGCCGCCTCGTGGTCCTCCCAGTCCTGCCCGTCGGGGCTGGTCCGCAGCAGGCCGTTGCTCGCGTCGTACCCGAGCACGCCGTCTGCGTCCGCGGTCAACGCGTGGAAGTCGGCCTCTCCCGACAGGGAGACCGGCTCCCAGCTGCGGCCGCCGTCGTCGGAGGAGATCAGGCCGAGGGCGAACGGGGCGTCCTCGCCGCGGCCGGGATGGCCCGAGCCGTACAGGACGCCCCCCGGGCCGATCGCGAAGCCCATGAAGTCGCCGGAGGTGGCGCTCACCCGCTCCACCCCCTCGGTCGTCCATGCACCGAGGCCCTCATGGGTGGCGAGGTAGACGCGCTCGGGGTCCTCGGGGTCCACGGCGATCGCGTGCACGTGCGAGACGTCCATCGGCTCCCCGGGCAGGGCATCGCCCCCACCGCACCCCGACAGCACCAGCCCCGGGACCGCCAGGACCGAGACCGTCAGCCCCGTCCGCCCGGCGAGCACTCGTGGCTCCCTCATCGAGGGCCTCGCCGCGACCGGCTGCGTCGTCGGCCGTTCCAGCTGAGCAGCAGCACGAGCAGCAGCACGAGCAGCAGCACACCCAGCACGATCAGCCAGGCTCCGAGGTCGGCGAAGCCGGATCCTCCGGGGTAGGTCATCACGGTCCTTCCATCGGGGTCGGTCGACGCCCCCGTCCTACCAGATGCCCCCAGGGGGAGCCGGTCGCGACGACCGCCACGGCGACCGATCAGTCCCGGGAGCCATAGAGCAGGTCGGCGTAGTCGGGGTGCTTGTCGATCCACCCCTTGATGAACGGGCAGGTGGCGATGACCCGGCGGGGGCCGAGCGGTTCCTCGCCCGCGCGCACGGCGTCCAGGGCCGCGCGGGCGAGGGCGGACCCCACGCCCCTGCCCTCGAAGGACTCGTCGACCTCGGTGTGGGTGAAGACGATCAGGCCCTCGGCGAGCTGGTACTCGGCGAAGCCGGCGAGGTCGCCGTCGAGGTGGGCCTCGAAGCGGCTGCGGTCGGGGGCATGGCTGGTGTCGACGTCGCTCATGGCGCCACCGTAGCCAGCGCCACAGCGACCGGCACGTGTCCAAGAGGGTGGCTCCTCGTTGGTCCGGCATGCGTCGTACGTCGATCACCGCCGTCGCCCTGGCCCTGCTCGCCCCCGGGCTCGTCGCGCCGTTCCTGGGCTCCGCCCCGGCCGCCGCCGGCGAGCGCGAGGACGCCGACTGGACCGAGGTCTACTTCGAGACCGCGGACGGCACCACGCTGCACGCCGACGTGCTGCGACCGGCCGGGATGCCCGAGAGCACCCGCACCCCCGTCGTGCTCACGGTGAGCCCCTACACCAGCCACTCCGGGGGCGCCTCGGCCCCGGACCCGACCGGCGCCCCGCCCAGCGAGCGGTTCTACGACTTCCTCGACCTGACCGGCGCGCTCGACGACGGCTACACCTACGTGATGGTCGACCTGCCCGGCACCGGCGGCTCGGGTGGCTGCAACGACTGGGGCGGCCCGGCCGAGCAGGGCGCGGTCGAGGCCGCCGTCGAGTGGGCGGCCGACCAGTCCTGGTCGACCGGCAAGGTGGCGCTGCTCGGCAAGTCCTACGACGGCTGGACCGGCCTGATGGGCGTCTCGCGACGGCCGGAGGGACTGGCCGCCGTGGTCTCCATGGAGCCGGTGTTCAGCGGCTACAGCTACCTCTACAACCGCGGCGTGCGCTTCGCGAACTCCGTCGGCACGCCGGTCATCTTCCAGGCCAACGACCTGTTCCCGGGCTCCCTGCAGGACGACCCGGCCTACCACCTCACCGGCCTCCCGCTGACCCCGTGCCACGCGCTCAACATCGTGCAGCAGCAGGACGACACCGAGGGCTCCGCCTTCTGGGCCGAGCGCGACCTGGTGCCCACGTCCAAGGGCTCCCGCCTGCCGGTGCTGCTCACCCAGGGCTTCCTGGAGACCAACACCAAGCCCGACCGCGCCTTCGACTACTGGTCGGCCCTGAAGGGTCGGCACAACATCGGGTGGTTCGGCCAGTTCGACCACGTCCGCGGCTGGGAGACCGACGCCGGCGGCCGCTCCGAGACCGGCCGCGACCCGCAGGCCTTCGTCGCCCAGGTCGAGGCCTTCCTCGCCAAGCACCTGATGGGGGAGCGCGGTCGCTCGGTCCGCGCCGCCAGGCCGGGCGTGCAGGTCCAGGACAACCTCGGTCGCTGGCGCCGGGAGAGGGCCTGGCCCTCTGCCGACGTCCGGATGCGTCGTACGACGCTGCGGACCGGGTCGTACGCCGACGACGGCTCCAACACCGCGACCGGCCCGGACGCGGGGCAGGGTGTCTGGTCGGTCTCCGCCCCGCTGCGCCGACCGGCCTGGATCTCCGGGGAGCCCGTCCTCGACGTCTCGGTGACGACCTCGGTCCCGCGAGCCAACCTGGTCGGGCTGGTCTACGACATCGCTCCGGACGGCACCGCCACCGTCATCAGCCGCGGCACGCAGCTGGTGCGCAGCACCGGCACCACGGACTACTCGCTGCCGCTCTACGGCCAGGACTGGCGCCTGGCGAAGGGCCACCGCCTCGGGGTCCTGGTCACCGGTGCCGACGCCGACTGGTGGGTGCACCTGCCGACCGGCAGCACGGTGGAGGTCGAGGAGGCCTCGATCCGGCTGCCGTTCCTCTCCCGCGACCGCCGGTCCTTCCTGCGCGGTGGGTCCACTCCGCGCCTGGAGGAGCACCTGGCCGACACCGCCACGGTGGACGCCGCGGTGCTGGAGGAGTCGCAGGTGCGGTTCAGGACCCAGCAGCTGTTGCGGCGCTGACCCCGGCGGCGGTGCCGGAGACCACGGTGGGACGGACGTGGTGACGCCCGATGGGCAGCACGATCGGGCGTCCCGACACCGGGTCGGGCACGACCTGGGACTCCATCCCGAACACCTCGCGCACGACGTCGGCGGTCAGCACGTCGGCCGGGTCACCGGCCGCGTGGAGGCGGCCCGCGCGCAGCGCGACGAGCCGGTCGGCGTACCTCGCGGCGAGGTTGAGGTCGTGCAGGACCATCGCGATGGTCGTGCCGCGGGCGCGGTTGAGGTCGGTGAGCAGGTCGAGCACCTCGACCTGGTGGGCGACGTCGAGGAAGGTCGTGGGCTCGTCGAGCAGCAGCAGGTCGGTCTGCTGGGCCAGCACCATCGCGATCCAGACCCGCTGCCGCTGACCGCCCGACAGCTCGTCGACGGACCGCTCGGCGAGCTCGGCGGTGCCCGTCAGCTCGAGGGCCTCCGCGACGGCCTCGTCGTCCTCGCGGGTCCAACGGGCCAGCGCCCCCTGGTGCGGGTGGCGTCCGCGGGCGACCAGGTCGGCCACCACGATTCCCTCGGGGGCGACCGGGGACTGGGGCAGCAGCCCGAGCGTCCGGGCCACCTGCTTGGTCGGCATCGAGTGCAGGTCGCGACCGTCGAGCACGACCTGGCCGCCGCGCGGCCTGAGCAGGCGGGCCATCGAGCGCAGCACCGTCGACTTGCCGCAGGCGTTGGCGCCGACGATGCAGGTGATCCGGCCCGGAGCCAGGGCCAGGTCCAGGTCCTCGACCACGGTGCGGTCGCCGTAGCCCAGGGTCACGCCCCGGACCTCCAGGGAGTGGGTGTCGGTCACAACGAGCCTCCGGAGCGGTGCGTGCGGACGAGCAGGTAGACGAGGTAGGGGGCGCCGAGGACGCCGGTGACGACGCCCACCGGGTAGCGGGCGTCGAAGGCGAACTGGCCGGCCAGGTCCGCCGTGAGGACGAGCAGCGCTCCCACCAGGGCGGCGGGGACCATCAGCGAGCCGCCCGGCCCGACGATGCGGGCGGCGATCGGGCCGGCGAGGAAGGCGACGAAGGCGATCGGACCCGACGCGGCGGTGGCGAAGGCGATGAGCACCACCGCGGTGCAGATGCACAGCAGCCGGGTGCGCTCGACCGGCACGCCCAGCGAGGCAGCCGAGTCGTCACCGTGCTGCAGCAGCTCCAGCGCGCGTGCCTGGGAGAGGAGGACGGGCACGGCGACCGCGACCGCGACCGCCAACGGGGCGACCTCCTCCCAGGCGGCGTTGTTGAGCGACCCGGTCAACCAGCGCATCGCCACCTGGAGGTCCCACTGCGCCGCGCGGACGATGACGTAGGCGACGACGCTGTCGAGCATCGCGGCCACCCCGATGCCGATGAGGATCAGCCGCGAACCGACGACGCCGTCCTTGAAGGCGAGGGCGTAGATCATCAGGGCCGTCGCGAGCGCGGCGAGGATGGCGACCACCGAGGTGGCGGTGGCCGAGAGCTCGAGCACCACCAGCGCGACGACCGCGGCGGCGCTCGCGCCCGAGCTGATGCCGATCACGTCGGGCGAGGCCAGGGGGTTGCGCAGCATGGTCTGGAAGGTCACGCCCGCCAGGCCGAACGCGGCGCCCGTGAGCACCGCCATGCTCGCGCGCGGCAGCCGCAGCTCGCCCACGGTGAAGGACGCGCCCGGCACGGTCTCCCCGCGCAGCACCGCCCAGACCTCCCCGGGGCCGTAGAACGTCTGGCCGACCATCAGGCTGGTCGCGAAGACCACGATCACCAGGACGCCGAGCATGCCGGTCACCAGCGCGCGACGGCGGCGCCGCTCGCGCCGGGCACGCGCCACGTCGTGGCCGGTGAGGCGGTGGATCTCGGGGGCGAGAGCGGTCACAGGGCACGCACCTTCTGCCGTCGCACGATCGCGATGAAGACCGGGGCGCCGAGCAGCGCGGTCACGATGCCCACGTCGACCTCGGCGGGGCGCGCCACCAGGCGGCCCACCACGTCGGCGGTCGTCAGCAACGCCGCGCCCAGCACGGCCGAGAACGGCAGCAGCCAGCGGTGGTCCACGCCCACCAGCAGCCGGCACAGGTGCGGCACCGCGAGCCCGACGAAGCCGATCGGGCCGGCGACGGCGGTCGCCGCGCCGGCCAGCGTGACGGCCCCGACCGCGGCCAGCAGGCGGGTCCGGCCCACGTGCTCGCCGAGCCCACGGGCCAGGTCGTCACCGAGGGCCAGCGAGTTCAGGCCGCGGGCGGTCGCCAGGGACAGCAGGGCACCCACGGCGAGGAACGGCAGCACCCGCCCCCGCCAGGGCCAGCTTCAGTGGCGTCGCGCCGCCCCGGCCCAGTGAGCCGACGGCGTACACGAAGGAGGCGGCGAGCGCGGCGCCCGCGATCGCGACCCAGATGTACGACGTCGGGCTGGCCAGCCCGAAGAACGCGATGCCTGCCACCACGAACAGCGCGGCCCCGGTCGTGACGCCCAGGATCCCGGGATCGGCCAGCGGGTTGCGCGTGACGCCCTGCATGACCGCGCCTGAGACGGCGAGCGCCGCTCCGACGATCATCGCCAGCGCCGTGCGCGGCACCCGCTTGGCGACCGCCGCCTCCCCGATCGTGTCGGTGCTGCCGAGCACGCCGCCGACGATCTCGTCGAGGCCGACCGACCGCACGCCGAAGGCGACCGACGCGACCCCGGCCAGCACGAGCAGCACCAGCCCGCCGAGGACCCACGTGGCACGGGTCGACGCCGACCGCCGGGAGGTGGCGGTCGGCGTCGACGCGTGGTCGACCGAGAGGGTCGTCATGGTCGGTCGGCTCCCCGGTGCCGGATCAGGCCAGCGCCGCGGCGAGCAGGTCGAGGTACTCGTCGAGGTTGTAGGTGATCGACAGCGGCGTCGGGTTGGCCGCGGCCGCGAGCGGGGTGGCGTCCGGCAGCATCGCGATGGCGCCCTCCTCGACCGCCGGGATCTGCGAGAGCAGGGGGTCCTCCTCGGCGGCCTCGGCGAGGCTCTCGTCGCCGTAGGTCACGAAGAGGTCGACGTCGTCGAAGGTGTCGGCCTCCTCGGCGCTGACGGTCGTGTAGAACTCGTCGGTCCCCTCGGACATCTCGGCGACGACCTCGGGCGTGCCCATGCCGTACTCCGCCAGGAAGCCGGGACGGGTGTCCAGGGTGGTGTAGAAGCCGATCTGGCTCAGGTCGTTGGGGTCGAGGTAGCTGAAGACGACGTTCTTGCCGGCCAGCTCCTCGTGCTCGGCGAAGGCCTGGGTGACGGTGTCGTCGAGATCCTCGACGAGCTGCTCGCCCTCGTCGGCCAGGCCGAGCGCGGCGGAGTTCATCAGGATCATGTCCTGGTACGAGGTGCCCCACGCGACCTCGGGGTAGGCCACGACGGGGGCGATCTTGGACAGCGTGTCGTACTCCTCCTGGGTCAGCCCGGAGTAGGAGGCGAGGATGACGTCGGGAGCGGTGTCGGCGACGGCCTCGAAGTCGATGCCCTCGGTCTCGTCGAAGAGCACCGGCGTCTCCGCGTCCAGCTCCTCCAACTGCTCCTCCACCCAGGGCAGGACGCCGTCACCGTCGTCGTCGCCCCAGGTCGCCTTGCTCATGCCGACCGGCACGACGCCCAGCGCGAGGGGCACCTCGTGGTTCATCCACGCCACCGAGGCGACCCGCTCGGGCTTCTCCTCGATCACGGTCTCGCCGAAGACGTGCTCGATGGTGACCGGGAACGCGGCGTCGGTGCTCGCGGTCGCGTCGGCCCCCGTGTCCGACGAGGTGTCATCGGCGCCGCAGGCGGCCAGGACGAGGGCGGAGGCCGCGACGACGGCCGTGGTGAGCAGGCGTGAGGGACGCATGGCTGGATTCTCCTATGAGTAGGTAAGGCAAACCTAAATTAGCATCGCCTCACCTTGCTCCTGTCCAGCCCCCCGGTCCAGACCGCGACCCCTCCCATGGTTGAGCGCCGTACCTGCGGGGGTATTGACTAGTGCACGGCCGGTTCCATGGGGGTGGGCGCCGGCCGGTCAGTCCCAGGGGGAGGGACGAGATGGATCTCGTCGATGTACCAGCCAGCACGCGTCAGCTCGATGAGCACGAGCACCTCGACGTACCGCACCGCCTGATCGCCGCCCCGCGGCCGCTCGAGGTCGGCCAGGTCGTCGTGCTGCGAGACCTCGACGGTCGCCACCGGTGGGCCGCCGTCGACCGGCTGCGCTTCACCGAGACCGACACGGTCTACGAGATGCAGCTCGGTCACCCGATGCCCCTCGAGCGCGCGGTCGAGGTCGGTGCCTACGAGAGTCGTCGGATGGCGCGCCCGTTCGTCCGGGTGCCCGACGTGCACCGGATGTTGGACGGCATGCGCGACCAGAGGGCCCGCGCCCGCGCCGAGGAGACCGCCCGCCGCTCGCGGGTGCGTCCCGCCTGAGCCACGGCTCCCCCCACCCCCCACTCGACCCGGCGGCCCACGCGACGCGACCCGATGGGGCAGGATCGTGGCGTGCCTCCAGAGACGACCCGCTACCCCGTGACCCACCCGGTCGCATCCCCCCTCGTGCTGGGCGGGGCGAGGCTGCTGCCGGTCGCACCGCTGCGCGTGTACACCTGCGGGATCACGCCGTACGCCGTCACCCACGTCGGCCACGCCGCGACGTTCGTGTGGGCCGACGTGCTGGCCTCGGTGGCCCGCGCCGCCGGTGCGCAGCCGGTGCTCGCGCGCAACGTGACCGACGTCGACGACGTCCTCACCGCCGCGGCCGCGCGCGCCGGCGAGCCCTACGACGAGCTCGCGGTGGTCCAGGAGTTCCAGTTCGACCGCGACATGACCGCGCTCTCGGTGGCCCGTCCGGCCCAATCCCCGCACGCACGCGGCCACGTGCCGGCCGTGGTCCGCCTCGCCGCGGCGCTCCTCGACGCCGGGGCGGCCTACGAGCACGAGGGTCACGTCTACTTCGACGGGTCCTCGGTGCCGGTCGCCCCCGGGCTCGACGAGGAGACCGCCCTGCGCCTGTCTCGTGAGTACGGCGACCAGGACTCGGTCCCCGGCCGCCGCTCGCCCTTCGACGTGGCCGTGTGGCGTCCCTCCGGCGAGGACCAGCCGGCCTGGCCGAGCCCGTGGGGCTGGGGGCGCCCGGGCTGGCACGCCGAGTGTGCCGCGATGGCCGCCGCCAGCCTCGGTCATGCCATCGACGTGCTCGTCGGAGGTGTCGACCTCGCGTTCCCGCACCATGCCTACCAGGCCGCGATGGTGGAGGCGGCCACCGGCGTCGCGCCCTTCGCCCGCGCCACGATGCACGTCGGCGAGGTCCGTCTCGGCGGGGAGAAGATGGCCAAGTCGACCGGCAACCTGGTGCTCGTCTCCGACCTGCTGGAACGGTTCCCGGGCCCCGTGGTGCGGCTCGGGCTGCTGCACCGGCCGGTGGGTGAGCCGTGGGAGTGCGAGGACGCGGTCTTCGTCGAGGCGGGCGGCCTGCTGGACCGGCTGCACGAGGCGGCGGGCCCGCCGAGCGGTCGCACCGAGGACCCCCAGGGCCGCGCGAGCGTGCTCGCCGCGCTGCTCGCCGGGCTCGACGTGCCCGCCGCGGTCGAGGTCGCGCTCGACACGGGCGGCGACGCGGTCGGCTACCTGCTCGACGTCTTGAGACTGCGGGAGCGCGCGGTCTGAGCCGTCTCGGACTTGAACGATCAAACGAACCCGGTCCCGGGGATGCCTCCAGGCGCGACTAGCGTGGCCGCCACCTGGCGGATCCCGGAAGGCGTAGGCGATGGTCGACAGCACCGCAGTGACGAGCAGCGACGTGGAGAAGGTCCTCGACGAGGCGGGGGTCTCCAACCCGCACGTCCGGGAGTACGTCACCTACTGGGCCGGCATCACCGGCCCGGCCCGCGTCGAGGTGGTCAACGCCTCCGACGACGCCCGCCTGGTGGCGGAGTCGCTGGAGGCCGGTGAGCTGCAGCCCGCCGGCGAGGGTCTCTACTACTCGCGGTCCTACTTCAAGGACACCGCGCGCTCGGAGGAGCGCACGATCGTCGCGACGTCGAATCCGCAGGACAAGGGCGTCTACAACAACTGGCGCGACGGCCAGGAGATGTCCGAGGCCCAGCTGGGCCGGATGCGCGGCCAGTCGGCCGGCAAGACGATGTACGTCGTCCCCTACCTGATGGCCCCGCAGGGCTCGCCGCTCGAGCCGTACGCCGCCGGCGTGGAGCTCACCGACAACCGCCCGGTCGTGCTGCACATGATCCGGATGGCGCGCGTCGGCGTCTCCTACCTCGACCAGCTCGAGGACCCCGCCCACTTCGTCCGTGCCGTCCACGTGACCGGTGACCTGGAGAACCTCGGCCAGGGCACCCCCGAGGACCAGCGCTACTTCGTGACCGTCGCCGACCAGCGCACGATCCTGCACTTCGGCTCCTCCTACGGCGGCAACGCGCTGCTCGGCAAGATCGCCCACGGCCTGCGCCAGGCCTGTTACGACGGCCGCGCCTCGGGCCGCTTCCTGGCCGAGCAGTTCATGCTGCTGGGCATCTCCGACCTCGAGACCGGCAAGCGCTGGCACATCGCCGGCGGCTTCCCCAGCGCCTCGGGCAAGACCAACCTCGCGATGACCCTGGCGCCCGACGCCCTGGGCTCGCGCTACCGCGTCGACTTCTACGGCGACGACATCGCCTGGCTGTGGGTCGGCGACGACGGCCGGGTCTACGCCATGAACCCCGAGTTCGGCGTCTTCGGCGTCGCCAAGGACACCAACGAGGCCACCAACCCCACCGCGCTGGACTCCATCCAGCCCGGCAGTGGCGCGATCTTCACCAACGTCGCCTACAACGAGCTGACGCAGGAGGTGTGGTGGGAGGGCAAGACCAAGAACCCGCCCGCCGACCTCGACGGCTGGCTGGACTGGAAGGGCGAGCGGATCGCCGACCGGGAGAACGGCGACGACTCCCCGTGGGCCCACCCCAACAGCCGGTTCACCACCACGCTGGCCAACGTCCCCAACGTCGCCGCCGACTTCGAGGCCCCGCAGGGCGTCCCGGTCGACGCGATCATCTTCGGCGGCCGCACCCGTGACCGCGAGCCGCTGGTCCGCGCGATCACCGACCTCGCCGAGGGCGTCTACGACGGCCTGACCCTCGGCGCGGAGGCGACCTTCGCCGCCGACGGCCTCGACGGCCAGCTGCGCTACGACCCGATGTCGATGCGCCCCTTCATGGCCTACGGCGAGGGCGACTACGCCGCCCACTGGCTCGAGGTCATCGGCAAGGCTTCGCAGCCGCCGATCTTCGCCCACGTCAACTGGTTCCAGCGCGACGCCGAGGACGGCCACTTCCTGTGGCCCGGCTACCGCGAGAACCTCCGCCCGCTGCTGTGGCTGATGCAGTTCAAGGAGGGCGAGGTCGAGGGCGTGAAGACCCCGGTCGGCGTCATCCCCGCCGAGTCCGAGCTGGTGATGGACGGCCTGGAGGTCCCGGCCGAGGACATGTCGCGCATCCTCACCCTGGACACCGAGCGGTGGCGCCAGGAGATGGGCTTCCGCGAGGAGCACCTCGCCCAGTTCGAGCGACTGCCCGAGGAGATCTGGGAGGCCCACCGCCGGGTCGCCGCCGACCTCGGCTGACCCCGCTCACACGCCGAACCGGCGCAACCTTCCGTCCACGTCGTACGGAAGGTCGCGCCGGTTCGGCGTTGCGGGGGATCAGGACAACCTGACGGGAAGGGTCTCCCAGCCGCGCAGGATGCGGGTGGGGCGACGTACGCCGCCGGGCGCGACCGCCAGGTCGGGGAAGCGCTCGTGCAGCGCCCGCAGGCCGACCTCGCCCTCCATGCGGGCCAGCGCCGCACCGAGGCAGTAGTGGCGACCGGCCGAGAACGCCACGTGGTCGCGGGCGTTCTCGCGGGCGACGTCGAAGGTGTGCGGGTCGGCGAAGACCTCCGGGTCCCGGTTGGCGCCGGCCAGCAGGGTGGTCACCAGGCTGCCCGCAGGCAGGTCGACCCCCGCGACGGTCGTGCGCCGGGCGGCGAAGCGTCCGGTGAGCAGCACCGGCGGGTCGTGGCGCAGCACCTCGTCGACGGCGTTGCCCCACAGGTCGGGCTGCTCACGCAGCGCTCGCCGCTGCTCGGGGTGCGCGTCCAGCAGGGCGATCCCGTTGCCCAGCAGGTTGACGGTGGTCTCGAAGCCGGCCGCGAGGACCAGCCCGGCGGTCGCGAGGAGCTCGGCCTGGGACAGGCCGCCGTCCTCGTCCTGCACCGCGACCAGCTTCGACAGCAGGTCGTCGCCGGGGTGGAGGCGCAGGTGGTCGAGGTGGTCGACCAGCCAGCGGCGGAAGTCGTCGAGCGCGGCCTCGACCCGCCGCATCTCCCGCAGCGACAGCCCGAGGTCGAGGCTCGGCGCGGCGGCCGTGCCGAAGTCCAGGACGCGCTGACGGTCCTCCTCGGGCACGCCGAGCACCTCGGCGATGACCGTGACGGGCAGCGCCGCGCAGTACGCCGGCACCAGGTCGACCGGTTCCCCGTCCCGGGCCCGACGCTCGAGGTCGTCGAGGAGCTCGGCGGCGATCTGCTCCGTGCGCTCGCGCAGCTCCTCGACCGCACGGACGGTGAAGACGCGGGTGACCAGCTTGCGGTAGCGGGTGTGCTCGGGCGGCTCGACGACGAGCAGCGACGGGGGGTTGAGCGGGCCGATCCGCTCCGGCTCCTCGGCCCACCGCGCGATCCGGCCCAGCAGGCCACCGTCGGGCATGAACACCCCGGTCTGGAAGTCCGGGCTGCTCAGCACCTCCTTGACCGCCGGCAGTGACGCGGTGACGTAGGAGAACGCTGCGCGGTGGAGCGGCCCGGACTCCCGTACCTGGTCCATCAGGGGCATCAGGGCGGCCTCGTCACCCTCCGCGAGGCGGGTGTCGAGCTGGCCCTGCAGGTCCCCGCGGCGCCCCGCGCGACGCAGGGCGAGGCTGGGCAGACCGTGGTTGACCGCCCAGCGGGCGACCTGGCGGACGGGGGCGACGATGGCCGACATACCGACAGTCTGCACGCCGTCCGGCGACAGCGGGTGTGGGCGAGGTCACCGTGCCGTCCACGCGGTCCGCCTCGTTGACCTCTCACCCACCAGCCACCGCCGTCTGGTCCCCCTCGATCGCGCGCGGAGGCAGACGTGGACTCCTACGACCAGCTCGATGCTCCCCCGGCCCACGTGTCCCTGGAGGCGCCGGACGTCCCGAAGATCGCCTTCGTCGCGGCGATGGTCGCCTTCGTGGTGCTCGCGGTCGGCAACGCCCTGGGTCAGGCGACGACGCTCCTGGCGCTCCTGCTCTGCGCGGTCGCGCTGGCGATCGGGCTGGCCGTGCTGCTGCCGAGGCAGTGGGCAGGCTGGGCGGCCGCGTCGACGTACGCCGTCTCGGGCGCGCTGCTGGTGCTCATCTGACGCTCACCTGGTCTCACCTGGTGCTCCCGGCCCCATCGGGCGTGGCGGGCGGTGCGGCCCTGCTCACCCGGCGCGGCCACCAGAAGCGCTCCCCGAGCAGCACCACGAGCGAGGGCACCAGGACGGTGCGGACGAGCAGCGTGTCGAGCAGGACGCCGATGCCGATGACCACGCCGAGCTGGGCCAGCACGACCAGGGGCAGCACGCCCAGGGTCGCGAAGACCGCCGCCAGCAGGACGCCGGCGCTGGTGATGACGCCGCCGGTCGCGGAGAGGGCCCGTAGGACCCCGGGGCCGGTCCCGTGCGTCGGTGCCTCCTCGCGGGCGCGGGTGACCAGGAAGATGTTGTAGTCCACACCGAGCGCCACCAGGAACAGGAACGCGAAGAGCGGGGTCGAGACGTCGAGCGCCTCGAAGCCCAGGAACTGGGTGAACACGACCCAGGAGGCGCCGAGGGCCGCGAGGTAGGTCGCCACCACGGTCACGACCAGCACCAGGGGCGCCACGATCGAGCGCAGCAGCAGCACCAGGGCACCCAGCACCAGCAGCAGGATGAGCGGGAAGACCACGAACCGGTCCCGGGCCGCCCCGTCGCGCTCGTCGATGCGCGAGGCGTCGCTGCCGGAGACGAACGTGGTCCCGGCGACCGAGGGCTCGTCGGCGATGTCCTGACGCAACGTCTCCACGGCCTCGCGGGCCTCGGAGGTCCCGGGCCGGGCGTCGAGGACGGCGTCGACCTGGACCACCCCGTCGCCGGAGGCGGTGGCGCGGGCCGAGGAGACCACGGAGGACCCCTCCACGGTCTCCAGAACGTCGGCCTCGTCGGCGGTCGAGAGCACGCGTGCGGGCTCGGCGGATCCGGCGGGGAAGGACTCCGCGAGCCGCTCGGAGGCCGAGATCGCCTCCGGCTCGTCGAGGAACTGCTCGGACTGGCTGAGCCCGGTGCGGATGCCGAGGCCCGGCAGGGCGAGCGCCACGAGCACGAGGAAGGACACCACCGCCACGGCCACCGGGCGGCGTCCGACCAGCCGACCGACGGCGTTCCACACCCGCGCGGTCTCGACGGTGGTCGGGTCCCCGAGACGTGGGGCGCGGGGCCAGAAGATCCAGCGTCCGAAGAGGACCAGGGCTGCGGGCAGGGCGGTCATCACCATCAGGGCCGCGATCACGATGCCGACGGCGCTGGCCAGGCCCAGGCCCCGCGTGGAGGGGGTGAGGGACAGCAGCAGGGTCAGGACACCGACCACGACGGTCGTCGAGGAGCTGAGCACGGCCTCGGCGGTGCGGTGCAGGGCGCGCGCCATCGCCAGGTGCCGGGACTCCTCGCCCTTGAGCTCGTCGCGGTAGCGGGAGATGAGCAGCAGGGCGTAGTCGGTGCCGGCGCCGAAGACGAGCACGGACAGGATGCCGGTCGTCGACTCGTTCCACGCGGTGCTGGCCAGCTCCAGGACGTGGGTGGCGACCACGACGGCGAGGCGGTCGGCCACGCCGACGACGATGAGGGGCACCAGCCAGAGCACGGGGCTGCGGTAGGTCAGGACCAGCAGGATCGTCACCACGGCGGCGGTGGTGGCCAGCAGCGTGAGGTCGGCGCCTTCGAAGACCTTGGCCAGGTCGGCCTGGATCGCCGCCGGGCCCGTGACCTGCGCGGTGACCCCGTCCGGTGCGGTCTCGGCCAGCTGCTCGCGCAGGTCCTCGACGGCGGCGGAGGTGTCGCTGGCGGTTGGGGCGTCCAGCTCGAGGGGTAGGAGCGCGGCGGTGCCGTCCTCGGAGGGGACGGGCGCTGCCTGCGGCCCGGCGCCGGGCAGGTCGGGCACGAGCTCGCGCAGGCTGCCGAGCGCCTCCTCGTCCAGCTGTCCCTCCTGGGCTGTCCAGAGCACGATCGCGGTGTTCCCGGCCTCGTCGGGCAACCGGTCGGCGAGCTCGGCCGCCTCGGCGACCCCGCTCCCCGCGGGGAGCTCGTCGGCAGGACCGACGGTGCGCTCCGCGGTGCCGAGCAGGCCGATGAGCAGGCCGCCGAGCAGCAGCGGCAGCAGGGCGACGAGCGGGGCGAGGCGGCGGCTGGTCAGACGACGGGACCAGCCCGGGGGCGCAGTGCTCACAGGACGAACCTACGGATCCTCGGACTCATCCGGTGGGGTGGGCCGGTGGGGAAGGCCGGTCAGCGGCGCCGCGCCAGGGTGAGCGCGAAGTCTCCGGCGGGCACGCCGTCGCCGTCGTCCCACACCCGCTCGACGGCGAAACCCGCGTCGGCGAGCTCCTCGGCGACCAGGGGCATCCGGAACTTGGTCGAGATCTCCACGCGGATCTCCTCGCCGAGCGCGAGGTCCAGCTCGAGGCCGGCCCCCGGGATGCGCACGTGCTGGGGTGCCTCGGAGCGCAGCCGCAGGTCCATCCGCTCCATGGCGCCGTCCCAGAACGGGACGTAGCTGAACGCGCCCAGGTCGAAGTCGGCACTGAGCTCCCGGTTGAGCACCCGCAGGCTGTTGCGGACGAAGGCCTCGGTCGTGCCCGCCGAGTCGTGGTAGGCCGCGACCAGCCGGTCGACGGGCTTGACCAGGTCGGTGCCCAGCAGCAGCCAGTCGCCGGGCTCCAGGGAGTCGGCCAGGGCGCCGAGGAACGCGCGGCGCTCCTCGGCGTAGAGGTTGCCGATCGTGCTGCCGAGGAAGGCGACCATCCGGCTGCCGCTCGCGGTCCTTGGCGGCAGGTGCGCGAGGTGCAGGGTGAAGTCGCCGACGAGCGCCTCCACCGCCAGCCCCGGGTAGCGGCGGCTGAGCATGTCGGCGGCGTCGCGGAGGGTCTGCTCGGCGACGTCGACCGGCACGAACCGTTCGAGTCGCCCCGCGCCGGCGAAGGCGTCGAGCAGCATCCGGGTCTTGTCGGAGGTGCCGCTGCCGAGCTCGACGACGGTGGTCGCGTCGCAGGCGTTCACCACGTCGCGGGCGTGGCGGACCAGGATCGCGCGCTCGGTCTCGGTGGGGTAGTACTCCGGGAGCCGGGTGATCTCGTCGAAGAGTCGCGAGCCCTCGTCGTCGTAGAGCCACTTCGGGGGCAGCGACAACGGCCGGCTGCCCAGGCCGCGGCGTACGTCGTCGACCAGCGAGCCGGAGGCCCAGTCGGGGTCGAGGAGGACCGAGACGGTCGGCTCGAGGGGCACGCTCATGCGGGGGACTCCTGGAGGGACGTGGTTGGGGCACCGCCGTCGGCGAGCCGCACCCCCGACATCGCCCAGCGGGCGGCGTGGGGGAAGAAGTTGCGGTAGGTGAGCCGGGCGTGGTCGGGCGGGGTGAGGGCACAGCCGCCGCGCAGGACCATCTGGTTGGACATGAACTTGCCGTTGTACTCGCCGATGGCGCCCTCGGGCGGGTGGAAGCCGGGGTAGGGGTGGTAGGCCGAGGCGGTCCACTCCCAGCAGTCGCCGTAGACCTGGCGCAACCGGCTGCCGGCGGGCGCGTGCGCGGGAGCGGCGGCCGGGTGGAAGGCCTGCTGGTCGGCGAGGTTGCCGCCCGCGTGTGCAGCGTCGCCCTGGCCGTCGACGACCACGGCGTGCTCCCACTCGGCCTCGGTGGGCAGCCGCTTGCCGGCCCACGTCGCGTAGGCCTCCGCCTCGTAGAACGAGACGTGGGTGACCGGCGCTCCCGGGTCGACCGGCCAGGTGCCGTGCAGCGTGTGCTCGAGCCACACACCGTCGTGCTCGACCCAGTAGAACGGTGCCCGCCAGGCCTCGGCGTTGACCCTGGCCCACCCGTCGGAGAGCCACAGCCCCGCGCGGGTGTAGCCCCCGTCGGCCATGAACTCCAGCCACTCGCCGTTGGTCACCAGCCGGTCGGCGAGGCGGTAGGGCTCGAGCCACTGCCGGTGCCGCGGCAGCTCGTTGTCGAAGGAGAAGCCCTCGCCCTGGTGACCGACCTCGACCAGGCCGCCCTCGACCTCGACCCAACCGAGGTCGTCGGGCTCCGACGGCGCGCGACGGGTCCCGGCGTAGACCGGCTGCAGCGGGTTGCGCGACAGCACGTGCTTGATGTCCATGAGCAACAGCTCCTGGTGCTGCTGCTCGTGGTGGAAGCCCAGCTCGATGACCGGCGCCAGCTTGGCCAACGTGCCCTCGTCGAGGCCCTCGACCAGTTCTCGGACCCTGGCGTCGACGTTGCGCCGGTAGTCACCGACCTCGTGCGCGCCCGGGCGGGTCACCAGCCCCCGGTCGGGGCGGGAGTAGCGCGGTCCCAGCGACTCGTAGTAGCTGTTGAAGAGGAACCAGTACTGGTCCTGGAACGGGCTGAAGCCGCTCTCGTGCTCGGCCAGCAGGAAGGTCTCGAAGAACCAGGTGACGTGCGCGCGGTGCCACTTGGTGGGGGAGACGTCCGGCATCGACTGGACCGTCTGGTCCTCGGGGGACAGCGGAGCCGCGAGGGACTCGGTGTGGGCACGGACGTGCTCGAAGCGCGCGACGACCTGGGTAGGGTCCCAGTCGGTCATGACGGTCCTCTCGTCGGTTGTCCCACCACCGTGACGCAGACCACCGACTTTTTCGACCCCGGAGGGGTGACGAGGTGGTGACGATCCCCGTGGTCCCGCCGGGCCGGGCGTCCCTCACTCGAAGGGGTGGACGGAAGTGCAGCGACACCGGACACCGTGGGGGTGTGACCACTGCAGCCGCGCCGACCCCGGCCACGGCCGACGGCCTGCACGACGCGCTCGTGCGGCTCGGCGGTCATCGGCCCATGCCCTCGCGCCGCGAGGCGCTGGCGGCCGTGTACGACGGCACCGTGGCGCCAGCGCTGCGCCTGGCGCTGGCCCGCGCACGCGGGGACCGCGACGCGGCCGAGGAGATCCTGGCCCGGGCCTACGCAGAGGTACGGCGCGTGGCCGGCGACTACCCGGCGTCGGGGATCCGGGCGCTGCCCTGGGTGCTGGCGGTGGTGGCGCGGGCCTGAGCCCCCTCCCGGGGCTCGCCGAGCGCGACGGCGTACACGACGACGTTGGAGGCGTAGCCGGTGCCGTCCCAGTCGGTGCAGCTGACCAGGACCAACCGGCCGCGGCCGCTCTCCTGGCCGAAGATGCTCACGGCGTTCACGGCCAGCTCGTCCTTGTCGTAGACCTTCTTGCGCTGGACGAGGTAGCGCATCGTGCCCTCGGCGGTGCGGACGTCGACCACTGCGCCGCGCCGCACGCCACGCAGGGGGTCGAGCGCGCCGCCGCCGGTGTGCACAGAGTGGCCGGCGATGACCGTGGACCCGGTCTCGGAGCCGGGCTGGGCGCTGCGGTCCCACCACCCGACGTCGACGACGTCCTGCGGTGGGTCGAGCACCCGGTCCTCGGTCAGGGCCACCGGCACCACGGGCGCCTCGATGTCGACCGAGGGGACCAGCAGCAGCACCGGGTCGGCCGGGTCCAGCGACCGGTAGGGCGAGGGGGGCGGCGGCTCCTCGGAGGGCAGCACCAGCCCGCCGACGACCAGGCCGCCGCTGAGCACGAGCAGTGCCGTGCTCACCGCGGCGAGGGTCGAGCTGACCCTGCCGAGGAACCCGTCCAGGAACGACCCCAGCCGACCACCGCCCGCCCCGGGGGTGCCCGGAGCGGGGTCGGTGGCCGGCTGGTCGGTCATGCGTGGTCGATCCTGGGCGCGCGGTGGCTCAGTCGCGCAGCGCGCGGCGGTAGCTCGCGACGCCCGCGCCCGCGGACAGCGCCACCAGGAGCAGCAGCGCCAGGTTGCCGCCCGCACCCAGGCCGCCGGAGGTCCCGACGGACTCCACGCCTGCAGGCACCGAGGTGGGCACCGGCTCCGGCGTGGGGGTCGGCGACGGGGTCGGGGTCGGGTCGGGGTCGTCCACGCTCACGCGGCTGTTGGGGCCGCAGGCGGTCTCGCCGATCTGGGCGCCGATCAGCTCGACGCCGGCCGCCTCGGCGGCCGGCAGCACGTGCAGGTCGAGCGCGGTGACCTCGATGGAGTCGCTCGAGGGCCGCTCCTGCTTGTTGAGCGTGATCTCGAGGACGTTCTCCTCCAGCGGGGCCAGCGCCTCGCCGACCTGCTCGAGGGCCTCGGCCAGCACCTCGGCGCCGTCGATCACGGCGGTCAGCGGGCCGAGCGCGCCGTCGATCGCGGTCTCGAACTGCGTGCGCAGCGCGTCGAGGACGGACTGCACGACCACGCCGAGGTCGGTGACCACGCGGGTGTTCGGCGGGGGGTTGGTCGGCAGCGTCACCAGGTTGAAGCTCTGGCCCCCGAGGGTGGCGTCGAGGGTGGCGTCGGTGATGTCGGTGTCGCCGTCGGCGCTGCCGGGCTGGGCGGTGCAGTAGGACTGGACCGCGCCGAGGTTGAGACCGAGGGCGATGTCACCGCCGTCGAGCACCGTCTGCAGGGCGGTCGTGAGGCCCGCCAGCAGCGGGTCGAGGACCGGCTGGAGGGCGTCCTGCAGCTCCTGGGGGAACTGGTCGCCGAGGATCTGGATGCCCGTCAGGTCCACCGTGCCGGCGTTGAGGTCGAGGTTCTGGCCCGGGACCAGGCAGCCGCCCTCGGCCACCTCGACCAGGGTCGCGCCGTCACCGGCGAGGCCGGCGCAGGCCGCGGAGAAGCCCTTCTCGTCGCGGATCACCGTGCCGGCGTCCTGGCTGAGCGTGCCCGCCTGGATGAACGACTGCCCGCCCAGGGCACTGATGGCCGGCTCGTTGGAGCCGGTGGCTGTCTCCTTCTTCCCGTCGTTCGTGACGGTGTAGGTGCCGCTGTCGGTGGGCGTGCTCGCGATGGTCAGCCGGAGGCCGGTGGCGCTGGCCTGGGCGACCGGCTCGGCCGCCAGGGCGGGTCCGGCGCTCACGGTGACGACCGCGGCCGCGGTGGCCGGTGCACCGACGCGGGGGCGCCGGCGTCCCCCCGACGGGGTACGACGAAAGACCCTCCCGACCGGGTCGCGGTCGTGAGCAGGGGTCGAAAGCGGGTGACGGGGGGCTTGGGGGGTGGTCACGGCGGCGTGGGTGGCGCCGACGTGCTTGGTGGGTGGCTGCCCAGCGTAGGCGCCGCTGAAACCTCCTGCCACCCCGGGACCGGGACGGGGGATCTCCGTGCTACCGGGCGGCTACTGCACGAAGCGGAACAGCGGGCTCTCCGGCGGCACGGGTTCCACCCGGAGGGGCGAGGTCGTCATCCGGCGCAGCAGCGGACCGAGGTCGGCGGGGTCCTGCAGCTCGACCCCCACGAGGGCCGGGCCGGTCTCCCGGTTGTTGCGCTTGACGTACTCGAAGAGCGTGATGTCGTCGTCGGGCCCGAGCACCTCGTCGAGGAAGCGGCGCAGCGCGCCGGGCTCCTGGGGGAACTCGACGAGGAAGTAGTGCTTGAGCCCCTCGTGCACCAGCGCCCGCTCGACCACCTCGGCGTAGCGGCTCACGTCGTTGTTGCCGCCGGAGAGGATGACCACCACAGCGCTGCCGGGCGCCGGGCGCTCGTCGTCGTGCAGGTGCGCCAACGCAGCGCTCGAGAGCGCGCCCGCGGGCTCGGCGATGATCCCGTCGGACTGGTAGAGCGCGAGCATCTCCACGCAGACCGCGCCCTCGGGGACCGCGAGCAGGCGTGGTCGGTGGGTGGCCGTGACGGCGTGGGTCCAGTCGCCCACCCGGCGTACGGCGGCGCCGTCGACGAACCCGTCGAGGTCGGCCAGCTCCACGGGCGACCCGGCGGCGAGCGCGGCAGCCATGCTGGCCGCCCCCTCCGGCTCGGCGCCCACGACGGTCGTGGCCGGGCTGTGCTCGGAGAGCCAGGTGAGCGCACCGGCGATCAGCCCGCCCCCGCCGACCGGCACGACCAGCGTGCCGAGGTCGAGGCCCGAGGTGGCGAGCTGCTCGACGACCTCGCGGGCCAGGCTGCCCTGCCCGGCGATGGTGCGCGGGTCGTCGAACGCGGGCACGGGCGTCGCCCCCGACTCCAGCGCGAACCGGGCGCTGGCCGCGGCGGCGTCGTCGTAGGTGTCGCCGCCGATGACCACCTCGACCAGGTCCCCGCCGAGGGCGGCGATGCGCTCACGTTTCTGGCGGGGGGTGGTGCGGGGCAGGTGGACCCGGGCGCGGATGCCCGCACGGGCGCAGCCGAACGCCACGCCCTGGGCGTGGTTGCCGGCCGAGGCGCAGGTGACGCCCCGCTCGCGCGCCCGGTCGTCGAGGCCGGCCAGGAGGGTGTAGGCGCCACGCACCTTGTAGGAGCGCACGGGCTGCAGGTCCTCGCGCTTGACCCAGACCTCCAGGCCGGTCGCCGCGGAGAGCCGCGCGCTGCGCTGCAGCGGGGTGGGCGCCAGCACCTCGGCGAGGGCCACGGCGGCGGCGTCGACGTCGGCCGCCGTCGGCAGGGGGGCGGGAGTGCTCACCCTCCGAGGGTTCCAGACCGCCCGTCCACCGACGACGAGGCCCCCGCGACCGGGTGGTCGCGGGGGTCCGGGTGGAGGTGTCAGAAGCAGATGACCTCGAGGATCGGGTCGCAGATCTCGTCCGCGGGCTCCTCGGTGGGACTGCTCGTGGCGGTGGGGCTGCTCGACGCGGTCGCGCTGGTCGTGGCCGTCGGGCTCGTGGTCGCCGTGGGGCTCGTGGTCGCGGTCGGCGAGGGGCTGGGCTCCCCGTCGTCGCAGATCCCGGGGATCGGCAGGAAGTCGCAGATGGAGGGCACGGTCGGCTCCTCGGTCGGCTCCTCGGTGGGTGAGGTCGTGGCCGTCGGGCTCGTGGTCGCCGTGGGACTGGTGGTGGCGGTCGGCGAGGGGCTGGGCTCCTCGTCGTCACAGAACCCGGGGATCGGCAGGAAGTCGCAGATGGAGGGCACGGTCGGGTCCTCGGTCGGCTCCTCGGTCGGTGAGCTCGTGGCCGTCGGGCTGCTCGTGCCGGTGGGCGAGGCGCTGCCCGTCGGGCTGGTCGACCCGGTGGGCGAGCCGGAGCTCGTGGGCGAGCTGGTGGGGGACTCGGACGGCGTCGCGGTCCCGCTGGGCTCGGCCTGGCACTCCTCGAGCGCCTGCTCGGCCTTCACGAGCTTGCGCTCCGCGGCCTTGAACTTCTTGCGCCGGTCCTTGACCTTCTTCTTCGCCTTCTTCTTCTCCGCCTCGCCCTTGGCCCTCTTCTGCTGCGCCTTGGCCTTCTTGAGCTTCTTCTGGGCCTTGCGGTGCTCGACCTGCGCGTCCTCGACGGCCTGCTCCTCGGTGGAGCAGTGGTTGCGCTGGGCGGTCTCCGCGGTGGACACGGTGCCGGGGGCGGCGGAGCCGGCGCCGGCCCATCCGACCGTGGCCAGGGCGGTGGAGCCGGTGAGGAGCAGGACGCCGAGCAGGGCGGTGAGAGCCACCTTGAGCTGGGTGCGGACCATGGGGAAGACCTTCCGGGGGTGCTGGCCGGCTGGTGGTCGAAGGGGGTCAGCCGGGGGCTTTACCTTCGATCCAACGAGCCAGCACCCCGCCGGTCACGCGGGATCCGCGGTGGGCTGGTCGACGGCGGCCTCGGCGCGGCGCAGGGCCCGCTCCTGGCGCACGGCCCCCACGATGAGCGCGACCCACGCGACGGGCTGGGCCCGCAGGCTGACGAAGCCGAGGACGAGGAGCCTGCGCACGACGAGGACTTCCTCACTGGAGACGACTGGATCACTGCCGATCGTGCACCTCGAGTGACCCATGGCAATCAGCGACGCGACACGCTTGGATGCCAGGGTGAGTCCACGCTGGAGCGCAGACGAGATCACCGGGGCCTACGAGGTCTTCCACGGGCACGTGCAGGGGTTCGCCGAGAGCGGCGACTGGCACGGCTTCGCCGACCTGTTCACCGAGGACGCGACGTACGTCGAGCACGCCTTCGGCACCTTCCACGGCCGCGAGGAGATCCGGGAGTGGTCGGTGCGGACCATGACCGGCTTCCCCGGCGGGACCATGACCGGCTTCCCGCTGGCCTGGCAGGTCGTCGACCCCGATGCGGGCCGCCTGGTCTGCGAGGTGCGCAACCTGATGCCCGACCCCGGCGACGGCTCGCTGCACGAGGAGTCGAACCTGACGATCATGACCTACGCCGGCGACGGGATGTTCTGCCGCGAGGAGGACGTCTACAACCCGATGCGCTTCGCCGCGATGACGGTGCGATGGGCACGGGTCGCCGCCGAGCACGGCCGGCTGGACGCGGAGGGTGCGGCGTACCTGGAGAAGTACGGCGCGCTCGTCCGCGACTGAGCCGACCGGAGGGCCGGCCGGAGGGCCGACCGGAGGGCACGTCGTGAGAGGGGTTCACGGCAGACCCTCCGGACGTTCACCTGCCGGTCGGCGTCGGCTGTCACCGTGCCCGGATGCGCCGGCTGCTGCTCTCCTCCGCCGGTTGGCTGCTCGTCCTGGTGGGCCTGGCGCTCTACCCCCTGCCCGGCCCGGGGCTCGTGGTGATGGTGCTGGGACTGGCGCTGCTGAGCAGGCACGACCCCTGGGCCGCCGCCCGGTTGGAGCCGCTGCAGCGGCGCGCCCTCGTGGAGACCCGCCGCACGGTCGCCACCTGGCCGCGCCTGCTGGTGACGGCCTCGGTCACCGTCGCGCTCGGGGTGAGCGGCCTGGTGTGGCTGGCCGACCCGGCCCGGCCCGGGTGGTGGGTGCTGCCCGCCTGGACCTGGCTGCCCGGTGGGACGTGGGCCGGCGTGGGTCAGATCGTGTCCGGCGTCGCCGGGCTCGCGATCGTCGTGTGGGCCAGGCTCGCGCTGGTGCCGGGGGAGTCGACCTCCCGCGCCGCGAGAGGTCTGGTCCGGTGACCAGCGGCCTGGCATGCTCGGGTCCATGAAGGCCGCGGCCCGGCGCCTGACCCTCGAGATCGTGGGGTGGACCCTGCTGCTCGCCGGCATCGCCGCGCTGGTGCTGCCGGGCCCGGGCCTGCTCATGGTCTTCGCCGGGATGGCCGTGCTCTCCCAGCAGTACGACTGGGCCGAGCGCCGCGTGGAGCCGTTGCGGCTGCGGGCGATGCGCGCAGCGGCGTACGGCGTCGCGAAGCCGTCGCGGATCGTGGCCTCCGGCCTCGGCGTGCTGTGGATGTGGGCGTGGGGCGTCGTGTGGTGCCTGCAGCCGTCCGTGCCCTCGTGGTGGTCGCTGCCCGACTCGTTCTGGTTGCCCGGCGGCCTGGCCACCGGCGTCTCGCTGGTCGCCTCGGGCTTCCTCGCCCTCGCGCTGCTGGCGTGGAGCTACCGTCGCTTCCACGGGCAGCCCGAGGAGCTGCGCGAGCTCGAGCGCGACATCGAGCGCGCCGACGCCGCCTGACCGACCGCGAGGTCCCACTAGTCCAGTGGCGCGCGCACCAGGGCGCTGATCACCGCGCGCACCATCGCCTCCGCGTCGATGGCCGGCACCCCTGCCGCCGCGATCGCGTCCGCGTCGCGGCGCAGCATCGCGTAGCCGTGGATCGTCGACCAGCACGCCATGTTGAGGGTGTCCGCCGAGACGCCCGGCGCCCACCCCTGCGCCTGGGTCTGCTCGACCACCCGGCGACCGTGCTCCCACAGCGCGAGCCGGGCCTCGACCAACCGCGGGTCGTCGTGGTGGACCAGCTCGGGGCGGAACATCACGTCGAAGGTGGTCGGCTGGTCGGCCGCGAAACCGATGTAGGCCATCGCCGCCGCGACCAGCGGGTCGTCGCCGGTGCGCTCCGCGGTCGCGATCGCGGCCTGCGAGCGGCCGAGCAGCGCATGGAACCCCTCGGTCGCCAGCACCGTGAAGAGACCGGCCCGGTCGTCGAAGTGGTGGGCAGTGGCCTGGTGGGAGACCCCGCAGCGACGGGCGATGGCGCGCAGGGAGACCTTGCCGATCCCGTTCTGCTCGATCTCGGCCAGGGCGGCGTGCAGCAGGCTGCGTCGTACGTCGCTCATCGGGTCGCCACCGTGGTCACAGGCGCAACGGTAGGCCGGGGGGCGCGACGGCGGGGCCACCACAGCCGCGGGCCGAGCATGGCGGCGATCGCCGGCACCAGCATGGTGCGCACGACGAAGGTGTCGATGAGCAGGCCGGCGCCGATGACGAAGCCGGTCTGCACGAGCGAGTCGACGCTGCCGGCCATCAGGGCGAACATGCTCGCCGCGAAGATCACGCCGGCCGCGGTGATGACGCCACCGGTCGCGGCCGCTGCCCGCGCGATCCCGGCCCGGCTGCCGTCGGGGGCCTCCTCCTGCATGCGCTTGGTCAGCAGCAGGTTGTAGTCGGCGCCGACCGCCACCAGAAGGATGAAGGCCAGCGACGGGACCGACCACTCCAGCGGCTCGTCCAGGATCATCTGGAAGACCAGCACCCCCAGGCCCACGGCCGAGGCGTAGGACAGCACCACGGTGGCCAGCAGGAACAGGGCTGCCACGACCGAGCGCAGCAGCGCCAGCAGGATGAGGAACACCGTCACCAGGGCGACGGCGACGATGAGTCGGAAGTCGCGCGCCTCGATCGCGGCCAGGTCGGCGTTGGCCGAGGCCATGCCGGTGGTGACGACGTCTGCGTCCTGCAGTCGGGAGTCGCGCAGGCTGTTCTCGATCACCTGCCGCACCTCGGTCGAGCGCTCGGCGGCCTCGCTGCTGAAGGCGTCGTCGGTGCCGAGGACGGCGATCCGGGCGGTGCGGCCGTCGGAGGAGATGAAGAGACGGCTGGCCGCGGCGAAGCGGTCGTCGGCCAGCGCGGACGGCGGCAGGTAGAAGCCGCCCATCGCGGAGGTGTCGGCCCGCTCGGCGGTGGAGGTGAGGTAGTCCGCCGCCTCGGACAGCCCGCCCTCGAGCTCGCCGACCGACCCGGCGACCTCGCTGGTGCCGGCGGCGACCTGGCCGGTGCCCTCGGCCAGCTGCTCGGTGCCGTCGGCCAGCTCGCCCAGCCTCGCCCGGAACTCGCGCTGGCCGGCGGTGATCTCCTCCACGCCCGCGCGGGCCTGCGCGAGGCCGTCGTCGAGCTGACGGAGGCCGGCCTGGAGGTCGCCGGCGGCCTCGGCGATCCGTCGTGCCGCCGCGGCGGCGTCGCGCAGCCCGGGCAGCAGCTGATCGCGCTCGCCCTCGTAGACCTGGCGCACGCCGTCGCGGGCCCGGTTGCAGATGGGGTCGAGCGTGCAGGGGAGGCTCGACTCGAGCCCGTCGAGCGCCATGCCGAGTCCGTCGACGGCGGTCTTGGTCTGGGAGTACGCCGCGTCCAGCCCGGCCGCGAGCATCCGGGCGCCCTCGCGGAGCTCGCCGGTGCCGGTGACGGCCTCGCCGGCGCCGTCCTCCAGCCCGGTCAGGCCGGAGCGCAGCTCCTCGAGCGCGTCGACGAGGAGCCCGGCGCCCTCGACCGCCTGGTCGGCCCCGGCAGCCAGCTCCTCGGCCCCCTCGTCCACCTGCGCCGAGCCGTCGGCCAGCGTGCGGGCCCCCTCGGTGCCCGAGGCGACGTCGTCGCCGGCCCGTCGCAGCTTCCGGCCGATGACGCCGGCCTGGTAGGAGACGCGCGCCTGGTCGATGGCCTCGCCGTCGGGGCGGGTGACCGAGCGGACCAGGGCGCACCTCGTTGACCGGGTAGTGCCGGGCCAGCGCCGCGTAGCCGCGGTTGCTCTCGGTGTCCTCGGGCTGGATGCCCCGGGTGTCGTAGGACGGCTCCATCGCCGGCATCAGGGCGGCCAGCGCGACCAGCGGCACCAGGGCCGCCAACGCCATCGGGACCCGCCGGTGCACGGCCAGCGCCGCCAGGCGGGCCCAGCCGCCCGCGCCGGTGCTGGCCGGCCGCGGCTCGAACAGGCCCCGCGGGCCGAGCAGCCCGAGCATCGCCGGGAGCAGCGTGATGGAGACGAGCAGGGTCGCGGTCACGCTGACCGCGATGGCCGGGCCGGTCGTCGTGTAGACGCCGAGCTCGGCGACGAGCATGCAGGCGTTGGCCAGCACGACGGTCAGCGCGGAGCCGATGATCACCGCGGAGACCCGCCCAGCGGCGTACGACGCGGCGGTGCGGGGGGCGACGCCGAGGCGGCGCTGCTCGTGGTAGCGGCTGACCAGGAAGATCGCGTAGTCGGTGCCGGCGCCCAGCACGATCGCGGTGAGGAAGGAGCCGGTGAAGGTCGAGACGTCGAAGACGCCGTGCAGGCCCATCCAGGCGGTCAGGCCGCGGGCGACGCCGAGGGAGAGGCCGACCGTGCCGAGGATGATCAGCGCCACCGAGAGCCGGCGGTAGATGAGGAGCAGCAGGGCGAAGATCAGCCCGATCGTCACGATCGTGATGACCAGGATGCTCGACTCGGCTTCGACGGCCATGTCGGACACCGTGGCCGAGGGTCCTGTCACGAGGAGGTCGAGGCCCTCGGGCGCGCCGTCGCGGACGACCTCGCGCACGTGCTCGACCTGGTGGATGGCCGAGGGGGCGCCGGTGAAGCCCGGGATGCCGACCTGGAGGTAGACCGCTTCGCCGTCGTCGCTGGTCAACGCCTCGCGCACCTGGTCGTCGCGGACGTCCTGGACGAAGCTGACGTTCTCGGTGTCCCTGCGCAGGCGCGGGACGAGGCGCTCCACGTAGCGGACGTCGTCGCGGGTCAGGCCGCCCTCCCGCTCGGCGAGGACCACGAGGAAGGAGTGGCTGCGACCGCTCCCGAACTCCTGGTCCATCAAGGTGACCGCGCGCGAGGAGTCGGAGTCCAGCGGCACGACCGGGGTCGAGTCGTCGGCGACGACCTCCTCGAGCTGGGGCACCGCGACGTTCACGACGCCGGCGACGACGAGCCAGAGCGCCAGCACCCACACGGCGTGGCGCACGACGAGGGAGGCAAGGCCGCGCAGCAGGCGGTTCGGCTCGTGGTCCACGGCGGCGACGCTAGGGAGCGCCACTTGCCAGTGGCAAGGAGATGTGGTGCTTACCACTGGCAAGGAGTCCGCTGTCGGCCCGGCCGTCTAGCGTGCTCCCCGATGCCCCTCCTCCTGCACCGTGCCGCCCGCACCGACCGTCTCGCCGACGGTCTGGCCGGGCTGCTCGCGCAGCCGCCGGAGGACCCGTTCGCCGAGGACCTCGTGGTCGTGCCCGCCCGCGGGGTGGAGCGCTGGCTGACCCAGCGGCTCTCCCATCGGCTGGGTGCGGCGCCCGGCCGCGAGGACGGTCTCTGCGCCGGGGTCGCGCTGCGCTCGCCGTGGTCGCTGGTCGCCGAGCTGCTCGGCACCCGCGACGAGGACCCATGGGCCCCCGGCACGCTCGCCTGGCCGCTGGTGCAGGTGCTCGACGAGGTCCTCGAGGAGCCCTGGGCCGCGCCGCTGGCCCAGCACCTGGGGGCGGGTCGCAGCGGCGAGGAGCTCGACCTGCGCCGGGGTCGCCGCTTCGCGGTCGCGCGCCGGCTGGCCGGGTTGTTCTCGGCGTACGCCGTGCAGCGGCCGAGCGTGCTGGCCGACTGGCAGGCCGGTGGCTCCGGCGACGGGTGCGGCGGGGCCCTCGCGCCCGACCTCGCCTGGCAACCGCCGCTGTGGCGCCGCCTCGCCGAGCGGGTCGACACGCCACCGCCGCACCTGCGTCACGAGGAGACCGTGACCCGGCTCCGCAAGGACCCGACCTCCTTCGACCTGCCCGGGCGGCTCTCCCTCTTCGGCCACACGCGCATCCCCGGCACCGAGGCGGCGCTGCTCGCCGCGCTGGGCGAGCACCGCGACGTGCACCTGTGGCTGCCGCACCCCTCCGACGCGATGTGGCGCTCCCTGCAGCCGCTGGTCGCCGCCGGGCCGGTCCCGCGCCGAGACGACCTCTCCCACCGCGAGGTCTCCCACCCGCTGCTGGCCGCCCTGGGGCGTGACGTGCGTGAGCTGCAGCGCACCCTCGCGACGGTCCCGGTGGTGGACGGGGACGCGGCGGCCGACCCGCCCGAGCGGGACTCGCTGCTGGGCTGGCTCCAGGCCGACCTGCGGGCCGACCGCGCCCCGGACGCCGCCCTGGTGGCCTCGCGACAGGTGGCCGCTGACGACCGGTCGGTGCAGGTCCACGCCTGCCACGGCCCGGCGCGTCAGGTGGAGGTGCTGCGGGAGGTGTTGCTCGGCCTGCTCGCCGCCGACCCCACGCTCGAGCCGCGCGACGTGCTGGTGATGTGCCCCGACATCGAGGCCTACGCGCCGCTGGTCGAGGCCGGCTTCGGCCTCGGTGAGGTCGTCGGCCCCGAGGGCCACCCCGCCCACCGGCTCCGGGTGCGGCTGGCAGACCGGGCCCTCTCCAGCACCAACCCGCTTCTCGCGGTCGCACGCCGGCTGCTCGACCTCGCCGGGGGCCGCGCGACGGCGGGCGAGGTGCTCGACCTGGCCCACGAGCCGGCGGTGCGCCACCGGTTCGGGCTGCGCGACGACGACCTGGCGCAGCTCACCTCCTGGGTGCGGGCGACCGGGGTGCGCTGGGCCTTCGACGCCGAGCACCGCGCCGACTACGGCCTGGAGTCGGTGGTCTCCCACACCTGGGAGTTCGGCCTGGACCGGCTGCTGGCCGGCGTGGCGATGAGCGACGACACCGGCGCCTGGCTGGGCCGCACCCTGCCGCTGGACGACGTCGGCTCCGGGCAGGTCGACCTCGCCGGCCGGGTCGTCGAGCTCGTACGCCGGCTGCGCGAGGCCACCGACCGGCTGGTCGGCGCCCACCCGCTGGAGCACTGGCTGGCCACGCTCGGCGACGCGGTGGCCGGGCTGACCTCCGTCCCGACCTCGGAGTCCTGGCAGTCCGGTCAGGTCCAGCGCGAGCTGTCGCGCATCCGGGAGGACGCCGCCGGGCGCGGTGACCTCGAGCTGCGGCTGCCCGACGTCCGCGCGATGCTCGACGACCGGCTCGCCGGGCGACCCACCCGCGCCAACTTCCGCACCGGCACGCTCACCGTCTGCACGATGGTGCCGATGCGCTCGGTGCCGCACCGCGTCATCTGTCTGGTCGGTCTGGACGACGGCGTGTTCCCCCGCGTGGGAGCCGTCGACGGCGACGACGTGCTCGCACGCGACCCGCTCACCGGCGAGCGCGACCCGCGCAGCGAGGACCGCCAGCTCTTCCTCGACGCCGTGCTCGCGGCGACCGACACCCTGGTCATCACCTGCACCGGCAGCAACGAGTACTCCGGGCAGCAGCGGCCCCCCGCGGTCCCGGTCAAGGAGCTGCTCGACGCGCTGGACGTCACCGCCACGCCTCCCGGCGACGCCTCCTCGGTGGCCGGGGCGGTGCGCGTCGAGCACCCGCTCCAGCCCTTCGACGAGCGCAACTTCGAGGCTGGTCGCCTCGGCGTCCCCACCGCGTTCTCCCACGACCGCACCGCGCTGGCCGCGGCCCGCGTCGCCCGGGGCGAGCGCGTCCCCACACCCCCGTTGCTCGTGACGCCGCTCGAGCCAAGGCCGCCGCAGGACGTGCAGCTCGAAGACCTGGTGGCCTTCTTCTGCCGACGCGGCGGACCGGTGGCCGGCTTCCTCTCGGCGCAGCGCCTCGACGTGACGATGCCGCGCGAGGAGGACCCGCTCGAGGACGGCCTTCCCGTCGAGCTCGACCAGCTGCAGCGCTGGCAGGTGGGCGACCGGCTGCTCGCCGACCTGCTCGGAGGCGCCGACCCCGACCAGGTGCGCCAGCAGGAGTGGCGGCGTGGAGCGCTCCCGCCGGGGCAGCTGGGCTGGCGGTTGCTCACCGACCTGCTCGGCCAGGTGACCCCGATCGCGGTCGCCGCCCGCGACCTGCGCACCCGTCCCGCGAGCCAGGTCGACGTCGACGTCGACCTCGGGGGTGGGCGCCGGCTGCGCGGCACCGTGCCGGACGTCTTCGGCGACCGGTTGGTGCCGGTCTCCTTCTCGCGCCTCGGCGCCGCGCACCGGCTGACGTCGTGGCTGCGGCTGCTCGCCCTGGCCGCCAGCGACGAGGAGCGCAGCTGGACCGCCCACACCCTGGGACGTCCGGCCTCCTCCCGCTCGCGCGACGCGGTCGGCACCTCGCTGCTGGGCCCTCTGGACCACACGGCCCGCGACCTGCTGGGCGACCTGGTCGCGATGCGTGACCGGGGCCTGTGCGAGCCGCTGCCGCTGCCGCTCAAGGCCTCGTTCGCCTACGCCAAGCTCCGGCGCACCCAGGGCACCGTCGACGAGGCACTGCGCAAGGCCGGCTGGGACTGGGACGACGGCAAGTACCCCGGCGAGTGCTCCGACCCCGCCCACGTCGCCGCCTGGGGCGCCGGCGCCGGTCTCCCCGGGCTCGACGTCGCCCCGGGCCCCGACGAGGACCACCCGGGGGAGACCACGCGCTTCGGCGCGCTCGCGCTGCGGTTGTGGGGGCCGCTGCTGACCAGGGAGCAGGGCAGCTGGTGAGCGGGCGGATGCGCGACTTCGACGTCACCGGGCCGCTGCCCGAGCAGGGCACCACCCTGCTCGAGGCCAGTGCCGGCACCGGCAAGACCTACACCGTGGGTGCCCTGGTCACCCGCTACGTCGCCGAGGGCCGGGCCCGGCTGGGCGAGATGCTCGTCATCACCTTCGGTCGCGCCGCCAGCCAGGAGCTGCGCGAGCGGGTGCGCGACGCCTTGGTCGGGGCCGAGCGGGCGCTGTCGGACCCGTCGGCCGCTGATCGATCGGACACCCTCGTCGGTTGGCTGCTCGCCCAGGACGAGTCCGAGCGCCCGGCGATGCGCGAGCGGCTGCGCGACGCGCTCGCCGACTTCGACAGCGCGACGATCGCCACCACCCACCAGTTCTGCCAGCTGGTGCTGCGCTCGCTCGGGGTCGCCGGCGACACCGAGGCCGGCGCCCGGTTGGTCGAGGACCTCGACGACCTCGTGGTGGAGGTGGTCGACGACCTCTACCTCGGCCGCTACGCCTCCGACCGCGAGCAGCCCCCTTTCGGTCGCGACGTGGCCCTCGAGCTCGGTCGCGCCGCCGTCGGCGACCCGCAGGCCCAGGTGCCCGACGCGCCGGGCGCCTCGCCGGCCGGGCAGGCGCGGGTCGGGTTCGCCCGCGACGTACGCCGTGAGCTCGACCGCCGCAAGCGTCGCCTCGGCCTGCTCGGCTACGACGACCTGCTCTCCCGTCTCGACGCCACCCTCGCCGACCCGGCCGCCCCCGCCCGTGAGCGGATGCGCGACCGGTGGCGGGTGGTCCTGGTCGACGAGTTCCAGGACACCGACCCCGTCCAGTGGAGCGTGCTGCGCCGCGCGTTCCACGGCCACGCGACGATGGTGCTGATCGGCGACCCCAAGCAGGCGATCTACGCCTTCCGCGGCGGCGACGTCGTGACCTACCTCGCCGCGGCGCGCGACGCCTCCGACCGGGCCACCCTCGGGGTCAACCGGCGCTCCGACACCGCGCTGGTCGAGCGGCTGCAGGTGGTGCTGCGCGGCGCCGCGCTGGGGGACCCCGGCATCGTCGTGCACCCGGTCGGCTCGGTGCACGAGCAGTCGCGGCTGGTCGGGGCGCCGCACCCTTCCCCCTTCCGTCTGCGCCGGCTGCCGCGCGACGGCTTCCGGCTCCGCAAGGGCCTGATCGCTGCCGGCGAGGCCCGGCAGGCGGTGGCCGCCGACTGCGCCGCCGACATCGCCGAGCTCCTCGCCTCGGGCGCGACCTGGTGCGGGGAGCCCCTGGTCGCCGAGCAGGTGGCGGTGCTGGTGGCGGTCCGCGACCACGGGCTGCTGGTCCAGCGCGAGCTCCAGGCGCGTGGCGTCGCGGCGGTGCTCGCCGGCGGCGGCAACCTGCTGCGCACCCCCGCCGCGGCCGAGTGGACCACGCTGCTGGAGGCCGGCGAGCGGCTGCTCACCGACCTGCGTCATCTCGGCCAGCTGCTCCACGAGGCGGCGCTGCGCGAGCAGCTCGGCCTCACCGGGGTCCTCGCCTGGCTGCGGGAGGAGTCACGGGGCTCGGCGGAGCGACCCCGCCGGCTCGACTCCGACGCCGCGGCCGTGCAGATCGTCACCGTGCACGGCTCGAAGGGACTGCAGTACCCCGTCACCTACCTGCCCTTCGCCTTCCAGAAGTTCCCGTTCCCCTCGCAGGTCGCGCGCTACCACGACGACGGCGAGCGGATGCTCGACGTCAGCGGCCAGGGCGAGGAGTGGTCGCGTCGCGAGGCGCTGCACAAGGCCGAGGAGGCCGGCGAGGAGCTGCGCGACCTCTACGTCGCCCTCACCCGCGCCCAGTCCCAGGTCGTCACCTGGTGGGCCCCGACGGCCAACACCCGCCACGGCGGCCTGCACCGGCTGCTCTTCGGCCGCCAGCCCGGCACCGCCGAGGTGCCCGACGTGCAGGAGCCGCGCGAGGACGAGTACGCCGAGCGGGTGCTG
>LUMW01000033.1_pt1 | contig 68154 bp, 64 predicted proteins | sample 729761 | NCBI WGS metagenome assembly LUMW01 (sample SAMN03860302, study PRJNA289734) | marine metagenome | biome: seawater column; feature: ocean; material: water; isolation source: Red Sea water column Station 192 - depth 500m | place: Saudi Arabia: Red Sea | collected 2011-10-15 | depth 500 m
GTGCCGGGCCGGACGGCGGCGGTGGGGACGACCGGCTGGGCCGACGACGTGCACCCGCACACCACGTCGCAGGCGGCGGCCGCGCCGGGTGGAGCGGCGTTGACAGGCCGGCCTCCGGCGTCGACCGAGGCGGCGAACGCCTCGCCCTGTTCCGGGGTGCGGCCACACACGACGACCGACTCGATGTCGGGCCGCACGGCCAGGATCGCCTCGACGTGGCCGGCGGCCTGGACGCCGGTCCCGAAGATCCCGAGGGTGCGCACGTCGGGTCGGGCCAGCACGTCGGTCGCCAAGGCCGACGCCGCCGGCGTGCGCAGGGCCGTGAGCGCTGACCCGTCGAGCGTCGCCAGGGGTACGCCGGTCTCACGATCACAGAACAGGTAGTGGCCGTGGATCAGCGGCAGCCCGCGGGAGGGGTTGTCCGACACGACCGTCACGATCTTCACGCCGATCCCGGTCGGGGCGACCGCCGGCATCATCAGCAGGTCGTCGGCCGGGCCCAGGGACACCTGCCGGCGGGGGTGCAGGTCCCCGAGGTCGCGAAAGGCGGCACGCAGGACCTCGACGGCGTCGGCCATCGGGACGGCGGCCACGATGGCCTCGGCGTCGAAGTGCGGCAGGGCGGTCATCGCAGCAGGAACCCGAGTCCGACGGGATCGTCGGGATCGAGGACGAACGTGGACGTGGCATGGCGGTGGGCAGACCCCTCGACGCTGGTGGTGACCCGGTCGCCGTCGACCGACTCGATGCGTCCCACGAACATGCCGCCGGCCAGGCCCAGGTGGTGGAGGTCGTCGCCCACGTCGAGTTGGCCGTGGTGGTGGAGCAGTGCCAGCCGGGCCGAGGTACCCGAGCCGCAGGGCGACCGGTCGACCTGGCCGTCGGCGAAGATCGTGACGTTGCGCTGGCACCGCGGGTCGTCGCCGGGGGTCTCGTGGAGGATCGTGCCGTAGCAGCCCGAGAGCCGGTCGTCGTCGGGGTGCTCGATCGACGGGTGGCCGGCGAGGGCCGCCTTGACCTGTCGGCCGAGCGCGATCAGGTCGTCGACGTGGTCGGCGGTGGCGTCCACGTCGAGGTCGTCGACGGCCACCGAGGCATAGAAGGCGCCGCCGAACGCCACGTCCACGTCGAGGGTGCCGTGGTTGGTGTCGACCTCGAGGCCAATGGCCGACACGAAGGACGGCACGTTCATGAACCGCACCGCCGTGGGCCGACCGTCGACCAGCGTGGCGGTGGTCGGCAGGCGTCCCGACGGCACGTCGACCACCACATCGACCCGCTCGGCGTCGTCAGGCACGTCGACGAGGCCGGTGTCGACCGCCCAGGCCACGAGGGCGATCGTGCCGTGCCCGCAGGCGGTGCTGAAGCCGTCCTTGTGCCAGAACACGACCCCCAGGTCACCGCCGGCATCGTCGGGCGGGACGACGAAGCCGCCGTACATGTCGCTGTGGCCCCGTGGTTCGCTCACGAGGAACCGGCGCAGGTCGTCGAGGTTGGCCTGCGCCCAGGAACGCCGGTCCAGCACTGTTGCCCCCTCCATCGGACCGACGTCGAGGATCCGGAATGGCTCGCCGGCGGCGTGCCAGTCATCGGAGGTGAGGGTCTCGCCCGGCCCCGGGATCACGCCGGCACCCTAGTGGTGGTCCGGGCGGCGTCCGAGAGCCGGTGAGCGGGCATGATGCGCCGATGGGCACCGCCCCGTTCACCCTCACCGACGACCAGCAGGCGGACTTCGACGCCGACGGGTTCGTGCTGGTCGAGGGCCTGCTCGACCCGGGGCTGCTCGACCTGCTGCACCAGGCGTTCGACCGGGTCTTCCGCGGTGTGTTCGCGACCGGCGTCGCGCCCGACGAGGTCAACTGGCAGGAGGGCGACGACCCGACCCTGACCCGCCAGGTCTGCAATGGCTGGCGGGCCGACCCGCTGATTGCATCGATCGTGCTGCGGGCCGACCTGGGCGAGGCGCTGGCGCGGCTGGCCGGATGGTCGGGGGCGAGGATCGTCCAGGACAACCTGCTCTGGAAGCCGGTGGGAGCCCGGTCGCTCGGCTTCCACCGGGACAACGGCTACCTGCCGTGGTACCGCCCCCGGGAGATGGCCACCTGCTGGATCGCCCTCGACGACACCTCGTCCGCCGGCGGCACCGTCGAGTTCGCCCGCGGCTCCCATCGGTGGCCGACCGGCGACGACCCGGACGTCGAGTTCCACGCCCCCGCCGACCACCGGGCCCCTCTGGCCGAGGCGGCCACCGCCCATGGAGTCGACCTGGACCTGGTCTCCGTCGAGGTGCCGGCCGGCGGCGGCTCGTTCCACCACGGGTGGACCTGGCACGGCTCCGGTCCGAACACCGGCGACGCCCACCGGCGGGCACTGGTCCTGCACTGCGCCAGCAGCGAGACCCGCTACCACCGACCCGGCTTCGGAGAGGGCAATGGTCCCGTGTACTCCCGGTACGCCGCTCCCGACGACGACGCCATGCCCGAGGCGCACTTTCCGATCCTCTGGCGGGAGGACGGCTACCGGACACCCGGACTCCCGGAGCCGCCGTCCGCGGGCTGACCTGTCGCGTCGTTCGAAATGTCGGGGCCTTCACGGGCCAGCGACCACACTGGCGCCATGGCTCCGGCCGACCCCGCATTCCTCCTGGCTGCCATCGGCGCGCCCGTGGTGGCGGGCCTCGCCACGCTCCTGCTGCCGCGGCGCCGAACGGCGCTCCGGGTGCTGTTGGCTACCGCCGGCCCGGGGATGTCCGTGCTGTTCCTGGGCCTCCACCTGGATCGCCACGGCGTGGCGTCGAACTCAACCGGCACGGAGGCGGTCTCGTGGATCCCGAGCCTGCACCTGGACCTCGGCTTCCTCGCCGACGGGCTCGGCGCCTTCTTCGCGCTCCTGGTCGCCGGCGTCGGCGTCCTCGTCGTCCTGTACGCCCGGGCCCACTTCGGCGACGACGCCTCCTCACTGGCCCGTTTCCTCCCGCTGCTCGGGTTTTTCACGACCGCCATGCTCGGCGTGGTCCTCGCCGACCACCTGCTGCTCACCGTCGTGTTCTGGGAGGCCACCTCGATCAGCTCGTTCTTCCTGATCGGCTGGAACCGGGAGGACGGGGCGGCGGTGCAGCGGGCCCTGCAGGCATTCGTGACGACGGGGATGGGAGGCCTGTCGCTGCTGGGCGGCGTGCTGCTGCTGGGCGACGCCACCGGTGCGTGGCGGTGGAGCGAACTGGCCGCGGCCGGCGTGCCGGCGTCGAACGGCAGGGTGACCGCCGCGGTCGTGCTGGTGGTCGTGGGCGCCGCCGCCAAGAGCGCCCAGTGGCCGTTCCACGACTGGCTGCCGGGGGCGATGGCCGCCCCGACCCCGGTATCGGCGTACCTGCACTCGGCCACGATGGTGAAGGCCGGCGTCTTCCTGCTGGGCCGGGTGCTGCCGGTTGCCGGCGCACTGGCGCTCTGGTTGCCGCTGGTCGTGGCCGTCGGCGCCGTGACGATGCTGCTGGGCGCCGCCCTGGCGCTGCGCCAGCATGACCTGAAGCGGCTGTTCGCCTACACGACCGTGAGCCAGCTGGGCCTCTTCACCTGCATGTACGGGCTCGGTGGGGCGGTCGACGACCACGGCCATGCGGCCATCGGATGGGACCTCGGCCAGGTTGCCAGCCACGCCCTCTACAAGGCGCCGCTGTTCCTCGTGGCCGGGGCGCTCGCCGTCCTGCTCGGGGTGCGCCGGCTGCCCGAGCTGCACGGGCTCTGGCGTCGCCGCGAGTCCGGCGCACGGGTGCTGGCCGTCGTGCTGCTGGCCGCCGCCTACGCCCTGGCCGGTGGCCCGGGGACCGTCAACTTCGTCGCCAAGGAGCTGTTCTTCGACGCCGTCGTCCACGCAGCCGACGGGCGGCCGCTGCTGGTCGTCGTCGGCCTGATGGCGGTGGCGACCGCGGCCTGCAACGTGGCCATCGCCGTGCGCATAGCGGCGAACGTGCTGGGGCGACGGTCGGGGATCCGGGCCGGCGACCCCCCAGCGGTGCCGGTACGCGCCCCGGACAGGTGGACGGTGGCGCTGTGGCTGCCGGCTGCCGGCCTGGTGCTCCTCCAGTTCGTGGGCGGCCTGGTCCCGACGCTCTGGAACGCGGCGTTCCGGCCGCTGGAGTCCCACGCGGGTACCGGGGTGTTCGCCGACGGACTGCCATGGGTCTGGGAGCCGTTCCTGCACCCGGGCACCGCCCTCCTGATGTCGCTGGTGGCGATCGCCGGAGGGATCGGCCTCGGCCTGTCCGGTCGCTGGCGGGACGAGGTCGTCGACGTCCACGACCGGCTCTACCCGGGTGCGTACCGGGCGGTCCATCGCGGCGGCCACCGGGCGTTCCACACGCTCCAGACCGGCCACCTGCAGCACTACCTGGTGATCATGTTCGTGGTGCTCCTCGCCAGCTTCGTGTGGGCGGCATGGATCGACCCGTCGCTGCTGGAGGTCCCGGACGGACTCGCCCCGTTCGAGTCGGTGACGGGCCTGCTGCTCGGTGCGGTGGTGTGCGCCTCGGCGATCGTGCTGCCGGTGGTCACCGAGCGGGTCGTGCGGGTGCTCGTCCTGGGGGCCAGTGGCTTCGCCGTGGTCGGCCTCTACCTCGTGTACCAGGCGCCCGACCTGGCGCTCACGCAGCTCATGTTCGAGATCATCTCGGTGATCCTGTTCCTGCTGGTGCTGCGGCTGTTGCCCCGGCCCGACCGCCGACCGCGCGTCAACCCGGGTCCGCGACTGGCGCTGGCGGTGCTGGTCGGCGTCGCCGTCGGATGGATGACCCTGCTGGCGGGCTCCGCCGCGGACCAGCGGCGTGAACCGGGTGGAGGCCACGAGGAGACGCTTGGCGCCTTCTTCGAGGCGCACAGCGACCACGGCTCCGAGCTGACCGACGGCCGGGGCGGTGAGGGCCACAACGTCGTCAACGTGATCCTCGTGGACTTCCGGGGCTTCGACACGCTGGGCGAGATCACGGTGCTGGCGACCGCCGCCCTCGGCGTGTGGTCGATGCTGCCGGGTCGGGGCCGCCAGCGCGAGGACGAGGACGAGGACGAGGACGAGTCGGACCCCCAGCCGGTGTCGCTGGGCGAGGGGGCGGGGTCGTGAGGCCGGCGGCGAGGATCGACTCGGTCATCCTGCGCACCGCCGTGCGGCTGGTGCTGCCACTCACGGTGCTCGTGGCCGTGTACGCGGCATTCCGGGGCCACAACGCCCCCGGCGGCGGCTTCATCGCCGGGCTGGTGGTGGCGATCGGCCTGTCCACCCATCGGATGGCGTTCGGCCAGCGGGCCTTCCACCGGCTGTTGCCGGTGCATCCCCGGTGGATCGTGGTCGCCGGGCTGGGCCTGACGGTCGGCGTGGCGACGGTGCCGCTGCTGGTGGGAGAGTCGTTGCTGCGGTCGGGCTCGACGACGCTCCACGTGGGCGGCGAGGGCCTGCACCTGGTGTCGGCCACGGCCTTCGACTTCGGGGTGCTGCTGGTCGTAGCGGGCGTGGCGGTCGGCATGATCGCCCGTATCGGCGAGGAACTGGACCAGTGAGCCGGCCCTTCCACCTGGACCGGGAGTCGGACCGGTGACGACCGTCCTCGCCGTGTGCGTGGCGGTGATCGTCACGGTCAGCGTCTACCTGGTGACGTCCCGCGAGCTGAAGTCCATCGCCATGGGTGTGTTCCTGCTGGGGCACGGCGCCAACCTGGCCATCGTCGCCATGAGCGGGTCGCCGGTGCTGCCGGGTGGTCTGCTGCGCCAGCCGCCGATCCTCGGCGGCGGCGACCTCGTCGACCCGTTGCCGCAGGCGCTGATTCTCACCGCGATCGTCATCAACTTCGCGGTCATGGGCTTCCTGCTGACGTTGCTGATCCTCACCGCCCGACGGACGTCGACGCTGAACGTGGACGAGCTGGCGCTGGAGGACCCGCCGTCGGGCGGTCCGGTGCTCGACGGGGAACCGGGGCGACGGCGGTGAGCACGGACCTGCTCGGCCTGCTGGTCGCCATCCCGCTGGCGACGGCGATCGCCTCGGTGGCGGTGGTCCGGCACCGTCACCGCCAGCGGGTCCTCGGCCTGGTGAGCCTCGGCTCGATGCTGGCCCTGTCCCTCGGCTGGCTGCTCGACGTCCGGGACGGTGACGTGCTGGTATCGCAGATGGGTGGCTGGCCGGCCCCGTTCGGGATCACGATCGTGTTCGACAGCCTGTCGGGGCTGCTGCTGTGTGCCGGCCTGGTGGTGGCGATCGGCTGCTACGTCCACGCCTTCTCGGTGCTCGACCCCGAGACGGAGCGTCGCTATTTCCACCCGCTGGTGCAGCTGCTGCTGGTCGGCGTCAACCAGTGTTTCCTGACCGGCGACCTGTTCAACCTCTTCGTGGGCTTCGAGCTCATGCTGATGGCGTCGTATGGCCTGCTGGTGCTGGGCCACTCGCGCCGACAGCTGGGGCAGGCGTACAAGTACCTGCTCCTCAACCTGATCGCCTCGACCGTGTTCGTGGTGTCGGCGGGACTGGTCTACGGGATGTTCGGGACGCTGAACCTGGCCGACCTGGCCGCCATCGTGGACGCCCGGGTGGTGTCGGGAGAGGGCCTGCCGCCGGGCTTCGTCGGCGTGTCGGTCCTCCTGCTGTTCGTGTTCGGCGCCAAGGGGGCGTTCTTCCCGCTGTGGTTCTGGCTGCCCGACACCTACCACACCTGTCCGATCCCGGTGGCGGCGCTGTTCAGCGGCCTGCTCACCAAGGTCGGGGTGTACGCCGTGGCCCGCACCTACCCGCTGGTGTTCGCCGCCGGCGACGCACGCGACGTCGTGACGCCACTGCTGCTGATGTCGGCGGCGGCCACCATGCTGCTCGGCGTGCTGGGGGCGGTCTCGCAGGACCGGGTGCGCCGCATCCTCGCCGTGCACGTCATCAGCCAGGTCGGCTACATGGTGTTCGGCCTGTCGCTGATGACGACCGCCGGACTGGCCGGTGCCCTCTACTACATGGTCCAGCACATGATCGTGAAGAGCTCGCTGTTCCTGTGCTGCGGGGTGATGGAGCGCCACACCGGGACCGACGACCTGGGTCGGCTGGGCGGCCTGTACCGGCGGGACCGGTTCCTCGGCGTGGCGTTCTTCGTGGCGGCGATGAGCCTCGTGGGCCTGCCACCGCTGAGTGGCTTCTTCGGGAAGCTGATCCTCGTCCGGGAGGGCTGGAACGACCGGTGGTGGCTGTCGCTGGTGGCGCTGGTGACCGGCCTGCTGACCCTGGTGTCGATGCTGAAGGTGTGGTCGAAGGGCTTCTGGTCGGCGCCGGCCCCCGCAGGGGAGCGGACGACCGACGTGCTCGCCGTGGGCTCCATGCGCGGCGCCTACACCGGGATCGGGTTCCTGGTGGCGGCGGCGGTGTTCGTCGGGCTGGCGGCGGAGCCGATCTACGACATCGCCCTGCAGGCGGGCGAGCAGCTGACGGACCCGACGGCGTACATCGAGGCGGTCAACCCCCGGGCGTTGTTCGCTGCCGGGGGAGCGGGAGGCGGCGGATGAGCCGGCGGGTCGTGCTCAACGTGGGCCTGGCGGGCATCGCCCTGCTGTGGACCGACAGCCGGTCGTGGCTGGGGTTCCTCGCCGGACTGGCCGTCGGCGCGGTGGCGATCACCGCGTACGACCTGACCACGCGTTCCGCCGGCTACCTGGTGCGCCTCGTGCGGCTGGTCCGCTTCGGGGCGTGGTTCCTGGGCATCCTCGTGCGGGCCAACCTGCAGATCGCCTGGGAGATCGTGACGCCGGGCCTCGGTCAGACGCCGCGGATCCTGCGCTACCCGGTGGGACACCTCACGGTGGTGCAGACGACGGTGCTGGCCAACTGCATCACCCTGACGCCCGGCACCCTCGTCGTGGACGTGACCGGCGACGGGGGGCTGCTCTACGTGCACTGCATGTATGCCGCCGACCGGGAGGCAGCGGTGACGGACCTGCGGAAGTTGGACGAACGGCTCCGCCGGGAGGTGTTCTCGTGACGGGTGTGGTGCTGGCCTTCGAGGCCGTGTCGGCTGTGGTCGACGTCGGGGTCGCGGCCCTGGCAGTCGGAATGGGGTTGCTGCTGTACCGCATGGTCCGGGGGCCGCACCTCGCCGACCGGGCCATCGCTGCGGATGTGTTCGCCTTTCTGGTGGTCGGCGTCGTGGTGCTGCTGGCCGTCGACCAGCGGCGGGGGGTGTCGCTGGACGTGGCCCTGCTGGTGGCGATCGTCGGGTTCGCCTCGACGGTGGCGTTCGCCCAGTACCTGGTTGCGGTGGCCGCGGACGACGAGCCGCCGGACGACCGGGCGGGTCCGTGATGGACGTGCGCGACGCCGTGACGGTGGTGTTCCTGGTGGCCGGGCTGGCCTTCATGTTGGTCGGGGTGCTCGGCATCGTGCGGCTGCCCGACGCCTACCACCGCCTGCATGCCTCGTCGAAGTGCACGACCTTGGGCCTGATGGGCCTGCTGGTGGGGGCGGCGGTCCATATCGGTACCTCGGGGGCGGTGGTCAAGGCGGTACTGACGATGGTGTTCGCCCTCGTGGCGACGCCGGTCGGGTCGCACGTGCTGGCCAAGAGCGCCCATGCCGCGGGGATGCCCCAGTGGGACCAGACCCTGTCGGACGAGTTGGCGGAGGACCGTGAGCGCGGGTTTCCCGCCGGTTGAGAGCGGGTGACGAGAATCGAACTCGCGTCATCAGCTTGGGAAGCTGAGGTTCTGCCATTGAACTACACCCGCGGGTCCCGGCCGGGTGGAGGCCGGGAACGCGACGCCGAACCTACCGCTCGACGGCGCCCGTTGCCGACGGCTGCGCCCGTTGGATCCACTGGTCGGACGCCGAGGAACCGCCCCCGTCGCCGCTGCGGATGTCAGTGGGCCGCCTGGCCTGAGCCCCGTACCCCTGCCGTCCGCGCTTTGGACCGCCGGAACGGACCGGTGGACAATGCGGGCCCCACGAGTCCCGACAGGAGCTCCGCATGCCACGCCTGAACCTCGACGGCAGTTCGTCCATCGTCACCGGCGGAGCCTCGGGCATCGGCGAGGCGTGCGCCCGACAGTTGGCCGCCGCCGGCAGCCGGGTCGTCGTCGCCGATATCGCCGAGGAACGTGGCGAGTCGGTGGCCTCCGAGCTGGGGGGCCTGTTCGTGCGTTGCGACGTCACCAGCACCGAGGAGGCAGACGTGGCGGTCGCCGCGGCGTCCGAGATGGGGCCGCTGCGGGTGCTCGTGAACTCCGCCGGGCTGGGCCACCCCGGCCGCACCATCTCGCGGGACAACGAGCCGATGGACCTGGCGAAGTTCGAGTTCGTCGTCCGCGTCAACCTGATCGGCTCGTTCAACATGCTCAGCCGGGCCGCCGGCGCCATGGCCGCCACCGAGCCGATGGACGACGACGGCCAGCGCGGCGCCATCGTCAACATGGCCTCGGTCGCCGCCTTCGACGGCCAGATCGGCCAGGCCGCCTACTCGGCCTCCAAGGGCGGCATCGTCGGCATGACCCTGCCCATCGCCCGAGACCTCTCCGTCGTCGGGATCCGGGTCAACACCATCGCCCCGGGCCTCATCGACACGCCGATCTACGGCGATGGCGAGCAGAGCGAGGCCTTCAAGGCCCACCTCGGTGAGTCGGTGCTGTTCCCGAAGCGGCTTGGCTCGGCCGAGGAGCTGGCGTTCACGGTCATGGACCTGGTCACCAACCCGTACGTCAACGGCGAGGTGGTCCGGGTGGACGGCGGCGTCCGTCTGCCCCCCAGGTAGCGGACCGACCACCGGGGCCGACCGGCGAGGTCGGGCCGGTGGGCGTCAGCCGCCGGTCGGGTCCACCGGTCCCCGTTCGGTGCGCGGCGGCTGGCCGGTGAGGTAGGAGCGGCCGGGATCGACGGTGAAGCGGCCGCGGATGGCCTGGCGACCCAGCAGCATCCGGAACCCCATCTGCTCCCGTCGGGTGAGGGTGAACTCGATGGTCACGAGGCGGTCGCCGATGCGGACGGGGAGCAGGACGACCGGCCGCAGTTCGGCCTCGCCGCTCGAGGAGCGCACCATGCGCCGGTCGGCGACGGGGGCCTCGAGCACGGTGGAGTCCTGCCGGGAGCGCTGCCAGGGGTGCACCCGGAAGCGCACCCATTCGCCGCCGCCACGATCGACCGTCTTGAGGCCCGTGGCGTGGAGGGCGGAGGTGCGGGCGCCGGTGTCGACCTTGGCCTTCACCCACTCGACCCCGTGGTCGGGCAGGCCGACCCATTCGCGCCACCCGAGCACCGGCAGTGTCCCCATCGAACCCTGATCCCTCCGTTGGCCACGCCGGTTCCCGGTCGCCCCATCATCGCCGCTTGAACGGCCGTAGCCTCCCATGGGCACGAACGCCGTGTCCGATCCCTCGCCGACCGGAGCCCCGTGAAGCTCGCCATCCTCTCCCGACAGCCCGACGGCTACAGCACCGGCCGCCTCCGGCAGGCGGCCGAGGCGCGCGGCCACGAGGCGAAGGTGCTCGACACGTTGCGGTTCGCCATCGACCTGGCGGGTGAGGAGCCTGACCTGCAGTACCGGTCCCAGCCGGTTGACGACTTCGACGCAGTCATCCCGCGGATCGGCGCCTCGATCACCTACTTCGGCACCGCCCTGGTACGCCAGTTCGAGCAGATGGACGTCTACACGCCGAACACCTCGAACGGCATCGCCAACTCCCGCGACAAGCTTCGGGCGATCCAGATCCTCTCCCGGCACGCCATCGGGATGCCGGCCACGGCGTTTGCCCGCAACCGGGCAGATGTTCTGCCGGCCATCGAACGTGTGGGCGGGGCGCCGGTGGTCATCAAGCTGCTGGAGGGCACGCAGGGGATCGGCGTGGTGCTGGCGCCCGACACCGGCGTGGCGTCGGCGATCATCGAGACGCTGCAGAGCGCCAAGCAGAACGTGCTCATCCAGTCGTTCGTGAAGGAGTCGAAGGGCCGGGACGTGCGGGCGCTGGTGGTCGGCGACCGGGTGGTTGCCGCCATGCGGCGGACGGCGGCCGGCGACGAGTTCCGCTCCAACGTGCACCGGGGTGGGACGGTCGAGGCGATCGAGTTGGACGAGGAGTACGAGCGCACGGCGGTCCGGTCGGCGCAGATCATGGGCCTGCGGGTGGCGGGCGTCGACATGCTGGAGGGGGCCGACGGTCCGTTGGTCATGGAGGTCAACTCGTCGCCGGGTCTCGAGGGGATCGAGCGGGCCACCGATCTGGACGTGGCCGGTTCGATCATCGACTTCGTCGACAACCAGGTGGCCTTTCCGGAGTTGGACGTGCGCCAGCGCCTGACGGTCAGCACCGGCTACGGGGTGGCGGAACTGCTGGTGCGCGAGGACGCCCACCTGGTCGGGCAGACCCTGGCGGATAGCGGCCTTGCGGAACGGGACGTCCAGGTCCTGACGCTGCACCGTGGCGCCCAGGTGATCCCGAATCCGCGGCCCAGTCGGGTGCTGGAGGCCAACGACCGGCTGCTGTGCTTCGGTCGGCTCGAGGAGATGCGCGACATGATCCCGGACCGGCGATCGCGCCGCCGCCAGGTGCGCGTGCTGCCCGAGGACGCCCTGGCCCCGAACGCCGAGGACGAGTCCGAGGCCTGAGCGAGCCGACCGGTCAGCGGCGGCGGCCCTCGTCGCCGTCGAGGTGCACCTGCAGCACGGCCCGGAGGTCAGCCGAGGAGGCGCCCAGCCGCACCTCGTAGTCGCCGGGGTCGGCGTACCAGCCGGGCTCCGGGCGGTGGCCGGCGCCGGTTCCGCCGCCGCCGGCGGCCACGGGGGCGTTCGAGTTGCGGTCGGACCAGGTGGGGTCGGCCGGGTCGTAGTAGGCGAAGGCCCGGTGGCCCAGTTCGACGACGGCCTCGACGGTCTCGCCGGGGGCGACCTCCACCTTGGCGAAGCCGCGCAGCTCCTGGGGTGGCCTGGCCAGGGCGGGGGCGAGCGGCGCCACGTAGCACTGGACGACCTCGCTGCCGGTTCGGTCGCCGGTGTTGGTGACCGGCACCGTGGCCTTGAATGTGGCACCGTCGGCGAGTTCGTCGACGGTGGGCACCGACGAGAGGTGGGCCTCACCCCATTCGAGGGTGGCGTAGCCGAGGCCGTGGCCGAACGGGAAGCGCACCCCGAGGTCGCGGGCCTCGTACCAGCGGTACCCGACGAACACGCCCTCGCCGTAGTGGACCTGCCCGTTCTCGCCCGGGTAGTTGGTGAAGGCCGGGGTGTCCTCGAGCCGGTGGGGGACGGTGGTGGGGAGGCGCCCGCCGGGCTCGGCGTCGCCGACCAGCACGTCGACGAGGGCGTCGCCCATCTCCTGGCCGCCGAACCAGGCCTGGAGGACGGCGGCGGGCTCGTCGGCCCAGTCCATGGTCACGACCGAGCCGGCGTTCACGACGACGACGGTGCGGGGGTTGGCGCCGGCGACCCGCCGGATCAGTTCTGGCTGGTCGCCGGGGAGGTCCATGGACTCGCGGTCGCGGCCCTCGGTCTCCCAGTCGTCGTTGGTGCCGACGACGAGCACGACGGCGTCGGAGGCCTCAGCGGCAGCGACGGCCCGTTCGACGAGGTCGTCCTGTTCGGGGGGCCGGAGTCCGACCTGGGCGCCGCGGAAGAGGAACGCCCCGTGCGGGACGTATTCGACCACGATCTCGACGGGCTGGCCGGCCTCGAGTTCGAGGGCCGTCGAGACCTCGCTGCTACCGAGGTTGAAGAAGGCCTCGCCGGGCGGTGGCGGGTCGGCGATGCCGTCCAGCAGGATTTCGCCGTCGACGGAAACCCGGGCGCGGCCGACCTGGACGAGGGTGAGGTGGTGGGTGCCGGTCTCGTCGGGCACGAGGGTGCCGGTGGCGCGCCACGAGTAGTCGCCGGGAGCGGCCAGCCCCGGCGGGTCGGCCGTTTCGAGGAGCCGTCCGTCGTCGGCGGTGTCGACGTGGACCGGGTCGCCCGTCCAGTCGCCGCCGTCGAAGTGTTCGAGGCGGAAGCCGTCGGGCAGCAGGCGTGCCGGGATGGGCCGGGTGCTGCGGTCGGTGCGTGCTCCGGGTTCGAAGCGCACGTCGAGGTCGGGGAACCGGGCCCGGATGGCGTCGAGCGGCGATGTCGAGTGCTGTGGGACGAGGGCGGCGGACCCGCCGCCCATCATCATGGCGTCCCTGGCGTTGGGGCCGATCACGGCCAGGCTGTCGAGCCCGTCGACGTCGAGGGGCAGGACGCCGTCGTTGCGGAACAGCACCGTCGCGTCGGCGACAGCCCGGCGGGCCAGTGCCCGGTGGCCGGCATCGTCGAGCCGTCCCTCCGGACGGTCGCGTGGGTCATCGAAGGCACCGGTGCGCTCCAGCAGGCGCAACTGTCGATGGACGGCGGCGTCCAGCACGGCCTCGTCGAGGTCGCCGGCCTCGACGGCCTCGACCAGTCGGTGGCCGTAGAAGCGGCCCCGGCCGGGCATCTCGAGCGTGAGCCCGGCCTCGGCCGACCGGACGGTGGAGCCGTGGGCGAACCAGTCGGTCACGACGATGCCGTCGAAGCCCCACTCGTCCAGGAGGATGTCGGTCAGGAGGCGCCGGTGCTCGGCGGCGTAGGTGCCGTTGATCCGGTTGTAGGACGACATGATCCCCCAGGCGCCGGCCTCCCGGACCGCCATCTCGAACGGCACGAGGTAGACCTCGCGGAGCGCTCGCTCGGGAACCACCGAGTCGATGGTGGTGCGCTCGAACTCGGAGTCGTTGGCGACGAAGTGCTTGACCGTCGTGCCGATACCGCCCCCCTGGACGCCGCGGACGTAGCCGGCGGCGATGGACCCGGAGAGGTGGGGGTCCTCCGAGTAGCACTCGAAGTTGCGCCCGCCGAGTGGCGAGCGGTGGATGTTGACCGTGGGCGCCAGCAGGACGTGGAAGCCGCGGGCGGCCGTCTCGGCAGCGAGCACGCCGCCGAGTTCCTCGACCAGTGCCGGGTCCCAGGTGGCGCCGAGGGCGGAGCCACACGGGAGGCACAGCGCCGGGGTGCCGGTGCCGAGCAGGCCGGCGCCACGCGCCCCGTTGGGGCCGTCGGTGACCTTGAGGGCCGGGATGCCGAGCCGCGCGACGCCGTTGGCGTCCCAGATGCCGCGCCCGGTCATGAGGTCGGCCTTCTCGGCCACCGTGAGTTCGCCGAGCAGTTCCTCGATGCGGTCGGCCATGCCCCGGATCATCGCCCACTTGCCGCCGCCACCCCAAGGCGAACCGATGTCGTCGATCGCCTAGGATCGCCGCGCGACGAGAGTCCACAGGCGTCAGGGGAGGAGTGCACGATGAGTGGTTCGGTGGTCGAGTTTCCTGTCAACGGGACGAGCGCTGCCGGCTACCTGGCCGTGCCTGAGGGCGGCGGACCGGGGGTGCTGGTGCTCCAGGAGTGGTGGGGGCTGGTGCCCCAGATCAAGGGTGTCTGCGACCAGTTGGCAGGCGAGGGCTTCACCGCCCTCGCACCCGACCTCTACGGCGGCGAGTTCGCCGAGCACACCGAGATGGACAAGGCCGGCGAGCTGATGACCTCGCTGCCGCCCGACCGGGCAGCCCGCGACATGTCGGGCGCCATCGACCACCTGCTGGTCCACGAGGCCACGACCGGCGACGCCGTGGGCGTGGTCGGCTTCTGCATGGGCGGGATGCTGACGCTGCTGATCGCCGCCCGGGAGGGCGACCGGGTGGCGGCCGCCGCGCCGTTCTACGGGGCGCCCCTCGGCGATGGGGCGCCCGACTGGTCGGGCCTGACGGCCAAGGTCGAGGGCCACTTCGCCGCCGTCGACGACTTCTTCCCGCCCGACGCCGTCGAGGCTCTCGGTGAGGAACTGCGCGGCATGGGGAAGGACGTCGAATTCCACGTCTACGAGGGGACCGGCCACGCCTTCGCCAACTGGGAGAACCCGCTCGGCACCCACGACGAGGCCGCCGCGGCGTCCGCCTGGAACCGCACCCTCGCCCTCTTCCGCAGCCGCCTGTAGGCAGCCCGGCGCGGGACCGGGTCGCCGGACTGTCGTAGGCTCGCGGGCATGAGCGAACCGCATCGGCCCCGCCACACGGCGATCGTCCCCGAGATCGTCGTCGGCGACTGCGACGCCGCCCTCGCCTTCTACGCCGCGGCGTTTGGCGCCGAGGAGCTGATGCGCCACGCACTTCCGGACGGGCGGATCATCCACTCGGAGGTCTCCTTCGACGGCTCCCTCGTCTTCGTGACCGACGACTTCCCCGAGATGCACGGCGGCCAGGGCACCTCACCGACCGCCATCGGCGGCACGCCGGTCTGCCTGCACCGCGACGTTCCCGACGTCGACGCCGCCGTCGAGCAGGCCGTCGCGGCGGGTGCCACGCTGCTGATGGGCCCCGAGGACATGTTCTGGGGCGACCGCTACGCCCGCCTCACCTGCCCGTGGGGCCACCACTGGTCGCTGGCCACGCCCGGCCCCGGTCCTGACGCCGAGGCCACCGCCGCCGCCGAGGCGGCCTTCGACGAGGGAACGCAATGACCGACCAGGCCGCACCGCCCCGGGCGTCGTTCCGCTCGTTCGAGGAGTCCACCCGCGACGACTGGATGCTGATCATGTCGCAGCGGGGCGAACTCGAGGCCGCCCTGCCCGACCGGATCCTCGAGCAGTTCGGGCACCTGCGCAACGACTACGGCGGCTTCCCCGTGGACCGCCTCGAGCACAGTCTCCAGACGGCCACCCGGGCCGAGCGGGCCGGCTGCGACGACGAGTACGTGCTCTGCGCCCTGCTGCACGACCTCGGCGACCCGCTCACGCCGTACAACCACCCTGACGTGGCCGCAGCGATCCTGAAGCCGTTCGTGTCCGAGGCCAACCACTGGATGGTCGAGCACCATGGCATCTTCCAGGGGTACTACTTCTGGCACCACCTCGGTATGGACCGCAACACCCGCGACCGGTTCGGCGACTCGCCCCACTACGACCGCACCGAGGAGTTCTGCGCCGAGTACGACTCGCCGGCGTTCGACCCCGGGTACGACTCGCATCCGCTCGGGCACTACGAGCCGCTGATCCGCCAGGTCTTCGGCACCAACCCGTGGGGCGACCTGCGGGGCGGCGCGACCGACTGAGCCTCCGGCGGGGAAGGAGGGCGCCGTGCCCGGTAGGGCCGAGGACCGGTCGATGGCGGCGATGTTCGAGATCCTGTCGCCCATCGCCGACCGGGTCGGCAACTGACGCCAGTCCGGACGCGACGGCGCCGGACCCGGCCTAGCATCGGCGGACCATGATCCTCTCCGACCGCTCCATCCGCGAGGCCGTGGCCGCCGGGCGCATCGTCATCGAGCCGTTCGACGACGGCTGCGTGCAGCCCTCGTCGGTCGACCTGCACCTCGACCACCGGTTCCTGGTGTTCCGCAACCACACCCGCGGCCTGATCGACGTCAAGGAGGACCTCTCCGACCTGACCGAGCAGGTCGAGGCCACCGACGACGACCCGTTCATCCTCCACCCCGGCGAGTTCGTGCTGGGCTCCACCTCGGAGCGGGTCGTGGTGCCCGACGAGCTGGTCGCCCGCCTGGAGGGCAAGTCCAGCCTCGGCCGGCTGGGCCTGCTGATCCACTCGACCGCCGGCTACGTGGACGCCGGCTGGGACGGCCAGCTCACCCTCGAGCTCTCGAACGTCGCCAACCTGCCGATCACGCTCTACCCGGGCATGAAGATCGGCCAGATCTCGTTCATGCAGATGACGACGGCCGCCGACAACCCGTACGGGGCCGGCGTGCTGGGGTCGAAGTACCGGGGCCAGGAGGGCCCGCGGCCCAGCCGCTACTGGGAGAACTTCGGGCGCTGAACCGTCCGGGCGCCCGGCTTCAGGTGCCGCTGTTCTCCAGGGCGTCGAGCACGTGGAGGGCGATGTCGCCCACCTTCACCTCGGAGTCGTCGACGCCCTCGCCCTTCACACCGTCGTCGATCATGACGTAGCAGAACGGGCAGGCCGTGGCGATGCGGGTGGCGCCCGTGGCCAGCAGCTCCTGGGAGCGCTCGACGTTGATGTTCTTGCCGATGTGCTCCTCCATGAACATGCGGCCGCCGCCGGCGCCCCAGCACATGCCCTTGGTGCCCTGACGGCCGGCCTCGACGACCTCGACGCCGCCGATGCTGGCGACCACGTTGCGGGGCGCCAGGTACACGTCGTTGTGGCGGCCGAGGTAGCAGGAGTCGTGGTAGACGAGCCGCTCGTCCAGCCGGGCCTCGGACAGGTCCAGCTTCCCGGCGTCGATGAGCCACTCGAGCAGCTGGCTGTGGTGGACGACCTCGTAGTGGCCGCCCATCTGCGGGTACTCGTTGGCCAGCGTGTTGAAGCAGTGCGGGCACTGGGTGACGACCTTCTTGACGCCCATGCCGTTGAGCGTCTCGACGTTCTGCATGGCGAGCATCTGGAAGATGTACTCGTTGCCGGAGCGGCGGGCCGGGTCGCCGGTGCACATCTCGGACGGGCCGAGGATCGAGAACGACACGCCGGCACGCTGCATGAGCTGGGCCATGGCCCGCGACACCTTCTTGTTCTTGTCGTCGAAGGAGCCGGCGCAGCCAACCCAGTAGAGGTACTCGGCGTCGAAGGGGTCGCCGCCGTCGAGCACCTCGATGCCCTCGAGGTCGCCGACCCAGTCGGTGCGGTCGCTCTGGGAGAGGCCCCACGGGTTGCCCGAGTTCTCCATGGACCGGTAGGCGGCGCCCAGCTCGGACGGGAAGTCGGACTCCATGAGCGACAGGTAGCGCCGCATGTCGAGGATCTTGTCGAGGATCTCGATGTTGACCGGGCAGTGCTCGTCGCAGGCCCGGCAACTGGTGCAGGCCCACAGTTCCTCGGAGGTGATGCGGTCGAACATCCAGTTGGCGGGCACGGTGATCTCGGCGTCGGTGCCGATCGGTGGCGACACGACGGGGGTGCCGGTGGCGGCCATGACCTCGCCGGTCTTGAGGACGATCTCGCGGGGGTCGAGCGGCTTGCCGGTGGCGTGGGCCGGGCAGACGGCGGTGCAGCGGCCGCACATGGTGCACGAGTCGGTGTCGAGCAACTGCTTCCAGGTGAACTCCTCGATGGTGGAGGCGCCGAAGCTCTCGAGCTCGGTCTCCATGAGGTTGGGCAGCGGTTTCATGGCGCCCTTGGGGCGGTCGCGGTCGCGCAGGTACATGTTCAGCGGCGACGTGAACATGTGGCGCAGCATCGTGATCGGCAGCAGCGCCAGGAACGCCATGAAGGCGAGGACGTGGGCGATCCACCAGGCCTGGTGCCAGCCGTGCACCGAGTCGGCGAAGAAGGGGGTGGCGTCGACGGCCTGCGCCAGCGGGTAGCCGACGATCGACCAGGTCTCGGCCGACGGGAACTCGCCGCCGTGGTCGGCGGCGGTGGCAGCGATGCGGAACGCCTCGGCGCCGAATCCGGTGACGCCGATGGCGGCGAACACGACGAGGCCGGCGGCGTGCTCGGGCTTGGTCTTGATGCGGATGCGGTAGGGGCGGAAGCGGCGGGGGCCGAAGCGCCGCAGCAGCGCCCAGGCCACGCCGACCAGGAACAGCACGCCGGCCACGTCGCCGACCAGCGTGTAGGCCCGATACACGTCGCCGTGGAGGAACTTGAGGTCCTCGGGCACCTGGTGGTTGACCTCGAGGACGGTGGTGACGGCCAGCAGGATCAGGAACGGAAAGTAGATGAGCGAGTGCATGACGCCGGCGGCGGGCTCGCGCAGCAGCGTCTGCATGTAGACGCCGGAGCGGAAGTCGCCGAAGCGGCGCTGGGCGTTGGCCCCGGTGGTGGCCCGGTTGTCGGGGGTGCCGCGTTCCCAGTTCTTCATCCGGTTGGCGAACAGGACGGCGCCGTAGACGATCAGCACGGGGATGACCGTGTAGAAGGCGACCTTCAGGGCGTCGGGGACGTTCTGGAACACCTCGCGGGTGATCTCGGAGTCGTCGTGCCAGCCGTTGACGGTGGCGGCGACGCCGGAGAGGGCGGTGAAGAGGGCGACGGCGATTCCGAGCCCGATGACGACGTGGTGGGGCCTGAACCTGCGGTCTTCCATCGTGGCCGGAGGATAGTCCGGGCGGGTCGCGGGGTCGTCGTCCAGGTGGCGACCGAGGAGGAGGTGGACGGCCTCGGCGTCGCCGAACACGGCTCGCCCGGCTGCGGCGCCGAGCCGCTGTCGGTGGGCTGACTCGACCGGACCGTACGCGAGGGGACCCCTGCCCCGCGGGGTGGTCAGCCCGCCTGTCGGGCGCCCGCCTCGGCGGCGGCGCGTGCGGCCTCGGGGTCGAGCGACCGCTCGAGGACCGGCTTCTGGTCGACCGGTCGCAGGTCGTCGTCCAGTTCGTAGACGAGGGGCGTGCCGGTCGGCAGGTTGAGGTCGGCGATGTCCTCGTCGGAGATGCCGTCGAGGAGCTTGCACAGGGCCCGCAGGCTGTTGCCGTGGGCGGCGACGAGGACGGTGCGGCCGGCGGTGAGGTCGGGGACCGCCGCCTCCGCCCACCACGGGCCCAGGCGTTCGACCACGTCGGCCAGGCATTCGGTGCGGGGCACGGCGTCGAGGCCGGCGTAGCGGGGGTCGGCGTTGGGGTTGTGCGGGTTGTCGTCGGCGATCGGCGGGGGTGGGGTGTCGTAGCCACGGCGCCAGGCGTGGAGCTGCTCGTCGCCGAAGCGCTCGCGGGTGGCGGCCTTGTCGAGGCCGGTGAGGTCGCCGTAGTGCCGCTCGTTGAGCCGCCACGAGCGGTTCACCGGGATCCACGAGCGCCCCATCTCGCGCAGCGCCAGCTCGGCGGTGTGGATGGCCCGGACCAGCAGCGAGGTGTGGAGCGCGTCGGGGAGGATCCCGGCATCGGCCAGCATGCGCCCGCCGGCCACGGCCTCGTCGACGCCCTGGTCCGTCAGGTCGCTGTCGACCCAGCCGGTGAACTGGTTGGTGGCGTTCCACACGGACTGGCCGTGGCGCAGGACGATCAGCGTGGGCATGGCGGCCAGTCCACCAGAGAATCCCGGGAAAAGCACCCCTTAGAAGTTGATAAAGAGAGACTCAACTTAGTAGAGTGGTATCAGCCCACAACAGGTGGGAAGCCGGGGATCAGCCCCTAGGGTGCCCGCCGGCCCGCAGTCGCCCCCCTGCTGCGGGGCCGGGCGGGCGCCCGACCCGGGCGCCGGTCCCCGGCACCGAACCAACGATCTCACCCCATCCCACCGAAACAAGGAGCACCAACATGGGCAAGGCAGTCGGCATCGACCTCGGCACCACCAACTCGGTCGTCAGCGTCCTCGAGGGCGGCGATCCCGTCGTCATCGCCAACGCCGAGGGCGCCCGCACCACCCCGTCCGTCGTCGCCTTCGGCAAGGACGGCGAGGTCCTCGTCGGCGAGGTCGCCAAGCGCCAGGCCATCACCAACCCCGACCGCACCATCCGGTCCGTCAAGCGCCACATGGGCACCAACTGGAAGCAGTCCATCGACGGCAAGGACTACACCGCCCAGGAGATCTCGGCCCGCACCCTCCAGAAGCTCAAGCGCGACGCCGAGGCCTACCTCGGCACCACCGTCGACCAGGCCGTCATCACCGTCCCCGCCTACTTCGACGACGCCCAGCGAACCGCCACCAAGGAGGCGGGCCAGATCGCCGGCCTCGAGGTCCTGCGCATCATCAACGAGCCCACCGCCGCCTCCCTCGCCTACGGGCTCGACAAGGACGGCAGCGAGCAGACCATCCTCGTGTTCGACCTCGGCGGCGGCACCTTCGACGTGTCCATCCTCGAGATCGGCGACGGGGTCTTCGAGGTCAAGGCCACCCACGGCGACACCAAGCTGGGCGGCGACGACTGGGACGAGGCCGTCATCGACTGGCTGGCCACCTCGTTCAGGAACGACCACGGCGTCGACCTGGCCGCCGACCCCATGGCCGTCCAGCGGCTCAAGGAGGCCGCCGAGAAGGCCAAGATCGAGCTCTCGCAGGTCCAGCAGACCCAGATCAACCTGCCGTTCGTCACCGCCACCGACGCCGGCCCGCTGCACCTCGACTACACGCTCTCCCGGGCCAAGTTCCAGGAACTCACCGCCGACCTGCTGGGCCGCTGTCGTACCCCCTTCAAGCAGGCCATCAAGGACGCCGGCCTCGGCAAGGGCGACGTCGACCACGTCATCCTCGTCGGCGGCTCCACCCGGATGCCCGCGGTCACCGACCTGGTCCAGGAGCTCACCGGCCGCGAGCCCTCCAAGGCCGTCAACCCCGACGAGGTCGTCGCCGTCGGCGCCGCCGTGCAGGCCGGCGTGCTGGTGGGCGAGGTCAAGGACGTGCTGCTCCTCGACGTCACTCCGCTGTCGCTCGGCATCGAGACCAAGGGCGGCGTCATGACCCGCCTCATCGACCGCAACACCACCATCCCGACCCAGCGCTCGGAGGTGTTCTCCACCGCCGAGGACGGCCAGCCGTCGGTCGAGATCCACGTGCTGCAGGGCGAGCGCGACATGGCCCAGTACAACAAGACGCTGGGCAAGTTCCAGCTGGTCGACCTGCCGCCGGCACCCCGGGGCGTGCCCCAGATCGAGGTCAAGTTCGACATCGACGCCAACGGCATCGTCCACGTCTCGGCGAAGGACCTGGCCACCAACAACGAGCAGTCCATGACCATCACCGGCCAGTCGTCGCTCGACAAGGACGTCATCGACAAGATGGTCCGCGACGCCGAGGAGCACGCCGACGAGGACCGCCGCCGCAAGGAGGCGGCCGAGGCCCGCAACAACGCCGACAACCTCGTGTACCAGACCGAGAAGCTGCTGGCCGACCAGGGCGACCAGCTCACCGACGACGAGAAGGCCAACGTCACCGAGAAGCTCGAAGCGCTCAAGAAGGCCCTCGACGGCGAGGACGTCGACGACATCCGCAGCGCCACCGAGGCCCTGCTGACCGCCAGCCAGGAGTTCGGCCAGCGCCTCTACGAGGCCGCCGCCCAGCAGGCCGGCGAACCGGGCGCAGCCGACCCGGGCTTCGCGGACGACGACGTGGTCGACGCCGAGATCGTCGACGAGCAGTGAGCGACGCCGCCCCCCTGGGCGCCGACGACGCCGAGGAGTTGGTCGAGGTCGAGGACGCCGAAGAGGCCGTCGAGGCCGAGGCGACGGCCGACGAGGAGCTGGCCGACGAGGACCTGCCGGAGCCGACCCCGCTGGAGCTGGCCGAGGCGGCCCGCGACATGCACCTCGCCGACCTGCAGCGGCTCTCCGCCGAGTTCGCCAACTTCCGCAAGCAGGCCGACCGCCGCAACGCCGAGGTCGCCGAGCGGGCCCGTGGCGACCTGGCGGAGCGGCTCCTGCCGGTGCTCGACGCCTGCGACCTCGCCATCGGGCACGGCGCCGACGGCGTCGAGGCCATCCGCTCGGCGCTGGTCGCGACCCTCGGTCCGGTCGGGCTCGAGGTGCTCGACCCGCAGGACGCACCCTTCGACCCCGCCCGCCACGAGGCGGTCCTCCACGAGGCGGCCGGCGAGGACGACGACGCCACCCAGGTCGTCGTCGAGGTCCTGCGCCGCGGCTACGCCTGGGAGGGTCGGGTCCTGCGGCCGGCGATGGTCAAGGTCCGCGGCTGAGCCGCGGCGAATCGGAGGCAGCTCGCCATGGCCCCGCAGCGCGAGTGGTTCGAGAAGGACTACTACGCCGCGCTCGGCGTCTCCAAGGAGGCGTCGGCCAAGGAGATCACCAGGGCCTACCGGAAGCTGGCCCGCGAGTTCCATCCCGACGCCAATCCGGGTGATACCGCCGCCGAGGCCCGCTTCAAGGAGGTCTCGGCCGCCTACGACGTGGTCGGCGACGAGGCCAAGCGCCGCGAGTACGACGAGGTCCGTGCCATGGGCCCCATGGGCGGCTTCGGCGGTTCCGGCGGCTTCGGCCCGGGCATGGGCGGCATGGGGGCCACGGGCGGCCAGTTCGACATGGGCAGCCTGTTCGGCGGGCTCTTCCGCCAGGCGGGTGGCAGGAACGGCCCGCGTCGGGGCAAAGACGTCCATGCCGAAATGACGCTCTCGTTCGAGGAGGCGGCCTTCGGCATCGAGACGACCATCCCGTTGGTCGTCGACGCGGTCTGTCCCACCTGCTCGGGCAGCGGCGCCCGGCCCGGCACCAGCCCGCGCACCTGCGAGTCCTGTGGTGGCCGCGGCGTGCAAGCCGAGAACCAGGGCCCCTTCTCGTTCAGCCGGCCCTGCGCCAGCTGCGGCGGCCACTGCCGGGTCGTGGACGACCCGTGCGGCACCTGCCGCGGATCGGGCACAGAGCGCCGGGCCCGCGACGTCAGGGTCCGCATCCCCGCCGGCGTCGAGGACGGCCAGCATGTCCGGATCAAGGGCCGGGGAAGGCCCGGCCGAGGCGGTCCCGCAGGCGACCTCTACGTCGTCGTGGCGGTCACCCCGCACCGGGCCTTCGGCCGCCGCGGCGCCGACCTCACCCTCACGGTGCCGGTCACCTGGCCGGAGGCCGTGCTGGGCGCCGAGGTGCGGGTCCCGACCCTCGACGGCGACCCGGTCACGCTCAAGGTCCCCGCCGGCACGCCGACCGGCCGGACCCTGCGGGTCAAGGGCCGCGGCGTGGCGGCACGGCGCGGCCCCGGCGACCTGCTGGTGACCGTCGAGGTGCACGTCCCCGAGGCGACCACGGAGGGTGAGCGGGCGGCGGTCGAGGCCGTCGAGGCGGCGCTCGGCACCAGCGGTGGCGACCTCCGGAGCGGCCTGACAGGATGATGCCGATGCCGAACCGCCCGCGACCCGACCAGGCCGTCTACGTCATCTCGGTGGCCGCCGAGCTGGCCGGCATGCACCCCCAGACGCTGCGCATCTACGAACGCCGTGGCCTGGTCGACCCGGCCCGCACCTCGGGCGGCAACCGCCGGTACAGCGACGCCGACATCACCCTGCTGCAGCGCATCGCCGACCTCACCGCCGAGGGCCTCAACCTCGAGGGCGTCAAGCGGGTTCTCGAACTCGAGGCCGAGGTGGCCCGACTCGAGGCCGAGATCGAGTCGACCCGCAGCGAGGGGACCCAGGCCGTGGCCGAGGTGCACAAGCAGTACCGCCGCGACCTGGTGCCGATCCGCCAGAGCGTCACGCTCTACCGTGGCCAGCGGCGGTCGAGGCGCTCCTGACCGGCCCCCGACGCGCCCCCGACGCGCCTGATCCGCCGTCACGGCGGCTGTGGAAAACCCCCGTTGACCTGCGGGTTCGCGAGGTCGGTCGGACGTCGAGAGCCTCCTGGGCGCGTTACGGCAGTGTTGCAATCCCCAGTGCACCCCCTGTCGCCACAAGGGTTTCGGGGGTTTTCCACAGGGGGTGTGGAAACAGCGGAACCTGCGCGGGGAGCGCTCAGCATCTGGTGACCCTGCGTGGTCGCGTGGACCGTTCGCGACGTCGGCCCGGCCCCGGGGGCAGGTCGCCGACGGGCCGCCGGGGCGTGCCAATCCCGACTCCGAGCGCCGCTCCCGACCGGTAGGCTTGGCCCGTAAGCACCGGCGAACACCGAGGAGAGGTGCCGTGCCCGCGACCGTCGTGGTCGGGACACAGTGGGGCGACGAGGGCAAGGGCAAGTTCACCGACCTCGTGGCGAGCGAGACCGCCATGGTGGTCCGCTACCAGGGCGGCCACAATGCCGGCCACACCCTCGTCGTCGACGGTGAGTCCTTCGCCCTCCAACTCGTCCCCTCGGGCGTCCTCTACGAGCACGTCACGCCGGTCATCGGCAACGGCGTGGTCGTCGACCCCCGGGTCCTCCTCGCCGAGATGGACATGCTCGAGTCCCGCGGCGTCTCGACCGGGCGCCTGCGGGTCAGCGGCAATGCCCACCTGATCTTCCCGTACCACCAGGAACTCGACGCCCTCCACGAGCGGCACCTGGGCAAGAACAAGATCGGCACCACCAAGCGTGGCATCGGTCCCGCCTATGCCGACCGCTCCATGCGCGTCGGCCTGCGCGTCCAGGACCTCCTCGACGAGAAGATCTTCCGCCAGAAGCTGGACGCCGCCCTCGAGCACCACAACCGTGTCCTCACCCGGGTCTTCAACCGCCTCCCCGTCGACGGCGACGCCATCGCCGACGAGTACCTCGGCACCTGCGCCCCCCGGCTGTCGCCCCTCATCGCCGACGCCGTGTCGCTGCTCCACGACCAGCTCGAGGCCGGCAACCACGTGCTGCTCGAGGGCGCCCAGGCCACCTTCCTCGACCTCGACCACGGCACGTACCCGTTCGTCACCTCGTCCAATCCGGTGGCCGGCGGCGCCTGCACCGGCGCCGGCATCGGCCCCCGCCACATCGACCGGGTCATCGGCATCGCCAAGGCCTACGTCACCCGTGTCGGCGCCGGGCCGTTCCCGACCGAGCTGTCCGATGAGGTCGGCGACCACCTCGTCGACGTCGGCCACGAGTACGGCACCAACACGGGCCGGCGCCGTCGCCCCGGCTGGCTCGATGCCGTCATGCTCCGGTACGCCGCCCGGGTCAACTCGCTGTCCGAACTGGCGATCACCAAGCTCGACGTCCTCGACGGGCTCGACACCATCAAGGTGTGCGTCGCCTACGAGTCCGATGGTGAGCGCTTCGACCAGCTCCCGTACCACCAGACGGTGCTCCACCACGCCGAGCCCGTCTACGTCGAGTTGCCGGGCTGGAAGCAGGACCTCTCCGGGGTGCGGTCCCGCGAGGACCTGCCGGCCGAGGCCGAGGCGTACCTGACGCTGGTCGAGGAGCAGGTCGGCGTGCCGATCGGCATGGTCGGGGTCGGACCCGGCCGCGACCAGGTCCTGCAGTTCGGCGACCAGGGCTGACCGGGGCCGTCAGGTGCGCGTCTGCGTCGTCGGTTCGGGCGGACGCGAGCACGCCCTCGCCCACGTCCTCGGCCGCGACGCCGACGTCGTCGTCACGCCGGGCAACCCCGGCATCCCCGGCTCGGTCGCCACGCCACCCGAGGAGGTCGACGCCGACCTGTTCGTGGTCGGCCCCGAGGCCCCCCTCGTCGACGGCCTGGCCGACCGGCTGCGAGCCGCCGGTCGGGCGGTGTTCGGCCCCGGTGCCGACGGGGCCCGCCTGGAGGGCTCCAAGGCCTGGATGAAGGAGGTGCTGGTCGACGCCGGCGTGCCCACCGCCGCCCACGGGGCCTTCACCGACGAGGCCACCGCACTGGCGTTCCTCGACACCATGGGCGACCTGTTCGTCATCAAGACCGACGGCCTGGCCGCCGGCAAGGGCGTGCTCGTCACCCAGGACCGCGCCGAGGCCGAGGACGCCGTGCGCGCCTACCTCGCCGGCGACGCCTTCGGCGACGCCGGGCGCACCGTCGTGATCGAGGAGGGGCTCACCGGACCCGAACTCTCCCTGCTGGCGGTCTGCGACGGCACCACCGCCCTGCCACTGGCCCCCGCCCAGGACTTCAAGCGCATTGGCGACGGCGACGCCGGGCCCAACACCGGCGGCATGGGCGCCTACTCCCCGGTTCCGGCTGCCACCGACGGCGTCGTCGGCGACCTCATGGAGGGCGCCGTCCTGCCCACCCTCGACGCCCTGCGGCGACGCGGCATCGACTACCGCGGCGTCCTCTACTGCGGCCTCATGTTCACGCCCGTCGGACCGAAGGTGCTCGAGTACAACGTGCGCTTCGGCGACCCCGAGGCCCAGGTCGTGCTGCCCCGCCTCGCCGACAGCCTCGCCGACCTGCTGGCGGCCGCCGCCGCCGGCGCACTCGGTGACGCGCCCGCATTCGATGCGGGTGCCGCCGTCACCGTCGTCTGCGCCGCCGAGGGCTACCCGGCCTCGCCGCGCACCGGCGACCCCATCGACGGCCTCGACGACGCCGCCACCCTCGACGGCGTCACCGTCTTCTGTGCCGGCGTGGGGGAGGCCGACGGCCGGCTCACCACCGCCGGCGGCCGCGTCCTCGCCGTCACCGGACGGGGGGCCGACATCGCCGCCGCCCGCCAGCGCGCCTACGCCGGCGCCGGCGCCATCTCCTGGCCCGGCATCCAACGCCGAACCGACATCGCCGCCGCCCCGACTGCGGCAGACTGACCCGACCCGACCCGACCCGACCCGACCCCGAACCACCACAGGAGCCAACCACCATGTCCGAGACGCCGACCCGCCGAGTCGCCATCTTGATGGGCTCGCCCAACGACGCCGACAAGATGGCACCCGCCGCCGCCACCCTCGAGCGGTACGGCATCGAGGCCGACGTGCGCGTGATGTCGGCGCACCGCAGCCCCGCCGAGGTCGCCGCCTTCACCGGCGCCGCCCGCCAGAACGGCTACACGGCCATCATCTGCGGCGCCGGCATGGCCGCCCACCTGGCCGGCGCCGTCGCCGCCCACACCACGCTGCCGGTCATCGGCGTGCCGCTCTCCGGTGGCGCCATCAACGGCTGGGACTCGCTGCTGGCCACCGTCCAGATGCCCAAGGGCATCCCGGTCGCCACGGTCGCCGTCGACGGCGCCATGAACGCCGCCCTGCTGGCCGTCCAGATGCTCGCCGTCGAGGACTCCTCGCTGGTCGCCGAACTGGAGGCACACCGCGAGGAGATGCGCCCCCGCTGAGCCGGGGCACGCCGCCGACCGTGGAGAACGTCCTCGCCTCCCGCTATGCCAGCCGGCCCATGGCCGAGCTCTGGTCCGAGGCGGGCAAGGTCGTGCTCGAGCGGGAGCTCTGGGTGGCGGTCCTCGAGGCGCAGCGCGACCTCGGCATCGACCTCCCCGACGGGGTCGTCGAGGACCACCGGGCGGTGATCGACCGGGTCGACCTCGAATCGATCCGCCAGCGCGAGCAGGTCACCCGCCACGACGTGAAGGCCCGCATCGAGGAGTTCTGCGCCCTCGCCGGCCACGAGCACGTCCACAAGGGGATGACGTCGCGCGACCTCACCGAGAACGTCGAACAGCTCCAGGTCCGGCGTGGCCTCGAGCTGGTGCTCGACCGGGTGGTCGCCACGCTGGCCCGCCTCGGCCGCCTCGCCGTCGAGCACGACGACCTCGTCATGTCGGGACGCACCCACAACGTGGCCGCCCAGGCCACCACCCTCGGCAAGCGGTTCGCCAACGCGGCCGAGGAACTGCTGGCCGCCCACCGGCGCCTGTCCGACCTGCTGGCGGCCTACCCGCTGCGCGGCCTCAAGGGCCCGGTCGGCACCCAGCAGGACCTGCTCGACCTGTTCGACGGCGACGCCGACCGCGTCGTCGGACTCGAGCGGCGTGTGGCCGACCACCTCGGCTTCGCCGACGTGCTCGACTCGGTCGGGCAGGTGTACCCCCGGTCGCTCGACTTCGACGTCGTGTCGGCGCTGGCCCAGGCGGCCGGTGGCCCCGCCAACCTGGCCCGCACCATCCGGCTGATGGCCGGCCACGAACTCGCCACCGAGGGCTTCCGGCCCGGCCAGGTCGGCTCCTCGGCCATGCCCCACAAGATGAACGCCCGGTCCTGCGAGCGGGTCAACGGCCTCGCCATGGTCCTGCGCGGCCACCTCGCCATGGTCGGCGGCCTCGTCGGCGACCAGTGGAACGAGGGCGACGTGAGCTGCTCGGTGGTGCGCCGGGTGGCGCTGCCCGACGCCTTCCTCGCCGCCGACGGCCTCTTCCAGACGTTCCTCACGGTGCTCGACGAGTTCGGCGCCTACCCGGCCGTGGCCGAGCGCGAGTTGCGCCAGTACCTGCCGTTCCTCGCCACCACCCGGGTGCTCGTGGCGGCGGTACGGGCCGGGGTGGGCCGTGAGGCGGCCCACGAGGCGATCCTCGAGCACGCCGTGGCCGCCGCCCTCGCCCGCCGGGAGGAGGGCGTCGCCGAGACCGACCTGCTGGCCGACCCCCGGGTGTTCGTCGGCACCGCCTCGGCGCAGGTCCAGGCGGTCGTCGAACGCATCGGCGAGGTGGTGGCCGCCCGCCCCGATGCCGCCGCCTACGATCCCGAGCCGATTCTCTGACCGAACCCGTTCCCGCCCACTGAATCCCCCTGAACCCCCGGAGTCCCCGTTGAGCACAGCCATCGACCTGCCGTACGTCCACTCGGGCAAGGTCCGCGACATCTACGCCGCCGCCGACGACCGACTCCTCATGGTCACGTCCGACCGCATCTCGGCGTTCGACGTGGTGATGGACGAGCCGATCCCGCACAAGGGACGCGTCCTCACCGCCATGTCCGCCTTCTGGTTCGACCTTCTGGCCGACGTGGTTCCCGGCCACCTCGTCTCCACCGACCCGGCGGACGCCCCGGGCACCGACGGCGCCGACGACCTGGCGGGCCGCACCATGGTCTGCCACCGGGCCGAGATGCTGCCCATCGAATGCATCGTGCGGGGCTACATCACCGGCTCGGCCTGGAAGGAGTACCGCAACCACGGCACCATGCACGGCTCGCCGCTGCCCGAGGGCCTGCTCGAGGCCGACCGGCTGCCCGAGCCCGTCTTCACGCCGTCGACCAAGGCCGACGAGGGCCACGACGTCAACATCTCGTTCGAGGAGGCGGTCGACCTGGTGGGCGCCGACCTGGCCGAGCGGGCCCGGGCCGTGTCGCTGGAGTGCTACCAGCGGGGCGCCGACTGGGCGGCCGAACGGGGGATCATCATCGCCGACACCAAGTTCGAACTGGGCCTCGTGGACGGCGAGCTGGTCCTCGCCGACGAGGTCCTCACGCCGGACTCGTCCCGGTTCTGGCCGGCCGACCTCTGGTCGCCGGGCGCCACGCCGCCGTCGTTCGACAAGCAGCCGGTCCGCGACTTCCTCGACGGCCTGGACTGGGACAAGCAGCCGCCGCCGCCGAGCCTGCCCGACGAGGTCGTCTCCGCCACGTCGGCGCGTTACATCGAGGCCTACGAGCGCATCACCGGCCGGTCCTTCGCCGACTGGCCCGGCACCGGGGGGGCGTGAACCGTGCAATTCACCGTTTTCGTCGACATCAGCCTGCGGTCAGGCATCTCGGACCCGGCGGGCGCCACCATCGAACGGGCGCTGCCGGTGCTCGGCTACGAGGGCATCGAGGGCGTGACCGTCGGCAAGACGATCCGCTTCACCCTCGACGCCGTCGACGCCGATGCCGCCCGGCAGGTCGCCGGCGACCTCACCGAGTCGTTCCTGACCAACCCCGTCATCGAGGACGCCGTCGTCACGGTGGAGCCCGCCTGATGGCGACCACGGTCGGGGTGGTCGTCTTCCCCGGGACCAACTGCGAGATGGACGCCGTCGAGGCGGTCGGCGGACTGGGCGGCGTGGGCCGGCTGCTCTGGCACGGCGACGCCGACCTCGGCGACGTCGACGCGGTGATCGTGCCGGGCGGCTTCGCCCACGGCGACTACCTGCGTCCCGGCGCCATCGCCCGCTTCTCGCCGGCCATGGCGGCCGTCGCCCGCTTCGCCGCCGACGGCGGACCGGTGGTCGGGATCTGCAACGGCTTCCAGGTCCTCACCGAGGCCGGCCTGCTGCCGGGCGCGCTGCAGAAGAACGCCGGACTCAAGTTCCTCTGTCAACCGACCACGCTTCGCGTCGAATCAACCGACTCGTCGTTGACCGGTTCCGCCGAACTCGGTGCAGAACTGTCGATTCCCATCAACCACTTCGAGGGCAACTACACGTGCGACGAACGCACGTTGGCTCGCTTGCGCGACGAGGAGCGGATCGTCCTGCGCTACGTCGACAACCCCAACGGCTCGGTCGACGACATCGCCGGCGTGTGCAACGAGGCCCGCAACGTGGTCGGCCTGATGCCGCACCCCGAGCGGGCGTGCGACGACCTGCTGGGCAGCGCCGACGGCGCCGTCCTGCTCCGCTCCCTCCTCGACGCCGCCTGACTGCGGCGATCCGGCTCAGCCGGCGCGGCGGATGCCGGCGGCCTTGAGCACCGGCGACGGGACGCCCACCTCGCGCCAGGCGGCGTAGGAGATGCCGCGCTTGCCGCTGTACGCCGCGGCATGGGCGACGAAGTCGGCCTCGAGGGCGGACAGGTCGATGCTGCCGGCAGCCTGGAGGCGCTCCAGTTCGGCCTCGAGATCGAGGCGCTGCTGGACCAGCGCCAGCCGCTTCGTGGCCGAGGCGCCGTCCATCGCCGCGTTGGTGGCGTCGATCTGGGCCTGGACGCTTGCCGGGGTGCGCTTGCGGCCCCGCCTGGGCTGGTTGGCCTCGAGGGCCTTCAGGTAGTCGCGGACGGCTCGGGTCTCGGCCTTCTCGGCCTCGGACATCTTCTGGCGGGCCATATCGGTTCCTTGCTTGGTTGGAAAGTGGTGCCCGATTGGGCAACACAAGAATAGACATTGTCACGGGTAGTGCGCTACCGAAAAACCGGGAATTTGGCGAATCTATTCCCAAGTGGTCACACCAATTCCGTGATTTCAACTTGGTCCCCGTCGGCGGGACAACTCATTCGGCAGGTGTGCCCCGGACGGCCCGTCGGGAGTCCCACGAGGCGGGTTCCGGACCGCTACCGTGCAGCGCCGTGAGCGAACCACTCCACCGGGCACTCGGACTGACCGACGACGAGGCCGAGTCCATCGAGGAGATCCTCGGCCGCCCCGCCAACCCGCTCGAGCTGGCGATGTACTCGGTCATGTGGTCCGAGCACTGCTCCTACAAGAGCAGCCGCATCCACCTCAAGCGGCTTCCGACCGAGGCGCCGTGGGTGCTGGTCGGGCCCGGCGAGAACGCCGGCGTGGTCGACGTGGGCGACGGCATCGCTGCCGCCATCCGCATCGAGTCCCACAACCACCCGTCGGCCATCGAGCCCTACCAGGGGGCAGCCACCGGCGTCGGTGGCATCCTGCGTGACATCTTCACCATGGGCGCCCGGCCCATCGCCCTCATGGACCCGCTCCGATTCGGGCCACTCGACGATCCCCGCAGCCGCTGGATCGCCGAGGGCGTCGTTTCGGGCGTGTCCGGCTACGGCAACGCCGTCGGCGTGCCCACCGTCGGCGGCGAGACCGTCTTCGACGACACCTACCGCGGCAACCCGCTGGTCAACGTGCTGTGCCTCGGCGTGCTGCCCACCGAGCGCCTGGTCCTCGGCCGGGCCTCCGGCGTCGGCAACCTGGCCGTGCTGCTCGGGTCCTCCACCGGCCGGGACGGCATCGGCGGCGTGAGCGTTCTGGCGTCGGCCGGCTTCTCCGAGGAGGACGACGGCGACAAGCGCCCCAGCGTCCAGGTGGGCGACCCGTTCGAGGAGAAGCGCCTCATCGAGGCCTGCCTGTCGCTCCTGGACGAGGGCCTCGTCGTCGGCATCCAGGACCTGGGCGGCGCGGGCCTGACCTGCGCCACCAGCGAGACGGCCTCACGCGGCGGCGTCGGCATGGACGTCGACGTGTCGGCGGTGCCCCGCCGGGAACCGGGAATGGAACCCCACGAGGTGATGACCAGCGAGTCGCAGGAGCGGATGCTGGCCATCGTCGAGCCCGACGGCCTCGACCGGGTGCTCGAGATCTGCGAGCGGTGGGAGGTCCGGGCCACGGTCATCGGCCGGGTCACCGAGGGCGGTGCCCTGCGGATCCTCGACGGCTTCGACGGCGAGGTCCTGGCCGAAGTGCCCGCCGCTTCCCTCCACGAGGACGCGCCCCTCTACGACCGGCCGCGGCAGGCCCCCGAGGCACCGCCGGGCCCGTCGGCCGACGACCTGCCGGCCCCCGCCGACCCGGGTGCCGACCTGCTCGACCTGCTGGCCGACGCTGCCTGGGTGTACCGCCAGTACGACCACCAGCTCTTCCTCAACACCGTCGTGGGCCCCGGCGACGACGCCACGGTCCTGCGCCTCAAGCATCCGACCACCGGGACGGACACCGGACGCGGCCTGGCGATGACGACGGACGGCAACCACCGCTGGTGCGCCGTCGACCCGCGGCAGGGCACGGCCATGGTCATGGCCGAGTCGGTGCTCAACCTGGCCTGCGTCGGCGCCCGACCGCTGGCGGTCGTCAACTGCCTCAACTTCGGCAACCCCGAGCACCCCGAGGTGATGTGGCAGCTCTCGGAGGCCGTGGACGGCATGGGCGAGGCCTGTCGGGTCCTCGACGTCCCGGTCATCGGCGGCAACGTCAGCCTCTACAACGAGTCGGCGGGCAGCAACATCGACCCGACGCCCGTCATCGGCCTGCTCGGCGTCGTCGACCGCCTCGATCGGCGACCGCCGGGCGCCACGCTGGTCGACGGGCATCGCCTCGTCCTCCTCGGCGCCGCCTCCGAGGGCCTCGGCGGCTCGCGGTGGGGGCACGCCCACGGCGCCCCCGGCGGGCGGCTGCCCGACCTCGACCTGGCGGCCGTGGTGGACACGGCCGACCTGGTCCGTGGGCTGGTCGCCGACGGCCTGGTCGACGGCGCCCACGACGTCTCGACCGGCGGACTGGGGGTCTGCCTTGCCGAGATGGCCGCCCGCTCCGGCGTCGGTGTCACCGCCGCCCGGGTCGCCGACCACGCCGACCTGTTCGGCGAGGGCCCGGGCCGGGTCGTCGTCGCCGTCGACCCCGAGCGGCTCACCGAGGTGCTCGAGCGGGCCGAGGCCGCGGGCGTCCCGACCTCCCGGATCGGCCTCGCCGCCGGCGACCGCTTCGCCGTCAAGGGCCTCCTCGACGTCGGCCTCGACGAGGTCACCGCGGCCTTCACCGGCCGGTTGCCCGAGGCGCTCGGTGCCGGCACTGCCAGCCGCTGAGCGTCCCGGCCGCCCGGGACGCGGCCGGTAGGCTGACCGTCGTGTCGAGCCCGCACCTCGTCCCCGACGAGTACGCCGACGACACCCCCAAGGAGGCCTGTGGGGTCTTCGGGGTGTTCGCCCCCGGCCAGCCGGTCGCCCACCTCACCTACCTCGGCCTCTATGCGCTCCAACACCGCGGCCAGGAGTCGGCCGGCATGGCGGTCAGCGACGGCGAGTCGCTCACCGTCGTCAAGGAGATGGGCCTGGTCTCGAACGCCTTCGACGACCGGACGCTCTCGGCCCTGAACGGCGACCTCGCCATCGGGCACACCCGCTACTCGACCACCGGGTCGAGCACCTGGCGCAATGCCCAACCCGTCTACCGGGGCGTCGACCACGTCGAGTTCGCCCTGGGCCACAACGGCAACCTCGTGAACACCGAGGCGCTGGCCGCCGAGGCCGGGATGCTGCCCGGAACCGTCACATCCGACACCGACCTCATGGCCGAACTGCTGGCGACCGCACTCCTCGAGTGGCCCGACCTGGAGCCGGACGCCGCCTTCGAGGCGGCCCTCGCCGAGGTGCTGCCACGGCTGGAGGGCGCCTTCTCGCTGGTGCTGGCCGACCGCAACCAGGTCATCGGCGTCCGCGACCCCAACGGGTTCCGGCCGCTGTGCCTCGGACGCCTGGACGGCGGCTGGGTGCTGGCCTCCGAGACGCCTGCCCTCGACGTGATCGGCGCCCACGTGGTCCGCGAACTGGACCCGGGCGAGGTGGTGGTCATCGACGCCACCGGCTGCCGCTCGCTGCGGCCCTTCGACGATGACGTGGTCGACCCACGGTTGTGCCTGTTCGAGTTCGTCTACTTCGCCCGCCCCGACTCCTCCCTCTACGGCCAGAGCGTGCACCACGCCCGGGTCCGCATGGGCGAGGCGCTGGCCCACCAGGCCCCCGTCGAGGCCGACCTCGTCATGGGCGTTCCCGAGTCGGGGATCCCGGCGGCTGAGGGCTACGCCAGGGCGTCGGGCATCGACTTCGGCCACGGACTCGTCAAGAACCGCTACATCGGCCGCACCTTCATCGCCCCCACCCAGGCCCTGCGGTCGGCGGCGGTGCGGATGAAGCTCAACCCGCTGCGCGACAACATCGCCGGCCAGCGCCTGGTCGTGGTCGACGACTCGATCGTGCGCGGCACGACCACCCGTTCGATGGTTCGGATGCTGCGCGACGCCGGGGCCCGGGAGGTGCACCTGCGGGTGTCGTCGCCGCCGTACCGCTGGCCCTGCTTCTACGGGATGGACACCGGCTCCCGTGGCGAGCTGCTGGCCGCAAACCTGACCGTCGACGAGATCCGCGAGTACCTCGACGTCGACACGCTCAGCTACCTCACGCTGGACCACCTGCTCGAGTCCACCGGGGCGGTCGGGGCGGGCTTCTGCACCGCCTGCCTCACCGGCGAGTACCCGATCGAGATCCCGGCCAACCTGACCAAGCAGCTGCTCGAACGGTCCGGCGCCGACCCGGAGCCGGAGCGCGCCATGCCGGTCCTGGCCGACGACCCCGAGGGAGGGCTGCCGGTCGAGGACGCGGCCCGGCTCTTCGACCGAACCTGAGGCGACGGTGGCCGAGGACTACCGCTCGGCGGGCGTCGACATCGACGCCGGCGAGGAGGCCGTCCGTCGCATCGTCCCGCACGTGCGCTCGACGCACCGGACGGGCGTGCTGGGCGACATCGGTGGCTTCGGCGGACTGTTCGACCTCGGGGCCACCGGCTACCGCGATCCGTTGCTGGTCTCGGCGACCGACGGCGTCGGCACCAAGGCCGAGATCGCCCGGACGACCGGACGCCTGGACTCGATCGGCCGGGACCTCGTGGCCATGTGCGTCGACGACCTGGTTTGCGTGGGTGCCGCCCCGCTGTTCTTCCTCGACTACGTCGCCGTGGGTCGGCTGGACCCGGCGGCGATGGAGCAACTGGTGGCGGGCATCGCCGACGGCTGCCGCGAGGCCGGCTGCGCCCTGATCGGCGGCGAGATGGCCGAGCATCCCGGCGTGATGGACGCCGACCAGTTCGACCTGGTCGGGTTCGCCGTCGGGGCGGTCGAACGCGACGGGGTGCTCGACGGCAGCGGTGTGGTGCCCGGCGACGTCCTGGTCGGACTCGACTCGCCCAACCTGCGCTCCAACGGCTTCTCGCTGGCGCGGCGCCTCGTCGAGGTCGCCGGCCGGCCGCTCGACGGTCCGGCGTGGGACGGTGCGGCGACGACCCTGGCCGACGAGTTGCTGGCGCCCAGCGTCATCTACGCCCCGGCCGTCGTGGCCGCCCTCGCCGCCCACGAGGTCCACGCCGTCGCCCACGTCACCGGTGGCGGCCTGCCGGGCAACCTGCCGCGGGTCCTCGGCGATGGGGTCGACGCCGTCGTCGACACCACGGCCTGGGAGGTTCCCCGCATCTTCCGCGAGTTGCAGGCCATGGGCGGCGTTGCCGACGACGAGATGGCCCGGGTGTTCAACCTGGGCGTCGGCATGGTCCTGGCGGTTCCCGCCGCCGAGGCGGAGGCCGTCGTGGCGACCCTCGCCGCCAACGACCGGTCGGCACGTGTGGTCGGCGAACTGGTCGCGGGGTCCGGTCGGGTGGACCTGCGCCGCTAGGTTCGCCACCGTGACCGGATCAACCAAGCAGGAGCTGATCGACCACCTGCTGGCGCATGCCGTGCGCACCGGCGAGTTCACCCTCAAGAGCGGCCGTACCAGCACCTGGTTCTGCGACGGGAAGCAGACGGTGTGTCGGGCCGAGGGACTCCTCCTGGTCGCCGACCTGGCCCTGGAGACCATTCCGGACGACGTGACCGCGATCGGCGGGCTCACGGCCGGTGCCGACCCGGTGGCGTTCGGGGTCGCCGCCGTGGCCGCCACCCGCGGCCGGCCGCTGCGGTCGTTCAGCATCCGCAAGGAGTCCAAGGACCACGGCGTGGCGGGCCGCCTGGCCGGGGCACTCGAGCCGGGCGACCGGGTGGTGGTGTGCGAGGACGTCGTCACCCGCGGCACGTCGCCGATGGAGGCCGCCGAGGTCGTCCGTGAGCTCGGCGCCGAGCCGGTGATGGTCATGCCCGTCGTCGACCGGGGCGGCACCTGCGGGGCGCTTGCCGAGGCGGCAGGCCTCGACTTCCGACCGCTGGTCACGGCCCTCGAACTGGGCTTCCCCTACGAGGGGCCCTGACTGCACGTTTTCCGGGCAGACGTGACGGGGGCGACAGCCGGCTGATCGGGGCGGCCCCGCGGGGTCGCCCGTAGGATCACACCCCATGCCCTACCTGCCGACCGCCGCCCACTCGATCAAGCTCCACGTGGAGTTGGCCAACGTGCCCAACACGCTGGGGCGCCTGGCCACCGCCATCGGCGAGGCCGGCGCCAACATCGTGTCGATGGGCGGCTTCGACGTCCGCGGCGAGGTGCTGGTCAACGACGTGGTCGTGAACTGCAGCGACGAGGAGCATGCCCACCGGGTGGTCGCCGCCGTCGAGGCCCTCGAGGGCGTCGACCTGGACTCGTGGTTCGACCGCACCTTCCACATGCACGAGGGCGGCAAGATCGAGGTGCTGCCGCTGGCGCCCGTCAGCGACATGCACGACCTGTCGATGGCCTACACGCCGGGCGTGGCCCGGATCTGCATGGCGATCCACGACGAACCGGCGCGGGCGCACGACCTCACCATCAAGAAGAACACGGTCGCCATCGTCACCGACGGCACGGCGGTGCTCGGCCTCGGCGACATCGGCCCCGAGGCGGCCATGCCGGTGATGGAGGGCAAGGCACTGCTCTTCAAGGAGTTCGCCGGGGTCGATGCCTTCCCGATCTGCCTCGACGTCGACACGCCCGAGGAGATCGTCGAGACGGTCATCCGGCTGGCGCCCACGTTCGGCGGGATCAACCTCGAGGACATCAAGGCGCCGGGCGCCTTCCAGGTCGAACAGGCGCTCAAGGAGGCGCTCGACATCCCGGTCTTCCACGACGACCAGCACGGCACCGCCGTCGTCGCCCTGGCAGCCCTGCGCAACTCGCTGAAGCTGACCGGCCGCGACATCGGCGACCTGTCGGTGGTCATCGCCGGGGTGGGTGCCGCCGGCATGGCGGTCGGGGCGATCCTGCGCAACGCTGGGGTGGGCGAGATCGTCGGCGTGGACCGGACCGGCGCCGTCTACGAGGGACGCGACGACCTCAACTCCGCCAAGGAGTGGTTCGCCGCCAACACCAACCCCGACCGGAAGATGGGCACGATCCACGACGTGCTCCACGGGGCCGACGTGTTCATCGGCCTGAGTGGGCCGGGCCTGATCACGGCCGCCGACCTGCGCAACATGGCGTCGGACCCGCTGGTGTTCGCCATGGCCAACCCGGATCCGGAGATCCGGCCCGAGGAGGCCGACGGCCTGGCGGCGGTCATGGCGACGGGCCGCAGCGACTACCCGAACCAGATCAACAACGTGCTGGCGTTCCCCGGCATCTTCCGCGGCGCCCTCGACGCCGGCGCCACGGACATCACCGAGAACATGAAGCTGGCTGCCGCCGACGCCATCGCCGACTCGGTGTCCGATGACGAGTTGTCGCCGCTGTTCGTGGTGCCGTCGGTGTTCGACAAGTCGGTGCCGATGGCGGTCGCCGCCGCGGTGGCCGAGGCCGCGGTGGCCGACGGCGTGTGTCGCGGCTGAACTCGTTGCCCGCCCCCCTGGAGCCACCCGCGGGCGGCTGGCGGGCGGTCACCTTCGACCTCTGGAACACACTGCTGGTCAGCGTCCCGGGCGCGGTCGAGGTGCGCAGCCGGCACTGGCGTGCCGTCATCGGGGGGCGCGGCCTCGACGTCGACGACGACCTCCTGCACGGCACGCTCTCGATGCTCCCGGTCAGGTTCGACGAGGAGTGGCGGGCCGGGCGGCTGTACGGGCCGGAGCAGGCCCTGGCCGAGTGCTTCGCTGCCCTCGGCGACCGGATCGGCGACGACGACCGGGTGGCGCTGGCCGACGCCTTCGAGGAGGCGTCCCACCACCTGGACGTGTCGCCGGTCGACGGCGCGGCGGCGGTTGCCCGCCTGCTCACGGGCGCGGGCCTCGCCGTGGGGATCGTCTCGGACACGACGCTTGCGGTCGGTCGTCATCTGCGCGGCTACCTGGACCGCTTCGGGGTGCTCGCCCACCTCGACCACCAGGCGTTCTCCGACGAGGTCGGCGCCTACAAGCCGGACCGGCGGATCTTCGAGGCGGCGCTGGCGGGTCTGGGCGTCGATGATCCCGCTGGCGTCGTCCACGTGGGCGACCTGCGTCGCACCGACGTGGCGGGCGCCCGGGCGATGGGCATGGCCACGGTCCGCTTCCGGGGCGCTGTCGACGACGCCGAGGAGGGTCCGGAGGCCGACGCCGTCATCGACCGCCTGGCCGACCTTCCTGCGCTGCTGGGCCTGCCGCCCGGGTAGCCCCGGTCAGGTCGGCGGGGGTGATGTTCTCGCCGGTGAGGTCGTCGGTGTCCTCGAAGTTGGCGTGGATGGTGTTCCTGGTGAACGGGGTGGCCCCGGCGATGCGCCGCACCGTGCAGGAGGCCAGCCCCTCCTCGGCGACCACGGAGGCGGCGGCGGCCACGATCTCGTTCCGGCGGTCCTGCTGATCGGGGGCCAGTCCGCTCGGAACGGTCGCCGTCTCCATTGTGCCGACGCCGCCTCGGGTCACCATCGGGTTCCCGCCAGGGGAGGGTTCTGCCACCGACCGAGAGGTTCGGACAAGTGTCCGGGTTCCTCGGACGGCTGTCGCATTCCTCGGCTCGGAGCCGAAGTCGGGACCTGGCGGGCTCAGCCGATCGTGAGGGGGAGGATGCGCGGCCCGCGGACCTGGCCGCCGGCCCAGGTGACCGCCTCTGGATCGGCGAGCGTGAACTCGGGGATCCGGGAGAACCAGGTCTTGAGCGACACCTCCATCTCCATGCGGGCCAGGTTGGAGCCCGCACAGCGGTGGATGCCGGTGCCGAAGGCGACGTGGCGGTTGCGCTGCCGGTCGAGGATCACCTGGTCGGCGTCCTCGAAGACCTCGGGGTCGTGGTTGGCGCCCGGGAAGTTCATGAGCACCTTGTCCCCGGGCTGGATCACCACGTCGCCGATGGCGACCTCGGCGACGGCGTCCCGGGCCATCGTCACCGGCGCGTAGAAGCGCAGGAGCTCCTCGACGGCGGTGTCCCAGAGGGCGTCGTCCGCGTCGGCCATGCGGCGGCGGTCGTCGTCGTGGCCGGCGAAGTGCCACAGTGCCGAGCCGATCGACGACCAGGTGGTGTCGATGCCGGCCACCAACTGCAGGTTGCACATGCCGATGACCATCGGGTCGGGGATCGGTTCGCCGTCGACCTCGGTCTGGACCAGCGCGGTGATGAGGTCGTCCTTCGGGTTGGCCTTCCGGTCCTCGACCTCGGCGGCGAAGAAGTTCCGGATGAGGTCCCGGTACTTGACGCGTAGTTCGGGGTTCTGGAAACCGAGTTCGAGGACGCCGCGTACCCACTCGATGAACGTGTCGACCATCGAGTCGTCGACACCGAGTTTGCGGGCGATCAGTCGGGGCGGGATCTGCTGGGCGTACTGGACCGCCCCGTCGCAGTGGTCCTCGTCGATGAAACCGTCGATGAGGTCGTTGCAGAGCTGCTCGGTGTAGGGGCGCAGCGGGTCGATGGCCTTCGGGGTGAAGTGGGGGAGCAGTGCCCGCCGGGTCCATACCTGCTCGGGCGGGTCGGCGCTGATCGGTGCGGCGGCGTTGTAGCCCTTGGCCTCGTCGTCGACGAACTCCTCGGGCAGGTTGACGACCGTCGGACCCTTGGAGGACAGGTCGGGCACGATGCGGGCCATGGCCTGCACGTCCTCGTAGCGGGTCGGCAGCCAGGAGCCGCCGTAGCGCTCGGTGTGGGCGATGGGGCAGCGGTCGCGCAGTTCGGCCCAGGCGGCGGTCGGGTCCCGGATGTAGTCGGGGTCGAAGATGTCGTAGTCGGTGGCCAGGTCCTCGACCGGGCAGCGGCCGGTTGGTGCGTCGGCGGTGTCGGTCATCGCGGCCCCCTTCAGTCCTCGACGATCGTGATGGCGAACTCGGGGCAGTTGTCGACGATCAGCTGCGCCTTCTCCTCGAGCCCGTCGGGGACGACCCCGTCGGCGAGTTCGAAGGCGTTGCCGAAGTCGTCGACGTCGACGAGTTCGGGCGCCAGCGCGTAGCAGCGGCTGTGGCCTTCGCACTTGTCCGGATCGACGTGGATCTTCATCGCGGTCTCCCTGATCGTGCCGTCGGACCAGAGTACAGATTCGTATTGCGGCCCACCGGGTTGCGTCGTCAGCCCAGCGGCAGGTTGATCTGCTTGGCCTCCAGGAACTCGGCGAGGCCGTAGCGGCCCAGCTCCCGACCGTTGCCGGACTTCTTGTAGCCCCCGAACGGGGCGTCGGTGTTGAGGAACGAACCGTTCATGTCGACCTGGCCGGTCCGCAGCCGCTTGGCGACGGCGATCGCCCGGTCGTTGTCGGAGCTCCACACGCCACCGGACAGGCCGTACTCGGAGTCGTTGGCGATGCGGACGGCGTCCTCCTCGTCCTCGTAGCCGATGATGGACAGCACCGGGCCGAAGATCTCCTCCTGGGCGATCGTCATCGAGTTGTCGACGTCGGCGAACACGGTGGGCTTCACGTAGTAGCCGGCGTCGAGGCCGTCGGGCTTACCGGTGCCGCCCGTGACGAGCGTGGCGCCCTCGTCGATGCCGGTCTGGATGTAGCCCTGGACGCGGTCCCACTGGGCCTGGGAGACCAGCGGGCCGAGGCGGGAGCCGGCGTCGTCGGCGGGACCGACGGTGAAGCCGGCGGCGGTGGCGGCGGCCAGTTCGGCGGCCTCGTCCATGCGGTCGGCGGGCACCAGCAGCCGCGTGAGGGCGCTGCAGGTCTGGCCCGAGTTGAGGTAGGCGGCGCCGACCGCCGAGGGGATCGCCTTCTCGAAGTCGGCGTCGTCGAGGACGATGTTGGCGGACTTGCCGCCCAATTCCTGGTGGACCTTGGTGACGTTGGAGGCGGCCACCTCGGCCACCCGGGTGCCGGCCCGGGTCGAGCCGGTGAACGACACCATGTCGACGTCGGGGTGGGCGGCGATGGCCTCGCCGACGACCGGGCCCACGCCGGACACCAGGTTGAACACGCCGGCGGGGAAGCCCAACCCGTCGATGATCTCGGCGAGGACGAAGGCGTTCAGCGGCGCCACCTCGCTGGGCTTGAGCACCACGGTGCAGCCGACCGCCATGGCGGGCGCGACCTTCGCCATGATCTGGTGCAGCGGGTAGTTCCAGGGCGTGATGCAGCCGACCACGCCGACCGGTTCGCGGGTGACGAGCGAGCGGCTGATGGTCTCCTCGAAGTCGAAGTTGCGGGCGGTCTCGGGGACGCCGGCGGTGGTGGCGGCCGGCATGCCGGCCTGGATCATCGTCGAGAGCGTGGCGGGCATGCCGACCTCGCTGGAGATGAGGGCGCCGATCTCCTCGGCTCGGGCGGCCAGCCCGGCGCCCAGCTTCTCGATGAAGCCCAGTCGGTCCTCGAGCGAGCGCCCCGACCACTCGGGGAAGGCGGCCTTGGCGGCTGCGACCGCCGCGTCGACGTCTGCGGCGGTGCCGTCCGGGACCGAGCCGATGACCGCTTCGTTGGACGGGTTGACGACGTCGATGCTGCCGTCGCCCGCCGACGGGGCCCATTTTCCGTTGACGTAGATCTCGTCGCGTGACTGCATGGCTGGTTCTCCACCTGGGGGTCGATCGTGGCTCCGGGACGGACGTCCCGAGTCGTGATCATGCGCCATGAGCGGCTGAAGCGCCAAAGGCGGCCGGCGGCTACGTTCGAGAGCGTGCCGTGACGGCGCGGCGCCGCGATCCGAGGGGGAGTCGACGATGCGGGTGATGCTGACAGGGGCGACGGGTTTCATCGGCGGCCACGTGCTGCGGGCGCTGGTTGACGCCGGCCACGAGCCGCTGGCGCTGGTTCGAAGCGCGGAGAAGCTCGGGCAGTTGCGGGCGCTGCACGACATCGGGGCCGAGGTCGCCCACGTGGTCGGCGACATGACGGACGCCGAGGCGGTCGCCGCGGCCATGGAGGGCTGTGACGCCTGTATCCACACGGCGGCGTTCACGAGCCTGGACCCGGAGCAGATGCACGTGGCGCTCGAGGTGAATGCCCCGGGGGCGGTCAACGTGCTGGACGCCGCCGCTGCGGCCGGCTGCGACCCGATCGTGCACCTGTCGACGATGTCGGTGATCTTCCCGCCCAGCGGCGATGTCCTGTCCGGCGACGATCCGGTGCAGGGCGGCGGCAACCCGTACAACGCCTCGAAGGCGATCGCCGAGGAGCACGCCCGGGGCATGCAGGCCGCCGGGCAGCCGGTCCAGATCCTCTATCCGGCCGGGGTGACGGGGCCGACCGATCTGGGGCTCAACGTGCTGGCCGCCAACCTGATCCCCACGTTGCAGAGCGAGATCATGATGAGCCTGGCCTCGGGCGGGTGGCTGCTCGTCGACGTCCGGGACCTGGCGTCGGCGATGGTCGGCCTGTTGACGCCGGGTCGTGGTCCGCAGCGTTACGTGGCTGGTGGCACGTACATGGACTGGGGGGAGTTCCATGCGGTCGTCACCGAGGTGACGGGCTGCGACCGGGCACTGTTCCCGACGCCGCGCGATGCCCTCGAGCAGATGGTCGACGCCGAGGCCGTCGAGATCATGCTGGGCATCGTTCCCGGCGACGACGCCGGCCTGTTGGCCGACAGCGGCGTGGGCGCCTGGCGGCCGGTCGAGGAGACCCTCCACGACACGGTGTCCTGGCTCGTGGCGGGAGGCCTCCTGGCCCCCGACCGCGCCCCCAACTGCACCTGACCCTCCCACGACCTCGTCACGAGGTCAGGTGTCGAGGATGGTCACCGTGCCGGTGTCGCCGTTGACCTTCACCTGGGCCCCGTCGGGGATGCGCGTCGTCGCACCGGTCGCCGACACCACGCACGGGATGCCGAGTTCGCGGCTGACGATGACGGCGTGGCTCATGGTGCCGCCCACGTCGACGATCACGCCAGCCGCCGGGACGAACAGCGGCGTCCACGACGGGTCGGTGATGGGTGCCACGAGGATGTCGCCGGGCTCGAGGGCGCCGGGGTCCGCCGGGTCGGTGACGACCCGGGCCTCGGGGCCGGGCACCACGCCCTCGAACCAGTAGGGCGGCGTGAGATCGAACAACCCGAGGTAGGTGGCCTCCCGCTCGGCCGCCTCGCCTGCCAGGCCACCGTCGATGGCCGACTCCAACTCGGCGTCACGCAGCATGAACACCTGCCCGGCATCGGCCAGGCGCCCATCGGTGGCGAGGCGGCGTCCCAGTTCGAGGGCGGCCAGGCGGGCCTCATGGATCACCTTCACGATCGTGGCCTTGGCCTGCTCGCGGGCCGGGATGAACACGCTGCTGGCGGTGTTGGCGATCTCGAGGGTTCCGGCCTGCTCCTCGCTGCCGGCGACCATGCCCCGCAACTCCTCGAGGGCCTCGCCGGCCCTCGCTGCGGCCGCCTCGTGGCGGGCACGCGGGTCCCCGTCGTCGCCGGCCAGGCGCATCCGGTCGATCAGCGCGAGCACCAGCTCGGGGTGGGTGCCCCAGGCGGGTGATCGCAACTCCCACTCGTTGGGGCCACGGCTGCCGTGCGCCAGCAGCAGGTCGTCGAGTCCGGCGAGGAACCCGGCAGCGGCATCGCCGAGTCCGACCAGCCGGTCGTGGAGTCCGTCGACGCCGGCCTCGAAGGCAGCGGTCAACTCGGCGGAGGCGGCCACCTGCCGGCTGAGGTCCCACATGGCGAAGCTGGGGGCGGCCGACGCCACGCCACCGAGCCCGCCGGCGATCCGCAGGTCGTAGCCGGGCTTGCCGAGGCCGAGGGCCAGCGCGGTGATGGCGCCCATGGTGACCGAGGCGGCTGCGCTGACTTCGCCGTGGAGGGCGAACACCCGGGCGAAGACGGGCGGCATCTCGCGCATGCGGGCCACCAGGTCGGCCTCGCTGCACAACCCGAGGTCGGGACGGGCGGCCACGAGGGCGTCGACGGCGACGACCTGCTCGTCGAGGGCGGGGAATTCGGTGGCGGTCATCCACGAGAACATCAGGCCGTCGACACGGGCGGTGATCTCGGGGTCGTCGTCCTTGGGGCGGGGCTGGTACGGCGGCAGCACCGACTGGGAGCCGAAGAAGCCCATGTCGACCATCTCGGGGGTCATGCCCGAGGAGCGGGCGCCCATCAGGCGGGCGATGCTCAGGTTCAGGTACATGTAGCCGCCGAAGATCTCGAACATGACCTTGTGCCCGTCGTCGACCTCGTCGAGGTCGATCGTGAAGCGGGACATGAAGTCCCGCATGCCGACGTCGCCGGCGCCATGCCAGGTGTGGTCGGCGGTCAGTGGCGAGACGGGGTCGGGGAACACCTCACCGACGTTGCCCCGCGTGTAGATCGGGAACGTCGGCGACGGCTCATCGTCCATGAACCAGCCCACGGTCATGATGTCCCCCCTTGCTCGTGGCTCGAGAGGCACCCTACGGCAGTCCCGACGCCGGGTCGGAGGCGGCCGCCGCTCAGGCCAGCATCGAGTCCAGGAATGCGTCGAAACGCGGGTCGTCGATGCCGAGGCCGTCACGGCGGAAGGCCTCCCACGAGCCCCACTCCTCGTCGACGGTGGCGTAGGCGGCCTCGAGGTACTCGGCGTGGCACCACATCATCGCCCGGCTGTTCGCCATCTGGTCGTCGGGGACGTCGTCGGGGTCGACGCCGAGCCGTTCGGCGATCCGGAGCCGGTGGATGTCCTCGCGTTCCTGGAGCCAGGGGCGGCGCAGGTCGTTGCTGAGGAGGTAGTCGTCGATGGCGACCTCCGCCGGCACGCCGAGCAGCCGCAGCAGCACGCCGCCGACGAACCCGGTGCGGTCCTTGCCGGCGGTGCAGTTGAACAACAGGGGGTGACGGTCGGGGTCGGTGGCCAGGTCGAACACCAGCCGGTAGCGGTCGAGGCGGGTGCGGACGCTGTTGCGGAAGTACTCGGTGATCAGGTCGGGTCCGGGTATGGCGTCGGGGTCGTGCTCCATCAGGTTGGCGAGCACGACGAACTCGTTGTCGTCGGCCGAGACCGAGACGTGCACGACCTCGGTACCGGGGAGGTCGGGGTGCGGCCGCTGCTCGATCTCGTCGGGCCGGCGCAGGTCGATGATCGTGCGCAGGCCCACTGACTCGACGGTGGCGAGCGACGGTCCGTCGAGGTCGCTCAGGTAGCCGCCCCGGAACAACCGCCCGGTGCGGACGGTGCGCCCGTCGGTGGTGGGAAGGCCGCCGAGGTCGCGAAGGTTGGCGGCGGCGAGCAGCACCCGTCCGTCGGGGAGCAGGTTGCGGGGGGATTGGCCCATGGCGACCGAACGTAGCGGCACGGTCGGAACGCGGCGAAGCCCGCCCCTCGGGGCGGGCTTCGGTTCCGGTGGTCGGGCCCGGCGTCGATCCGGGGACCTTCCGCTTTTCAGGCGGACGCTCTGCCAACTGAGCTACCCGACCGTGCACCTCCCGCCCGGGGGCGGGGGACGGTGGCGGTCCTGACGGGATTTGAACCCGCGACCTCCGGCTTGACAGGCCGGCGTGCACTCCAAACTGCACCACAGGACCCCGAGCGGGCGACCGGGTTTCCGGGGAAGTTCCGGCCGTCCGTTCTTGGCACCCCCAACGGGATTCGAACCCGTGTTACCGGCGTGAAAGGCCGGCGTCCTAGGCCGCTGGACGATGGGGGCTCGGACCTCGCGAGGGCGGCGCCACGATAGCAAGGGGTCGCGCGAAAGCGGCCCGGCGGGGCCGCCCGTTCACCCTGCCAGGAAGTCGGTCGACGCCTCGACCGCCTCCTCGAGCAGCAGGCCCAGCCACAGCAGCAGCGACCGTTCGGCCACGTCGGGCGCCTCGGGGTCGAACTCGTCCTCCTCGGAGATGTCGAGCCGGGTGCCGAGGACCAGCCGCAGCGAGTTGAGGACGACCATCCACTGTTCGAGTTCGGCCGGGTCGAGGGTGTCGTTGCCGCAGGTGTCGCCGACCACCTCGACGGCGTCGAGTCGGTGGCGGAGCAGGTCGTCGTGGACGAGGGCCATGTAGTCGGCGTCACGGTCAGGGTCGTCGGGGTAGGCGGCCGGGTAGAGGCGGCGCAGGCCGGGGTCGTCGTCGGCGGCCAGCAGGGTCCGCAACTGTTCGACCAGGCGGCCGACGAGGTCGCGCTCCTCCTCGCCGGCGGACCACGGTCAGTCGTCCTGCTGCATCGTGGCCCAGAGGCCGTGCTCGTGGAGGCGGAAGACGTCCATCTCGGCCTTCTCGCGGGTGCCGGAGGAGACGACCGCCCGGCCCTTGTGGTGGACGTCGAGCATCAGCTGCTCGGCCTTGTGGCGGCTGTAGCCGAACAGCTTCTGGAACACCCAGGCCACGTACGACATGAGGTTGATGGGGTCGTTCCAGACGAGGACGATCCAGGGCCGGTCGGTGTCGGCGTCCTCGCCGGTGTCGCCCCGGACCTCCTCGCCGACGTCGGGGAGTGCTGCCCGGGTCACGCCGGGACCTCCTCGGTCACGGGTACCTGCTCACGGGCGTCGAGGGCGAGGGCGACGACCGTGCCCCAGAGGGCCGTGGCGCCGATGAGGTGGAGGCCGACAAGCAACTCGGGCACGCCGGTGAAGTACTGGGTCCAGCCGATGGCGGCCTGGAGGACGACGACGGCGCCGAGGGCCTGCATACGGCTGTGGAGCCGTTCGCCGGTCGGGTCGCGTCGCACCGTGAGGGCGAGGCCGGCGACCAGCAGCAGGAAGACGACGACGGTGGTGCCGTGGACCCGGGCGATGTCGGACGGGGTGAACGGCAGGCGGGGGATCGGATCGTCGGGGCTGCCGGCGTGCGGTCCGGAGCCGGTGACGAGCGTGCCGGTGGCGAGCACCACGACCGAGAAGCCGGCGACGGCGGTGGCCATCGACCGCAGCCGTTCGGACGGTGCCGGCGTCGGCGGACGGACCGCCCGCAGGTGGTCGCCGGCCCGGTGGCGTAGGACCACGGCGTTGCCGACCAGCACCATCGACAGGGCGAAGTGGCCGAGCACCAGCCAGGGGTTGAGGTGGCTGAGCACCACGATCCCGCCGAGCACGATCTGGGCGAGCACGCCGGCGACCAGTCCCCACGACCAGCGCATCAGGTCGGCCCGCCGGGGGGTGCGGGCCATCGAGCCCAGCACGGCGGCGATAACGGCCAGCGACACGAGGCCGGTGACGAGCCGGTTGCCGAACTCGATCCAGCCGTGCAGGTCGGCCTCGGGGACGAACTGGTCCTCCTCGCAGGTGGGCCAGTCGGAGCAGCCGAGGCCGGAGCCGGTGAGGCGCACGGCGCCGCCGGTGACGACGATCATCGCCAGCAGGGCGAGGGCCACGCCGCAGATGCGGTGATAGGCGTCCGGCGTGAGGCGAGGTCTCATGGGCGTCTCCGCACGCTCCGAAGGCTAGGCGGGCGCCCGGGCGGGGCCCACGGCGCCGGGCCTCCATAGGATCGGCGCATGGAACTCACCGGGAAGGTCGTGGTCGTCACGGGTGGTGCCAGCGGCATCGGGAGGGCGCTGGCCGAGCGATTCCACGCCGAGGGGGCGCGGGGGATCGTGGTTGCGGACCGCGACGCGGAGGGCGCCGCCGAGGTGGCGGCCGCCATCGGCGGGACGCCGGTCAACTGCGACGTGGCCGACGAGGCGCAGGTCAAGGCGCTGGTCGACGACACGGTCGAGATGCACGACGGGCTGGACCTGTTCGTCTCGAACGCCGGCTACGTCACCCTTGGCGGCCTCGAGGCCCCCAACGAGGAGGTGACGGACATGTTCGACGTGCACGTCATGGCGCACCTCTACGCGGCCCGCCACGCCATCCCGTACATGGTCGACCAGGGCGGCGGCTGGCTGCTCAACACGGCGTCGGCGGCGGGCCTGCTCTCCCAGATCGGGTCGATGGCCTACTCGGTTACCAAGCACGCGGCGGTGGCGCTGGCCGAGTGGGTCGCCATCACCTACGGCGACCGGGGCATCGGCGTGTCGGTGCTGTGCCCGCAGGCGGTGGAGAGCAACATCCGGGCCAACAGCCCGATGGCCGACCGGCTGGGCGACGACCGGGGCATGGGCGCCGCCGGCGTCGACGGGGTGATGTCGGCCGAGGCGCTGGCGGACGTGGTGGTCGAGGCGCTGGCCGACGAGCGGTTCCACGTCCTCCCGCACCCGGAGGTCGCCGAGTACGTGCGCCGCAAGGGTGACGACGTGGACCGCTGGCTGGCCGGCATGCGCCGCTTCCAGCAGCGCCTGTTCTCGGAGGGCGGGACCCCCGCCGACTGGCTCGTCGGTTGAGGCGGGCGCGGCAACGTCCAGCACCGGCGCGCGGGTCCTAGCCTGACGGCGATGTTCGCGACCCCGCCCACGCCGGCACCTCCGCTCCCGATGCGCGCACGTGTGGCCGGCTACGTCGCGCTCACCAAGCCGCGCATCATCGAGCTGCTGCTGGTCACGACCGTGCCGACCATGTTCGTCGCCGAGCGGGGCGTCCCGTCGGTGTGGCTGATGGTCGCCACGGTGCTCGGCGGCACGCTGGCCGCCGGTGGCGCCAACGCCGTCAACATGGTCGTGGACCGCGACATCGACCGGCTCATGGAGCGCACCAAGGACCGCCCGCTGGTCACCGGCGTGATGACCCCCCGGGCAGCGCTGGTGTTCGCCATCGCCCTCGAGGTCGTGGCGTTCGCCTGGCTGTCCGCAGCCGTCAACCTGCTCAGCGCCGTGCTGGCCGTGTCGGCCACCTTCTTCTACGTGTTCGTGTACACGCTGTGGCTCAAGCGCACGTCGACGCAGAACATCGTCATCGGCGGCGCCGCCGGCGCCGTCCCGGTGCTGGTCGGCTGGTCGGCGGTCACCAACTCCCTCGACTGGGCGCCGGTGGTCCTCTTCCTCGTCATCTTCTACTGGACGCCCCCGCACTTCTGGGCCCTCGCCATCAAGTACCGCGACGACTACGCGAACGCCGAGGTCCCGATGCTGCCGGCCGTTGCCAGCCTCGAGGTCACCGCCGGGCGGATCGTGCGCTACACGGCGATCCTCGTGGCGCTCACCGTCGTGTTCTCGCCCGTGGCCGGCATGGGGGCCATCTACCTGGTGTCGGCGCTGGTGCTGGGGGCCGTGTTCGGGGCGTTCGCCCTGGCGGTGCGCCGGGATCCGAGCGAGCGGACCGCCATGCGGCTCTTCTCGTACTCCATCACCTACGTCACCCTCCTCTTCGGGGCCATCGCGCTCGACGTGGTCGTCTGATCGCGGGCGCCGGAACGGCCGCGAATCCGGGCTGCCGAGGTGCAGGACTGGTGCGATCGGGCGGCTATCCTCACGGCGCCGGAAGAGCGTCAGGATCACCGTCGATCCGCCTAGCCTCTCGTCGTCCGACCACCCTCGGGCGCGTCGACGAGGGTGCCGTCCGGACCCGCAGGACGATTCAACTTCGAGGACGATGACCGACACCTCCCTGGAGACCGGCGACGCCACCGCACTCGAGCGCGTCGTCACCTCCACCGATGCCAACACGCTCGGCCGCTACTGGCTCGGCGCGGGCTCGCTCGCGCTGCTTGCCAGCCTGGTCGCCGGCGTCCTCGTCGCCCTCGAGCGACTCGACCTCTCGGGCGCCGAGGTCTTCGGCAGCGCCGACGAGGTGTTCCAGTTCTGGTCCGCCCACCGGGTAAGCCTCGTGCTGCTCGCCGTCGTGCCGATTCTCGTCGGCCTCGGCACCGCCGTCGCACCCCGCCAGGTCGGCACCGACACGGTCGCCTTCCCCCGCATGGCGGCCTTCTCGTTCTGGACGTGGCTGCTGGGCGCCGGCACCACCATCACCGGCTTCCTGATCGACGGCGGCCTCGGCGCCCCCGACGCCGGCGGCCAGCGCCAGGCGGTCGCCCTCACCATGGTCGGCCTGCTCATGGCCATCCTCGGCCTGCTGGGCGCCACGGTCTCGCTGCTCACCACCATCGTGGCGGGCCGGGTGCCGGGCCTCACGCTGCGGCGCATCCCGCTCTTCAGCTGGACCCTGCTGGTGTCGGGCACCTTCTGGCTGCTGACCCTGCCGGTGCTGGCCGCCAACACCGTGCTCGCCTACGTCGACCTCCGGGGCCGGCCGGCCGTGCGGTTCGGTGCCGAGGACGCCATCTGGGAGCAGCTTTCCTGGGCGTTCACGCACCCGCAGGTGTACGCCTTCGCCCTGCCGCTGGTCGGCATCGCCTTCGACGTGGTCCCGGTGTCGGTGCGCAGCCGCCTCGCCAACCACGACGTCGTCCTCGCCCTGACCGGTGCGCTCGGCGTCCTCGGCTTCGGCGCCTACGCCCAGACCTTCTTCGACACGCCGGGCACGCCGATCATGCGCGAGGCCATCTACGTGGTCGATGCCTTCGCTGCCGCCGTGGTCGCCCTCGCCCTCGTCGGCGGGCTGGCCGACACGCTGCGCCGGGGCGCCGCCAACCTGGGCGGCAGGCCACCCGCCCCGATGGTGCTGTCGGTGCTGTCGATGCTGCTGCTCCTCGGCGCCGGCGTCGCCGGAGCCCTGCGGGCCGTCGACCCGCTGGACCTGCTCGGCACCTCCGCCACCGGCGCCCAGATGACCCTCACCATCGGCGCCGCCCTCGTCGGCGCCATGGCCGGCACCCTCTGGTGGGGTGACCGCATCTTCGGCAAGTCGTCGTCGCAGGGCCTCGGCCTGCTGGCCGGCCTCGCCGCCGTCGTCGGCGTGCTGCTGGTCGGTGCCGCCGACCTGGTGAGTGGCTTCCTGGGCCAGGCCGACTTCACCGGCGCCTCGGTTGCCGCCGCCGGCTCGCCCGACTCCGGCGTCGACGGCCTCAACGCCGTCGCCCTCGTCGGCGTGGTGCTCGTCCTGGTCGGTGCGCTCGGCTGGTTCGCCAACGGCATCAAGCGCCTCACCGGCGCCCCCGCTCCCGCCGACCCGTGGGGCGGCCACACCCTCGAGTGGGCCGACGACCCGTCGAGCGTCGAGGTCACCTCCGAGCGGCCGCTGCTGGACGCCCGCCAGACCGAAGGAGCGTCCGCCTGATGGCCGCCGGAACCGAGATCGCGCCCAGCGCGGCCCCGCTGGCCCGGCCCCGCACGCTGCTGGTCGGCACCGCGTTCGCCACCGGCGCCGCCGTCATGTTCTTCGGGGCGCTCTTCGCCCTCTACTTCTCGGTGCGCAACGACACCCTCGCCTGGGGCGCCGAGTGGTTCCCCGAGGGCGCCATCGAGCTCAAGCCCGGCGGGTCGCTCATGTCGACCTACGCCATGGCCACCATCACGATGATGTGGGCCCACTACGCCAGCCGCAACGAGGACCGCATCCACGGCTACCTCGCCCTCGGCCTGACGGCGCTGCTCGGCGTCGCCGCTGTCAACCAGACGGTCTTCTACTTCAACGACATCGGCCTGCCGATCGACCACAGCGTCGCCACCACGCTGCTGTACGTCATCGTCGGCGCCCACATGGTCATGACGGGCATCGCCGTCCTCTGGATGGGGCTGGTGCTGCTGCGGGCCTTCGGCGGACAGGCCACCGGTCGCCACCAGGACCTCGTGATCTCGGTGTCGATCTTCTGGTACGCAGCCGTGGCCGTCTTCACGGTCATCTGGCTCTTCATCTACGTGGCCAAGTAGGACACGGGACGCAGGTAGGAACGACGAACGATGCTCACCACCGGCTTCAAGCTCTGGTTCGGGGTCTTCGCGGCCGCCGTGGGTGCCGCCGTCTTCGCCGGGTACACGTCGGGCGGTGACGAGACCGGCCCGCTCAGCCTCGCCTGGAAGGGTGCCGTCGGGAACCACGTCTCCTACGGCCTGTTCGTGACCGCCGCCGCGGTGGCGCTGGCCCTCGCTGTCTTCGCCGTCGCCTTCCGCGACGCCGACGCCGAGGCCGCCGCCGAGCTGCTCGGCACCGACGAGGCGCCGCCGGCGCAGCGTCCGGTGGGCGGCTCGTGGTGGCCGGTGTTCGCCGCCCTCGGCGTGGGCGCCACCGCCGTCGGCGTCGTCGTCCACCCGGCCGTGTTCGTCACCGGCATCTGCATCGTCGCCGCCGTCGCCGTCGAGTGGACCATGACCAACTGGTCCGAGAAGGTCAGCGGCGACGCCGCCCACAACGCCGCCCAGCGCGAGAAGCTGGTCCGCCCGGTCGAGATCCCGGTGCTCGGCACCCTCGGCGTCGGCGTCCTGGTGCTGGCCGTCTCCCGGGTGCTGCTGGCCTCGTCGGTCGACGGCGCCGTGCTCGTCGCCACGGTCGTCGGCGTCGTCATCTTCGGCGGCGCCATCTTCATCAGCCGCAACCCGAGCCTGCCGCGTGGCCTCGTCCAGGGCGTCCTGCTGCTCGGCTTCCTCGCGGTCATCGTCGCCGGCATCGTCACGGCGGCCACCGGCGAGCGGGAGTTCCACCACAAGGGCGGAGGCGGCCACGCCACCGAAACGCACGCGGGGGACGGTCACTAGTGGGCAGGGTCATGCAGAGGTTCCTCCGGCCCGCCGGCATGGTCGGCGCGCTGCTGGCACTGGCGGGCTGCGCCGCCGACGCCGAACTCGACACCCTCACCCCCAAGGGCCCCGACGCCCGGACGATCGACGCCCTGTCCGACCCGGTGTTCCTGGTCGCCGGGGTCGTGTTCATCATCATCTTCGGTGGCACCGGCTACCTGTGGTGGCGGTTCCGCGACGACCACAGCGACGAGGAGTACCCGGAGCAGGTCCACGGCAACTTCCGCCTCGAGATCCTCTGGACCATCATCCCCACGGTCATCCTCGTCGTGATCGGCGTGTTCACGATCATCACCCTCACCGACCTCAACCGCTACGAGGACAACGCCATGGCGCTGTCCGTCGACGGTGACACCACCACCTGGGAGCCCGAGGTCGTGGTCGTCGGCCAGCAGTGGTGGTGGGAGTACCGCTACTACTTCGGCGGCACCGAGGGCCTCGACCTCAGTGACGCCCGGCACCTGCCGCCGGCCGACATCGTCACCGCCAACCAGCTGGTGATCCCGGTCGGCCAGGAGATCGAGCTCAAGATGTCCAGCCGGGACGTGATCCACAGCCACTGGATTCCGGCGCTCAACGGCAAGCGCGACGTCGTGCCGGGCCGTACCACCTACTGGAAGCTCGAGGCCGAGGAGCCCGACGTCTACTTCGGCCAGTGCACCGAGTTCTGCGGCCTGTCGCACTCCCGGATGCGCATGCAGGCGGTGGCCCTGTCGCCCGCCGACTTCCAGGCCTGGGTCGACCAGCAGGTCCAGCCGGCCGCAGAGCCGACCGACCCGGCCGCCATCGCCGGCAAGGCCATCTTCGAGTCGCAGTGCGCCCGCTGCCACGTCATCGACGGCGTCAACGACGAGACCAAGGGCGCCGACCTGATCGCCAACGCGGCGCCGAACCTGACGCACCTGATGAGCCGCACCACCTACGCCGGCGGCATCTTCAACCTCTACGAGCCGGACGGCAGCCTCGACCGCACCCAGCTCGAGGCCTGGCTGCGCAACTCCCCGGCCGAGAAGCCCGCCTACGCCGAGGGCCGCCGGGGCATGCCGGCCATGGGCCTCAGCGAGACCGAGATCGACGACGTCGTGGCCTACCTCGAGACCCTCGGGACCCGCCCGTCCATGGACGTCGTCGTCGCCACGGAGGTCGAGTGATGAGTGAGCAGACTGCAGAGCTGACGGCGGGCGGCGACGCCGCACAGCCGCTCGGCGTCTACTCCCGCCCGAAGGGTGGCGGCGGCTGGCGCGACTGGATCACGACGGTCGACCACAAGAAGATCGGCATCCTCTACGGCGGCGCGGCGCTGCTGTTCTTCTTCGTCGGCGGCTTCGAGGCGCTGCTGATCCGCCTCCAGCTGGCCACCCCGAACGGCACCGTCGTCGGCGCCGACCTCTACAACCAGATCTACACGATGCACGGCGTCACGATGGTCTTCCTCGTGATCATGCCGATGGCGGCCGCCTTCGCGAACTACCTGCTGCCGCTCCAGATCGGCGCCCGGGACGTGGCGTTCCCGCGCCTCAACGCCCTGTCGTTCTGGGTGTTCCTGGCCGGCGGCCTGTTCCTCAACTGCGCCTGGCTGTTCGGCGACGCCCCCGACGGTGGCTGGTTCGCCTACTCGCCGAACACGGGCGTGTCGTTCTCGCCCGGCCACGGCATGGACTTCTACGCCATCGGCCTCCAGATCGCCGGCATCGGCTCGCTGCTCTCGGCGATGAACCTGATCGTGACCGTGCTCAACATGCGGGCCCCGGGCATGACGCTGTTCAAGATGCCGGTGTTCTCGTGGATGATCCTGGTGGTGCAGTTCCTGCTGCTGTTCGCCGTGCCGGTCATCACGGTGGCGCTGTTCCTGCTGCTGTTCGACCGCAACTTCGGCTCGAACTTCTTCAACCCGGAGATGGGCGGCGACCCGCTGCTCTGGCAGCACCTGTTCTGGATCTTCGGACACCCCGAGGTGTACATCCTGATCCTGCCGTCGTTCGGCATCGTGTCCGAGGTCATCCCGACCTTCGCCCGCAAGCCCATCTTCGGCTACGAGTTCATGGTCTTCTCGGGCATCGCCATCGGCTTCATGGGCTGGGGCGTGTGGGCGCACCACATGTTCGTGTCCGGCATCGGGCCGATCTCGGTCGGTGCGTTCACGCTGTCGACCATGTTCATCGCCGTGCCGACCGGCGTGAAGATCCTGAACTGGCTGGCCACCATGTGGGGCGGGAAGATCCGGTTCAACACGCCGATGCTCTTCGCCTCCGGCGTGGTGTCGATGTTCACCATCGGCGGCCTGTCCGGCGTGACCCACTCGCTGGCCCCGGCCGACACCCAGCAGACCGACACCTACTACATCGTCGCCCACTTCCACTACGTGATCTTCGGCGGCGCCCTGCTGGGCTTCTTCGCCGGCTTCTACTTCTGGTGGCCCAAGGTGTTCGGCCACAAGCTGGGCGAGACGCTCGGCAAGTGGAACTTCTGGACGATGATCGTCGGCTTCAACGTCACGTTCGGCCCGATGCACATCCTGGGCCTCAACGGCATGTCCCGACGGATCGACACCTACTCGCCGGGCTTCGGCTTCGAGTTGTGGAACATGGTCGCCACGATCGGCGTGTTCATCATCGCCCTCGGCGTGCTGTTCTTCGTCGTCAACGTGGTGCTGTCGGCCCGCCGGGCCCGGGGCCTGCCGCCGGAGCCGCCCGACCCGTGGGACGCCCGCAGCCTCGAGTGGTTCACCCCGAACCCGACGCCGGTCCACAACTTCGACGAGGACATCGAGGTGTCGTCGCTGGACGAGTTCTGGCACCGCAAGTGGGCGACCGACGAGAACGGCCGGGTCGTGCGCAAGGCCACGGCCGCCGAGGTCTGCCACACGGGTGACGCGGAGAACGTGCACCTGCCGTCGCCGTCGTACTGGCCGATCGTGATGTCGGCCGGCCTGCCGCTCATCGGCTTCGGCCTCATGTACAACCTGTGGCTCTGCGTGCCGGGCGCCGCCCTCGTGTTGATGGCGATCTACGCCTGGGTGTTCGAGCCGCCCGACGACCCGGACGGGCCGTTCGGCCACGGGCACGACGACCACGACGACCACGGTGACGCCGAGGCCGGCGACGAGTCCGCGGGCGACGAGGGCGCTCCCCAGGAGGAGGCGGCTTCCGTTGAGTAGCGACGCACACGCCGTGCACGACAGCGGGACGGGGCTGTCCAACAACAAGCTCCTGATGTGGGTGTTCCTGGGTTCGGAGTGCCTGCTGTTCGGTGGCCTCATCTCGGCCTACCTGATCAACCGCAACCGGTTCGGCGACGGGCCGGCGCCGGGCGACATCTTCGACATCCCGTTCACGTCGGTGAGCTCGTTCGTGCTGCTGATGAGCTCGCTCACGATGGTGCTGTCGCTGTCGGCGCTGCAGCGCGGGGACATCCGCAACAACCGGATCTGGCTGTTGACCACGGCGCTGCTGGGCGCCCTGTTCATCGGCGGCCAGGTGTACGAGTTCACGACGTTCCTGCGGGAGGGCCTCGGCTACACGACCAGCCCGTTCTCGTCGGCGTTCTTCACGCTCACCGGCTTCCACGGCGTGCACGTCAGCCTCGGCATCGTGATGCTGATGTCGCTGCTGATCTCCTCCTACCGGGGCACCCTCCGGAAGGAGAACTCGGAGACCGTCGAGATCGTCGGCCTGTACTGGCACTTCGTCGACGTCGTGTGGATCTTCATCTTCACGGTCATCTACCTCGTGCCCTCGCCCACCACCTGAGCCCCCTGATCCCCGGGAACGGACCATGAGCACCGACACCCCAACCACAGAGGCCACCGTCGCCGAGGCCCACGCCGACGAGGCCCACGACCATCCCACGGACGCCAAGTACGTCCGGATCGCCATCCTGCTGGCTGCCATCACGGCCGCCGAGGTGGCGACCTACTTCGTCGACATCGGCCCGGCCCTCATCCCGACGCTGATGGTGATGATGGTGGTCAAGTTCTTCTACGTGGCCGCCTGGTTCATGCACCTGAAGTTCGACAGCGTGGTGTTCACGCGGTTCTTCGTGACGGGGCTGATCCTCGCCACGGCGGTGTACTGCATCGCCCTCACGGCGTCCGAGTTCTGGTCCAAGGGCTGACCGCCGCGGCCGGGTCGATCCGGCCGGGCAGCGCCGCCACCTCCGGCGGCCGGTAGAACACCCCCGTGAGCTCCCTCCTCCACGCCCCGGTGCTCGCCGCGGCCAGCCCGTGGCGCTTCGAGGCCCACCCCGAGGTCTGGTTCCTCGTGGGCAGCGTGGTGTTGCTGGGCTGGTGGGCGCGCCGCATCGCCCCCCGGGTGCTGCCGGCGGGCACGCCGATCGCCACCCCGTTCCAGAAGCGGGCGTTCTTGGCGGCGACGGTCCTGCTGCTGGTGTCGGCCGACTGGCCGATGCACGACATCGCCGAGGACCACCTCTACTCGGTGCACATGGTCCAGCACCTGTCGATCACCCTGATCGTGCCGCCGCTGTTCCTGTTGGCGATGCCGGAGTGGCTGGCCCGCCTCGTGGTGCTCGACGGCGGTCTCGGTTCCCGGATCCTGCGGCGGATGACGCACCCGGTCGTCGCCGGCCTGCTGTTCAACGCCCTGGCGGCGCTCACCCACTGGAGCGAGGTGGTGCGCCTGTCGGCCGAGAACGGCGCCTTCCACTACTCGGCGCACGTCGCCATGTTCACGTCGGCGCTGCTGATGTGGATGCCGGTCGTGTCCCCGATCCGGGAGCACCGGCTCAGCCCGCCGGGCCAGATGCTCTACCTCTTCCTGATGTCGGTGATCCCGACGATCCCGGCCGGCTGGCTGACGTTCGCCGAGGGCACGGTGTACGGCGTCTACGACGACGGGTTCGAGCCCTGGGGGATCGGCGTGGTCGCCGACCAGCAGACGGCCGGCGCCATCATGAAGGTGCTGGGCGGCTTCTACATCTGGGGGATCATCGTCGTGAAGTACTTCCGGTTCGCCGCGTCGCAGCGGATGGAGCGCACCGGGAGCCTGTACGGCGACGGCGACTGAGCGAGGGCGGATTCGATCCGCGTCCGACGGCCCGCGGGCGGTAGGTTCGGACCGTGACCTTCCCCGAGCCACGCTTTTTCTTGCGATGATCGACTTCCTCCGATGATCGACGTCAAGTTGCTGCGCGCCGACGCCGAGGCCGTGAAGGCGGCGATCGCCCGGCGCGGCGAGGACGTGTCGCCCCTCGACCGGGTGGTCGAGATGGACGTCCGTCAGCGCCAGGCCGCCGAGGAGCGCGACGCCCTGCGCAACGAGCAGAAGGGCCTGTCCCGGCAGGTCGGCGACCTCCACAAGCAGGGCCGGGCCGACGAGGCCGGCGAGTTGCAGGCCCAGAGCCGGGAGTTGGGCGACCGGGCCGATGCCCTCGACGTCGAGGTCGAGGACCTGGTCTCGCAGGTCCGGGAGATCCTGCTGCGCATCCCCAACGTCCCGTCGCCCGACTGCCCCGACGGGCTGACCCCCGAGGAGAACCCGGTGGTGCGCCAGGTCGGCGACCTGGACGGCTTCGCCGACCACCAGCGGGTGCCGCACTGGGAGGTCGGCGAGGAACTCGGCATCCTGGACGTGGCCACCGGCACGAAGCTCTCGGGTGCCATGTTCGTCATGTACTCGGGGCTGGGCGCCACGCTGTGCCGGGCGCTGTGCCAGTACGGGCTGGACCGCAACGCCGACGCCTACCGCGAGATGCGGCCGCCGACGCTGGTCCGCACCGAGACGATGGTGTCGACGGGCCACCTGCCCAAGTTCGAGGACGACGCCTACCACCTCGAGCGCGACGACCTCTGGGCGATCCCCACCGCCGAGGTGCCGCTCACCTCGCTGGCCCGAGACGAGGTCCTCGACGAGGCCGACCTGCCACTCAAGCTCATGGCGCACACGTCGTGCTTCCGCCGCGAGGCCGGGTCGGCGGGACGCGATACCCGTGGCCTGCTGCGGGTCCACGAGTTCGACAAGGTCGAGCTGCTGGCCTACGCCACCGAGGCGCAGTCCCACGAGGTCCACATGGACATCCTCCACCGGGCCGAGGCGGCCATCGCCGACCTGGGGCTCACCTACCGGATCATCGACCTGGTGGCCGGCGACCTGGGGGCCTCGTCGGCGCGCACGTTCGACATCGAGGTCTACGCCCCGGGCGCCGACCAGTGGCTGGAGGTGTCGTCGGTGTCGTGGTTCAGCGACTACCAGGCCCGTCGGGCCAACGCCCGCTACCGGCCGACCGGCGAGCGTGGCACCCAGATCGTCAACACGCTGAACGGCTCGGGCCTGGCGGTGCCGCGGGTGTGGGCCGGCGTGGTCGAGACCTGGCGCCAGGAGGACGGCTCGGTGCGCGTCCCCGAAGTTCTGCTGCCCTACATGCGCGGCGTCGAGGTGATCGAGGCCGGGGCCTGAGGCACCCGGCAGGCGCCTCTCAGGCGTCGGCCACCTGTTCGGCGGCCCACCGGTAGTCGGCCTTGCCGTTGGGGCTGCGGTACACCTGCCCGCAGCGCACGATGACCTTGGGCAGCTTGTAGCGGGCGATGTGGCGGGCGGCCTCCTCGAGCAGGGCGGCGTCGTCGGGGTCGTGGCCGTCGTGGAGCGACACGACGGCGCACACCTCGTTGCCCCAGCGCTCGGACGGGCGGCCGCAGACGACGGCGTCGGCGACGCCGGGGTGGCTCTTGAGGGCCTGCTCGACCTCCTCGGCGAAGATCTTCTCGCCGCCGGAGTTGATCGTGACCGAGTCGCGGCCGTGGAGGACGACGCTGCCGTCGGCGGCCACCTGGGCCCGGTCGCCGGCCACGGCCATGCGCTCGCCCTCGACCACGGGGAACGTGGCGGCGGTCTTGTCGGCGTCGCCGAGGTAGCCGAGCGGCAGGCGGCCGCGCTGGACCATCCAGCCCAGGTCGTCCTCGCCGGGTTCGGCGAAGCGGGTGCGGGTGCTGTCGATGACGGCGCCGGTGGCGGTGGCGTCGAAGCTGCCGGTCCGGGCCTCGTCGGCGGTGGCGGTGACCTCCTGGGCCTGTGAGCCGGTCTCGGAGGAGCCGAGCGTGTCGACGATGAGGCTGCCGGGCAGCAGGTCGAGGATGCGGGCCTTGGTGTCGGCGTGGAGGGCGGCGCCCGAGTTGATGAAGGCCCGGATGTCGCCGAGGTCGCGGTTGCCGGCCTCGATGGCGTCGCACAGGGGACGGGCGAAGGCGTCGCCGACGATCACGAGGGTGGTGGCGCCCTCGCGTTCGGCGGCGTCGAGGATGCTGTCGGCGTCGAGGCGCTCGACCACCTCGGGGATGACGACGGTCTGGCCGGAGACGAGGGCGGTCATCGACGGCCACAGGCCGGCGCCGTGCATGAACGGCGGGAGCGTCATGACCCGGGACTTGGCGCCCTTGATCGCCACCTGCACGATGCTGTCGGCGTCGGCCCACTCCTCGCCGGTGCGACGGTCGGTGCCGCCGAGGGCGGCGACGAACACGTCGGCCTGGCGCCACATGACGCCCTTGGGCATGCCGGTGGTGCCGCCGGTGTAGAGCAGGAACACGTCGTCGGGGGAGGGCTCGGTGCCGGGGTCGGGGTCGCTGGCGGCGAGGGCGTCGTCCCACCAGACGGCGCCGGGCAGCAGCGGGTTGTCGGACTCGTCGGGCACCTGGACGAGGGTGCGTGGGCCGGTGGTGCCCTCGAGCACCTCGGCCAGCGTGCCGGCGAACGCCGAGTGGTAGACGAGGCCGCGGGCGCCGCTGTCGTGGAGCAGGTAGGCGAGCTCCTCGGCGACGTAGCGGTAGTTGACGTTGAACGGGGCGACCCGGGCCTCGAAGCAGCCCAGGTTGGCGATCAGGTACTCGGGGCCGTTGTGGAGGTAGAGGCCGACGGACTCCTGGCCGAGTTCGTGGTCGGCGAGTTCGGACCGCTCTGCGGTGACGGCGAACCCCTGGTCGACGAGGTAGCGGCCGAGGCGTCGGGCCCGGTCCTGCATCTCGGCGTAGGTGAGGCGCACGTCGCCCTGGACGAAGTAGTCGCGGTCGGGGATCGCCTCGGCGACGGCCCGTGCGAGGAGGGCGATGTTGAACTCGGGCATTGGGGGTGCTCCGGGCTGGTCAGGCGGTGAGCTCGAGGCCCAGTCGGGCGGCGGCGATGCCGAGCACCAGTGTGGCGGCCACGTGGGCGGCGGCCACGGTCCGGCCGGAGGTTTCCCGCAGACGGACCACGTCGGCGGCGAAGGTCGAGAAGGTGGTGAGGGCGCCGAGCCCGCCGGCGGCGACGGCGACCGGGGGCGCACCGGCGCCGACGAGGAGGCCGAGGCCGAGGGCGCCGGCGACGTTGACGAGCAGGGTGCCGCGGTGGCGGCCCGGCCAACCGTCGGTGGGGATGGGTGGAGAACGTGGTGAGGCCGCCGCAGAACCCGGTGCCCAGCAGCAGCCGGTGCCGATCGGTGGTGCGGCCGCTGCCGAGCAGGACGCCCAGCAGGGCGCAACCGACGACGTTGGCGAGCAGGACCGGCCACGGGAGCCCCCACGGGAGGCCGTCGCGCAGCCAGGCGTCGACGCCGTTCGTGGCGGCCAGCGTCGTGGTGGTGCCGGCGCCCGGGCGACCCGACGGCAGCACCTCGAGGACCGCCCAGCGGACGGCACTGCCGATCGCCCCGCCGATGGCGACGGGAGGCAGCCAGCCCAGGGAGCGGTGCTGCGGGCCGGCCATCCCCGGATGCTACGGGCCGGGTCGATCCGGCCGCCGCGTGGCGTCGTCGGTAGGGTCTCTGCCGTGAGCGAGGGCGTGTCCGGGGAGCACCCGCGGGTCGGCTACGTGGGAATGGGGCAGTTGGGCACTGCCATGGCCGGCCGGCTGCTCGACGTGGGCGTCCCGGTGTCGGTGTTCGACCTCGACACTGCCGCCACGGCCGCCATGGTGAAGGAAGGTGCCGAGGTGGCCGCCTCGGGGGCCGAACTGGCGTCGACCTGCGACGTCGTCAGCGTGTGCGTGCCCGACGCCGGCCACGTGGACCTGGCCATCGCCGACCTGGCACATGGCACCGCTCGCCGGGACCGGCCACTGACCGTGATGCTCCACTCGACCGTCCACCCGGACACCGTGATGTCGGCGCGGCGGGCCCTTGCCGGGGCGGGCGGCCGCCTCCACCTCGACCACTACGGCAACCACGTGGTCGCCGCCGGACCCGTCGGGGCCGGCGCGGCCATGAAGCTGGCGTTCAACGTGCAGACCTACGCCCAGTTCGCCGCCACCGCCACCGCCTTCGGCATGGCCAGTTCGGCGGCCGTCGACCGGGACGCCCTGGCGGAGGCGTGGCGCCACGTCGGCCAGCTGGGGGCGTTGACCGAGCAGTTCCTGCCGATCCTGGAACTGGGATCCGGCCGGCTGGTCGGTGCCGCACGGGACCGCATGCAGGCGACCGTCGACATCGCCCGCAAGGACCTGCGCCTGGCCGCCGAGCTCTGCGACGACGGCGTGTTGGAGGGCCTGCTCGAGGCGCTCGGGTCGGCCATGCCGGAGGTGTTCGGCATCGGCGACGGCGCCACCGACGACGGGAGGGGACGATGAGCGACGAACCACGGGAGCCGACGGCCCGCGAGCGCGGCCTGGCCAAGATGCGCGAGCTCTATGGCGACGAGGTGCGCGAGGTGCCCGAGGGGGTGAGTCCGTTCACCGACGTGATGCTCGAGACGCTGTTCGCCGGGGTGTGGGACCGTGACGTCCTGTCGATGCGCGACCGACGGCTGCTCGTCATGGGCGTGGTGGCCGCCCTCGGGGCGACCGACATCTGGGGGCTCCAGGCCCGGTCGGCGCTGGCGAACGGGGAGTTGGACGCCGACGAGCTCCGGGAGGTGCTGGTGTTGCTGGCGCCCTACGCCGGGTACCCGAACGTGGCACCGCTGGTCGGGCCGACCGAGGCGGCGATCGCCGGTCGGGACGCCGGCTGACGGAAGGCCGCCGGCGGCTCAGGCCGACCAGCGGCTGGAGGCGGTGAGTTCCCCGACGGGCAGGCGGATGTCGAACCGCTCGCGCACCGCGGCGTCGACCTCGGGCGGGATGTGGGACGGGAAGTGGCTGGAGAGCACCTCTCGTACACGGATCCGGGCCCGCTCGTCGACCGAGGTGGCGCCGGCGTCGAACCAGTCGTCGGGGCTGAGGCGGTCGCCGACCTCGGGGTAGATGTACTCCGACTGCATGATCGACAGCGTCTGGTCCTGGCCGAGGAAGTGGCCGTCGCCGTGGATGACCGAGCCGATGGTCTCGACGGAGAGCTTGTCGGGGGTGAGTTCGATGCCGCGGACGGTGCGGTTGATGGCGCCGAGCATGTCGTTGTCGATGACGAGCGCCTCGTAGGAGCAGGCCAGCAGGCTGGCGAGCATGCCGGCCGACTCGTAGACGAGGTTGGCGCCGGCGTGTCCGGCGAGGGTGACGGTGAGGCCCTTCTCGTGGCCGGCCTGGTTGTCGGGGACCTTGGAGTCGGCCATGCCGGCGGCGACGCCGGAGGGCAGGCCCAGCCAGTTGGCCACCTGGGCGGCGGCGGCGTTGAGCACCGCCTCCTCGCCGGAGCCGCCGGTCATGGCGCCGGTGCGCAGGTCGGACACGAACGGCCACAGGCCCATGACGCACGGGTGGCCGGGGCGCATCATGTTGACGCAGGTCAGTGCCGACAGGCACTCGGCGAGGGCCTGGGCCAGCGAGCCGGCGAGGGCGGCGGGCGAGGTGGCGCCGGCCTGTCCGGCGGACAGCAGGTTGATGGGCATGCCGGTCCGGACCTGGGCGACCATGGAGCGGACGGCGTCCTCGGCGTAGCGCAGCGGCGGCACGACGAAGGTGTTGTTGGCGACGCAGAAGGGCCTCTCGGCGAAGGCGCCGGGCCGGCCGAGGATTGCGTCGAACATGTCGACGACCTCGTGGACGTGCTCGGGCTGGAAGAACGAGGTGCCGATGGGCTTGGTGGTGCCCATGGCGAGGGCGTAGGCGGTGTTGAGGTCGAGGTCGCGGGCCTCGACCATGTCGCGGGCCACGAGGGTGCGGACGTGGAAGTGGACGTGCTCGAGGGTGTCGACGAGGCGGGCCACGTCGTAGATGTCCTGGAGGTCCGAGGGGCGGTGGCGGCGGGTCTCGTGCTCCCAGACGGACACGGCGGCACCGGCGGTGCCGAAGTGGACCCGGTCGCCGCCGACGACGATCGAGCGGGACTCGTCGAGCCCGTGCCAGGTGAACTCCTTGGCGGCCAGGCCGATGGCCTCCTCGACGAGTTCCCGGGGGAACCGGAGTCGGCCGTCGTCGTCCAGCCAGCCGCCGTTGGGGACGACGGCGTCGACGAACTCGGGGATGGGGCCGCCGATCCCGTACTCCTCGAGGAGGGTGAGGGCGGTCTCGTAGACGGTGCGGCACTGGTCGTCGTCGAGTGGCCGGTAGCGGCCGCCGGCCAGGCCGGGACGGACCGCCTTCTCGTCCTCGGGGATGCCGGCGGCGCGGGCGGCGACCCGGGCGGCGCGGCCGCCGGCACGTCCGGAGCGGCGGGTGGTGGCGGGGGGGTCGCTCACGGTTCGCCTCCTCCTAGGCCCGGAGCCGCTCGTTGCCGGGGTCGTGGGCGGCGTCGGCCAGCACCGTGGCGGTGTGGCGCTCGTTGAACAGGCGGATCTCGAACGTGGAGCCGGGGGCGGCGAACTCGGGGGCCACGTAGGCGAAGCAGAGGCTCCGGCCGACGGTGTGGCCCCACGTGCCGCTGGTGGTGACACCCATGACGGCGTCGTCGCCGGGGGCGTGGCAGGGCTCGTTGCCGCGGCAGTCGGAGTCGGTGGCGTCGACCTCGGCGTAGACGAGCACCATGTCGAGCCCGGCCAGGTCGTCACCGGCCTGCTGGCGGCGGGCGAGGACGGCGTCGCGGCCGAGGAAGTCGCGGCCGGCCCCGAGGTCCACGAAGCGGTCGAGGACCGCCTCGACGGGGGTGATCTCGGTGGTGAGCTCGGCGCCCCACGCCTTGTAGGCCTTCTCGATGCGCAGGGCGTTCATGGCGTAGGCGCCGAAGTGGACCATGCCGTGCGGCTCGCCGGCGGCGACCAGCGCGGCATGCAGGTCGGGCATCCGGTCGATGGGGTGGTGGAGCTCCCAGCCCAGCTCGCCGACGTAGGAGACCCGCAGGGCGGTACACGGCACGCCGGCCACCTCGACCTCCTGGGCGGTCAGCCAGGGGAACGCCTCGTTGCCGAGGTCGGCGTCGGTGAGGGGTGCGAGCACCTCGCGGGCCAGCGGGCCGGAGACGCCGAGGATGGCGACGTCGCCGGTGACGTCGGTGATGGTGACGTCCTCGCCGGGCTCGACGTGTTGGACCAGCCAGTCCTCGTCGTGGGTCTCGCCGGCCACCGCCGAGTTGAGGTAGAAGCGGGGCGCCTCGCCGTCGGCGTGGAGCCGGGTGGCGGTCATCTCGCCCTCGATGCCGCCCTGCGAGGTGAGCAGGTGGACGAGGCGGGTGCCGCCCTGCCGGGCCGGCAGCCGGTTGGCGGACAGTCGGTCGAGCAGGGCGGGGGCGTCGGCCCCGGTGACGCTGAACTTGGCGAAGGCGGTCAGGTCGGCGATGCCGACCCGCTCCCGGACGCCGCGGCACTCGTCGCCGACGACGTCGAAGGCGTTGGAGCGCCGCCACGAGTACTCCTCGGCGGGGCCGTAGTAGCGGGGGCGCTCCCAGCCCCAGACGTCCTGCCACTGGGCGCCTCGGGCGTCGAGGTCGGCGTGGATGGGGGTCATGCGCATGGGCCGGCCGGCGGGGCGGTACTCGCCGGGCATCCGCACCTGGTACATCTCGTGGTACTCGTCGATGGACTTGTCGATCGTGTAGTCGAGGGTGGCCCACGGGCCGAAGCGACGGGGGTCCATCTCCCGGACGTTGATCTCGGTCTGGCCGTGGACCATCCACTGGGCGAGGTACTTGCCGGCGCCGGGGCCCTGGGTGATGCCGATGGAGGCGCCGACGCACATCCAGTAGTTGCGCAGGCCGGGGGCGGGACCCATGAGGAAGCCGCCGTCGGGGGTGTGGGTGATGGGGCCGGAGATGGTCTGCTTGATGCCGGCCTCGCCGAAGATGGGGATGCGCTGGGCGGCCAGCTCGAGCCAGGGCATGAGGACGTCGTGGTCGGGCGGGGTGAGGTGGAAGTGGAGGTTCCAGTCGATGCCCTCGGTGCCGTAGGTGACGGCGTCGGCCCGCTCGTAGGGGCCGACGAGGAGCGAGTCGATCTCGCGGCGGTAGTAGCAGGAGGAGCGGGGGTCGCGGACGACGGGCATCTCGCGCTCGCAGGCGGCCATCTCGGAGAGCGACTCGGTGATGAGGTACTGGTGGATCATCGAGACGATCGGGACGTCGAGCCCGACCATGGCGCCGACCTGGGGGCCGTAGTGGCCGGCGGCGTTGACGACGTGGTCGCAGGTGATGTCGCCCTTGTCGGTGACGACCTGCCAGCGGCCGTCGGGCAGCGGGTTGACGTCGGTGACGAGGGTGTGGCGGGCGATCTCGGCGCCGAGTTGGCGGGCGCCGGCGGCCATGGCGTTGGTGGTGCCGGTGGGGTCGGCCCAGCCGTCGCCGGGGGTGTGGAACCCGAAGACGATGTCGGAGGTGTCCTCGATGAGGGGGGCGAGTTCGCGGATTTCGGCGGGGCCGATGAGGTGCGATTCGACGCCGATGAGGGCGAGGACGCCCTGGACGTAGCGGTACCACTCGGCCTGTTCCTCGTTCAGGGCGAGGCGGACGGCGCCGCAGCCGTGCCAGCCGGTGGAGAGCCCGGTCTCGGCCTCGAGTTCCTGGTAGAGCCGGGTGGCGTCGAGGTGGGCCTTGGCCATGTTGAGGCTGCCGATGAAGTGGGGGATGAGCCCGGCGGCGTGCCACGTGGAGCCGGAGGTGAGTTCGCCCTTCTCGACGAGGATGGTGTCGGTCCAGCCCTCGTGGGCGAGGTGGTAGAGCAGGCCGGTGCCCATGGCGCCGCCGCCGATGATCACGCACTGCGCCTCGTTGCGCATGGGGGACCCCCTGGGAGTTGGCCGGCATGGGGCGTTCCAATGAGTGGAACGTTCCGGTGAATGGTGCGCTAGGTTACCAGTATGCAGGCGATCGAGCGAACGTTCGGGGTGCTGCGGGCCGTGGCGGCCGGCGAGGGCACGGTGGGCGTCTCGGAGGTGGCTCGGGCCACCGGGCTCGCCAAGTCGACGTGCTCGCGGATCCTCGCCAGCCTCGACGACCTCGGCATGGTCGAGCGGGTCGACGAGGCCGGCCGGTACGTGATCGGCGCCGGGCTGGTGGCCCTGGCCGGGTCGGGCACGACGCCGGCGTCGCTGCGGGAGGTCGCCCGTCCGGAGCTGCTGGACCTGGCCGACCGGCTGGGCGAGACCGCCGGCCTGGCGGTGCGCGACGGCGGCGACGGCCTCTACGTCGACCAGGTGCCGGCGCCCGGCCACGTGCAGGTCACGGACTGGACCGGCCACCGGATTCCGCTCCACGCCATCGCCGCCGGCCAGGCCCTCATGGGCGGGTGGGACGACGGCGAGGTCGCCGACTATGCCGCCGACGGCCTCGAGGAGTTGACGCCGCGCACGGTGACGACGTTGGTGGGGTTGCGCCAGCGGGTCGGCGAGGTGCGCCGCACCGGGGTGTCGTGGACGGTCGGTGAGTTCGCCGAGGAGATCACGGGCGTGGCGGCGGCCATCCCGGGCCCCGACGGTGGGCCGGTCGGGTCGCTCACGGTGTACGGCCCCGGTTTCCGCTTCCCCGGCGACGCCGACACCTGCGCCATCGAGCAGGTCGTCCGCGACGCCGCCGCCAGGGTCGGCGCCCGCCTGGGGGCCTGAGGGCCGAGTTCCCGAGCACGGCGCGAATCGGTCCGTTACTGTCGGCTCCCCACCTGAAGCAGACGGAATGGGGGTTGTGATGTCTACCGTTCAAGAAGTACGGAGCCGTGTGC
>LUMW01000083.1_pt1 | contig 67799 bp, 58 predicted proteins | sample 729761 | NCBI WGS metagenome assembly LUMW01 (sample SAMN03860302, study PRJNA289734) | marine metagenome | biome: seawater column; feature: ocean; material: water; isolation source: Red Sea water column Station 192 - depth 500m | place: Saudi Arabia: Red Sea | collected 2011-10-15 | depth 500 m
TGGTCGAAGTGGCTGTTGCGCGGCCACTCGGCGCTCGTCTATGCGTTCTTCTACGCGCCGATCGCCGTCCTCACCTTCTACTCGTTCAACGAGAGCCAGATCGTCGGCCGCTGGACCGGCTTCTCGATGCGCTGGTACGGGGACTTCCTCGAGAACGACAACGTCCAGCAGTCCATCTGGGTGTCGGTGAAGGTCTGCATCGCCTCGACGCTCATCTCGGTGGTGCTCGGCACCCTCGCCGCCCTTTCCATCGAGCGCTTCCGCTGGTGGGGCCAGAAGGCGTTCGACGCCGTGCTCTACCTGCCCATCATCATCCCCGACGTCACCATGGCCGTGATGCTGATGGTCTTCTTCTCCGAGACCGCCGAGTGGTTCAACGTCATCCCCGGCGTCGACCTCAGCGAGGGCCTCGAGAAGCTGGTGCTCTCGCACGTGGCGTTCAACATCTCGTTCGTTTCGGTCGTCGTGCGCGCACGGCTGACCAACCTCGACGCCACCATGGAGGAGGCCGCCGCCGACCTCTACGCCAACCGCTGGCAGGCCTTCCGCCGGGTCACGCTTCCGCAGATCATGCCGGGCGTGCTGGGCGGCGCCCTGCTGGCGGTCACGCTCTCGCTGGACGACGTGGTCGTCTCCAGCTTCGTCTCGGCCGTGGGCGCCACGCCCGTCTCGGTCTACGTGTTCGGGATGCTGCGCAAGGGGGTCAGCCCCCTCATCAACGCGGTGTCCGTCGTGATCCTCGCGGCGTCGATGGCCCTGGTCATCGCGTCGCTGGTCCTCGAGCGGGTGACCAACTCGCCGAAGGGACCGGAGGAAGAGTGACCCGGCGACCGCCGGGGCACCCGGAACAAGGGGAGGAATACCCGATGAGCAAGTGGATGCGGCTGGTCGCACTTTTCGGTGCGTTCAGTCTGATGGCCGTGGCCGCCGGCTGCGGCAGTGACGAGGAGACCTCGTCGTTCAAGCAGTGCGCCGAAGGCGAGACCGACGGCGACCTGAACTTCTACAACTGGTCCGAGTACATGGACCCCGACCTGATCACGGCATTCCAGGATCAGCACGGGGTCACGGTCACCGAGGACTTCTACCCGTCCAACGAGGAGATGCACGGCAAGGTCGGCGTGGGCAACTCGGGTTACGACCTGATCGTCCCCTCCGACTACATGGTCTCGATCCTCATCGCCGACGAGTTGATCCAGCCGGTGCAGGAGGCGGCAGTGCCCAACAAGGGCAACGTCGCCGAACGCTTCGCCAACCCGCCCTACGATCCGGGCGCGGTCTACTCGGCTGCCTATCAGTGGGGCACCACCGGCGTGGGCGTCGACCTGGGCGCCGCCGGCGGCGACGTCCCGAAGACCTGGGGTCTGCTCTTCGACGCCGACCTGGCTGAGCAGTACGGCCTCTCCGGCAAGATCTCGTTGCTGGACGACCCGCGCGAGACGATGGGCGCCGCCCTCAAGTACCTGGGCTACTCGTTGAACTCCACCAGCAAGACCGAACTGGCCGAGGCCGAGGCCGTCATCGCCGACGCCGTCGGTCGCGTGGCCGCCTTCGACTCGGACCAGTACAGCGAGTTGGTCGTGCTGGGCGAGACCATCGTCGGCCACGGCTACAGCGGCAACTTCCTCTGGGACTTCGAGGAGGGCGAGAGCACCTACGACTACTTCGTGCCGGACGAGGGCGGAACGATCTGGGTGGACAACATGGCCGTCCTGGCCGACGCCCCGCACCCGTGCACGGCGTTCGCCTTCATGAACTTCCTGCTCGACGCCGAGAACGGCGCCCAGCTCACCAACTACAACTGGTACGCCAGCCCGAACGGTGCTGCCGAGCCCCACATCGACCAGGAAGTCCTCGACAATCCGATCATCTATCCGACGGACATGTCGAAGTTGGAGTTCATCGCGGACACGGGCGACTTCGAGATCGAGTACACCGACGCCCTCTCCCGGGCCCGGAGCTGATCCTCCTTCCCCCTCCGGGGTGCCGTCCCCGGGGCCATGTGCCCCGGGGACGGCGGCCCCCGGTCGGGGCGTCCGACCACCGACCATCTCGAGACACGAACACGAGGACGACACCATGAGCGACGAGCACCAGCGGTTGGCAGGGCTGGCCGAGAAGCACCTCTGGGGCCACTTCAGCGTGCTGAAGAACGACGTCGACGGCATGCACATCATGGAACGGGGCGACGGCTGCTACGTCTGGGACGCCCGGGGCAACCGGTACCTGGACGGCCTGGCCGGCCTGTTCGTGAGCCAACTGGGGCACGGCCGCCCCGAACTGGCCCGCGCCGCCGGCGACCAGGCGGCGACGCTCGGGTACTTCCCGATCTGGACCTACGCCCACCCCAACGCGGTGGAACTGGCCGCCAAGCTGGCCGAACTGGCCCCCGGCGACCTGAACCGGGTGTTCTTCACCACGGGCGGCTCCGAGGCCGTCGAGTCGGCCTGGAAGCTGGCCCGCCAGTACTTCAAGCAGTTGGGCCAGCCCGACCGCATCAAGGTCATCAGCCGCAACCTGGCCTACCACGGGACCACCATGGGAGCGTTGTCGATCACCGGGCTCGAGTCGATCAAGACCGTGTTCGAGCCCCTCGTGCCCGGTGCGGTCAAGGTGCCCGAGACCAACCACTACCGGTGTCCGACCTGCCAGGACCAGCCGCACTGCTCGCTGCACGCCGCCGAGGCCATCGAGGAGGCCATCCTGCGGGAGGGTCCCGAGACCGTGGCGGCCGTGTTCCTCGAGCCCGTGCAGAACGCCGGCGGCTGCTTCGTTCCGCCGCCCGGCTACTTCGCCCGGGTCCGGGACATCTGCGACCGCCACGGCGTGTTGCTGGTCTCGGACGAGGTCATCTGTGCCTATGGCCGGATCGGCCGGATGTTCGGCTGCGAGCGCTACGGCTACCAGCCCGACATCATCACCTCCGCCAAGGGCCTCACCTCCGGCTACGCCCCGCTGGGCGCCATGCTCGTGAGCGACCGCGTCGCCGAGCCGTTCGTCGGCACCGGCGAGGCGTTCCTCCACGGCATCACGTTCGCCGGCCACCCGGTGAGCTGCGCGGTGGCGCTGGCCAACCTGCGGATCTTCGAGGAGGAGGACATCGTCGGGAACGTCCAGGCCAACGAGGCCGCCTTCCGGGCCGCCCTTACCGACCTCGCCGACCTGCCGATCGTCGGCGACATCCGAGGCGAGGGCTACTTCTACGGCATCGAGCTGGTCCGCGACCGGGACTCCCGCGAGTCGTTCACCGCCGACGAGCGCGAGCACCTGCTGCGCGGCTTCCTCTCCAACCGGCTGCTCGAACTGGGCCTCATCTGCCGTGCCGACGACCGGGGCGAACCGGTCATCCAGTTGTCACCGCCGCTCATCGCCGGCCCGGAGCAGTTCGAGGAGATCAACGCCAAACTCCGCACGGCACTCACCGAGGCCATGGCCGAGATGAGGGTGTGACCGTGGTCTGCCGGGCGACGATCGAACAGGGGGCCTGATCGCCATGTCGGAGCCGCGCAGCGAGGTCTTCGCCCTCGACGACCTCGACAAGGCGATCATCCGCGAACTCCAGGTCGACGGGCGCATGGCCTACGCCCAACTGGCCCCCAAGGTCGGCCTGTCGCAGGCGGCAGTGCGCCAGCGAGTCAATCGCCTCCTGGAGCGCGAGGTGGTGCAGATCGTCGCCATTTCGGACCCGCTCAGCCTTGGGCTGACCTGTCAGGCGATGGTCGGCATCACCGTGTCGGGCGACGTGCGTGCCGTGGCCGCCGCCGTGGCGGCCATGGACGAGTCCGAGTATGTGCTGATCACCGCCGGCCGCTACGACGTACTGGCCGAGTTGATCTGCGAGGACAATGACGCCCTGCTGACGCTCGTCAACGACCGAATCCGCGCCATCGACGGCGTGGCTTCCACCGAGGTCTCCCCGATCCTCAAGATGGAGAAGCTCGTCTTCTCCTGGGGCACCGGCTGAGCCGAAGTCCCCGCCGCTACTTCAGGGCGGCCGCCATGGTGTCGATGATGCGGCCCACCTCGTCGTCGGTGATGACGAGCGGCGGGCAGATGGCGAGGCAGGTGCCGATCGGTCGCACGATCACCCCGTTGGCGAGGATCTCGTTGCGGACCGGAATGCTGTCCCGACCCAGTTCGGCGGCGTAGACGGCGCCGACCCCCCGCCACGACTCGATCAGGCCGTCACCGGCCAGCGCCTCGAGGCCGTTGCGGATTTGCTCGCCGACATGCCGGCCACGCACCACCAGGTCCTCGGCCTCCATGAGCTCGAGGTTGGCGATGCCCGCTGCGCACGCCGCCGGGTGGCCCGAGTAGGTGTAGCCGGTGCGCAGCAGGAAGCCGGGCTCCTCGAACTCGGCGGCCACGGCTCGCGAGACGAGCACGCCCGACAGGGGTTGGTAGCCCGAGGTCACCGCCTTGGCGAAGGTGATCAGGTCGGGGGTGACGCCGAAGGTCTGCGCGCCGAACCACTCACCGGTCCGACCGAAGCCACAGATCACCTCGTCGAAGATCAGCAACGCTCCGTGGTCGTCGCACAGGCGGCGCAGGCCGGCCAGGTAGCCGTCGGCCGGCGGGAACACGCCGCCGGCGCCCTGCACGGGCTCGCTGATGACCGCCGCGATGCGGTCGCCCTGGTCGGCGAACACCTGGGCCATGGCCTCGAGGTCGTCGTTGGGGACCTCGACGAAGTGGGGGACCAGGTCGCCCCAGCCCTCCCGGTTGGGGGCGATGCCCTGGGCGGAGGTACCGCCGAAGTTGGTGCCGTGGTAGCCGTTGGTGCGGGTTATGACGACCTGGCGTTCGGTCTGGCCGCGGCGCTGCATCGCCTGCCGAGCGATCTTGATGGCGGTGTCGACGGCCTCCGAGCCGGAACAGCCCAGGAACACCCGGCCATCGGGGAACGGCGAGCGCTCCGCGACCATTTCTGCCACGCGGTCGGCCGGCTCGTTCGTGAACGGGTCGAAGATGTTGAACGCCTCGATTCGGCGCATCTGGTCGGCGACGGCGTCGATGATCTCGGTGCGACCGTGACCCACCTGGCAGTACCAGAGGCTGCCGAGCCCGTCGACGTAGTCCTTGCCCGTGTCGTCGTAGACGAGTGACCCCGCCCCGCGGACGATGTTGACGTAGTCGGACTTGGGTTTTGCCGCCGGGGCGAAGGGGTGCAACAGGGCGTTGGTCATCGAAAGAGCCTCCTGATCAGGCCGAAGGGTACGCCGGGGCGCACTGGTTGCCCATCCGGGGGACGGGTGAGGATCGCACCGACCGCCAGCAGGACCGCCATCACGACGGCGACCGTGCTCCAGACGGTCGTGTCGTCGGTGGCGTCGTAGAGGGCGCCGAAGACGATGGCGGCGACGGCACCGGTCGCCAGCTCGACCGCACCCATGAGCCCCTGTGCGGATGCCTGCCGGTCCTCGGGCACGGCAGCGGCGACCAGCATCGGCGCCGACGGGAAGCCGAACCCCTCCAGCGCCGATGTGAGCATGGTGACGAGCAGCAGGCCGACGACACCGGGGACGAGGCCGTAGAAGACGACCGCCACACTGACCGCCGAGAGGCTGCCGATCGCCCAGCGCCTGGCGCCGTAGCGCTGGGCCAGGATTCCGCCCCAGGGGGACAGCAGGGGGATCGGCAGTGCCGCCAGGGTGAGTCCCAGGCCGATGGCGGTGCTCGAGGCGCCGCGGGTGTCGAGTTCCAGGATCCAGACGGCCTCCATGGCGCCGATGAAGACGAAGTAGGCGGCGACGACGAAGAAGGCGCCGACCAGCCGGCGGATGCGCATGAGGCCCTTGAGGCCGCGACCCTCGGTGTCCTGGACGCCTTGGTCCGGTTGTGCGTGGAAGGAGGCCGGGAGCAGGAGGACCAGCAGGCCAGCCATCACCCAGAACGTCAGGCGGAACCCGCCGACCGCGTTGAGGCCGGCGGCGATCATCGGGCCGACCACGAACCCGCCGACGTCCCACGCCCCGAGGCGGCCCATGTTGCGCCCCAGGTTGTCGGGGTCGGCGACGATCACGGTGCGGCGGGCACCGGGGCCGGCCGTCCCGAGGGCGAAGCCGAGGACCAGGCGTCCGCCCACGAAGTGCCACAGTTGGTCGCCGACGGCGAGCAGCACCAGTGCGGCGATGCCGAGGAGGATGCCGACGCGCAGCAGGAGCGGCGCGTGGCCCCGGTCGGCCCGCGGGGCCATGACGAGGGTGGCCACGAAGGCGGCGCCGAAGCCCGCCCCGATGGCGAGTCCGATTCCCGCCTCCGAGAACCCCAGTTCCGACCGCAGTTCGGCCAGCAGCGTCATGATCGACGCCAGGCCCGCCGACATCCCGAACAGGATCAGGAAGTACGGGAGGAGCCTCGTTCCGCCCTCCGCCGTGTCCGGCGCGTCAGTCGCGGTACTGGACACCGGGCAGTACGCAGAGCATCTCGTAGAGCAGGTTGGCGCCGACGAGGCTGGTCATCCCGCTGGTGTCGTAGATGGGGGCGATCTCGACGACGTCGCAGCCGACCAGGTCGAGCCCCCGGCAGCCTCGGATGACCTCGAGGGCCTGGGGCATGGTGAGGCCGCCCACCTCGGGGGTGCCGGTGCCGGGCGCGAACGCCGGGTCGAGACCGTCGATGTCGAAGCTGAGATAGACCGGCCCGCCGCCCACCTGCTCGCGCACCTCGGCCATGAGGGGTTCGAGGCTGCGATGCCAGCACTCCTCGGCCTGCACGACCCGGAAGCCCTGCTGACGGGACCAGTCGAAGTCGTCGGCGGCGTAGCCGGTGCCGCGTACGCCGATCTGGACGACCCGGTCACAGTCGAGGACCCCGGCCTCGACGGCCCGTCGGAACGGTGTGCCGTGGGCGACCTTGGAGCCGAACATGGTGTCGTTGATGTCGGTGTGGGCGTCGACGTGGACCAGCCCGACGGGGCCGTGCCGTTTTGCCATGGCCTTCAGGATCGGCAGCACGATCGTGTGGTCCCCGCCCATCGCCGCGGTGGCGACCCCGTGTTCGAGGAGGCCGTCGAAGTGGCTCTCGATGGCGTCGACGGCGGCCAGCAGGTCGTAGGGGCTGGTGGCCACGTCGCCGGTGTCGTCGATCCGGAGGCTGTCGAACGGGGCGGCCTTCGTCGCCATGTTGTAGGGGCGCAGCAGGACCGACTCGTCGCGGATTCCCCGGGGGCCGAAGCGGGCGCCGGGACGGTTGGAGGTGCCGATGTCGAGCGGCACGCCGACCACGGCGACGTCCAGGTCGGCCGGCCCGCTGGTGCCGGGGAGTCGCATGAATGTGGCGATGCCGCCGAAGCGGGGCATCTCGTTGCCACCCAGTGGCTGGGGGTTCGTGGCGTCTGACATGGTCGCTTCGATGGTCGGATCGGCGCTGCTCGGGCGCCAGTCTCGCACGGCGAGGGTTCGCAGCGAGATTCCGGGCCGTGGCAGGATCCGGTGATGGGCCACGACCACCACCGCCATGAGCACGACAAGGGGTTGCGGACGAAGCTCCACTGGCTGCTCCAGATCCGCAAGTTCTGGCAGTCCGATGTCAACCGCGAGGTGTTCGCCATGGCGGCACCGGCCGCGGGCGAGCACGCCGTCGACGTGGGTGCCGGCATGGGTCCGGCGACCGTGCTGGCCGCCCGGCGGGGCGCCCGGGTCACCGCCGTCGAACCCTCCCGCTTCATGCGCACGATCCTGTCGGTGCGGCGCCCCTTCCAACGGGCCCGTTCCCGCATAACCGTGGCGGACGGTGTGGCCGAGTCACTGCCGGTGCCCGACGGTTCGGTCGACGTGCTCTGGACCGTCAACGCCGTCCACCACTGGGTCGACCTCGAGGCGGCATTCGACGAACTGGCGCGGGTGCTCGCCCCCGACGGCCGGATCGTGCTGATGGACGAGGACTTCACGCATCCGGACCACCCGAAGCACGCCACCCACCACGACCACGAGCAGGAGACGACGATCGTGGACGTCGTGGCCATCGAGGCGGCGTTGCGGGCCCGTGGACTCGAGGCCGCCGGTGAGAAGACCGAGGCCGCCGGCGTCCCCGTCAAGCTGATCCGGGCGACCAGGCCCGCCGGGTGAGCAGAGGTCAGCCGGTTATCGAGTCGATGGGAGTGATCGCTCCGAGGGCCGCCTCGATGTCGCCCGCCGCCGACAGGCAGAGGTCCTCGCGCCAGCGGTCGGCGTAGCACTGCACGCCGAGCGGGAGCCCGTCGGAGACGCCGACCGGGACTGCCACGACGGGCAGGGCCAGAACGTTGCCGGGGATGATGCAGCGCAGGAGTTCTGAAAGTTCTGCCATCTCGACATCGCCCGAGAGGTCGGCGCCGTGCGGGAACGGCGGCTGGGTCCAGGCCGGCATGACCAGGACCGGGAGGTCGACGAAGAAGAGGCCCCATTCCCGGGCGAGGCGCATGTACTCGGCCTGGACGACGGTCGGGGCAAGGGCCTCCGTGGAGTACTCGGCGGCCATCCCGTCCAGCATCGCACCCAGTTCGTCGCTCAGGATCGGTCGTGCCGCCTCCATGAGGACGCCGATGTCGTTGGCGAGCAGGTGTGCCCAGATGTCGCTGCAGCGTTCCAGTTCCGGCGGGACGGCGTCGTCGACCTCCCAGCCGGCGGCAGCCAGGGCGTCGGCTGCACGGTCCACCCCGTCGATCGCCGAGGGGTGCAGGTCGATCCCCGGCACCTCGCGGACCACCGCTGCACGTCGGGGGGCCTCCGGTCCCTCGAGCGGAACGGTCACCGATCGTGGGTCGCGGGGGTCGCGTCCGTGGAGCACCCCGAGTGCCGTGCGCAGGTCGGCCACGGACCGGGCCATCGGGCCGTCCGTCAGCATCACCTGTGACGAGAGCGGCGGGTTCTGGTCGTGCTCGAAGCCCATGGCTGGGTTTGAGCGACGTGATCCCGCAGCAGAAGGCCGGATTCCGGACCGATCCTCCGATGTCGTTGCCGAGGCCCAGCGGCGACATGCCGGTCGCTATCGCCGACCCCTCGCCGCCCGACGACCCGCCGGCGCAGAGGCCCGGGTGCCAGGGGTTGCGGGTCAGGCCGTGCAACGGGTTGTCGGTGCTGACACGTAGTCCGAGTTCGGGCAGGTTGGTGCGGCCGATCGGGATGCCCCCGGCGGATCGCATGCGTTCGACGATCGGGGCGTCGGTCGGGGCGACCAGGTCGGCGAACACCGGAAGTCCCTGCGTCGTGGGGGTCCCTGCCACGTCCAGGTTCTCCTTTACCGTGAAGGGCACGCCGTGGAAGGGCCCCAGGTCGTCGCCGGCGGCCATCGTGGCATCGGCGGCGTCGGCTTCGGCACGTGCCTCGTCGACGAGCACGCGGACGACGGCGTTGCAGTGGCCGTTGACCTCGTCGATGCGTCCGAGGTGGGCGTCGACCACCTCCCTACTCGAGGCCTCCCCCGAGGCGATCAGGGCAGCGAGTTCGGTTGCTGTCCGCTGCCATATCTCTTGGCCCATCGTGCAAACCTAGAGGCCGGCGGGAGGACGGAACAAGGAGGCATGCCTTGCGGCAGGTCGAGGCCAACGGAATCAACATCGAGGTCGAGGAGTTCGGCGACCCGTCGGATCCGCCGGTGCTGCTCGTCATGGGGCTGGGCGCACAGATGATCGTCTGGCCCGAAGACTTCTGCCGACTCCTCGCCGGTGCAGGCCACCACGTGGTCCGGTTCGACAACCGGGACGTCGGCCTGTCGACCTGGTTCGACGGGGCAGGAGTCCCCGACATGGAGGCCGTGTTCGAAGATGCCGTGGCGGGTCGATCGGTCGAGTCGCCCTATTCCCTCTCCGACATGGCCGACGACGCCGTTGGCGTGCTCGACGCCCTCGGGATCGACTCGGCTCACATCGTGGGCGCCTCGATGGGCGGGATGATCGCCCAGCGGGTGGCGATCCGACATCCCGACAGGACCCGGTCGCTGTGCTCGATCATGTCGATGCCACGCTTCATCGTCGGCGATTCGGAGGTGACCGGTGCGCTGATGGCGCCCGACCCCGGGACCCGGGAGGGCCGCATCGACGCCGGCGTCGAGGGTTCCCGGCTGATCAGCGGCGAGTTCTTCGACGAGGACCGCTCTCGGGCCCTCGCGGAGGCCACGGTCGACCGGGCCTGGCACCCGGAGGGCACCGCCCGGCAGATGGCGGCGATCATCGCGGACGGCGACCGCACGGAGGCCCTGGGTGGCGTCGCCGTGCCCACGCTCGTCGTGCACGGTGACGCGGATCGGCTGGTCGTTCCGCAGGGAGGCGAGGAGACGGCCGCCGCGGTTCCGGGCGCTGAGTTGCTCGTGCTCGAGGGCATGGGCCACGACCTCCCCGTCGAGGTCCACGGTCCGATCGTCGAGGCCATCTCGGCACTGGTGGCCCGGGCGGGGGACTGACCGAGCCGTTACCCGCCCCGAGGGCCACAGCAGGGGAGTCCCCCGAGGATCGAGAAGTCCGCGCCGGGATGACGTGCGGCGTAGGAGGCCTCGAGCGGGCCGTCGGGGGCGGACAGGGCAGTCGGACCACCAATCTCCCCTGGTCAGCGATGGTCGTGAGTAGGGGGGTCAGGCTCTCGTCGTAGAGGGTGCCGAGGGCGCGCTCGCCGTCTGCCACCGGGCCGGCCGACCCCGCCCGCAGTGGCCCCGGAAGTCGTGAAACCGCAGGTCCGAAGGGGTTTTGGCGCGGTTCCAGACGGGACTGTCACACCCCCTCGTCATGCTGGGGGGTGCCGGTTTCGACTGGCCACATCCCCCTGAAAGGACCGGACATGGACACGAACCACCCCGATGGCGGGGCCCCCCGTGACGACAAGGCGCGTGTCGCCGAGCTCATGGCGCGCCTGGCCGGGGGTGACAACGCTGCCCTGTTCGTGCTCGAGGAGGAGTACGGCCATCGCGTCGGCTACATGGTCCGGCACCAGGTCGAGGACATGGGCCGCCGCGACATCCTCGCCGACCCCGACGAGCTGTCGGGCCTGGTCTCGGAGGCCTGGCTCGTGATCCGCGACCGGGCGTCCGGCTGGCGGCCGGACGGGGCGATGCCCTGGAACTGGGCCGAGCGGGCCATCTGGCACCGCGTGGGCGAGGTGATCGGCCACCGGGTCGTCGAGCTGGCCGATGAGGTCTTCCCCGACGAGGCGGAGCCCCCGGCCTGGGAGGACGACGGCGAGGGCTTCCTCCTCGAGCGCCTCACGCCCCACGACCCGCGCCTGCCGCTGCTGCTCGAGACGCTCCACGCCGTCACCACCGATCGCAACTACGGCGTCGTGGTCGAGTTCCTGGAACAGAAGGCCTACGGCGATCCCTCGCCGGCCGTCACGATCGGCCACCGTTACCGGCTGGAGCCCGCCAACGTGCGCCAGATCGTTCGTCGGGCAAAGGTGGTGCTGCAGGAGCGGATCGCCGAGGACCCCGCCCTCGCCGTCCTGCGCGACTTCTGGTGGCTGGCGGCATGAGGCCACAGGCGCGATCGGGAGCCTTCCGGGGAATGCGGCTGGTGCCGGGCACCGACGTGGCCGCGGCCGGTGAGCCGCGTGGCGACCTCACCCTGCTCTGTCTCCGCCTGGCGGAGGAACTCCACAGCGACGGGGCCGAGCACCCGGTGGCAGCCGCGCTGGCCGTGGCTGCCCGCGGTGTGTCCGGCCTCGAGCCGGCAGCCTTTGCCCAGTACCTCGGGGGGGATGAGGCGACGGTCCGGGCGACGGAGTCGGGGCGGGTGGGCTTCGCCGACCTCCCACCGGAGGTTGGCGACCTCCTTGCGTCGACCGGACGGATCGACTTCCTGCAGGTGGCCGACCTGGAGCGCTGCCGGGTCTCGCCGACGTTGGCTGCCGCCTGGGTGCAGGCCCCGTTCCCGGGCATGGCGGCAGCGGCGGATCAGTCGCCCTGGGCGTCCGGCTTCTTGAAGGGTGGGTAGAACGTCGTGTCCTCGTCGTTGGCGCGCCGGTACAGCGTCGGCGGTCGACCCCGTCGGGTGCCCGTGTCGGCGGTCGTGGACGCCGCGGCCAGCGTTGGGCCACCTGTGGCGACGTCCAGCAGCATCGGGGACGAGAGGCGCCGGTTCTCGAGGAGTTGGAGCGACCAGGATTCCCGGGCGTCGGGCTCGGACCATGGCTGCGACGGCTCGCGGGTGGTCCGGTCGAGCTTGTGCACGAAGCCCTCGATGCGCTCCACCTTGCGGCGGAAGTTGGCCGCGTCCAGGTCATCCAACTCGGCATTCCAGACCGCCGCGTAGACGTGTCGGAGGTCGTTCATCGTGAACTCGGGCGGACAGAACCTTGTGGCCACGGTGGTGTACTCGAACTTGGCCCTGGCCCGGGTGACGGCGTCACCGAATATCTGGTCGTGGTCGAAGGCGAGGCGGCGCAGGCTCGCCGGCTGTTCGGCGATGTCGTCCTCGAGCTCCGTCACCGACACCCAGAAGGCATCGGCGGCGTCCGTGCCTCCGTGGACCGGTCCGACGTCGGGGAGGACGGCCAGGAAGGCCACCGAGACCACGCGGTTCCGGGGGTCGCGGTCGGGGTCGGAGTAGGTGGCGAGCTGCTCGAGGTGCATACCCGCCGTCTCGACGCCGGTTTCCTCGCGCAGCTCCCGCCGTGCCGCCTCCTCCGCCGACTCGTCGGATCGCATCAGGCCGCCCGGCAGGGCGTCCCAGCCGCGGAAGGCGTCAGTGTCCTGGCCGCGTTCGACGAGCAGCACCTGGAAGCGGCCCTCACGGATGGTGAACACGACGATGTCCGCCGCAACCCGGCAGGTCGGGCCGGTGGTCGGATCGTGGTCCGGATCGGGTGTCACAGCACGACCGTACTCTGTAGGTGTTGCCGACACAAATATCAAGCACAATTATAGGTGCATTTGACCGGAATGATGCTACCATGCTATCATTCGGTGCACGATGACTGAAAAGGGTGGCCATGAGTCGCCATCGGCCACCAGGGAGGACCCATCCATGACTGCGACCCGAACCTTCGACTGGACCGCCGGCGTCTGGACCAGCGCCGAGACGCCCGAAGCCACCACCTCCGACACCACCGACACCCCCGTGCCCGTCGACGTCTCGATCCTGCTCGACCGCTCGGGGTCCATGGCCGGCCTCGTGGCGGACGTGGTGGGGGGCATCAACGCCTTCCTGTCCGACCAGCGCACCACGGTCGCCGACCGTCAGGCCGCCTGCACGGTGACCCTGGCCCAGTTCGACAGCCAGGACCCGTACGAGGTGCTGGCGTCGGCACGGCCGGTCGACGAGATCGCCGACCTGACCGCCGAGCAGTACCAGCCCCGGGGCGGCACTCCGCTGCTGGACGCGGTGGGCACCCTCCTCGACGACACCGAGCGTCGCGTCGGCAGCGGACCGGCCGACGGCACGATCGACCCCGTGGTCGTGGTCTTCACCGACGGCCTCGAGAACGCCAGCCGGCAGTGGAACCGCGCGGCGCTCTTCGACCGAATCACCGCCCTCGAGGCCGCCGGCTGGACGTTCGTGTTCCTCGGCGCCAACCAGGACGCCTACCACGAGGCCGGCGGACTCGGCTTCGCCGGGGCCAACACCCAGAACTTCCGTGGCGACGGCCTCGGCAGCCGCTACGCCATGGCCGAGGTCAGCCGTGGCCTCTCCTCCATGCGGTCGAAGCAGAAGCTCGATCGCGACGGCCACAAACTCGACTTCTTCGACGGCCGCAAGGATGCCGAACGCGACGACGACACCCGTTGAGCGGCCCGCCGACGACCGCCTGTCACGGCAGGCCCCGACAGGAGGGGCCCACATCCGACCATCCCGAGCCAGCAACGACCAGAGCCAGAAGGAGCCTGCAACGGTGACCGACGATCCCCACGCCCCCACCCACACGACGACCCCCGCCCCGTCCATCGACCCGACCCTCGAGGCGATCATGACCCGCCTCGCCGACGGTGACATGGAGGCCGTGGCCGAACTCCTCGACCGGTACGGCCACCGCATCCGCGGCGTCGTGCGCCGCATCGTCAAGGGGACCGGGCGGCGCGACATCCTCGACGACCAGGACGAGATCGACGGCCTCACCATCGACGCGGCCCTCGTCGTCGTCAAGTACGCGGGAACGTGGAAGCCCTGGGGCGCCCTGCCCTGGACGTGGGCCTACCGGGCGATCGAGGAGGTCGTCTGGTCGGGCATCGGCCACAACACCACCGAGCTCGAGGAGTGGCACCAGGTCGGGAACCGCACCCCGGTGGGGGTGCCGTCGCCCCGAAGCGCCCGGATCGCGGACGTCGAGCGCCTGGCCGAGGGACGGCCCGAGCTGGCCCTGTTCCTCGAGGTGCTGGCCACGGAAGTTTCCGAGCGCGACTACGGGGTCGTCCTCGAGTACGAACTCCAGAAGGCCGACGGCGTGCGGGCGCCCTCCGAGACCACCGCCCTGCTCACCGGCCTCAAGGCGCCCAACGTGCGGCAGGTCTTCCGCCGCTCGCGCAAGAAGATGGTCCGGCGCATCGACGCCGATCCCGGGCTCGAGGTCCTGCGCGGCTTCTGGTTCCTGGCCAGTTCTGACTGACTCGGTCCGCTGAGGTCACGGTGGCCGTGTACTGAGCGGGCATGAAGGCCAAGCGACCATCCGACACCCCCGGTTCGGCCGAGGACCGCACCTACCTGGTCGACGTGGACCGGGCGGCCGTCTGGGCGGCGCTCTACCTCGTCGACGGTCGGTTCGGTGCCCGGGGGACGTTCCGCCTGACCGACCGTGGATGGGTGCCCGACCGGCTGCCGTTCACCTGGGTCGCCGGCGGCGCCAACCACCTGGATCCCGTTCGGCGGACCTGGGCACTGCGCCACGCCGCCGAGTTGGGTGTCGACGAGGCGGCCTTCGAGCGGCCATCGGCCTGACCGGCTGCGGTCAGGCGGCTCGTTCCCTCGCGTGGTCGGCGAGCGCGTCGACCATCGCCACCAGCCGGGCCCTCGCCGGCTCGACGAGGCCGGTCATTCCCAGGTCCCGCATGCGGGCCGAGCAGACCGGACCGACCGAGACCGGTACCACCCGCTCGCCGTCGAGGGCGGCGACCAACTCGTCCCGCCTCCCCTGTGCCTCGGCCACCTCGACCAGGTGCACCGCCGCCTGCTTGGTCGTGAACGTCACGGCATCGACCTCCCCGGCGCAGATTGCATCCACCAGCGCCAGCGCCGGACCGAGGTCCTCGGGGAGCGCCCAGCGGTAGACCGGGACGGCCACGACCTCTCTGCAGGTGGCGGCCAGCGGGGCCACCAGCACCTCCTCCTCGGTCCCGTCGAGCTGCAGGGCCACCCGGCCGCGGCCCCCGGTGGACGCCACGTGGTCGGCGATCTCGGCGAACAGTTCGTTCGGGGCCGACCAGGCCACCTCCAGGCCGGCCCGTCTGGCGGCACTCACCGCCTTCGGCCCCCGGGCGACCACCTCGCAGTGGGCGAGTGCGGCCCGCAGGTCGGCGCCGACGCCGACCTCGTCCATGGCCTCCAGCCACATGGTCAGGCCCATGCCGGTCTCGAGCACCAGCGTCTGTGGGGGGTCGGAGACGAGCGCACGCGACACTGCGAGAAGCCGGGCGTCCTGGGTCAGGTTCACCGTGCGCATCGTGCAGCCGTGGACCGGCACGGCACCACGGCGCTCGAGCAGGTCGAGCTGGGCGTCGGAACGCCGGTCGGCCGTGATGCCGACCCGCCAGCCGTCGAGGGGCCGGTCGCCGAGAGGTGGGGATTCGCTCACGGCACCAGTCTGGCGGCAACGGTCGGGGATGGTCGTCCGGTCACCCGTACATCAGGTCGAGGGTGCCGAGCGCCGCCTCGAGGATCCCCTCGTCGCTCCAGGCAAGGAGGTCCCGTGCGGTCCGGCCGGCGTTGAAGCCGACGAGGATCGGCTCGCCCGTCCAGGGCACGGCGTTGTACCACTCCGCGAATCGGCCGCGTTCGGCCGGTACGTAGGAGATGAGATCGACATCGGTGTCCCAGAAGGGCTCGGCGAAGCGCAGGACCACCTTCTCCATGTTCCCCATGCCCAACTTCTGGATGGCCGCCAGGTGCGAGTGGGGCAGCGCGGGAGCGAACGCCACGTCGTCGGCCTGCAGCACGCCGAGCGGCAGGGTGACGACGACGGCGTCGGCGGCGTGCTCGCCCTGGTCGGTCTGGAGTACGACGCCGGTGGCGGAGCGCCCAACCTCGCTCACCCGGGTCCCGAGGCGGATGTCGAGGCCCTCGGCCAGGTCGGCGATGATCGGGGCATAGCCGGTGGCGGGCACCGAGTCGCCACCTCGCGGCATCGCTCCCTCGTAGGCGGTGGCGAGGGCCAGGTCGTCGACATGGGCCGGATACCAGTGCTCGACCTCGGAGACGACGACGTAGTCGAACCAGCGCTGCTCCTCCTCGGACAGGCCTGCACGGATGGGTGCCAGCTCGGAACCCATCGACCGCGTCGAGCCGTTGCCGAGCACGGCCTCCTCGACAGCCTCGTAGAGGTGGTCGAGACGGCTCCAGGGCAGCCGCGAGCCGTCGGTGTCGTGGAGGATCGAGTTGTCGTAGTCGGTGGGGACGATGGTGATGCCCAGGTCGGCCGCCAGGTCGGCGAGGGGGTTGGTGGCGACGCTGTGCAGCCACGACCCGCCGAGGTCGACGGGGGCGCCGCCGAGGTCGATGGTCCAGGCCCGGCCGCCGATCCGATCGCGGGCCTCGAGGACGGTGACGCCGACGCCATTCTCCTGCAGGCGGCCGGCGGCTCCGAGCCCTGCGGCGCCGGCGCCGACGACGAGCACCGTGCCGCCCTGGTGTGCCTCCAGCACCTGTCCCGCAGCGCGGAGCCCGGACTGGTAGGCCCCGTGGACGGACGCCGGGAAGTCCTCGTCCGTCGCCTCGCCGGCGATGAACACCCGGTCGTCGACGGGTCGGGCCAGGTCCCGCCGGAAGCGGGCGGAGGTCCCGGTCGGCAGGTACGAGTAGGCGCCCCGGGTGAGCGGATCGGCACCCCAGCGGGTGATCCGCCAATCGACCGGGTCGGGGATCGACCGCGCGGCCGGCGCAGTCGGGGTTCGGGGGCCGGATGCGCATCCGAGGCCGAGCAGCAGCCCCGTGGCACCGGCAGCGGTGAGGAAGCGGCGCCGGGTCAGCACGGGTGCATCATGCTCGGCCCCGCCTGCGGCCCGGCGCCCGGGAGGCGTCTGCCAGGGTGTCGGCCAGTGCCGCGAAGTCGCGGTTGACGGCACTGATCGTGAGGCGCAGGTGGTGTCGGTCGTCGGGGGCGACCCGGAACGGGCTGCCGGGCGCAGCACCGATTCCCTGCGCAGCGAGGGAGACGAGTGCCGTGGTCTCGTCGGCGACCTCCATCCACAGGTTGAACCCCGAAACGCCGGGCACCCGGATCCCGCGGTCGGCGAGGAGGTCGACGAGTGTCGTGCGGCGGTGGCGATAGGCCTCGGCGGCCTGGGCCACCGAGGTCGCGACGACCGGGTCCTCGAGGAGGTGCAGGAGGACCCGCTGCAGCAGGCGGCTGCTCCAGCCGGGCCCGAGTTGGCGCCGGTGCACGAGTCGGTCGATGACGTCGCGCCGGCCGCCGACGGCCGCCAGGCGCAGGTCGGGGCCGTAGCCCTTGGAGTAGCTGCGGACGTGGACGACCTGGTCGGGGAGTCGGGTGCCGAGGCTCTCGAGGGGGACGCCGGAGACGTCGCCGGAGTGGTCGTCCTCGATCACGAGGATGCCGGTGCCGTCGAGGAGTTCGGCCAGCCGGTCGGCCCGTCCGGGTGAGAGATTCCAGCCGGTCGGGTTGTGGGCCCGCGGTTGGAGGAGGACGGCGACGGGACGGCGTGCCAGGGCGGCGGCGAAGGCATCGGTGTCGGGTCCACCCTCGACCATGGGAACGGGAAGCATCTCGGCCCCGGCCAAGTCGAGCATGTCGAGCGCCGGCGGGAAGCCGGGGTCCTCGACGACGACGCGGTCACCGAAGGTGACGGTCTCGGCGATGAGGCGGTCGAGGGCGTCCATGGCCCCGTCGACCACGGTGAGGGCACCCGGCGGGAACGGCCAGGTGCCGTGGAGCAGGCGGGTCAGCTCCGGGATGGTGGGATCGGCGAGGTAGCTCGTGACCGGGTCGTCGTCATGCTGGCCCGTGAGGGCGGAGCCGATCGGCGGCAGCAGCCGCGGGTCGGGCGTGCCGAGGCTGAGGTCCAGCCGGTAGGCGTCGGGGTCGACCGGCACCTGCCAGAAGCGCTCGGGCTCGTCGGGACGCCGCCGTGCCCGCACGAAGGAGCCCCTGCGGCCGTCGGTGACCACGAGGCCGGCGTGCTGGAGGCGACGCCAGGCGTCGGTCACCGTCGAGGGGCTGACGTCGAGTTCCCGCGCCAGCGAGCGCACGGTGGGGAGGCGGGACTCGGCGGGGAGGGTGCCGTCGCTCACCAGGCGGCCCACGGCGGTCGCGATGCCGGCGGGGCTGCGGTCATCGACGGAGCCGACGACAGTGGCGAGATGGGTCTGGGGCATCGGAAAAGTTTTGATTGTCACAATCGGAGGATTGTGCCGTACATCCGGCGGACATTATCGTCGCGCCCGGAGGGGCCCGGCAACACCTGATCGGCCGACCCGAGCCACGCCGGCGCGGCCCCGTGCGCGACCGGGCGACACGACAGCACGACGAGCGGAGGGATTCCGATGGGCGAGGTACGGGCGGCGATGGTCCAGACGGCCTGGACGGGCGACAAGGAGTCGATGATCGAACTCCACGAGAAGTACCTGGCGGAGGCGGCTGCCGCCGGCGCCCGGGTCATGTGCTTCCAGGAACTCTTCTACGGCCCCTACTTCTGCCAGGTCCAGGACGCCGAGTTCTACAGCTACACCGAGGCCATCCCCGACGGCCCCACCACCAGGCGCTTCCAGGAGTTGGCCGCCAAGCACGAGATGGTCCTCGTCCTCCCCATGTACGAGAAGGAGAAGGAGGGCTTCCTCTACAACACGGCGGCGGTCATCGACGCCGACGGCACCTACCTCGGCAAGTACCGCAAGACCCACATCCCCCAGGTCAAGGGCTTCTGGGAGAAGTTCTACTTCCGGCCCGGCAACCTCGGGTACCCGGTGTTCGACACCGCCGTCGGCAAGGTCGGCGTCTACATCTGCTACGACCGCCACTTCCCTGAGGGCTGGCGGGCCCTGGGCCTCAACGGCGCCCAGATCGTGTTCAACCCCTCCGCCACCAGCCGCGGCCTCTCCTCCTACCTGTGGAAGCTCGAGCAGCCCGCCTCCGCCGTCGCCAACATGTACTACGTCGGCGCCATCAACCGGGTCGGCGTCGAGGACCTCGGCGACAACGACTTCTACGGCAGCACCTACTTCGTCGACCCCCGCGGCCAGTTCGTCGGCGACGTCTGCTCGGACCGGGACGAGGAGCTCATCGTGCGCGACCTCGACCTCGACCGCATCGACGAGGTCCGCAACCAGTGGGCCTTCTACCGGGACCGGCGTCCCGACATGTACGACGGCATCGTGGCCCCCTAGGGCCGGCACCGACCAGCACCGGAGCGACCATGACGACCAACGCCGACCTTCTCGAGCGGCACCGGGCGGTGCTTCCCTCGTGGCTGGCGCTGTACTACGACCCGCCGATCTCGCTCGACCGCGGCGAGGGGCGCCACGTCTACGACGTCGAGGGCAACCGATACCTCGACTTCTTCGGCGGCATCCTGACCACCAGCCTCGGCTACGACATCCCCGAGGTGACCGCCGCGGTGCGCGAGCAGGCCGGCAAGGTCCTGCACTCCTCGACGCTCTACCTCTCGGAGCCGATGGTCGAGCTGGCCGAGCTCATCTGCGAACTCTCCGGGATCCCGGACGCCAAGGTGTTCTTCACCACGTCGGGCACCGAGGCCAACGACGCGGCGCTGCTGCTGGCAACGACCTCCCGCCGCTCCAACCAGGTCCTGGCCCTGCGCAACAGCTACCACGGCCGATCGTTCACCACGATCGCGATCACGGCACAGCGATCCTGGTCGCCCACATCGGTCAGCGGCCTGTCCGTCAACTACGTGCACGGCGGCTACCGCCTGCGCAGCCCGTTCCGCGACCTGGACGACGACGCCTACACCGCTGCCTGCGTCGCAGACCTCGAGCAGGTCTTCGACATGATGACCTCGGGCGACGTGGCCGCCATGATCGCCGAGCCCATCCAGGGCGTCGGCGGCTTCGCCACCCCGCCCGACGGCTTCTTCGGCGCCCTGAAGAAGGAACTCGACAACCGCGGCGTCCTCTTCATCTCCGACGAGGTCCAGACCGGCTGGGGCCGCACCGGCGAGCACTTCTGGGGCTACCAGGCCCACGGCATCACCCCCGACCTCATGACCTTCGCCAAGGGGGTCGGCAACGGCCTCGCCCTCGGTGGCGTGGTCGCCTCGGCCGAGCTGCTCGACTCGCTGCCGGGGAACTCGCTCTCCACGTTCGGTGGGAACCCGCTGAGTAGCGCGGGCGCCCTGGCGACGATCCGGTACCTGCTGGATCACGACCTCCAGGGCAACGCGCAGCGGATGGGCGATCGACTGGCGGGCCACCTCCGGCCCGCCGTCGACGCCTCCGAGACCGTCGCGGAACTCCGCGGGAAGGGCCTGATGCAGGCCCTCGAGACCGTCCAGCCCGGCAGCCTCGAACCCAACGCCGGGGCAGCGGTCCGAATCATGGAGGAGGCCCGGGCCGCCGGCCTCCTCATCGGCAAGGGCGGCCTGTACGGCAACGTGCTGCGCATCGCCCCGCCCATGACCGTGACCGAGGACGAGGTCGACGAGGCCGGCGGGATCCTCGCCGGGATCATCGAGCGGCTGGACTGAGCGGGCGAAGGCCCGCAGAATCGACAGGCAAGAAGGGACACGAGAAGGGACAAGGGGGTCGCCATGACGACGCTGATCCAGAACGGGACCGTGGTGACGGCCACGGGCCGCCACGCCGCCGACGTACTGGTCGACGGCACCACCATCGCCGCGGTGCTGATGCCCGGCAGCGACGCCGCCGCCTCGGCCGCGGCCGGCGCCGAGCGCATCATCGACGCCACCGGCAAGTACGTCGTGCCGGGCGGCATCGACTGCCACACCCACATGGAGCTGCCGTTCGGCGGCACCTTCGCGTCGGACACCTTCGAGATCGGCACCCGGGCGGCTGCCTGGGGCGGCACCACCACCATCATCGACTTCGCCGTCCAGAAGACCGGCGAGAACGTCCGCGACTGCCTCGAGCAGTGGTTCGCCAAGGCCGAGGGCGAGTGCGCCGTCGACTATGCCTTCCACATGATCATGGGTGGCGTCGACGACGCCGCCCTCAAGGAGATGGACTCGCTCGTCAACGAGGGCATCACCAGCTTCAAGTTGTTCATGGCGTATCCGGGCGTCTTCTACAGCGACGACGCCCAGATCTTCCGGGCCATGCAGGTCGCCGCCGACAACGGCGCCATGATCTGCATGCACGCCGAGAACGGCATCGCCATCGACGTGCTGGGCGAACAGGCCGCCGCCCGCGGCCAGACCGACCCGATCTACCACGGGATCACCCGCCACCCCCGCTTCGAGGGCGAGGCCACCAACCGGGCCATCCAGCTGGCCCTGGTCGCCGGCGCCCCCGTCTACTTCGTGCACCTCTCGGCCAGCGAGGCCCTCGAACGGGTCGCCGAGGCCCGCGACCAGGGGCACAACGTGTTCGCCGAGACCTGCCCGCAGTACCTGTACCTCAACCTCGAGGACCACCTCGGGGCCCCGGGCTTCGCCGGCGCCGGCTACGTCTGCTCGCCGCCGCTGCGCACCAAGCACGAGCACCACCATGCCGACCTGTGGCAGGGCCTGCGGACCAACGACCTGGCCATCGTCTCCACCGACCACTGCCCCTTCTGCATGAAGGACCAGAAGGAGTTGGGCCGCGACGACTTCCGGGCCATCCCCAACGGCATCGGCGGCGTCGAGCACCGCATGGACCTGATCTACCAGGGCGTGGTGATGGGCGAACTCACGCTCGAGCGCTGGGTCGAGACCTGCTCGACCACGCCGGCCCGCATGTTCGGCCTGTACCCGCAGAAGGGCACCATTTCGCCCGGCTCGGACGCCGACATCGTGCTGTACGACCCGAACGCGACGACCCACCTCTCGGTCGACACGCACCACATGAGCATGGACTACTCGGCCTACGAGGGCATCGACATCGACGGCAAGGTCGACACGGTGATCTCGAAGGGCAAGGTCCTCATCCAGGACGGCGCCTACCACGGGGCCAAGGGCGACGGGGCCTACCTGCGCCGCGGCCTCTCCACCTACCTGACGTGACCCGACGACCTGACGTGACGTCCTACCTGACGTGACCCCCGGTCCGGGCCAGCCCGGCCCGGACCCCACCCTCCCGGAGCAGCGATGCAGCAGATCCACCACCTGATCGACGGTGAGGCCGTCGCCACGACCTCCGGCCGGTCCGGGCCGGTGTTCAACCCGGCGACCGGCGAGCAGACCGGAGAGGTCGGCTTCGCCTCCGTCGAGGAGGTCGACCGCGTCGTCGCCTCGGCCAAGGCCGCCTTCGCCGAATGGCGCACCACCTCCATCGCCCGCCGCACCAACCTGCTGCACGACTACCGCAACCTGGTGCTCGCCAACGCCGACGGCGTCGCCGCCCTCCTGACCGCCGAACACGGCAAGGTCCGGGACGACGCCCGTGGCGAGGTGGCCCGCGGCATCGAGAACATCGAGTTCGCCTGCGGCCTGGCCAACGCACTCAAGGGCACCTACAGCGAGCAGGCCTCGACCGGCGTCGACGTCTACACGGTCCGCCAGCCGCTCGGCGTCACGGTCGGGATCACACCGTTCAACTTCCCGGCCATGGTCCCGCTGTGGATGCTCCCGAACGCCGTCGCCTGCGGCAACGCGTTCATCCTGAAGCCGTCCGAGCGCGACCCGTCGGCGGCCCGCTTCATCGCCGAACTGGCGCAGGAGGCCGGCTTTCCACCGGGCGTCGTCAACGTCGTCAACGGCGACAAGGTGGCGGTCGACCGGCTGCTGGACCATCCCGACGTGGCCGCGGTGAGCTTCGTCGGCTCCACCCCGATCGCCCGCTACGTCTACGCCACCGGCTCCGCCAACGGCAAGCGCGTCCAGGCGCTGGGCGGCGCCAAGAACCACATGGTCGTCCTGCCCGACGCCGACCTGGACCTGGCCGCCGACGCCGCCGTGTCCGCCGCCTACGGCTCGGCCGGCGAACGCTGCATGGCGAGCACCGCGACCGGGTGGCCGGCTACCTCGACATCGGCGCCGACGAGGGCGCCACCGTCGTCGTCGACGGCCGCCAGCAGCACTTCGACGGCGACGGCTACTTCCTCGGCGTGTCGCTGCTCGACCACGTCACCACCGACATGCAGGTGTACCGGGACGAGATCTTCGGGCCGGTCCTGTCGGTCGTGCGCTCCGACGCCTACCACGACGCCGTGCAGATGATCGCCGACAACCCCTACGGCAACGGCACCGCCATCTTCACCCGCGACGGCGGGGCGGCACGGCAGTTCCAGCAGGACGCCGAGGCCGGCATGGTCGGCATCAACGTGCCGATCCCGGTGCCGGTCGGCTACCACTCGTTCGGCGGATGGAACGACTCGATCTTCGGCGACACGACCATGTACGGCCCCGAGGGGCTGCGGTTCTACACGCGGCCCAAGGTCGTCACGAGTCGCTGGCCCGACCCGTCGACGAGCAGTGTCGACCTCGGGTTCCCACGCAACGACTGACCGGGCCGGCACGAGACAGACGAGCGAGAAAGCGAGGGCGGGATGGACTTCGGAGTGGTGCTGCAGACGGACCCCCCGGCGTGGCGGGTCGTCGAGTTCGCCAGGCAGGCCGAGGCGCTGGGCTTCACGCACGCGTACACCTTCGACAGCCACGTCCTGTGGCAGGAGCCGTACGTCATCCACTCGGCGATGCTGGCGGCCACCCACACGCTGACGGTCGGCCCCATGGTCACGAACCCGGGCACCCGGGACTGGACCGTCACGGCCTCGGTGTTCGCCACCCTCAACGACATGTACGGCGAGCGCACGGTGTGCGCCATCGGGCGCGGCGACTCCGCCATGCGCGTCATCGGCTACCCCTCGTGCAACCTGGCCACGCTCGAGGAGTCGATGGGCGTCATCAGGGGCCTCGCCGAGGGCGGTGAGGTCGACTACAACGGCACCCGCCAGACGTTTCCGTGGCGCCACGGTGGGTCGCTGCCGATCTGGATGGCGGCGTACGGGCCGAAGGCGCTGGCGCTGTGCGGACGGGTGGCCGACGGCTTCGTCCTCCAGCTGGCCGACCCGCAGATCGCCGAGTGGACCATCGGGGCCGTGCGACGGGCCGCCGAGGAGGCCGGCCGCGACCCCGACTCGCTCACGATCTGCGTCGTCGCCCCCGCCTACGTCGGTGACGACGTCGCCCACCAGCGCGACCAGGTGCGCTGGTTCGGCGGCATGGTCGGCAACCACGTGGCCGACCTGGTCGCCCGCTACGGCGCCGACGGCACCGCCGTCCCGCAGGCCCTCACCGACTACATCGAGGGCCGCAAGGGCTACGACTACGCCGAGCACGGCCGGGCCGGCAACGAGCACACCGACTTCGTGCCGGACGAGATCATCGACCGCTTCTGCATCCTGGGCGACGAGGCCAACCACGTCGCCCGACTGGGAGAACTCCGGGACCTCGGCGTGGACCAGTTCGCCATCTACCTGATGCACGACCAGAAGGACGAGACCCTGAACGCCTACGGCCAGAGGATCATCCCGGCCATGGCCGGCTGACCACCCTCGGCAACCGACGACCGTGCGACGCCGCTCAGAGGAGAGGCAGGGGAGAGCGTGACCAAGGTGCTGTTCGATCGACGAAAGATCCACATCGTGGTGGAGCAGACCATGCACGACTTCGGTCCGGCGCCGGACCGGCCCACGCTCAAGGGTGCCGCCGCCGCGGTCGTAGGCAATCCGTACGTTGGCGACTACGTGGAGGACCTCAGCCCCGCCGCAGAGGAACTGCGGCAACTCGGCCAAGAGTTGGGCGAACTGCTGATCGGCCACCTCGGCGGTTCATCGGAGGCCATCGACGGCTACGGAAAGGGTGCGATCGTCGGCTCGAACGGGGAGATCGAACACGGGGCCATGTGGCACATTCCCGGCGGTGGCGGTATGCGCACCGCACTGGGCAAGGGCGAGGCGATCGTGCCGTCCACCAAGAAGGTCGGGCCGCTGGGCGCGCGCCTCGACGTGCCACTGACCCACCTCGAATGGTCCTACGTGGGCAGCCACTACGACGCCATCGAGGTGGGTGTACCCGATGCGCCGCGACCCGACGAGTTGGTCCTGATCCTTGCCATGTCGATCGGCGGGAGGACCAACGCCCGCCTCGCCGGGGGCTTCACGCTCGACGACCGCGGCCAGCCGGGAGTGCCGCTGTGAGGATCGCCTGCCTGGGCGTCGGGAGGATGGGTTGGCACATGGCCGGCCACGTGGCGGCCGCCGACGAGGCACACGAGGTCGTGGTCTTCGACGTGGTTGAGGGACTCGGGGACCGTTGGGCTCGAGAGCACCGGGGCGCCTTCGCCGACACGGTGGCGGCCGCAGTCGACGGTTCGGCGTTCGTGGTCACGTCGTTGCCCTCCGACCGGGAACTGGCGGAGGTTTCGCAGGAGGCGCTGCCGGCGCTGGATCGGGGGGCGATCTGGATCGACCACTCGACCACCTCGGCGGCCATCGCCCGGGAGTTGGGCGAACGCACCGCAGCTCAGGGTGGCCACTTCCTGGACGGCCCGGTGTCCGGTGGCGTGGACGGCGCCCGGCAGGGAACGCTCTCGGTGATGGTGGGTGGTGACGAGGACGCATTCGCCAGGGCTGAGCCGTTGATGGGGACGTATGCCGGACGGGTGCGGCACATGGGTCCGTCGGGCGCCGGGCAGTTGACGAAGATGACCAATCAGATCTGCGTGGTGGGACTCTGCCAGGCGCTTGCCGAGGGCCTCGACTTCGCCTCCAGGGCCGGCCTCGACGTCGAGAAGGTGGTGGAGGCCATGTTGCAGGGCTCGTCGACCTCCTGGCAGATGGAGAATCGTGCTGACAGGATGCTGGCCGGTGAGTACGACTTCGGCTTCTCCACGTCCCTCATGCGCAAGGACGTGGGACTGGTGTTGGACCAGGCATCCACCATGGGCGTGTCCCTGCCGGTCACGGCTCTGGTCGGCCAGTTTCTCGCCGACGTGGACGCCATGGGCGGCGCGGCCTGGGACTGGTGCAGCCTGATGGAGCGACAACGACAGTTCGCTCCGCGGGATGTTCCCACGGCCCCGTCGGACTACTCGTGAACGGCAACGCCGGATCCCGGCGGGCGTGCACCGCGGGTGAACCCGCGAGGGGACGGGGCAGGGATGCCGTGGGGCCGGGGGCCGGAGCCTGATGGCGGGCCGCAACCGGGCAGTGCGCGTCGTCGTGACCGTCGTCGTGACGATCTGCCTCCTCGTCGCAATCTGGGAGGGCTACAAGTGGTTCGGCCAGCAGACCAACGACCTGGTGCCCGGTACCGGCATCGAACTCCCGGTCTCCACCGATGACCTCACGATGCCCCACGCCCTCGACATCGTCGGCGAACTGGCTGGCGACGTGCGCGACGGACGCAACACGCTGCCCATGACGCTGTACCTGCTCAAGAAGGCCTGGTTCACGCTCCAGGAGGCTGCCATCGGGTTCACGCTCGGCCTGGTGATCGGGCTCGCGCTGGCCGTGGTGATGCTGCGCTGGCGGGTGGTCGAGCGCGGCCTCCTGCCGTGGGTCAACGTGTCCCAGACCGTGCCCCTCATCGCCCTCGCCCCGATCGTGGTCACGTGGGGTCGCCAGCAGGACCTGCCCGACCTGTTCAGCATCTCGCTCATCGCCACCTACCTCACCTTCTTCCCGGTGGCGGTCAGTGCCCTGCGCGGCCTCAAGTCGCCCGATGCCGCACACGTCGAGTTGATGCGCAGCTACGCCGCATCCTGGGGCACCACGCTCGTCAAGTTGCGCCTTCCGGCCGCTCGGGCGTTCCTCTTCCCGGCGCTCAAGGTGGCGGCCACGTTGAGCGTGGTCGGGGCGATCGTGGGCGAGATCTCGATCGGGACCAAGACGGGCCTGGGTCGCGCCATCCTGGAGTTCGCCCAGCGCTACGCCGTGTTCCCCGAGCGGCTCTATGCGGCCGTGATCGGGTCGGCGGTGCTGGGCCTGGCCGTGTTCGGACTGGTCAACCTGGCCGAACGATGGCTCGAGGGCAGGAAGCGGGGGGTGGTGACATGAGCGTCGCCGTGGTGGCGAGCGGCCTGGACAAGGTGTTCGGCCGCGGTACCGACGCCGAGGTGGCAGCACTGTCGGGCATCGACCTGACGGTCCAGGACGGTGAGTTCGTCTCGCTGATCGGACCCTCGGGATGCGGCAAGTCGACGCTGCTCCGGCTGGTCGCCGACCTCATCGAGCCCACCGACGGCACCGTGACGGTGTTCGACAAGTCGGCCCACCAGGCCCGCCTGGACCAGGACTACGGCATGGTCTTCCAGCATGCGGGCCTGTTCGACTGGCGCCGTGTGGCCGCCAACATCGAACTACCACTCGAACTCAAGGGCTGGTCGAAGGCCGACCGGTCCCGGCGCTCGCGGGAGATGCTGGACCTGGTGAAGTTGCCGGACTTCAGCAGGCACTACCCGCGCCAGCTGTCGGGAGGGATGCAGCAGCGTGTCTCGATCGCACGGGCCCTGTCCTTCGAACCCCGGCTGCTGCTCATGGACGAGCCGTTCGGCGCGCTGGACGAGATGACCCGAGAGCACATGCAGGGTGAGCTTCTGCGGATCTGGCGGGAGACCGGAACGACGGTGATGTTCGTCACGCACTCCATCCCGGAGGCGGCGTTCCTCTCGAACCGGGTGGTGGTGCTGTCCCCCCGTCCCGGGCGCATCCACACCATCGTGGACGTTGACCTGGGCGAGCGCACCGAGGAGACCCGGGAGGACCCGGAGTTCTTCGCAGCCGCCACCCGCATCCGCGAAGCCCTGCGAGCGGTGGAGGACGGGTCGTGAAGTTCCGCCCCGGGGCACTGGCGCCGCCACTGGTCGCCGGAGTCCTGTTCCTGGGTGCCTGGGAGTTGACCGTGCGCGGATTCGGCATCCGGGAGTTCCTGCTGCCCAAGCCGTCCTCCATCTGGGAAGAGCTGGTCGACCAGTGGCCGACGCTCCGCCACGCCGGCTGGGAGACCGGACGCATCGCGGTCAGCGGCCTCGTCGTCGGCATCCTCGCCGGGGTCCTGCTGGCCGTCGGCACGACGCGCTTCCGCACGCTCCAGGAGGGGCTCACCCCGCTGGCCGTGGCCGTCAACGCCACGCCCATCATCGCCCTGGCACCCATCTTCAACGCCTGGTTCGGCATCACCGGGTCGCTCAGCAATCAGGCCGTCGTGGTGGCAGTGGTGTTCTTCCCGGTCTTCATCAACACCGCCAAGGGGCTCACCGAGGTGCACCCCGACGAGATCGAACTCATGCGCTCCTACGCGGCAGGCGAGTGGACCATCCTGCGGGAGGTCCGTATCCCCAATGCCCTGCCCTTCTTCGCCAACGCCCTGCGGCTGGTGGCGCCGTTGTCGGTCATCGCGGCCATCGTGGCGGAGTACTTCGGTGGGCCCCAGGACCGCATCGGGAACGTCATCACGTCCAACGCCGGCTTCGCCCGCTACGACGCCGCCTGGGCGGCCATCGCCGTGGCCTCGGCGGTGGGCCTGGCACTGTTCGCCACAGCCCTGCTGGTGGAGCGCCTGAGCATGCCCTGGCGTCTCACCGAGGGCTACGGTGAGACCGAAAACTGACCCTGAGGGGGAAAGAGATGACAATGAGAATCCTTGCCAAGTTGGCGGCGGCCGTCACCGCAGTGGCGCTGCTCGCCGGTGCCTGCGGCTCCGACGACCCCGTCGTCGGGACCGGCGACTGCGACACGGTCGACAGCGCCAGCCTGCAGTTGCAGTGGGTCACCCAGGCCCAGTTCGCCGGCTACTACGCAGCCGTCGACCAGGGCATCTACGACAAGTACTGCCTGGACGTGACCATCCTCGAGGGTGGCGTCGACATCGTGCCGCAGCAGCAGCTGGCGTCCGGCGCAGTCGACTTCGCCGTCTCGTGGGTCCCCAAGGCGCTGGTCTCCCGCGAGGAGGGCGCCGACATCGTCAACGTGGCCCAGGTGTTCCAGCGGTCCGGCACCCTGCAGGTGTCCTGGGCCGACAGTGGCATCAACGGCCCGGCAGACCTGGCCGGCAAGGTGGTCGGCAACTGGGGCTGGGGCAACGAGTTCGAACTCCTGGCCGGCGCCCACCAGGCGGGCCTCGATCCTTCCAGCGACTTCGAGCTGGTCGGCCAGAGCTTCGACATGCTGGCCCTGTTGACCGGGGAGATCGACGCCGCCCAGGCGATGATCTACAACGAGTACGCCCAGGTGCTCGAGGCCGTCAACCCCGACACCGGGTCGCTCTACACCGAGGACGACCTGTCGGTCATCGACTGGAACGACGAAGGCACCGCCATGCTCCAGGACGCCATCTGGGCGGACGGGGCCCGATTGGCCAACGAGGACTATCAGGACCTGACCACCCGGTTCGTGGCCGGCTCGCTGGAGGGCTGGGCGTACTGCCGCGACAACGGCGGCAAGTGCGTCGACATCGTCCTCGACAACGGCTCGGCGCTGGGTGCGTCGCACCAGGCATGGCAGATGAACGAGATCAACGGCCTCATCTGGCCATCGTCGGACGGCGTCGGCATGATGAACGCCGGCCTCTGGACACAGACGGTCGACGTCGCCACCAGCCAGCCGATCCTGAGCGCGGCGCCCGACGCCGGGGCGTACACCACCGAGTACGCCGAGGCGGCCCTCAAGATCCTCAACGGTCGCGGCATGGACACGACCGGCAAGAACTGGCAGCGGGTGAGCGTCACGCTCAACCCGGGCGGCGAGTAGCCACAGCGCCCTGGCGGACCCCCCCCAGACACGGCCGGTCCGACGCTTCGGCGTCGGGCCGGCCGTGGGGTGGCGCCCCGGCCGCACGGCCGCGACCCGGGGGGACGCACGGTGCCCGACGATGCGGCCCCTGACGCTCCGACTCCTGGTGGTGGCGGCGGGTCAGGTCTGCTTCGGCGTCGGGATCGGCTGCCTGTTCCTCGCCGACCTCGGGGTCGGCCCCTGGGACGTGTTCCACGACGGCCTGGCCGGAAGGCTGGACCGGGCACCGGGCACCGTGATCGTCGGCCTGGGGACCGTGATCGTCGGCCTGCTGGTCGTCTTCCGACAGCCCATCGGACCCGCGACGGTCTGCAACGTCCTGGTCATCGGCAACACGGTCAACCTGTTGCTGGCGGTGGCCGACACACCCTCTGCGATGCCCCTCCGGCTCGTACTGGTGGTGGCGGCACCGCTGCTGGTCGCCCTCGGGTCGATGGTGTACCTGGGTGCCGGCATAGGCGTCGGCCCACGCGATGGCCTCATGACCGCATTGGTCGACGCCGGCCTCTCGACACGCACGGCGCGCACCCTCCTCGAGGTCACCGTCCTCGCGGCCGGACTGCTGCTGGGCGGTTCCGTTGGCCTCGGGACGGTCGTCTTCGCGCTCCTCGTGGGTCCGTCGCTGCATCGCCTCCAGCATCGGGTCTGGGCGGGCTGGCCGGAGCCCGGCGGGGTGGTGTACCGCCGGTCCTGAGCCGTCGGCTGGTGGGGGCCACGTGGGGCGTGTGACCTAGCGTCGCGGGATGAGTGAGGCGGAGGCGGTCCGGGAGCCGGGCGGGACCGGCATGGCCCCCGATGCCGTCGAAGCGGTCCCGCGGCGGGCATGGCTGGCGCTGGCCGTGTCGACGCTTGCGGCGCTGCTGACGGTCATCGACATCTCGATCGTCAACGTGGCGTTCCCGTCCATCCGCCGGGACCTCGGCGCCTCCGAGACCGGACTCTCGTGGGTGCTGTCGGGCTACTCGGTGGCGGTTGGGGCGTTCCTGCTCGTCGCCGGGCGGCTGGCCGACCAGCGGGGTCGCCGCCGCATGTTCCTCCTCGGCGTGGGCGTCTTCGTGGCCGCCTCGCTGCTCTGCGGCCTGGCCACCTCCACGGGCCTGCTGATCGCCTCGCGCGTGCTCCAGGGCATCGGCAGCTCGGTGATCGGTCCGACCTCGCTCTCCATGGTCCTCCCGGAGTTCCCGGCCAGCCGTCGCTCCATGGTCCTGGGCATCTGGGGGGCGTCGGCGGCCCTCGGCGCGGCCCTCGGCCCCTCGGTTGGGGCAGTGCTCCTCGAATACCTGTCCTGGCGGTGGGTGTTCCTCGTGAACGTGCCGATCGGGCTGGCGCTGCTGGCCCTGACGCCGAGGTATGTCCGGGAGACGCGTGACCCGGATGCAACGGGCCGCTTCGACGTCGTCGGGCTTCCGGCCGGAACCCTCGGCGTGGCCCTGGTGCTGGTGGCGATCGTGCAGGGCGGCGACTGGGGCTACGGGTCGTCGGCGACGGTCGCCTCGGCCGTCGCCGGCTTCCTCCTGATCGTGCTGCTGGTCGTGCGGTCGATGCGCCACCCGGAGCCACTGCTCGACCTCGAACTCTTCCGGATCCGGTCGTTCTGGTCGGCGGCATCGGGACAGGTGTTCTTCACCACCTCGTTCATCGCCATCATCCTGTTCAACTCGCTGGTCCTCCAGGAGTACTGGGGCTGGGCGCCACTGGCGGCCGGCTTCGGCGTGGTACCGGGCCCGGCCCTCGCCTCGCTCCTGGGAGGTCCGGTCGGCTCGATCGCCGACCGCGTCGGCCATCGCAACCTGCTCGTGTTCGGGTGTGCGATGGCGGGGATGGCGCCGACGTGGCTGTTGTGGAGGATCGGCGCCGACGGGAACTACGTCGCCGACTTCCTGCCGGCACAACTGTTCCTCGGCGTCGGCGTGTCGTGCACGTTCGCCACGTTCGGCTCGCTGGGCCTGCGCGAGGTGTCACCCGCCCGCTTCGGCACGGCCAGCGCCACGTTGCGGACGACCTCGACGATGGGGTTCGCCGTCGGCGTGGCCCTTGGCGTGGCCGTATTCGACGCGGCCCTGCCGCTCGGTCCGCTGGTGGCCTTCGACCGGACCTGGACGGTGATGGCCGGCCTCATGTTCGCCGGCAGCCTCTTCTGCGCCGCGGCCTGCCCGCCGCGGCGGCCCCGCGGGTGACGGGAGATCCGTCCGCTCCCATTCGGCAAGTGAGAAGGGGCCCCATCCCCTCCCCACTCGGCACGTGAGAAGGGGTCCGTCCCCTCCTCACTCGGGGTCAGGCGGGGGTGCCGAGGCTGACCGGGAGGGATTCGCGGCCCCGAAGGATGATCCGGGCGTTGAAGGTGGGCTCGTCGGACAGGGCGAGGCCGGGGAACCGTCTCACCAGCCGGGTCACGGCGATCTCGCCCTCCATGCGGGCCAGTGCCGCGCCCAGGCAGTGGTGGACACCGCTGCCGAACGACACGTGGCGGGCCGCGTCGGCACGGGTCACGTCGAGGGTGCCAGCCGTGTCGCCCCAGAACCTCTGATCCCGGTTGGCGCTTCCGAGGGCCGTCAGCACCATCTCGCCGTCGGCCACCTCGACACCCGAGATGACGGCGTCGTGGAGGAGGCGGCGACCCGAGGTCTGTACCGGGCTGTCCCAGCGCAGCAGTTCGTCGACGACGGAGTCGTCGACCGCCGGGTCGTTGCGGACCAGCGCCAACTGGTCGGGGTGGTCGAGCAGGGCGTGGGTGCCGTTGCCGATCAGGTTGACGGTCGTCTCGTGGCCGGCCACGAACAGCAGCGACACCATCGACAGCAACTCGTCCTCGGTCATGCGGTCGCCGGCCTCCTCGACCTCGACCAGCTGGGTGAGCAGGTCGTCGGCCGGGTTGCGGCGCTTCTGGGCGACGGCGTCCCGCAGGTAGGCGTCCATGTGCTCGCCGCCGTCCATGGCGGCATCCACCTGCTCGGGGGAGAGGTACGGCTCGAGTGTCTGGGTCAGGGCGTGCGACCAGCCGCGCACCATGGCCATGTCGGTGTCCGGTAGGCCGAGCATCGAATGGATGACGGCGAACGGGATGACGAAGGCGTAGTCGGAGATCAGGTCGATCTCGTCCCGACCGGCCAGGTCGTCGAGCAGGTCATCGACGATGGCGGTGGTCTGCTCGCGCATCCGGCCGACGGCTCGAGGCGTGAACGTGCGCTGCACGAGTCCCCGCAGGCGGGTGTGGTCGGGCGGGTCGAGGCCGAGGATGGAGGGCGCCCGCTCGAGGCTGCGCTGGCGGAGCCGCAACATGTGCTCGGGCAGGTCGACGTTGGTCTCGAAGCGCTGGACCGACGACTCGGTGTCGCGCAGCACCCGGTGGACGTCGTCGTAGCGAGAGACGATGAGGGTCCCGATCGGCGTCCGGTGGACCGGGTCCTCCTCGCGCAGTCGGGCATAGACCGGGTAGGGGTCGAGCAGGAACTCGGGGTCGAACGGATTCCAGACCGGGGCGTCGACGAGGTCGGTCATGGAGCGGACGCTACCGACGCGGTCCCCCGTGGGGCGAGCCGGGGCTCAGAGGGCGGCCGCCACCCGGTGGCCGCTGCGTACGGCGCCCTCGATGTACCACTCCTCGGCGGCGTCGCCGACGACGTGCACCTCGTGGCCGGCGTCGGCGAGGAAATCGGCCAGCGAGCGGTCGGCATGGACCCCGCCGGCGATCACGACGTCGTCGGCGGGGACGCGGTGCGTGTCGTCGCCCTGCCGGTACTCGACGTGGTCGGCTGTGATGGCGACGACCTCGGCCTCGGTGTGGAACACGACGCCCTCCTCGCGCGACTCGTGGAGGGCCCGCCAGCGTCGGGGATGGGCCATGGCCTCGGCCGGCAGCGTCCCGGGCTCGAGCACGGTGACGTCCCGGCCCCGTTCGGCGAGGAAGTGGGCGAGCTCGACGCCGACCAGGCCGCCATGGACGACCACGACCCGCCGGCCCAGCGGCATCCAGAGCCGGGACAGCGAACGGACCCGGGCCATGTCGGCCATGAGGCCGAGCAGCCGGCCGGTGCCGAGCAGCAGCCGTACGAGGGCCCCGGGCTGCCGGGTGCCGGGTTCCCGGGACCCGGTCAGGAGGGAGCGCAGGTCGTCGCCGGAGTGGACGTGGGGGAGGTCGGCGCCCGGCAGGTCCGGGCGGTCGCGTCGGGCGCCGGTGGCAACGACCACGACATCGGGCCAGCCGGTCGCCGGCCTCGAGCAGCGTGACCCGGTGGCCGCGTCCTGCGGCCACCCGGGCGCATTCCATGCCGCCGGGGCCGCCGCCGACCACGACGACGTGGCGCGCTTGCACGGTCGGCGCCGGGTCCGGCACGTCGTAGTGGCCCAGCCGGGCGTTGACGGCGCAGACCGGCTTGCCACTCCAGAAGTTCTGGGCGACGCAGACGAAGCAGTTGATGCAGGGCCGGACCAGGTCCGGGCGCTCGTCGGCCAGTCGGTTGGGGAGGTCGGGGTCGGCCAGCAACTGGCGGCCCAGCGAGACCAGGTCGGCGCCGCCGTCGGCCAGGATGCGCTCGCCCTCGCTTGGGCGGATGCGCCCGACGGCGATCACCGGTACGTCGACAGCGGCCTTCACGGTGCGGGCCAGGTGCTCGTACTGGTTGGGCTGCCAGGGCAGGGGAGCGTCGGTGAAGCCCACCCCGGTGCCCGCCGACGACGTCGCCGAGACATGGATGGCGTCGGCGCCGGCCGCCACCGCGGCCCGGGCGTGCTCGGCGGCCAGGTCGACGGTGGTTCCGCCCTCGACGCCGTATTCGTGGCCGTCGAGCCTGACGAGGACGGCGAAGTCGGGGCCGCAGCGTTCCCGGATGGCGGTGACCACCTCGACGAGCAGCCGGGCGCGGTTCCCGGTCGACCCCCCGTACTCGTCCTCCCGGCGGTTCCAGGCGGGTGACAGGAACGTGGAGAGCAGGTAGCCGTGGGCGGCGTGGACCTCGATGCCGTCGCAGCCGGCCGCCTGGACGCGTGCGGCGGCGTCGGCGAAGTCGGCCACGATGCCGGCCAACTGCTCGACGGTGGCCTCGGCGTAGGTCGGCATCTGGCCGCCGGTCAGCGTCGCCATGCGAAGCAACTCGTCCATCGAGGTGTCGGCCATCATCCCTCGGGGGTCCGAAGGCGGTGGCGGGACCGAGGGGATCAGGGCCGGCCTGCCCTCGGACACGTCGACGCTGGAGGTCTTGCCGTGGTGGCAGGCCTGGACGACCAGCCGGGCCCCGTGGGCGTGGACGGCCTCGGCCAGCCGGCGCAGGCCGGGGACCACGCCGTCGTGGGAGAGCGCCGGCTGGTGGCGGGCGGTCGCCCCGCGCGGGTAGGAGACCGCCGAGGTCTCGACGATCAGGAGGCCGGCGCCGCCCCGGGCCCGGGCCTCGTAGTGGGCGATGGTCTCGTCGGTGACGAGGCCCTCCTCGGTGCAGTTGTTCTGGTCCATCGCCGGCAGGACGATGCGGTTTCGCACCTCCATCGGCCCGATTCGTCCTGGCGCGAGGAGTTGAGGGAACGACTCGGGCATGCCGCCATCATGCCTGACGGACCGTCAGGTCGCCCACTGCGGCGGGTGGTGTGCGGTCGCCCGCCCACGGGGACCAGGCCGGGTCAGGCGAGTTTCTTGAGGCTCTTCCGTCGCCAGTCCTCGGTGGTGTCGACGGCGTTGAAGGTGAAGCAGTGGATGCCGGCGATGTCGAGTTCCTCGGCGACGCTGGCCAGGGGGGCGACCAGCTTGTTCGGGTTGTAGCCGCCGGGCGAGAGCAGGCGGATCACCGACGTCCGGTTCTTCTTCAGGTAGCGGGCCGAGTGGCCGATGCCGAGCCGGATCGAGATGGTGAGCAGCTTGGTCCGGTCGACGGCGCCCGGGACGCCGAGGTGGCAGGGCAGCGTGACCCCGGCCTCCCGGCGGCGCACCAGCCACTCCCGGATCGTGTTGGCGTCGAAGCACATCTGGGTGGCCATGTATCCCTCGAGGCCGGCCTCGCGGATCATCTCCTGCTTCTCGAGCTGGGCGTCGACCAGGGCCTGTCCGGGGATGGCGCTGTGCCCGTCCGGGTAGGAGCCGACGCCGACCACGTCGATGTCGGGCCGGCGGTCGAGGAAGGAGCGCAGGAAGCCGGCGGCGTCGGTGAACGGTCCCCTCGGGTCGGCGTCGCCGCCGATCACGAACACCTTGCGAATCCCCTGCTCGTTGACCCGGCGCACGATGGTGTCGACGTGCTCCTCGCCTTCGACCATGCGGGCGGCGATGTGGGGGATCGTCGTGTGGCCCTGTCCGGCGAAGGTGGCACAGAGGTCCAGCGTGTCGTCGACCGTCTTGGCCGGCGAGCACGTCACCGAGACCGTCGAGCCGGCAGGCAGGAAGGCCGCCTGCTCGTGGACGTTCTTGAGCGGAATCAGCTCGTAGGTCATGCCCTCGAGCAGCCGGCGGTGGGTGGCCCGCTCCGCCGTCGTGCGGCCGGACCTGCGCCGGCCGGGACGACCGGGGGCGGATGCGTCGGCATCGCTCATCATGGCGCGACCTCCTTTCGGCGCCGGGGACGGATGGCGGGCTGCCGACCGTCCGAAGTGCAGGATGTGGAGTCGGCCGGTTCGCGTGTCCCGGCCGACCGGGTCAACTCAGGCCGACGATCTCGCCGTTCTCGTCGATGTCGATGCCGGCGGCGCCCGGCGCCTTGCCGAGGCCCGGCATGGTGCGCATGTCGCCACAGATCGGGTACACGAAACCGGCGCCGACCGAGGCCCGGACCTCCCGAACCGGGAGGGTCCAGCCGGTCGGGGCACCCTTGAGGGCCGGGTTCGACGAGATGGAGAGGTGGGTCTTGGCGATGCAGACCGGCAGGTCGCCGAAGCCGTTGGCCTCGTAGGTGTCGATCTGCTTGTTGGCGGCCGGCGAGAAGTCGACGCCGTCGGCGCCGTAGACCTTGTCGGCCACGGTGCGGATCTTGTCGCGCAGGGACATGTCGTCCGGGTACAGGACCTGGAAGTCGGAGGGCTCCTCGGCCGCCTCGGCGACGGCCTCGGCCAGCTCGGCGGCGCCGGAGCCGCCGTCGGCGAAGTGGGTGGTCACCGCCGCCCGGGCGCCGTACTCCTCGGCGATCTCGTGGATGGCCTGGATGTCGGCGTCGTGGTCGCCGGGGAACACGTTGATGGCGACCACGGGCGACACGCCGTGGACCTGCATGTTCTGGAGCTGCTTGCGGAGGTTGTCGCCGCCCTGGTGGACCTCGTCGGGGTTCTCGGCGAGGAGCGCCTCGGGCAGCGGCTTGCCGGCCACGATCTTGTGGTTGCCGGAGTGGGCCTTGAGGCCGCGGACGGTCGCCACGAGCACGGCGGCGTCGGGGGCGATGCCCGAGGTGCGGCACTTGATGTTGAAGAAGCGCTCGGCGCCCATGTCGGCGCCGAAGCCGGCCTCGGTGAGGAGGAAGTCGCCGGTGTGGATGCCGATCTGGTCGGCGACGATCGAGGAGTTGCCCGTGGCGATGTTGCCGAACGGTCCGCAGTGGACGAGGGCGGGGGTGCCCTCGAGGGTCTGCATGAGGTTGGGCTTGATGGCCTCGCGGAGGATGACGGTCATGGAGCCGGCGACCTGGAGGTCCTCGGCGGTGACCGGCGTGCCGGCCTTGCTGTAGCCGACGACGATGCGGCCCATGCGCTCGCGCAGGTCCTGGAGGCTGGTGCACAGCGCCAGGGCGGCCATGACCTCGGAGGCGGCGGTGATGTCGAAGCCGGTCTCGCGGGGGATGCCGTCGAGGCGGCCGCCGAGGCCGATGGTGATGTTGCGCAGTGCCCGCTCGTTGATGTCGAGCACCCGGCGCCACGTGATGTTGTGGAGGTCGAGGTCGAGCTCGTTGCCGTGGAAGAGGTGGGCGTCGAGCATCGCCGAGCACATGTTGTGGGCGGCGGTGACGGCGTGCATGTCGCCGGTCAGGTGGAGGTTGAAGAGTTCCATCGGGACGACCTGGCTGTAGCCGCCGCCGGCGGCGCCACCCTTGATGCCGAAGGTCGGACCCATCGAGGGCTGGCGGATGGCGATGGTGGCCTTCCTGCCGATGTGGCTGAAGCCCTGGCCGAGGCCGACGGTGGTGGTGGTCTTGCCCTCGCCCAGCGGCGTGGGGGTGATGGCCGAGACGACGACGTAGCGGGCCTTGGGCCGGTCGGCCATGGCGTCGATGGCGTCGAGCTTGACCTTGGCGGCGCCGTCGCCGTAGGGCTCGAGGTGCTCGAGGGGGATGCCGGCGGCGTCGGCGATCTCGGTCAGGGGCCGGATCGTCGCCTGGCGGGCGATCTCGAGGTCGGAGGGGAAGCTCATCGTGGGCTCTTCTCTGGTCGTGGTCGGCGGTCGTGGTCGGCCTGCCCGCCGGGATCGGGGGCAGTGTAGTGATGCCCGGGAGCCTGCCCACCGTCAGTGGACAAGCGCCCGTGTCATGGGCGATTTCGGGGTCGCCGTACCGGCTACGCGATGCCGTCGGGCAGGTCGGCCTTGCGTCGGGCGATGAAGTCCGTCAGGGCCTCGTCGATGGACTCGTCGAGGCCGGGCTCGGCGTAGTCGGCCAGCATCCGCTTCCAGATGCCGTTGGCCCGTTGGGCGGCGTCGAGGCGGCCCTCCTCGTCCCACTGCTCGAAGCTGTCGTTGTTGGCCACCTCCGAACGGGCGAAGGCGGTCTCGAAGTTGGCGTAGGTGTGCGCCGTGCCGAGGAAGTGCTGGCCCGGGCCGACCTCGCGGACGGCGTCCATGGCCTGGCCGTTCTCCGACAGGTCAACGCCGGCTACCAGCTTCGACATGAGCCCGCACTGGTCGGCGTCCATCACGAACTTCTCGTAGCCCATGGCGAGGCCGCCCTCGAGCCAGCCGGCCGAGTGCAGCATGAAGTTGACGCCGGCCATCAGCGCCGGCATGAGGGTGGCCATGCTCTCGGACGCCGCCTGGGCGTCGGGGACCTTCGAGGCGCACAGGTTCCCACCCGATCGGAACGGCACCCCGAGCCGCCGGGCCAGCGCACCGACGATGAAGAGCACCAGCGCCGGCTCCGGCGTGCCGAACGTCGGGGCGCCCGTCTGCATCGACATCGACGAGGCGAACGAGCCGAAGACCATGGGGGCGCCCGGTCGGACCAGCTGCACGAAGGTCATGCCCGCCAGGGCCTCGGCCAGCGTCTGGGCGGCCACGCCGGCGACCGTGACCGGGGCCATGGCCCCCGCCAGGATGAACGGGCTGATGACCACCGCCTGCATGTTGCGGGCGTACACCTCGGTGGCGTCGAGCATCGTGCTGTCCCAGGCCATCGGCGACGAGGCGTTGATCAGGCTGGTCATCACGGTGTTGGAGGTGACGAAGTCCTCGCCCATGACGAGGCCCGCCAGGTCGACCGAGTCCTGGGCCCGCTGGCCCGACGTCACCGACCCCATGAACGGCTTGTCGCTGTACCGCAGGTGGGCGTACACCATGTCGAGGTGCCGCTTGGCCACCGGGATGTCGACCGGCTCGCACACCGTGCCGCCCGACAGGTGCATGTGGCGGCTCTGGTACGCCAACTTCACGAAGTTGTGGAAGTCCTCGAGGGTGGCGTAGCGGCGGCCCTGGTCCAGGTCGTGCACGAAGGGCGAGCCGTAGGCGGGGACGAACACGGTGGCGTTCCCGCCCACCTGGACGCTGCGCTGCGGGTTCCGGGCGTGGTGGGTGAAGGTGGCCGGGGCGCTGGTGGTCACGATCTCCCGGCACATGCCCCGCGGGAACCGCACCCGCTCGCCGTCGACCTCGGCGCCGGCCGCCTTCAGGAGCTCGAGTGAGCCCGGGTGGTCGCGGAAGTCGATGCCGACCTCCTCGAGGATCGTGTCGGCGTTGTGCTCGATGAGGGCCAGGCCCTCCTCGTCGACGACCTCGAACGGGGGGATGTCCCGGACGAGGTAGGGATGGACGGGTCCCGGGTAGTCGGCGGTGCGGTGGGGAACGGCCATGGCGTCCACGAAGTGCGCCTGGAAGGCGGGCTCCGTGGCGGTCTCGACCTTCTCGATCCCGTCGACCAGTTGCTGGATGCGCCGGCGCTCGGTTCCGGAGAGCAGGGCGATGGCGGCCCCGGCGCCGGCGGCGTTCCCCACCGCTGCCACCTCGTCGGGTGCGCAGTCGGGGATGAGGCCGAGGACCGTGGCCCGCACGGTGTCGATGTGGCTGCCGAAGGCACCGGCCAGGGCGATCCCGTCCACGCGGTCGACCCCGAGGTGGTCCATCAGCAGCCGGACGCCGGCGTAGAGCGCGGCCTTGGCGAGCTGGATGGCGCGGATGTCGTTCTGGGTGACGAGGATCCCCGTGCCGTCGGCGCCCTCGTGGAGCAGGTAGGAGAAGGTGCGCCCGTCGGGCTGGATGCGGTCTGACGGGTCGGTGCCGGGTCCGCCGATCACGCCGTCGGCGTCCATGAGGCCGGCGAGGAACAGTTCGGCGACGACCTCGATGATGCCCGAGCCGCAGATGCCGGTGACGCCCGTGGCCGCCACGGCCTCGGCGAAGCCCGGCTCGTCCGACCAGGGCTCGGCGCCGAGCACCCGGATGCGGGGCTCGCCGGTGGCGGGGTCGATCCGGACCCGCTCGATGGCGCCGGGCGTGGCGCGCTGGCCGGCGGTGATCTGGGCGCCCTCGAAGGCGGGGCCGGTGGGGCTGGAGGCGGCGAGGATGCGGCCGCCGCCGGCCAGGACGATCTCGGCGTTGGTGCCGACGTCGACCACCAGTCGGACGTCGTCGGCCAGGTCCGGCCGGGTGGCGAGGACGACGCCGGCCGTGTCGGCGCCGACGTGGCCGGCGATGCACGGCAGGACGTGGGCCCGGGCGGAGGGGTGGGCGTCGAGTCCGAGGTCGGCGGCGGCCAGGTCCACGGCATCGGCGACCTCGAGCGTGAACGGGGCCTGCCCCAGCGGCGTGGGGTCGAGGCCGAGCAGCAGGTGGTGCATGACCGGGTTGCCGACGAGGACCAGTTCGAGGACCTCGTCGCGGTCGGCGTCGCCTTCTTCGCAGAGTCGGCCCAGGAGCCCGTCGAGTGCCTCGCGGACGGCGGCGGTCAGTTCGACCTCGCCGCCGGGGTTCATCATCACGTAGGAGACCCGGCTCATGAGGTCCTCGCCGAATCGGATCTGGGGGTTCATGGTGCCCGCCGTGGCCAGGGCCCGGCCGGTGGCCAGGTCGAACAGGTGGCCGGCGAGTGTGGTCGAGCCGACGTCCACGGCGACGCCGAGGGCGCGGTCGCGCAGCCCGGGCCAGGCGGCGACGACGTGGCGGTCGTCCCGGACGGCGACGGTGAGCAGGCCGGCGTCGTCGGAGACCGGCTCGAGGCCGTCGGCCAGGTCGAGGCCGGTGAGGCCCCATTGCCCGTGGAGGGCGTCGGCCAGGTCGTCGCCGTCACCGAACTCGAGCAGCCGGAGGACCAGCACCGGGTCGAGCTCGAGGTCGCCCAGGTCGACGTCCTTGCGCACCACCTGCTGGTGGACCTGGCTCTCGGCGGGCACGTCCACGACGAGGTCGCCGCAGACCGTGGCCGAGCAGCTCAGCCGGCGGTGCTCCGGGAGGGGGCGCCGGCCGCTGTAGCCGGATTCGAGGGCGCCGGGCGCCGAGAGGTGGGTGGCGTCGGCGGTGATCCCGTGCTTGGCGAACTCCCCGAACATCGGCTCGACCTGGCAGCGCCCGCAGATGCCACGGCCGCCGCACACCGAGTCGATGTCGACACCGAGGTGTCGGGCGGCGTCGAGCACCGACGTGCCGTCGGCGACCCGGCCGCGTCGGCCCGAGGGCGTGAAGACCACGAGGTGCTGGTCGTCGGTCATCGGGTCACCGGGCGTGGGACGGCAGGCGGTCGAGTCAGGCCTGGCGGCGACGGCCACGGCGCTCGCGGTCGGCACCGACGGTCGGGTCGCGGTGTGCGCGGATCCAGGCGGCGCAGTCGGTGTCGTGGCCGGCCAGCACGTCGGCGGCCTGGATGGCCGTCCTCACCTCCTCGTGGAGGGGGCTCATGATCGCCGAGGTCATGCCGGCGCCGATGGCCATGGCAAGGAAGGTGCCGGTCACGTGGTGCCGGTTGGGGAGGCCGAAGCTGACGTTGGAGGCGCCGCAGGTCGTGTTGACGCCGAGTTCCTCGCGCAGGCGCCGGACGAGGGCGAAGACCTGCTGGCCGGCGGTGCCCATGGCGCCGATCGGCATCACGAGCGGGTCCACGACGACGTCGGCCGCCGGGATGCCGTGGTCGGCGGCGCGCTCGACGATGCGCTTGGCCACCGAGAAGCGCACGTCGGGGTCCTCGGAGATGCCGGTGTCGTCGTTGGAGATGGCGACGACGGCCGCCCCGTGCCGGGCCACGAGGGGCAGGACCCGCTCCATGACCTCCTCCTCGCCGGTGACGGAGTTGACGAGGGGCTTGCCCTCGTAGGCGGCGAGGCCGGCCTCGAGGGCCTCGATGATGGAGGAGTCGATGGCCAGCGGCACGTCGGTCACGGATTGCACGAGCCGGATGGCCTGGGCCAGCAGGGCGGGTTCGTCAGCCAGCGGGATGCCGGCGTTGACGTCCAGCATCTGGGCACCCGCCTTCACCTGGGCGATGGCGTCTGACTCGACCCGGCTGAAGTCGCCGTTCTTCATCTCCTCGGCGAGCAGGTTGCGGCCGGTCGGGTTGATGCGCTCGCCGATCATCACGAACGGCCGGCCGAAGCCGATGGCCACCTCCTTGGAGGCGGAGCTGAGCACGGTGTCGGTCATGGGGCGGTCTCCTGGTGGGGCGGGGTTGGCGGTCGGTGTGGTGACGGGCGTACGCGTCAGGCGGCGTCGTCGACGCCGCCGGTGCACACGAGGCGCTCGAGGTGCTCGGCGCTGTACTCGGCGTCGATCCGGGCGGCCTCGGCGGCGACGGACGCCGCCAGATCGGTGTCGCAGGCGGCCGACTCGCGTCGCCACTCGGCGACGTAGCTGTCGGTGTCGGTGCAGCCGGCGACCATGGCGGCCCGGTCGATGGCGTGCTGGAAGCGGGCATCGAGCAGGGCCTTCTCCCTGGTGCGGCCCCGCTGGGCGGTGACCTGGGCGGGGATGTCGCGCCAGTAGATGGTGACGAGATGGGCGGCCATGGCTCAGGGACTGGGGAGCGGACGGGTTGGGGCGGGGGCCTCGACGAGCCGAACGATACTCGGGGCCAGTTCGCCGTAGCCCGTGAGCTGCTGCTCGAAGCGGAGGCCCAGCCGTTCGGCGGCGGCGGCGGCCCGGGCGGCGAGGTCGGGGTCGTCGACCTGGGCGAGGTGGACGACCCGGGTGTAGTTGCCGAAGTAGTCGTCGCGGAGCTCGGGGTGCCGGTCGAGTCCGAGGTGGTCGACCACCAGTCGGTCGAAGTGCCGCACCAGGAAGTCGGTCAGGTAGAAGGTGCCCAGTTCGGCGTCCTGGAGCTCGGCGAAGGCCGTGCTGCCCGCGAAGAACTCGTAGCAGTGGGCGCCGGGGAGCCGCTCGACGCCGAGTTCCTCGCAGACGGCGTCGAGCCGTCCGCCGGTGCCGCAGTCGGCGTACCCGACGTACACCTCGTCGTAGTCGTCCCGTGCCGCCCGAACACGCGCGGCGACGGCGTCGGGGATGAGGTCGGGGGTGTTGTGGTACGAGGCGGGGAGGCACTCGACGTCGATGCCGTCCAGGCCGTTGGCGCGGACGACCTCCAGGAGTTCCCGGGCGAGGGCTCCGCAGGCGACGACGAGGACCCGCCGTTCGGACGCCGGGGCGTCGACGCGGCTGGTCATGTGGGGCCTAGGCGGCGTTTCGGCGCTCGGCGACGAGGCGGGAGGCGGTCTCGGCGGCGACGGCGGCGTCGCGGCAGTAGGCGTCCGCACCGATGGCCTCGCCGAACTCCTCGTTCAGCGGGGCGCCGCCGACGATCACCTGGAACTCGTCGCGGAGGCTCTTCTCGATCAGGGTGTCGATGACGACCTTCATGTAGGGCATGGTCGTCGTCAACAGGGCCGACATGCCGAGCAGGTCGGGCTTGTGCTCGTCGAGGGCGGCGAGGAACTCCTCGACGTCGGTGTTGATGCCCAGGTCGATGACCTCGAAGCCGGCGCCCTCGAGCATCATGCCGACCAGGTTCTTGCCGATGTCGTGGATGTCGCCCTTGACGGTGCCGATGACCACCTTGCCGATGGGTTCGGCGCCGGTCTCGGCGAGCAGCGGCCGCAGGATGGCCATGCCGGCCTTCATGGCGTTGGCGGCAAGGAGCACCTCGGGGACGAAGAGGATGCCGTCGCGGAAGTCGATGCCGACGATCCGCATGCCCTCGACGAGGGCGTCGTTGAGGACCTTGGAGGCGTCCCAGCCGCGTTCGAGCAGGATCTCGGTGCCCTCGACGATCTCGTCGGCCAGGCCGTCGTAGAGGTCGTCGTGCATCTGGGCGGTCAGGTCGTCGTCGGACAGTTCGGCCAGTACGACGTCCTCGTCGTGCAGTTCCTCAGCCATCGTCACACGCTCCATTGCGGTTCGGGGTCCGGATCTCCGTTGACCAGGACAACGTAGTGGCTCCCACGGGTCGGGATGGTTCCACCGAATGGGATACGGGGAAACTTTCCCGAGATGCGGGAAGAGCCTGTATCGTGAAAGACTAGCGTCCAGCGGATCTGCGACCACCAACCCAACCCGCGAAATTCCGCGGCCGGGTCGACGCCTCGAAGGGAGGACCAGTGGGAGCCGTACAGAGCATCGACCGGGCCTTCGTCCTCCTCGAGTCCCTTGCCCGTGAACCGGGGGGCATCAGCGACCTCGCACGCGCGGTCGACCTGCCGACGAGCACGGTCGCCCGCCTGCTGTCCACGCTCGAGGGGTGCGGAGCCGTCGAGCGCGACCCGGATGGCACCAGCTACCGCATCGGCCCGGCGATCGTCACCATGGCCACCAGCGTCGATCCCACCCAGAGCCTCCTGGCTGTTGCCCAGCCGCACATGCTCGACCTGGTCGACCTGGTTGCCGAGGCGGTCGGGCTCGCCGTCCCCGTCGGCTACGACGTCCACTACATCGGGCAGATCGACTGCGTCAACCCCGTCCAGGTCCGCGACTGGACCGGGACCAGCCTCCCGATGCACGTCGTGCCCTCGGGCCTGGTGATTCTGGCCCACTGGCCCGAGGCGGCCGTCGAACGCTTCCTGGCCCGGACTCTCGAGCGCTACACGCCGGAGACCATGGTCGACCCGGACCAGCTGCGAGCGCGGCTCGAGCACATCCGCGCCGACGGCTACGCCTGGGTCCTGGAGGAGTTCTCCGAGGGGATCAACTCGGTCGCCGCCCCACTGTTCAACGGCACCGGGTCCGTGATCGGGGCGCTCCACAGCCACGGCCCGGCGTACCGCTTCCCCGACGAGGCCCTCCGGGACATCATCACCGGCCGGGTCGTCGCCACGGCGGCGTCGGTGTCCGAGGCCCTCGGCCACATGGTCTGAGCGAGCCGGACGAGCCACTACCGGTCGCCCGTCGCCCATGTCCGCCGGCTACGGCGTCGCCGCCTCCCTCGGGATCGGGATCGGCGACCACCTGTCGCGCGGCGCTGCCGAGCGCGGCGGCCTGCGCCAGACCCTGTGCGTCGTCTTCCTCGTCTCGACGCCGGTCTCGGCCGTCGGCGCACTCCTGCTCGGGAGCGAGTGGCGTGGTGACGACATGCTGCTCGGTGCGCTCACCGGCCTGCTCGCCGTGGTGGCCCTGGTCTGCCTCTATCAGGGGTACGCCTCGGCCACCGCCGGCGTGGTCGGGCCGCCGGCGGCGGTCGTGGCGGTCCTCCTCCCCGTGGCGGTCGACTTCGCGACCGAGGGGATGCCGGAAGCGCGCGTGGTCGCCGGCGTCGGCATCGGGGTGGCGTCGGTGCTGGCCATCTCCTACGCGCCCCTCATCGGCGGCAACGTCCGACGGGGCCTCCTCTTCAGCGTGTTCGCCGGACTCGGCTACGGGTCGCTCTTCATCGTCCTCGACCAACTCAGCCCCGAGAGCGGCTTCTGGCCGGTTGTCGTCCAGCGGCTGGTCGCCTTCGGCTGCATGGCGATCGCTTGCCTCGTCGTCCGGGAGCGGATCCTCCCGTCCGGCCCCGTGCTCCGGACGGCGTCCCTGGGGGCGGCGGTCGCCGGCCTCGGTGCCCTGTCGTTCGTCTATGGCGTCCAGCACGGCGACCTGGCGCCGATCGCCGTGACCGGAACGCAGTACGCGGCCGTGACGGTCGTCTGCGGGATCCTCTTCCGTGGCGAGCGCCTCTGGTGGTGGCAGGTGCTGGGCCTGTGTGGCTCGGCCACCGCCGTGGGCCTGCTCGTGGCGGGGTGAGGGGGTGCCGGCACGTGTGGAGGCACGGGCGACGAGGTCGTGGGCAGCTGGTCGCGGGGTGAGGGTCGGGCGCGGCCGTCCGGGGGGCAGGGAGTAGGTTCCGCGACCGTGGACACTCCCGCCGGTTCCCCCGCCTGGCCGCCGCGCGTCGTCGTCACGGCCGGCGCCTCGGGCATCGGGCGCGCCATGGTCGACGCCTTTCTCGAGGCGGGGGCACGCGTCCACGTGGCCGACCTCCCCGGCCACGGCGGCGACCTGCCCGACGGGGTCGGTTTCACCGGTGGCGACGTGTCGGACCCGGACGACGTGGACCGACTGTTCGGCGAGGCCGTCGCCGTCATGGGTTCGGTCGACGTGCTCTGCAACAACGTCGGCATCGCCGGGCCGACCGGCCCGGTCGAGGACCTCGAGGTCGCCGGTTGGGACGAGACGATGGCCGTCAACGTGCGGTCCATGTTCCTGTGCTGCCGGCGGGCGGTGCCGTTGATGCGCGCCGCCGGCGGGGGATCGATCATCAACACCTCGTCGACCGCCGGCCAGGTCGGGTATCCGCTGCGGTCGCCGTACGCCGCCTCGAAGTGGGCGGTGGTGGGCCTGGGGGCGACCCTGGCGATGGAGCTGGGCGAGTTCGGGATCCGCACCAACACCCTCTGCCCGGGTTCGGTCGGTGGCGACCGCATGGACCGGGTGATCGCGGCGGAGGCGGCGGCGCTCGGCATCGGCGAGGACGCCATCCGCGGCCGGTACGAGGACCAGGTCTCGATGCGTACGTTCGTGGAGGGCCGCGACATCGCGGCGATGGCCGTGTTCCTGGCCTCGCCGGCGGCCCGCCGCGTCAACGGACAGGTGATCGCGGTGGATGGGGGCCTCGAGTCCCTGCGCACCACGTTCCGTGCCTGAGTCCGGTCTGGTTTCCCGGATCGCGGAACCATCCCGCGATGCGGTGCGTATTTCCGGAGCGTGGATAGCCTCTCGCGAGCGCAGTGCCCCACCGCGGTCTACGGTCGCACCGCTGCCACCCTGTCCCGTCCGTGCCGGCCATCGTGCCGGCCGTCGTTGCGATATGGAGCACCTCCATGAGTGATTTCCCCGAACGCGCCAAGGTCGTCGTGATCGGAGCCGGCATCGTGGGCAACTGCCTCGTCGGCCACCTCGCCCGCCTCGGCTGGACCGACCTCGTCCTCCTGGACAAGGGCCCGCTCCCGAACCCCGGTGGTTCCACGGGCCACGCCTCCAACTTCATCTTCCCGGTCGACCACAACAAGGAGATGGCCCTGCTCGGCGAGCAGAGCGCCAACCAGTTCCGGGACCTGGGCCTCTCGGTCGACTCGGGCGGCATCGAGGTCGCCCGCACCGAGGAGCGCATGCACGAACTCGCCCGGCGCATGACCTCGGCCAAGGCCTGGGGCATCGAGGCCCACCTCCTCACTCCGGCACAAGTCAAGGACCTCGTCCCGTTCGTCAACGAGGAGGTCATCCTCGGCGGCTTCTACAGCCCGACCGTCTCGGTCGTCGACTCGCTCGAGACCGGCACCGTCATGCGCAAGGAGGCCATTGAGACGGCCGGCTGCCAGGTGTCCGCCAACACCGAGGTGCTCGACATCCTCACCGAGGACGGCCCGAATGAGGGCGATCGCACCGTCACCGGCGTCGTGACCGACAAGGGCACCATCGAGGCCGAGTACGTCGTCATCGCCTGCGGCGTCTGGTCCAACCGGATCGCCAACATGGCCGGCGCCACCATCCCCCTGGTGCCCGCCGTCCACCAGATGGCCGACGTCGGACCCCTCGACGTCCTCGCCGAGACCAACAACGAGATCGGCTACCCGATCGTCCGCGACATGGACACCTTCTGCTACGAGCGCCAGTCGGCCGGTTCGATGGAGGTCGGTTCGTACGGCCACCGGCCGATCCTCCACCACCCCGACGAGATCCCCTCCAACGAGGAGGCGGCGCTCTCGCCCACCGAGATGCCGTTCACCCCGGACGACTTCGACGCCCAGATGGAGACCGCCATCGAACTGATGGACATGCTCGGCGACGCCGAGATCAAGTACGCCATCAACGGCCTCCTCTCCATGACGCCCGACACCATGCCGTGTCTCGGCGAGACCGCCGAGGTCCGCAATCTGTGGTCGGCGGCCGCCGTCTGGGTCAAGGAGGGTCCCGGCATGGCCCAGGTGGTCGCCGAGTGGATGACCTACGGGTACCCCCGCGTCATCGACGCCCACGGCGCCGACGTCGCCCGCTTCTACGACGAGGAGCGCAACGACGAGCACATCTGGGCGCGGGCCGACGAGCACTTCAACAAGACCTATGGCATCGTCCACCCGGCCGAGCAGTGGGAGGGACGCCGCAACCTGTCCGTGGGTCCCTACTTCTCGCGCCAGGAGGAGTTGGGGGCCATGTTCTTCCAGGCCCGCACCTGGGAGCGGCCGCAGTGGTTCGAGTCCAACGCCGACCTGGTCGGTCGCTATGGCCTCGAGGAGCGAGAGGTCGAGTGGGACAACCGCTGGTGGAGCCCGATCACCACCGGCGAGCACCTCAACCTGCGCGAGAACTGCGGCCTCGTCGACCTGAGCGCGTTCCAGGTCTACGAACTCGAGGGCCCCGGCGCCGTCGAGTTCGCCGACCGCCTCGCCGTCAACAAGGTGGACGTGCCCGTCGGCCGGTCGATCTACACGCCGTGGCTCAACGCCGACGGTGGCTTCCACTCCGACCTCACCATGATGCGCCTCGGCGAGGACCGGGTGCGGATCGTCACGGGCGTCTTCGACGGTGGCCGCGACTCGTTCTGGGTGCGCCGCCACCTGCCGGCCGACGGCTCGGTCACCTACCGCAACATCACACGCGACGTCACGACGCTGGGCCTCTGGGGCCCCAACGCCCCGGCGGTGCTGGGCCAGCTCACCGACCACGACCTGACCCAGGAGGGCTCGCCGTACGGCTCGGTCCTCGACGTGGTGCTCGACTGCGGCGGCACGCCGGTGCCGGTCTCGCTGTTTCGCATCTCCTACGTCGGCGACACCGGCTGGGAGGTCTACACCGACTGGGACAACGGCCCCGCCCTCTGGGACAGCCTCATGCGGGCTGGCGCCGACCTCGGCATCCGGCCCACCGGCGGCGGCGTCTACGGGTCGTCCGGTCGCCTCGAGAAGGGCTACCGACTCATGGGTGCCGAGTTGGAGAGCGAGTACAACCCGCTCGAGGCAGGCCTCGCCCGCCCGAAGGTAAAGGCCGCCGACTTCATCGGCAAGGAGGCCTACCTCGCTGCCCGTGAGCGGGGCGCCCCCGAGGTGGTCATGTGCACCCTCACCGTCGAGGACCTCACCGACGGCCAGGGCCGCAAGCGCTACATGATGGGCGGCAACGAGCCGATCCTGACCACCGACGGCGACCGGATCACCGACTCGCACGGCCGCGTCAGCCGGGCGACCTCGGCGGGCTGGGGCCCGTCGGTCGGCAAGCACCTCCTCATGGCCTACCTCCCGAACGAACTGGCGGTGCCCGGCACCCGCCTGCAGGTCATGTACATGAACGAGCTGTACCCGGTGGAGGTCGCCTCGACCGGCGCAATATTCGACCCCGACGACACGCGGATGAAGGCCTGACCTCCGGGTCGGCCCCGCCCGTCGCACACCCCCCGAGACAGGAGTCGACGATGAGGATCCTCGTCTGCGTCAAGCGCGTCCCCGCTCCCGGCGCCAAGATCAACGTCACCGCCGACGGCCTGGCCGTCGACACCCAGCACCTCGGCTTCACCACGAGTCCGCATGAGGAGTGCGCCCTCGAGGAGGCCGTCCGGGTCACCGAGCAGCACGGCGGCGAGGTCACCGTGCTGACCCTCGGCCCCGCCGCCGCCGAGGAGCAGCTCCGGTACGCCGCCAGTGTCGGCGCCCACAAGCTGGTCCTCGTGCCCATCGAGGAGGTCGACTGGGACCCGCAGCGCACCGCCGCGGCCCTGACGTCCGCCATCGGTGACCTCGAGGCCACCGACGGCGCCTTCGACCTGCTGCTGTTCGGCAACGAGTCGGCCGACGCCGGTGGCTTCCAGGTCGGCGTCCGGGTGGCCCACGCCCTCGGTCGGCCGATCGTCAACGGCATCAAGGGCATCGACGTCGGTGACGGCCCCGTCACGGCCCGCCGCGAGATCGACGGCGGCTTCGAGGTCTACGAGGTTCCGACGCCGGCGGTGCTCGGCGTCAAGGAGGGCATCAACCTGCCCCGCTACCCGACCATGAAGGGCCGGCTGGCCTCCAAGAAGGCCGAGCTGGCGACCAGCGGGCAGGTCGTCGACGCCGGCGGCCAGGACCGGGTCCGGCTCCACCGCCCGGTCGAGCAGGTCAGCGAGACGGTCATCCTGGGCGAGGGGCCGGACGCCGCCGCCGCCGTGGTGGATGTCCTCGAGGAGCTGGGGGTGCTGGCATGAGCGGCGCACTGCTCGTCCTCTGCGACCACGACCGGGGCGCCCTCGCCGAGGCATCGCTCGAGGCGCTGACCTTCGCCCGTGACCTGGCGGAACGCCTCGGCGCACCGTGCGAGGCGGTGGTGATCGGCAACGGCGCCGACACCGCTGCCGCCGACCTGGCGGCCTACGGCGCCGAGGCGGTGCACGTGGCCGCACACGACCTGCTCACGGACTACGGCCCCGAGGCGTGGGGCGCCACGCTGGCGCAACTGGCCGAGGCGGTCGACGCCGTCGCCGTCGCCGCCTGCGGGACCGACCGGGGCAACGAGGTCCTCGCCCACGTGGCGGCCCGCCTCGACGAGCCGTTCGTCGCCAACTGCCGTTCGATCCAGCCCGGCGGCGACTCATGGTCGATGACCCGCATCCAGTGGGGTGGCTCGCTGCTCGAGGACGCCACCCTCACCGCCGGCCGCAAGGTCGTCTCCGTCGCCCACCACGCCGTCGAGGCGGCACCGGCGGCGGCACCGGCGGCCGGGACGGTCTCGCCGTTCGCGCCGGACCTCGACCCCTCACTGGCCCGGACCCTCGTCACCGACCGGGTCGTGCTCACCCAGGGCATCACGCTCTCGACCGCTCCGGTGGTCGTCGGCGGCGGTCGGGGCGTCGGCTCGGCGGAGGCCTTCGCACCGCTGGAGGAGCTGGCCGCCGAGCTGGGTGGTGTGGTCGGGTGCTCGCGTGCGGTCACCAACAACGGCTGGCGCCCACACTCGGACCAGGTCGGCCAGACGGGCACGCGTATCGCGCCGGTCGTCTACATCGCCAGCGGCATCTCCGGCGCCATCCAGCACTGGGTCGGCGCCATGGCCTCGAAGCACATCCTGGCCATCAACACCGACCCCGAAGCCAACATGGTGACGCGGGCCGACTGGGCCGTGATCGGCGACCTCCACCAGGGGATCCCCGCCGTGACCGAGGAGGTCCGGCGCCGCCGGGGCTGAACCAGGCGGCCCCTCCCTGGATTCCGTCGGGGTCAGCCTCGCTGTTCCAGGCTGGGGGCTGCCGCGGGCTCCAGCGAGGTGTCCACGTCGATCTCGACCCAGCCGCGTACGGCGTTGACCATCCAGGCGGCTGTGGCCCGTGCCAGGTCCTCGCGTCGCAGCACCTGTTCGGCGATGGTCCCCTCGTCGAGGAGGTGGGCGCGGAAGGTGCCGGGCAGCAGCCCGCACGAGACCGGTGGCGTCACCAGGCGCCCGTCCAACTCGAGGACCAGGTTGCCGATGGTCGTCTCGGTGAGTTCGCCGACCTCGTTCCAGAGCAGCACGTCCGGCGCGTCGGGAAAGCGGCGCCCGGCGTTGTCGTAGACCTCGCGGACCGTGGTCTTGTGGAACAGGAACTCGTGCTCGCTCGGGACCGGCTCCGCGTCGAGTGGGACCCGCCACGGTTCGGACCCGATGTCGGGGAGGTCGAGGACCTGCAGTTCGGCGTGGCCGTTGGGCGCCACCAGAAGCCGGAGCCGACGGGGCCCGTCGGCTGCCACGCCGTCGAGGAGTTCCTCGATCGCCACCAGGTCGAAGCCGATGTCGAAGTGGTCGGCGGACGTGGCGAGACGGGCAAGGTGCCGGGCTCGCCGATCGACGCCGGTGCCGGGCCGCCACGCCATCGTCTCCAGGAGTCGGAAGTCCGAGCGGGCCCGCCCCAGTACGCGGCTCTTGTGCTCGACCTCGCGCCACTCCTCGTGCGGGTCGGAGTCCCAGACGATGCCGCCGCCCACGCCGTACTCGGCCTGCCCGCGCTCGCGGTCGACCCACACCGTCCGGATGGCGATGTTGAATTCCATCGAACCGTCGGGGGCGACTGCACCGATGGCGCCCGTGTAGACGCCGCGGCCGTCACCCTCCAGCGCCTCGATGATCTCCGAGGTCCTGACCTTGGGGGCGCCGGTGATCGAGGCGCCGGGGAACAGGGCGTCGAAGACCTCGCAGAGGCCGACGTCGGTGTCGGCCACGACCGTCGAGGTCATGGTGTGGACCGTGGGGTAGGTCTCGACCGTGTGCAGCGCCGTCACCCGGACCGACCCCGGGTCGGCAATGCGCCCCAGGTCGTTGCGGACCATGTCGACGATCATGGTGTTCTCGGCCAGGTCCTTCTCGGACCGGGAGAGGTGCTGGGCGGCGAGGGCGTCCCATTCGGGGTCGGGGTGCCGGCCGATGGTGCCCTTCATGGGCTTCGACACGATCCGGCGTCCCTGCTTCCGTACGAACAGCTCGGGCGAGGCCGAGCACACCGCCCGGTCGCCGAGGTCGAGGTAGGCGGCATGGTCGGCCCGCTGGGCCCGGACCAGGTCGGCGAACAGGCCGAGCGGGTCGCCGCTGAAGGGGGAGCGCAGTCGGAGCGTGTGGTTGACCTGGTACGTCTCGCCGGCGGCGATCAGCTCGCGGATCGTCCGGATCGAGGTCAGGTAGGCGGGGTGCGAGCGGTTCGGCACCCACGGTCCGACGTGGTAGCCGCCACTGGCCGCCGGCCGGGTGGCCGGGAGTGGGGCGTCGAACACCCCGAACGAGACCAGGGGCACGCGGCGGACCCGGGCCGAGCGGATGGCCTCGTCGAAGGCCGGGCCGGCGTCGTACGAGACCATGCCGACCACCCAGTGGCCATCGGCCGCCGCCCGCTCGGCGGCGCGCATGGCGTCGGGGACGTCTCGCAACTCGTCGGCGAGGATGGTGTCGATCGGCGCGTCGAAGGCGACCCACTGGCGGTCGCCGCCGAGGGGGTACTGGAGCAGCGCACGGTGGACGTCCGGCCGGCTCATGCCCGGATCCTGCCACCGATCGGCAACGGCCGTGGACGGGCCGCGCCCTGCGTCGATCGGCGGTCGACCCGGATCCTGCCACCGATCGGCACGTGTCCGGGCCTGCGGGTCAAGAGCCGGGCGCTCCCGACACCGCGCCCTCGCGTTCGAGGCGCCGGACGAAGACGCCGGAGCGGGGCTTGGGCTCGAAGTAGGAGGACTTGGGTGGCATGAGGTCGCCGGCGTCGGCGACGTCCATGAGCTCGGCTACCGAGGTGTGGTGGAGGACGAAGCCGATGCGGCCGTCCTCGTCGCAGCGCTCGACCAGGGCCTCGACGCCGACCGGGTCCGGCACGTAGTCGATCATCGGGTCGTTGCCGGGGTCGGTGATCCCGAAGACCGGTGCGAGGACGCCGTCCTGGAGTCGCGAGACGTCCAGGGCGTCGACGGCGCGGTCACCGGCGGCGTCGGGCAGCTCCAGCGTCCACCAGTCGCCGGCCACGTACACGCCGGCACGGCCGGGCGAGGTCGGGCGGGCAGCCGCGGCATCGGTAGCGGGGGCGAGGGCCCCGCAGGCCCCGAGGGCCTCGACCACCTCGCCAGGGGTGCGGCCCGCCCGGTCGCCCACCAGCCGATGGAAGGGCAGGACGAGGAGTTGCTCGTCGGCGAACAGCACCGCCTGGATCCACTCCAGCGGGCCGTCGTCGGGCCGGTCGGTGACACGCGAGCGGGCGTCGACGGACGCCGCCAGACGGTGGTGGCCGTCGGTGACGTACAGGGTCCGCTGTCCGAACGCAGCGACCAGCTCGTCGGCGGCGGCACCGTCGAGCGTCCAGACCACCTGGTCGACGCCCTCGTGGTGGGAGTCGAGTACCGGTGTGCCCTCGCAGCACCGGGCGATGACCGCCTCCAGGTCGTCGTCGGAGCGGAACGTGAGCGAGATCGGGCTGGACGAGGCCCCGACCGCCAGCAGGTGGCGTGCCAGCAGGTCGGTGCGGCCCGGTCGGACGGCCTCGTGGCGCAGGACCCTGCAATCACCGTCCTCGGTGACGGGCACGAGGCCCATGATCCCCGTCTGCTCGTGCCGGCCCTCGGGGGTGTCGATGCCCATCCGGTAGAGGAAGAGCGTCGGGGCGTCGTACGCCAGGTATGCGCCGGCGTCGTACAGCCGCTGCATCGAGGCGGCGCAGTAGTCGACGAGCCCGTCGACGTCGTCGCGCTGCTCGGGCGGGATGTCCTCCTGCGACCGGGTCACGTGCAGGAAGCTGTAGGGGTTCTGGGCGGCCATGGCGGCCCGCTGGGCAGGGGTGTAGGCGTCGTAGGGGCCCGAGACGACGCGTTCGGCCCAGCCGGGATCCACCACCAGCCCGGGAAAGGGCCGGAGGATCTCGCTGGCGCTCATGCGTCTCGTTCCGACGCCTGAACCTGGATGACGTGCTCGAGTCCGGCCAGATCGCGGACGAGGTCCTCGGAGACGCTCCCGATCACGTCGATGATGCCGATGGCGGCGTTCGAGCCCTTGAAGACCCGGTTCTCCATCGTCTGGACGTTGATCTCAGCGGCCCGCAGCACCTCGAGGGCGCTGGCCAGCACGCCGACCCGGTCGTAGTGGCGCAGGATGATCGTGGCCGTACCCGTGCGGGTCGGGGAGACGTTCACGCAGTTGAGCAGGTCGCCAACCCGGTAGGCCTCGATCACGTCGATGGTGCCGACGGCCGTGGCCTCCTGGGCCTGCTGGGTCGAGGCACCGATGTGGTGGGTGCCGACGACGTTGGGGTGCTGCGCCAGGGCGGAGGTGAACTCGCCGGTTCCGCCGCCGGGCTCGTCGCAGAACACGTCGAGGCCGGCACGGATGCCCCTGGCGTCCATGGCGGCGATCAGGGCGGCCTCGTCGACGACCTCGCCGCGGCTGGTGTTGAGCAGGATGGCGCCGTCCCGCATCCGGTCGAGGAAGGCGGCGTCGACCAGGCCGGCGGTGCTGGCGCCGCCGGGCACGTGGATCGAGACGATGTCCGAGGTGCGGACCAACTCGTCCTGGCTGTCGACCAGCCGCACGCCGGAGGCGCGGATGCGGGCCTCGACGTCGGGTCGGCGGTCCGGCTTCCGCTCGGCGAGGACCGTCAGGCCGAAGCTGCGGGCCCGCTCGGCGACGGCCAGGCCGATCTCGCCGAGGCCGATGATGCCGAGGGTCTTGCCGTGGACGCCGTCGGCACTGCTGTAGGCCTTCTTGTTCCAGGTGCCGTTGCGCAGGTCGGCGGTGGCGTCGGCGATGTGCCGGTCGAGCGCCAGGAGGAGGCCCATCGTGAGTTCGGCGACCGCCAGGGAGTTGGTGCCGGGCACGTTGCAGACGTAGATGCCGGAGTCGGCGGCCGCCTCGATGTCGATGGTGTTGGTGCCGGCGCCTGAGCGGACGATCAGCCCCAACTGGTTGGAGGCGGCGATGGTGTCGGCGGTGACCCTGGTGCTCCGGACGACGAGGACGTCGAAGCCGCCGATGGCGTCGGGCAGGTCGTCGGCGCCGAGGCCGGCACGGACCTCGCACTCGTCGCCCCGGGCGCGTAACTGGTCTATCGACTCCTCGGGGAGAGCGTCGGCAAAGAGGATCTTCATGGTCGTCTGCTCCTTCGGCACGCCGGCGCCGGCAACGTGTTTGCGGGCGGCGGGGTAGCCTTCGCGGACCGTCGGGCAGCCTACGCAGGAAGCCCCGGGCTGGCAATGGAGTGGAACCCCGGGGGTGTCGCGGCATTCGTGCCGGCGACGGCCGGTTGGCAGGCACCGGGGGCCGATTCACGGAGTGGAGGTTCGACGATGACCGTGCGTGGAATGAATCGGAACGTCATCATCAGCTGTGCCGTGACCGGTGCCGGCGACACCGCCGGGCGCAGTGAACACGTGCCGGTGACGCCACAGCAGATCGCCGACTCGGCGCTGGAGGCGGCCAGGGCGGGAGCGGCCATCGTGCACTGCCATGTCCGCGATCCGGAGACCGGCAAGGGCACCCGGACCGTCGCCCTCTACCGGGAGGTGGTCGAGCGGATCCGTGAGCAGGACGACGAGGTGGTCATCAACCTCACGGCCGGAATGGGCGGTGACCTGGTTGTCGGCCCCGACGACGACCCGATGGCCTGGCAGGCGGGCACCGACCTGGTCGGCGGGCTGGAGCGGCTGGCCCACGTCGAGGCCATCCGCCCCGACATCTGTTCGATGGACTGCGGGTCGCTGAACTTCGGCAACAACAACGAGGTGTATGTCTCGACCCCCGACATGCTGCGGATCATGGCCGAGCGGGTCCGCGAGCTCGGCGTCCGTCCCGAACTCGAGGTCTTCGACACCGGAAACCTCTGGTTCGCCGAGACCATGATCCACGAGGGCCTCATCGACGCTCCCTACTGGATCCAACTCTGCCTGTCGATCCCCTACGGCACTCCGCTCGACGTCGGGATCCTGCAGGCCATGGTGAACCGGCTCCCCGACGAGGCCGAGTTCACGTCGTTCGGCCTTGGCCCCATGCAGATGCCGATGGCGGCACAGTCGGTCATGTTGGGCGGCCACGTCCGCGTCGGCCTCGAGGACAACCTGTACCTGGAGCGCGGGGTGCTGGCCACCAACGCCCAGCTGGTCGAGAAGGTCGCGCGGATCGTGGAGCTCATGGGGGCGTCGGTCCAGACGCCGGCCGAGGCCCGCCAGACGCTCAAGCTCGGCTGATCCGGCACCCCGACCGGAGGAGGGTGGCTTGAGCGAGCAGCGATCCGACCGTCGCACGATCGGCGTGGTCGGGACCGGGGTGATCGGTGCCGGCTGGTCGGTGCGCGTGCTGGCCCGCGGTCACGACGTGGTCGCCTGGGACCCGGCCCCCGGCGCCGAGGAGCGACTCAGGGACGCGGTCGACCGGGCCTGGCCGTCGGCCACCCGGCTCGGACTCTTTGCCGGTGCCGACCGGGCCCGGCTCTCGTTCGCCGACAGCGCCGAGGAACTGGCCAGCAGGGTCGACTGGGTCCAGGAGAGCGCCCCCGAGAACGAAGACGTGAAGCGACCGCTGCTTCGGACGCTGGCTGCCAACGCCGGCCCCGACGTCGTCATCGCCTCGAGTTCCTCGGGACTGCTGCCGACCCGGCTCCAGGAGGGCTGCGACCACCCCGAACGGATCCTGATCGGCCACCCGTTCAACCCCGTCTACCTGTTGCCGCTCGTCGAGATCGTGGCCGGCGAGCAGACGTCGCCTGCGGCGCTGGACGCCGCCCACGCCCACTACGACGATCTCGTCATGCACCCGTTGCTGGTGCGCACCGAGATCGAGGGCTACCTCTCGGACCGCCTCCAGGAGGCGCTGTGGCGGGAGGTGCTCCATCTCGTGAACGACGGCGTGGCCTCCACGCAGGAACTGGACGACGCCGTCGCCTACGGCCCGGGCCTGCGCTGGGCCGGCATGGGATCCAACCTCACCTTCCACCTGGCCGGCGGCGAGCAGGGCATGCGCCACATGCTGCGTCAGTTCGGTCCGACCCTGAAGCTTCCGTGGACGAAGCTGGTCGCCCCCGAACTCACCGACGAGCTGGTCGAGGCCATGGCCGACGGGTGCCTCGAGCAGGCCGATGGGCGTTCCATCGCCGAGCTCGAGCGACTGCGGGACGACTACGTGATCAACGTGATGCGGGCACTCCGGCCGCTCGACCTGGGTGCGGGACGGATCGTGGCCGAGCGGGAGGCCCGGATCCACGAGGCGTCACTGGCGGCACCGTGGTCGTCGGGTGACGCCATCGACGCCCCGCTGGACCTCTACCGGGGCGAGGTCGAGCCCGACTGGGTCGACTACAACGGTCACATGTCCGAGTGGGCCTATCTGACCGCCTTCGGCTGGGCCTCCGACAAGTTCTTCCGCTTCATCGGGATCGACGAGGACTACCGCTCGTCGGGGCACTCCTTCTTCACTGCCGAGACCCACATCAACTACCTGCGGGAGGCGTCGCTGGGGGAGCCGCTGCGGGTCACCACGCAGGTCCTGGGCTTCGACGCCAAGCGCCTCCACTTCTTCCACGCCATGGCGCACGCCGTCACCGGCGAGCCCCTGGCCACGACCGAGCAGATGCTGCTCCACGTCGACATGAAGGCGGGACGCACCGCCCCGATCCTCGAGGGTTCGGCGGCGGCACTGGCCGCGGTCGCCGCCGCCCACGCCGACCTCGACATCCCGCCCCAGGTCGGGCGGGTCATGTCCCTGGGTTGAGGCCCGATCCCCGACACCTCCTCACTTCCTTCCTTCACGACCCGCCCCAGGAGCGCCAATGGACTTCGCACCGACCGACGAGCAGGAGATGATCGTCGACACCGTTCGCACCTTCGTCGAGCGGGAGCTGGTCCCGCACGAGGACGAGGTGGAGCGACTCGGCGACGTTCCGTCGGAACTCGTCGAGCAGATCCGCCACACGGCGCTCGCCGCCGGGATCTATGCCCCCAACATGCCGGCTGATCTCGGCGGCGGCGGCCTCGACAACCTCACCATGGCGATGGTCGACCGGGCATTCGGCTGGACCCAGTACGCCCTCCACTACATCGTCGCCCGACCGTCCAACATCCTCCAGGCGTGCGTCGACGACCAGGTCGAGGAGTACCTGCTGCCCACCATCCGGGGCGAGCGGGTGGACTGCCTGGCGATGAGCGAGCCGGGCGCCGGCTCCGACGTGCGGGGCATGACCTGTCGCGCCGAGCGGGACGGCGACGACTACGTCATCAACGGCACCAAGCACTTCATCAGCCACGCCGACCTGGCCGACTACACGATCCTGTTCGCCGCCACCGGCGAGGAGGAGACGACCCGCGGCCCGAAGAAGCTCATCACCTCCTTCCTGGTCGACCACGACACGCCCGGGCTCGACGTGGCGCCGGGCTACAACTGCGTCTCGAACCGCGGCTACCACAACATGATCCTCAACTTCGACGACTGTCGGGTGCCGGCCTCGAAGGTCCTGGGGGAGGAGCATCGGGGCTTCGAGGTGGCGAACGAGTGGCTGGGCGCCACCCGCCTGCAGGTGGCCGCGATCGCCCTCGGCCGGGCCGACCGGGCCCTGTCGGTCGCACTCGAGTGGGCCGCGGACCGGGAACAGTTCGGCCAGAAGATCGGCAAGTTCCAGGCCGTCTCGTTCAAGCTGGCCGACATGCAGACCAAGCTGGTCGAGGCCGAGTTGATGACCTACCGGGCCGCCTGGCTCATGGACCAGGACCGCATGACCGACGGCGACGCCGCCATGGCCAAGATCTCCGCCACCGAGATGCTCCAGTTCGTGTCGGACGAGGCCATCCAGGTCCTCGGCGGCATGGGGCTCATGGACGAGTTGCCGCTGGAGCGAATCTGGCGCGACGCCCGGGTCGACCGGATCTGGGACGGCACCAGCGAGATCCAGCGCCACATCGTCAGCCGCCAGCTGCTCCGCCCCCTCGGGGCCTGACGGACCGACTGCCGGCGTTCCCGACGTGGTCGTCCGCCCGCTCGCCCGTCTGCTGGCTCCGACCTCCTTGGCATTCGTGGGCGGTGCTGCCGCCCGGACCGCCATCGAGCAGTGCCTGGCCCTCGGCTTCGAGGGCGACCTCTGGCCGGTCCACCCGACGCGGGGCGAGGTGTGCGGCCTGCCCGCGTACCGGAGCGTCGACGAGTTGCCGGGGGCGCCGGATGCGGCGCTCGTGGCAGTCAACCGGGAGGCCACGATCGACGTGGTTGGCCGCCTGGCGGCACGGGGTTCGGGTGCGGCGGTCTGCTACGCCTCGGGCTTCGCCGAGGTGGGGGCCGAGGGCGCCCGCCTGCAGGCGGAACTGGTGGCTGCCGCCGGGGACATGCCGGTGGTCGGACCCAACTGCTACGGCACGGTCTCGGCGGTCGCCGGGGCGGCCCTGTGGCCCGACCAGCAGGGCCTCGGCCGCGCCGACCGGGGGATCGCCCTTGTCACCCAGAGCGGCAACATCGGCCTGAACCTCACGATGCAGACCCGACCCATGTCGATCGCCCACCTGTTGACGCTCGGCAACCAGGCCGGCGTCGGCATCGAGGACTGCCTCGAGGCACTGGTCGCGGACCCGGCGGTGACTGGCATCGGCCTCCACATCGAGGCGCTCCACGACGTCGAGCGCTTCTCGGCGGCCTGCGCCGTCGCCGCCGCGCGCGCGGTGCCCGTGGTGGCGCTCAAGACGGGAACTTCGGACGCCGGTGCGCGGATCGCCGCCTCCCACACCGGGTCGATGGTGGGGAGCGACGTCGCCTACTCGGCGCTGTTCGGGCGCCTCGGCGTGCACCGCGTCGACTCGATCCCCGGACTGCTCGACGCGCTCCATGTCCTGACCTCGCTCGGGCCGCTGTCCGGGAACCGCGTGGTGAGCCTGAGTTGCTCGGGTGGTGAGGCGTCGGTCGTCGCCGACCAGGCCGCGGGTCTCGACCTCGATTTCCCGGACTTCCCGGAGGAGCAGGCCCGACGGATCGCCGGGACGCTCTCCGAGTTCGTGTCGGTCGCGAACCCGCTCGACTACCACACCTTCATCTGGGGCGACGAGGAGGCGCTCGGCAACTGCTTCACGGCGGTGCTGGACGGGGCATTCGACGCCTCGCTGCTGGTGCTCGACTTCCCCTCGGTGGGACTCGACGACGCGACGTGGTGGCCGACCCTGCGGGCCTTCGGCGCCGCCCGGGCGGCCAGCGGGACGCCTGCGCTGCTGGTGGGCTCGATGGCCGAGAACCTGCCGGCCGCCGCCGAGCAGGCGGCGGTCGACCTGGGCCTGATTCCGGTGCGGGGCATCGACGCCGCCCTCGCGGGCATCGAGGCGGCTGTCCGGTGGGGGCGTCACGAGCCCCGGGGCGCCCCCAGCCCCGCCACGGCGCTGCCCGGTGCGCCCGAGGTGCTGCACGAGGTGGCGTCCAAGCGGCTCCTCGGCGACGCCGGCCTTCCGGTGCCGCCGGGGGAGGAGGTTCCGGCCTCCGAGGCCGACGCGGTGGCGGCGCGGATCGGCTTCCCGGTGGTCGTCAAGGCGACCGGGCTCGTCCACAAGAGCGAATCTGGTGGCGTGGTCCTCGACCTGGCCGACGGTCCGGCGGTCGCCGCGGCGGCCGGGGAGCTGGGTGGCACGGTCCTCGTGGAGGCACAGGTCGTCGATGCCGTTGCCGAACTGCTGTTGGACGTGCGCCGGGAGCCCCCCGTCGGCTGGTTGCTCACGCTGGGTGTGGGCGGCACCCTGGTGGAGGTGCTCCGCGAAACCCGGTCGCTCGTCCTCCCTGTCGACGCAGACGACGTTCGCCGCGCCCTCGAGGACCTGGCGGTCGCCCCGCTGCTGGCCGGCCACCGTGGTCGACCCGCTGCCGACGTGGATGCGATCATCGGGGTCGTGGAGCGACTGCAGGACCTGGTGCTGTCCCGTCCCGACCTGGTGGAGGTCGAGGTCAACCCGTTGCTGGCGTGCCCGGACGGTGCGGTCGTGGCCGATGCCCTGGTCACGGTCGCCGGCGTGGAGGAAGGCGCCTGATGGGCAATCCGGTGACCACCACGTCGCACGACGGGATCCTCGAGGTCCTGCTGGACCGCCCCAAGGCCAATGCCATCGACGCCGCCACCAGCCGGGTGCTCAGCGGCGTGTTCGCCGACTTCCGCGACGATCCGTCACTGCGGGTGGCGATCCTCACCGGCGCCGGTGAGCGGTTCTTCTCGGCCGGCTGGGACCTGAACGCCGCCGCCGAGGGCGAGGACTTCGAGGCCGACTACGGGGAGGGCGGCTTCGGCGGCTTCCCCGAGCTGCCGGGGCGCAACAAGCCGGTCATCTGTGCCGTCAACGGCCTGGCGGTCGGGGGCGGCTTCGAGATCGCCATGGCCGCCGACCTGGTGGTGGCCGCCGAGCACGCCGCCTTCTTCCTCCCCGAGACGAGTCTGGGGATCATCCCGGACGCCGGTGCCATCCGGCTCCCGAGGATCCTGCCTCCGGCGATCGCCAACGAGGTGCTGTACGCCGGCCGCCGGATGGACGCCGCCGAGGCCCTGCGCTGGGGGCTCGTCAACGCCGTCGTCCCCGCCGACCGACTGCTGGAGGAGGCGGGGGCGATGGCCGGGCGGATCGTGGCGGCGGCGCCCCTGGCGGTCGAGGCGGTCATGGCGGTCGACCGCGAGACCCGCGCCCTCCCACTGGACGGGGCGTTCGCCCACCTGCGGTCCGGTGGGTTGGCCGCCTACGAGCGGATGCTGTCCTCGGAGGACGCCGAGGAGGGCCCCCGGTCCTTCAGCGAGGGACGCGACCCTCACTGGCAGGGGCGGTAGAACCACCGATAGGAAACCGAAGCCGGCGCGACCGCGCTAGGTTTCCGGTGCCCCGCCATCCGGCGGGACGACCAACCATCTGGGGGAGAGCATGGGTCAGCGTCTGACGACGCCGATGGTCCGCGAGGACGGGCGGTTGCGCGAGGCGACCTGGGAGGAGGCCCTCGAGCGGGCCGCCGCCGGGTTCCAGAACGTGATCGACGCCCACGGACCGACGGCCTTCGGCATCTTCAGCTGCTCGAAGACGACCAACGAGGTGAACTACGCCGTCCAGCGGTTCGCCCGGACGGTCATCGGCTCGAACAACATCGACAGCTGCAATCGAACTTGACACGCTCCCAGCGTCGTCGGTCTGGCGACGGTCTTCGGAGCGGGCGGCGGCACCTCCTCGTATCAGGAGATCGAGGAGACCGACGTCATCCTCCTCTGGGGCTCCAACGCGCGCGCCGCACACCCCATCTTCTTCCACCACGTCCTCCAGGGCATCGGCAACGGTGCCCGCATGTGGGCGGTCGATCCGCGCCGCTCGGCCTCGGCCAAGTTCGCCGACGTCTGGCTGGGCATCGACGTCGGGACCGACATCGCCCTCGCCCACGGGGTGGCGCGTGAGATCATCGCCGCCGGCCTCGTCAATCGGGAGTTCGTCGACCGGGCGACCACCGGCTTCGACGAGTTCGCCGACTATGTCGACGAGTGGACGCTCGAGCGCACCGAAGAGGTCACCGGGGTCCCCGCCGCCGCCATCCGCGAGATGGCGCACGCCTACGCCACGGCGCCCACCGCACAGATCCTCTGGACCCTCGGCATCACCGAGCACCACACCGGCGTCGACAACGTCCTGTCGCTCTGCAACCTGGCCCTGCTCACCGGCCACGTGGGCCGCTGGGGCTCGGGCCTCTGCCCGCTGCGCGGCCAGAACAACGTCCAGGGCGGCGGCGACATGGGCGCCCTCCCCAACAAGCTGCCCGGATTCCAGGACGTCGAGGACGATGCGGCGAGGGCCAAGTTCGAGGCCGCCTGGGGCACGTCGATTCCCGCTGCCAACGGCTGGAACCTCACCCAGATGTTCGAGGCCATGGGCCGCGACGAACTCAAGGCCCTCTGGGTCATCGGCGAGAACCCGGTCGACTCCGAGGCCGACGCCAACCACGCCCGTGCCCTCATGGAGCGGCTCGACGTCATGGTCGTCCAGGACGTCTTCATGACCCGCACCGCCGAGATGGCCGACGTCGTCCTGCCCGCCGCCCTCGGCTGGGCCGAGTCGGACGGCACCGTCACCAACAGCGAGCGCCGCGTCCAGCGCACCCGGGCCGCCGTCCCGCCGCCCGGCCAGGCCCGCCAGGAGGTCGACATCGTCGCCGCCCTGGCCGAGCACATGGGGGCCCCGGACTGGGGTCGGCCCACGGCCGAGGAGCTCTGGGACGAGTTGCGGCCGCTCTCGCCGATGCACACCGGCATGTCGTGGGCGCGCATCGAGGAGGAGGGCGGCATCCAGTGGCCGTGCCCCGAGGAGGACCACCCGGGCAGCCCCTTCCTGCACGGGCGCCTCTGGGAGGACCCCGTGGGGGGCCGCCCGGCGCCGTTCTCGTGCATTCCGTGGCAGCCGCCGGTCGACGAACTGTCCGAGGAGTTCCCGCTGCGACTCACCACCGGCCGGGCGCTCGACTCGTACAACACCGGCGTCCAGACCGACAAGTACAACTCGCCGATCCGCACCGGCGAGGCCCTCGACCTCTCGGCCGCCGACGCGTCGGCACTCGGTGTAGAAGCGGGCGAACGCGTCCAGGTGTCGTCCCGCCGGGGCTCCATCGAGATGACCGTCGCCATCGACGCCAGCCTCCAGAAGGGCCTGGCGTTCACGACGTTCCACTTCCCCGAACTGGCCGACGTCAACAAGCTCACCAGCGACGCCCACGACCCGAAGGCCGGGACCGCCGAGTTCAAGGCGGCGGCCATCCGGGTCGACAAGCTGGAGACCCTGGTCGATGCCTGAGGTGATGCCCGGGGGCCATCGTGCCTGACCTGAAGTTCGGCGACGCCGAGCCCACCGAGGACGAGCGGGCGGCGGTCGACGCCGTCGTCGGCGACCTCGGGCCGGTCGTGGTCGCCGAGGGCGAGCGCCTCGTCTACGCAGGCCATTCGCGGACCCGTGAGCGGCGCCACCTGCTGCTGCCGGCCCTGCACGCCGTCCAGCGGGCGTCCGGGTGGATCAGCCCCGGTGGCCTCGACTACGCCTGCCGCCAGCTCGAGGTGCCGCCCGCCGAGGCCTGGGGCGTGGCGACCTTCTACCACCTCTTCACCCACGAGCCCCCGGAGGCCGCCGACACCGTCCACGTCTGCGACGACGTGGCCTGTCGCCCCCTCGGCGCCGTCGGCCTCATCGACGACCTCCGGGCCGCCGGCCACCACGCGAAGGCCAGCCCCTGCCTCGGGCAGTGCGAGCGGGGCCCTGCCGTGCTCGTCCAGCGCACCGGCGACGCCGACCTGACGGTCGCCCCGGGCGGCGTGGACGAGGTCGCGGTGGCGATCTCGTCCAGCGACTCGACGCCGTCGACACCGGCCCCACAGGCGGGTTCGCCGGACCTCGCCCTGCTGGCCCGCGTTGGCGTCGTCGACCCCGAGAGCCTCGACGACTACCGGGCCCACGGCGGCTACACGGCGCTCGGGGCGGCGCTCGCGATGGGTCCCGAGCGGGTCATCGAGGAGGTCACCGCCGCGGGCCTCTCCGGCCGCGGCGGTGCCGCCTTCCCGACCGGCCTCAAGTGGCGCGGCGTGGCCGACCAGCAGGGACGCCCCCGCCACCTGGTGTGCAACGCCGACGAGTCGGAGCCCGGCACCTTCAAGGACCGCGTGGTCATGGAGAGCGACCCCTTCTCGCTGGTGGAGGCCATGACCATCGCCGGCACGGCCATCGGCGCCGAGCAGGGCTGGCTCTACATCCGTGGCGAGTACCCGGTGGCCACCGCCCGGCTGCGCAACGCCATCGACGCCGCCCGGGCGGCCGGCCTGCTCGGCGGCGACGTCGCCGGGTCCGGGCTGCGCTTCGACATCGACCTGCGCAGCGGCGCCGGCGCCTACATCTGCGGCGAGGAGACGGCGCTGTTCAACTCGATCGAGGGCTTCCGCGGTGAGCCGCGCAACAAGCCCCCCTTCCCGACCACCCACGGCCTGTTCGGCGAGCCCACCGCCATCAACAACGTCGAGACGCTGGTCAACGTGCTGCCGATCGTTCTCGGCGGCGGCGCCGCCTACGCGGCGACCGGCACGGAGCGGTCGCCGGGCACCCGACTGTTCTGCCTCAGCGGGCGTGTGGCCAGCCCGGGCGTCTACGAGCACGAGTTCGGGATCACGTTGCGCGGCGTGCTCGAGGCGGCCGGCGGCGTCGTCGGCGCCGACGAGCCGCACGCCGTGCTGCTGGGCGGCGCTGCCGGGTTCTTCGTGCGCTCCGAGCAGCTCGACCTCCCGCTCACCCTCGAGGACACACGGGCCGCTGGCGTGTCGCTGGGCTCCGGCGTCGTGATGGTCTTCGGCGAGGAGGACGACATGGTCGACACGGTCCGCCGGGTCGCCGAGTTCTTCCGCGACGAGTCGTGCGGTCAGTGCGTGCCCTGCCGGGTCGGCACGATCCGCCAGGAGGAGGTCCTGGCCAGGCTCCGCGACGACGCCTCCCTCGACGACGAGCGCGACCTGCTCGACGACCTCGCGGCCGTGATGCGCGACGCCTCCATCTGCGGCCTCGGCCAGACCGCCGCCGGTGCCGTGCGCTCCGCCCTCGACCTCGGACTGCTGGAGGGTTCACGATGAACGACGTCCCGGTTGCCGCGCCCCGTCCGCTCGTCGAGCTCACCATCGACGGACAGACCGTCCGCGTGTCGGAGGGGTCGACGATCCTCGACGCCTGCCGACAGGAGGGCATCGACACCCCCACCCTCTGCTGGGCCGAGAACCTGACCCCGGTCAACGTCTGCCGGGTCTGCGTCGTCGAGGTCGAGAACTCGCGGGTGCTGGTTCCGTCCTGCGCCCGCCAGGCCGAGGACGGCATGGTCGTGTCGACCGACTCCGAACGGGTCCGCACCAGCCGGCGGATGGTGTACGAGTTGCTGGCCTCCTCGGTTGAACTCGACCGGGCCAGCGCCGAGGTGAAGGACTGGATGGTGCACTACGGCGCCGACCCGTCGCGGATGGGCGACAAGGCCGAGATCGCCACCGTGGCGCAACCACCGAAGGTCCAGGACGACTTGTACGTCCGCGACTACGAGCGCTGCATCCTCTGCTACAAGTGCGTCGAGGCCTGCGGCGAGGACGCCCAGCACACCTTTGCCATCGCCACCGCCGGCCGGGGCTTCGGGGCGCACATCTCGACCGAGTTCGACGTGAGCCTGCCCGACTCGGCGTGCGTCTACTGCGGCAACTGCATCGGCGTCTGCCCAACCGGGGCGCTCGTGTTCAAGACCGAACACGACATGCGCGAGGAGGGCACCTGGGACGAGGAGGCGCAGCACGTCTCGACCACCGTGTGCACGTTCTGTGGTGTGGGCTGCAACCTCGAACTGCACGTCCAGGACGAGCGGATAGTGAAGGTCACGTCACCAGCCGACCACTCGGTGACCCATGGCCACCTGTGCATCAAGGGACGGTTCGGCTGGCAACACGCTCAGTCTTAGCCTCGAGACGGATCCGCCCCGCGCCGATAGCTAGTTGATCAGCCCTGGGTTCTGACCAGGACCACGACCCAACCCTCGATGCCGGCACCCGGCAGGTGGTCGCCGTGCTCCCGGAACTCGATGGTGGCCAGGCCATCGGCCTCGATGGCGTCCAGTTCGGCCGGCACGCCCCCCTCGTCCCAGAAGTGGTCGTTCAGGCCGACGACCATCGTCCCGCCGGGGCGTACCACCCGGAGGACCTCGCGAAGCGTGTCGGCCCCGACCTGCCCGAAGGAGTAGACGCCGACCGCCGCCGCGTGGTCGTAGGAGGCGTCGTCGATGGTCCGGCCCTCGACGGCCAGGCCCTCGTTCAGGTCGGCTTCGAAGAGGCGGCCGTAGAC
>LUMW01000013.1_pt1 | contig 67158 bp, 66 predicted proteins | sample 729761 | NCBI WGS metagenome assembly LUMW01 (sample SAMN03860302, study PRJNA289734) | marine metagenome | biome: seawater column; feature: ocean; material: water; isolation source: Red Sea water column Station 192 - depth 500m | place: Saudi Arabia: Red Sea | collected 2011-10-15 | depth 500 m
TCCGATTTCATTTTCATCTTCACCTTTTCTTGAATTTACTCCTGGAATGCTGGCATTCGATCCAGAAGCTTTTTCTTTGCGCTGGTACAGGATTCTTATCGGAGATTGCTCAGATCCCGGGATAACAACTGTTTGCACTGACAGATGGATTATCGGAGCCCAGAACAGTTTGTTTATCGGTATTATTGCCACATTTCTGGCAACAACACTTGGAATCATGGCTTCTCTGGGACTCAGCCGACCTCACATGCCATATCGCAAGGCTATCATGGCTGTCATGATTTCACCATTGATTGTACCGCTTATTATCACTGCATCAGGGGTGTTTTTCTTTTTCGCGAAACTCAACCTGGTGGCGACTTACGCCGGTTTAATTTTTGCGCATACCGTGCTGGGCCTCCCCTTTGTGGTAATCACGGTCACAGCCACTCTGGTTGGATTTGATCAAAATTTAACCAGGGCTGGAGCCAGTCTTGGAGGAGGACCTCTGCGTAATTTTTTCAAAATCCAGATGCCGCTGATTTTACCGGGAGTTATCTCCGGAGCTCTTTTCGCGTTCATTACTTCTTTTGACGAAGTTGTGATTGTGCTTTTTGTCGGTGGACCTGAACAGGTAACTCTGCCACGACAAATGTGGTCTGGAATACGCCAGGAAATCAGTCCGACCATTCTTTCAGCGGCTACCATACTTGTGATCATCTCCATCCTGCTGTTGACCACTGTGGAACTGTTGCGCCGACGTACTGAGCGTCTTCGGGGTGTTACTCCTTCCTGAGAAAATACCATTCAGATTTTTCAGTAATTGCCACAAATCAAAAATACTCTCAAAACTTTCTTGACTGATGGATAAGAACGGTTTACTTTTCTTATTTATCGAGATTATTCTTGTCTATTAGTTTAAGTTGGCATTTTTAAATTATTTTTCTAAATTCAAATTTATTCTGTAATTTCATAAGGATATTTTTAAGCAACAATGATTTTTATTGACGCGCTTCAATACAGCAGCTGGTCAGAAAAGATTTTTCGTCAGATGAATGAAGGCGGAGTTTCATCGGTTCATGTAACCATTTGCTACCATGAGGATTTTCAGGAAATGGTTGAGAATGTGATTGCCTGGAACCGTAGATTTGAACAATATTCAGAGCTGATATTTCACGGACGATTCGCGGAGGATGTTTCCAAAGCACATGATGAAGGACGCACCGCAATTTTCTTCGGCTTTCAGAATTGTTCTCCAATAGAAGATAACATTGGCCTGGTTGAAGTTTGCCATCAACTGGGAGTGAGATTCATGCAGCTTTCCTACAACAATCAAAGTTTGTTGGCTGCAGGCTGTTACGAAGAAGATGACCCCGGGATAACCAGGATGGGACGTCAGGTAATCAGGGAAATGAACAGGGTTGGACTGGTGGTGGATATGAGTCACTCCGCGCGACGCTCCACTCTTGAGGCAATAGAAATTTCTGAACGTCCTATTGCCATTACTCATGCCAACCCGTCATTCTGGTTTGATGCTCTACGTAACAAATCAGATGACATTTTGAAAGCGCTAGCGGAAAGCGGAGGAATGCTGGGGTTTTCAATGTATCCGCATCACCTGAAAGACAAATCGGAATGCAAACTGGAAGAGTTTTGCGGCATGATTGCCCGTACTGCGGAGATGATGGGGGTTGAGCGAATAGGATTTGGCAGCGATTTATGTCAGGATCAGCCCGACAGTGTAGTTGAATGGATGCGCAACGGTACATGGACCAGGGAAAGAGATTTTGGTGAGGGAACTGCTGATAAGGCTGGTTTCCCCGCACAGCCTGAGTGGTTCTGTGACAATCGAGATTTTACAAACATTCTCAGATGTTTGAGGAAAACCGGGTTTACTGAAGACGAAGTGGCACGTATTGCCGGACTTAACTGGCTGGATTTTTTTGAACGATCATTTGGTCCTCAGAAATAATGAACAAATCCACACCTGAATATCCCCTTGTTATTTCAGATACAATGCGAGCTCCGGAACAGGTGATGCGCTTGTCCCGTATGGGTTCATCTTTTCAGACTCGGCTCAGTTTCATGCGCAGCCTGACACGCAGAATTTCCAGGGAAAATTGGAGTTTTGAAAAACTGCGTTTTGAATTGGATGAAAATGGTTATGGTGTTTCCATTTTTGCGGTACATCTTCCGGATAGGACATATTCTCTTGTTGTATTTACAAATTATATTGATCCGGAGATGCGTACTGACAGAGTGGTAGCGGAGGTATGGGACGCAACATTTAATTTGTTTGATGGAATACCTTCAGAAAATGACATAAAAAGACTATCAAAAAATACTCCGAAACAGGAAGCTGGACGCTTCAGTCCAAGTGAGTTGGTACTGGCACGTGCCAATAAAAGCCTGCGCCTGTTTGAACATGTGGTTTCCAGATTGTCTGATGGTAAACAGCCTGACGTTGACCTTCTGGCTTCTGTTGGATATCTGATGCGCACTACTGCAGTTTACGGCAGTGGAAAATTTGGATGTGCTGACCGAGAAAAAATTGCGAATCGTCCCGAATCGCTGGGTGCATTTCAAATCGAAATGCTTGCGGTTTATCTATTTCGCTGGTTCACAATTGAATTGGTTGAATATGTCGCTATAAAACGAGGCGGTCCTAAGGCAGTTGCACTGAATCCTGAAATCAGCAGGTATTTGGGAATAGGTAATGCTACCGGTCTGGGCATGGCACCGTTTCTGATAAAGCATCCTGTTTTGATACATAACTGGGTTTTAGCACGCGAAACAGCACTTTCCAGAGTTATCAGTCTGGAATCACATACTACTGTAACCCTGAGGCATTTCAGGGAAATTCTTGATAGAGCAATACAACACGTTGCGGAGTGGAATGTGGATGATGAACTGCAAACCTCCCATATACACAGGCTCAGAGAAGATTTGAAGGCAATGCTGGATTGGTGCAATGATAAAGAAAATTTTAAAAAACCATGCCTTTGGAAACGTCTTTTAAAATTTGCTGAAGCCAACTTTTCGCTCGAAGGACAGGAACTGACTGTATCACTGCTAATTGAGCCGCATGGAGAACTTGTGGATGATCTGACTGATTCCATGCAGACATCATATACATCAAAACTTGATCCAAGCATGAGAGTCAAACAGCTGAGAGAAATACTTGAAGATTATTTTGGCTGGGCTTTGGAAATTAACTTTGAAGATCCGGAAAACCAGCGACGCTTCTGGTATTATTCTGAAGAAAAACTGGAGCCTCGATTTGGTGACAGATACTCTGATCCAGGTGCAGAACTGGAAATGCCCCTTGCTGTCGGGCGTGATGTTTCTATGCTGTACAAAAAAATATGCGCTGTTTCAACTGATACTTCTGTAAGCAGATTTGTACTGGCACATCCTGAGTTTCGTCATATTATCAGGAGAATACAGACAGTTGTCGGATATCCTTATGCTGAAATCAGGGATAATATCATAGAAATAAAAACACGACCGATTGATCTGCTGCGTTTCAAACTGGCTTTTTTTGGCGCCTCTAAATTTGATCCGAAATCAGATCTATGGACACGTATCACAATGTTTCAGGGAGCACCTCTTCCGGATCAATTTGGCGCCGGTCAGTCTGAAGACTGGGCTTTTCCTGTGCAGCCGCAATCAGAGGCTGCATGAGCTCGCCTGAGATAATTCTGTCGTTTAATGAAATTTTGTTTTACTTCACCAGAGCAGCAGTTGGAGTGGGTGTTCCTTATGGACTGGCAGAAGATTATGGGCGCAGCTCAATTTGGATTGGAAGCCATGGTCTTGACCCCGCACTGATTACCTCAAGTGCTCTGCAGGAATTGGAAAGTCTCAAAAGCGGACTGGATGCTACTATCACTGAAAGCAACAGTGAAACTGTATTATTAGCAGTTAGTGAAAAACCACTTTCCGCTTTATTAGCAGGACCTGCTGTATGTGATTTGATCTGCACAATATCTGAAAATCACGAGAATATTCAGCAAATTATCGCAAAAAATGTTGATTGTCCTTTTCTTGTGGCTGCGGCAATTGGATCGTCAAATAAATTTGGATGGGAAATAAGCTGGCAGGCATCAAAAGATTTTTATTGCAGTGTTTTAATTTGTGAAGAAGGAAGTTGGAAAGCATCATGGAAAGGCCGGGAAATTCCTGAACAGAATGCTGCGGCTGATGTGAAGATTGTTTACGTGAATAATCAGTTATTCAAATCAGCAAAATTGAAAGAGGAATCAAACTGGTCTGGTGAAAACAGAAAACGTGTGCTGGAAACCGGTGTGCCGATTTATGAATCGTGGCCAGTTATTCATTCATTTTTCTCAAGATGTCTCGTACCTTCTACAGAAGAGTCTCGTAAATCCGGTGCTGGCGCAGGTTTAGTGGATACAGACTGAGAAACTTAAGATTATTTGACAGCAAAAATTGTTTTTATAAATGTTTAGTGTGCTGATCACAATGGCAGTTTTAACTTGAGAAAATCCATTGATAATTATGCTTCAATAATGTAGTGTTGTTTTATGGTAAAAACTCACGTAAACCCAGGAAATTCCTCCACTGCAGTGTATCAGTTAAATAGCATTTTACTGCTTAACAGGACTTATTTATCTCAGAAAATACAGGAATTAACTCTTTAAATTTTTGAAAAAATACTACTATTCGTGGAAAGAATGTCTGATTGACATTCAGAAGATAGCAAGGCAAGTATCATTATCCGATTTTAATCCGGATGTTATTGTGGGTGTATCAAGAGGAGGACTGATACCTGCTGTTGCTCTCAGTCACTGGTTTCAATTACCTATGGTGCCGATTCAAACAGCACTGAGAGACTTCCCAAACTGGGTTACATATACACCGAAAAAAGAGCACAAAAACGTGCTCATTATGGATGATGTTTGTGATGGAGGAGAAACATTTCACAAAATTCATCTGGAGATCAAAGAATTTTGCGAAAAGCCGAAATTTGCTTCTCTCTGGTGGAATAATGAATGTAATTTTACTCCCCACTTTTTTGCCAGAGAAGTTGCCAAAGATACAGAAAATCTGTGGATACACTTTCCATGGGAATTTGAAAACACACAACAATATATCACTGATTAAAAATGCATATTGAAAATGAAGTTAAATATGATTTTTCAGATGTCTTGATTAAACCAAAACGCAGTTATTACACTTCAAGAAAAGAAGTGGACCTGGAAAGGAAGTTTAGGTTTAAGTGGTCAAATATGGTTTGGAAAGGGATTCCAATTGCTGCATCAAACATGGACACCGTCGGAACTGTTGGTACAGCAAAAGTTTTAAGTAAGCATAACACACTGACTTGTTTACATAAATTTCACACTGTTGATGAACTGCTCAACATTCCTGTTTCCATCAGGAAAAATGCAGCAATTACAATAGGAATTGCTGAGGGACTGAGTATTTTGTATGCACTTGGTGAACAATTGAAACACTTCAAGCTCATCTGCATTGATGTTGCTAACGGATATACAGAGCAGTTTTCTGAATTTATTAAAAAAGTGCGATCTGAATTTGCAGAAAAAATTATCATTGCCGGAAATGTCTGTACACCTGAAATGACGGAACAGCTGATCTTGTCCGGTGCGGATATTGTCAAAGTCGGTATTGGCGGCGGTTCAGCATGTATTACCAGAAATGTGGCCGGTGTAGGAATCCCCCAGCTGAGCGCGGTTATTGACTGTGCTGATGCCGCGCATGGAATTGGGGGCATGGTTATGTCAGACGGGGGCTGTACTTGTTCAGGTGATATCAGCAAAGCATTTGGCGCAAACGCTGATTTTGTGATGCTTGGCGGTTTGCTGGCAGGCCATGATGAGAATAGTAATACTATAACTGTAGATGAAACTACAGGAGAAAAATCAGTCAGGTTTTATGGTATGGCCAGCAGTACCGCTCTTGAAAAGTATTATAGTGATAACATGGAAATTGATTATAAAGCCAGTGAAGGAAAGCTTGTGAACATTCCGTATAAGGGAGCTCTGGAAGACACGTTGCTTGAACTGCTTGGTGGTGTCAGGAGCACCTGCACCTATATCGGAGCCAAAAAAATCAAAGATATTTCAAAATGCACAACCTTTGTTTGTGTGAATAATCAATTGAATAATTATTTCAATTAGTATATGACACCTTGAATTAAAATTTTCAAGGTATCAATTTAACATTACTAAAACATGGAACAACTAATAACTATACAAAACGGAAACAAACAAAACTCAGTTTTTTCGTCTGAAGAAATGGAGGCTCGTCTGGGAAAATTGCGGGCACAGATGGAGTCAGAACAGATAGACGCTGTATTATTTACTTCGATTCATAACATCAATTATTATAACCACTTTGTGTATTGCTCGTTTGGACGTCCATACGGACTGGTGGTTACACAGGAAAAACATAAATCCATTTCGGCAAATATTGACGGAGGTCAGCCATGGAGGAGAGGTTACGGAGATAATATAATTTTTACTGATTGGGAAAAAGACAATTATTTCAGAGCAATAAAACAAGAAATCCCAAACAGAGGACGTGTTGGCATTGAGTATGATCATTTCAATATTGAAAACCAGATTAAATTGCAGGATTTATTTCCGGATGCAGAATTGACAGATATCTCAAAAATTTCAATGCGTCAGAGGATGGTTAAATCAGATGAAGAAATTGAATTGATCCGCAACGGGGCTCAAGTGGCTGATATTGGCGGGGCCGCCTGTGTGGAAGCAATTGGAGAAGGTGTTCCGGAACATGAAATTGCCTTGCATTCCACACAGGCCATGGTGCGGGAAATTGCCAGGAGATATCCGGACAGCGATATCATGGACACCTGGACCTGGTTTCAATCCGGAATCAACACAGATGGCGCTCACAATCCTGTTTCAACAAGAAAAGTACAAAAAGGAGACATCCTCAGCCTGAATTGTTTCCCAATGATTGCGGGATATTATACTGCGCTTGAGAGGACACTGTTTTTTGATCATGCCCCAGAGCGTCATTTGGAAGTCTGGGAAGTAAACGTGGAGGTTCACAAGAGAGGCCTGGAACTTATCAAACGTGGAAATCGCTGCTGTGATATTGCTGCTGAATTGAATAAAATATTTCAAAAACACGATTTGCTTCAGTACCGAACTTTTGGATATGGACACTCATTTGGGACACTTTCTCATTATTATGGACGTGAAGCAGGTCTGGAATTGCGTGAAGATATTGAAACAATGCTGGAACCTAATATGGTTGTTTCGATAGAGCCGATGGTAATGCTTCCGGAAAATATGGCAGGTGCAGGAGGATATCGTGAGCACGATATCCTTCCGCAAGAGATTTGCCGCTGACGGTTACAGTCTCTTGTTCAACAGTGATATTTTCTTTTGAGATTTGATTATGCTCGGTCTGTATTTTGAGTTTATTTTTCAGTGTGTCAAATTTTAGCTTCCTTAATGAAAGCATCAGGTAAAAACCTGTAATACCCCCCATCATTAGAATACCTGCCGCTGCCAGTTTTGACGATTCTCCCAAATCTAAAACCATCCATAATGTCGGCAGGAATCCTCCCACAGGATACCGTTCAGAATTGGCTGTATTGATGATCAACATGCTTATTATTGCCAAGATTGCACCTGTACCGGCACCAATAAATAAAATGTTCAGTGTTTCCATAAATAAAAAATGTATATTGTTTTTTAATTATCTATTTTGGGTTTAACTCCCTGTGGATTATCACGTTTGTCAAACCCGCGAAAGCGGGTATCCAGAAACTCAGAATGTTGCGTGGTCCTGGATTCCCGATCAAGTCGGAAATGACAACTGCCCAACCCCCTTGTTCTGCGGCGTGGTATTTCATAAACTTGACTGTAAACATAACAAATTTATGGATAATTCCAAGAAAAAACGGTTTTAGATAATAGTTTACTGGTCCAAATCAAATATAACCAGTTGCTTCTTTGAAGTTACAAAATGATACTAAAAAGCAGCTGACTAAATTTGATTTCAAACTGTTGATTTTGTAAACTGAAGCAAAATATATATCTGAATAATTTAGATAACTCTTTCATAAATACTGATGTTACTTGAAATAAATCAACTATATAAATCATTTCCTCAGGCAGATCACGGCCAAATAGATGTTTTGAAAAATATCAATCTTGAAATACATGAGGGAGAAACGGTTGCGGTAGTTGGGCAGTCGGGAAGCGGGAAGTCAACACTATTATCACTGATGGCCGGATTAGATCGCCAATCCTCCGGTTCTCTTCGTTTAAGGGAACAGGAAATCAGTGAAATGAGTGAATTAAAACTGACACAATTCCGTGCTGAGAACATCGGTATTATTTTTCAGCAGTTCTATTTAATGCCTCACCTTACAGCACTTGAAAACGTAAGTCTTCCACTTGAAATGTTTGGGAACAAGGATCATCAAAAACGCGCGAAAGAAGCCCTTCTGCAAGTCGGACTTTCTGAGCGTGAGCAACATTTCCCACATCAGCTCAGCGGTGGTGAATCACAAAGGGTAGCCATCGCCAGAGCAGTAGTGACACGTCCATCAATTCTTCTGGCTGATGAACCGACAGGAAACCTGGACAATGAAACAGGAGTACATGTGGCAAATCTGCTTTTTGATCTGGTTCAAACAACAGGTATGACTTTGTTGCTGGTGACACATAATATGGAAATGGCCCTGCGCTGTTCAAGACAGTTGACACTGCAATTTGGAACCTTTCAATGAAAAATCCATCTTCATTATTCTGGCCTAAACTGGCTTTGAGGGAGCTACTGAACAATCAGCGTTTCAGTCTGTTTTTTCTTTTCAATCTTGCACTTGGTCTTGCAGGATTTATTGCTTTAGATTCATTCAAAGAATCGCTTGATGTTCATTTGGGAAAAAATTCCCAAACAATTCTTGGAGCAGATCTCGCTCTGACAAGCTATGTTCCAATTGATGATCAGACGTTGAGGAAACTGGAATCAAACTTTCCTGAAAGTACTTTATCAACTCAAAAAATAAGTCTTTTTACAATGGTGGCCTCCAAAGAACGGTCAGTTCTTGTTCAGGTTACAGGCATAGAGGAAGAATTCCCGTTTTATGGGAGATTGATCTTGGAAAAAGGCGGTACGGTGCAGCCGCAGTTTATTCGACAAAACCTTGACATGAGAGGTGATGCCTGGATTTATCCTGAACTGTTTACTATGTTGGACATCAAAGAGGGAGGGAGTGTTGTGATTGGTGAAAAAAGTTTCCCTGTTACAGATTCAGTTATAGACGATCCAAGCAGTTCATTGTCGTCTTTTGGACTTGCCCCACGCATTTATCTTGGATTGAGCGATATTTTAGAAACCGGTCTTTTGAGCAAAAAAAGCAGAGTAAGTTACCAGCATCTTTATCGTTTCCCGGATGAAACTGATTTAACAGTACTGGTGGGGACATTAAAAAATAAAATCAGAAAGTTTGATGGATCATATTCTAAAATCAGAGTTTTGACGCATAAAAGAGCGGCTAATAATCTGGGACGTGTTATGGGTTACCTGAACGATTATCTGGGCCTAGTGGCATTAATCGCGGTTTTTCTGGCAGGAATCGGAGCGGCATATCTTTTTCGCAATTATCTGGTACATCGTTTCCGGGAAATGTCGATTTTAATGAGTCTGGGAGCTACTCGTCAGCAAACCTATCGTCTTGTATTGTGGCAGCTGGGTTTATTGGGAACAGGTGCAGCACTGATTTCCATAATCATATCTCTAGGGATTTTACCCTTGCTGGAAATATTGCTTGAACAATTCCTGCCGCGTGGATTTGAAACACAGGTAAATGTAAGCAGTTTGATATTTGCTCTTGTTCTGGGGAGCATAGGCAGTTTGGTCTTTTGCCTGCCGGTTCTGACTCGTATCCGTTCTGTACAGCCGCTCAGGCTATTACATGAAAATACAGGCAATCATGAAGTCGAAGTGTCTCTTTGGAGTCAGGCTCTGAGTTATCTTCCTTTAATAATTCTGTCATGGTTATTGTCAGTTTGGCAGTCCCATTCATTAATTGTTGGCAGTACATTTGTGGGAATGCTGCTGTTAGCGATTTTAATTCTGGGAACTTTAGCCTGGGGAATTTTAATGTTTGCCGGAAAATTAAGTCAGACTTCCGGGAATACTATAAAAAGACTCGCATTTCGTAATTTGCAGCGTAACCGCGCAGGCGCTATTTCATGCTTTCTGGCTCTTGCTTTGGGCACCTTGCTGATTAATCTGATTCCGCAAATATATCAGGGAATTCAGGAAGAGATATCTCGTCCGGATGATTACCGCATTCCCAGTTTGTTTTTATTTGATATACAGCCTGAACAATTAGATCACTTGCAAAATATACTTGCGGAGGAAAATACACAATTGAACTATATCTCACCTATGGTCAGAGCACGTTTGGAGAAAGTGAATGGGACGAAATATAAATCTGAATTTGAAGAAGGACTGAGGACCAGAGAACAAGAGCGTGAACAGGGATTCCGGATGCGTACCTTAAACCTTTCATACCGGACCAGGTTATCGGATTCAGAATTAATTGTAGAAGGGCGACAGTTAGCTGAAAATTACGATTGGAATTCAGGTTCCATGGCTGAAGTTTCTTTGGAGGAGAGATTTGCGGAAAGAATGGGATTGAAGCTGGGAGATTTGCTGACTTTTAATGTCCATGAAGTGCCGGTTGAAGCAAAAGTAGTTAATTTACGCAAAGTCAAATGGAACAGCTTCCAGCCCAATTTTTTTATTCTATTTCAACCTGGTGTTTTAGAGCAGGCTCCAGCTACTTTTTTAGCTTCTCTCGGTGGGTTGGATAAAACGAGGAGAATGTATTTTCAAAATTTAATCGTAAATGAGTTCCCCAATGTTTCCGTGATTGACGTAACACGCACGGTGGAACGAGTACTGAAAATTTCAGATCAAATGGTTCTGGCACTAAGATTCATGGCATATCTTTCAATTATGGCCGGACTTGTGGTTGTATTTTCCATTGCCAGGCATGAAGTTGAAGGGAGGCTATGGGAATTAAATTTGCTGAAAGTGCTTGGTGCAAAATTTAGTGATATCCAAAAGATGATTCAAATTGAATTTGCGGTATTGGGAATATATGCAGGCATATTCGGGGTTGGACTCAGTTTGGTTATGTCCTACGGAATTGCCTGGTGGTTTTTTGAAAATCTCTGGGAATGGACCTGGCAAATAAGTTTAGCCAGTGTTGCAGGAGTCACAACATTAAGTGTTGCAGTAGCGTGGCTGGCGACAAGACGTACGTTGAGAATATCACCGCTGAATTTGTTAAGAAGTTCTTGAATTATTAATATATTGAAATATTATGATGTTTTTATAAAATTTTATCAGAGCTTATTAAGGACTTAACTAATAGTTTAAATAATTGATTAATTTAATATATCAAACTTTAATAGTATGATATTAAACAGAAATACAAAGCAGAAAAAAATATAATTTCTTTATAATTATAAAACAACTTTAACAACATTAGATGATAATAGAAAGCATAAAAAGTTGTTCCAATAAAAAAATGTTATTTCAATAATATTTTTATAGAAGATTTTGTTTTTACATTATACGCGACAGCACCGCCGCTATCAACAAAGATTTCCGTCATAGCTGTAATAGTACCATAATGGGTTATCATCAAAAATAGTCCGTTCTTGTTTTTTAATTCATCTAATAATTTTCTTAGTTTTGCCAATGAAATTTCTTTATTAAAGATCCCCCTGAAACCAGAATTTAAGGATGGTTCAGTGATAACTTCTCCCATATCCAGCAGTCTTGCGGTTTCAAGGCAGCGACACCATTGGCTTGAATAAATTTTGTTAAATTTCAAACCTGATTGAGTAAATAATTTCCCAAGATTGATTGCCTGCTCTATTCCTACTGCATTTAAGTTTCGTTGAGTTGAGCAGTCATCAATTTTAAATTTATCAGGCTCTCCTTTTGCATCAAATCCAGGAGCCAATGCATGTCTCAGAAAGATTACATTGCCAAAAGGTTTCCTAACATATTCTTCTAAAGTTAACTCTGCTGCATACGAGAATGTATTAATAAAAGAAATACCAATAACACCAATGATTAAAACTCGGATTGTTGCTTTAATGTAAATTAAAAAAATATCTTTTATTAATTTATAACTGTTTAATGTAAAAATATCCCTAAGTAATATATTTCGTGATTTAATTAAGAATAATTTTATAATATTCTTTATAGCAGAAAAATTTTTCATAGTTTTTTTATTTTAAATCAGATAAAAAATATTCATTATATTTTAAATTTAATTAATGCAGTTTAACCAAACATATCCTGTGTGATGCTGTCATACCACCCCTGGGCATAGATGGCTTCTGCTCGACGCACAGATAGATTTGCATTTATAGGACTTACACCACCTGAACCTTCTGCTTTAACAATTTTACTTCCGGACAGGTGATAAACTGATGCAACAGATATTGCGTACTCTGGTGCTAAAAAACTGTAGCAAGTATTGGCGAGTGAAGTAGTTTCAGGATTTTTGTTGTTTAGCATATCAATCACGGCAACAGCAGTGAACTTAGCCTGGCTGCTGGCAGATAAACCTGACTTGGGCATTGCGCCTGCAATTGCTGCATCACCTATGATATGAATACCGGGATGTATTGTAGATTCAAAGGTTCTTTGATCAACAGGACACCAGCCTGATTCATCTACAAGTCCGGATTCATGTGCAATTTGTCCGGCCCACTGGTCTGGTATAAAGTTGATGACATCTCCTTCTTCTATTCCAAATTCTGTTTCAACAGCCATCTCTCCTGCATCAACCCGAAGAATCTTACCACCGGCTGAACCCGGGAACCATTCAATCATATGTCCGTAAAGCTGTTCCCAACCTGAGGTGAAAAGTGCCTGTTTTGCAAACTGTTCTTTTGCATCAAGAATTAGAATTTTGGAACGAGGTTTATGCTGTTTGAGGAAATGGGCAATAAGGCCGGCACGTTCATATGGTCCTGGGGGGCATCTATAAGGCTGGTTTGGAGGACATATCAGCACTGTGCCGCCATCCCGCATTTCTACAAGCTGTTTTTTCAGAAGAAGCGTAGATCTTCCAGCTTTCCATGCATGTGGAATTTTATTTACAATACCATAATTATATCCTTCCATTTTATCAAAACGCATATCAACACCTGGAGACACAATAGCTCGATTGTATGAGAAGCTTTTCCCATCTGTTAATATTACTTTTTTCGAGGAAGCATTAAGTCTTGCTGCAGTGGCTTGTATAACATGAATTCCATAATACCTGCTCAGATTATCATATCCATATCTAATTTCACTCAAATCTTTATATCCACCAAGTACGAGATTGCTGAACGGGCAGGTATAGTAATACCTTTTTGGTTCCACAAGTGTGACCTGCAGGTTAGAATCCATCAGTCGCAGGTATTTAGCTGCAGTTGCACCTCCAAATCCTCCACCAATTACAACCACTTGCTGTTTTGCCGCTAAAAGTGGAGTGGGATATCCTGCAACGGCTTCCAGAGCAGAAACAGCACTGAAAGCACCCAATAATTTATTGAAATTCCTCCTGGTGATCTTTTTCACTTTTTCTTCTTCTTTGTAAGACTAGAAAAATAGTTTGCTATCAAGCGTATGTCATTCTCAGTATAGCCTTTTGCAATACGTTCCATAATAGTAGAATCTCTATCTCCATTTCGGAACTCTATCAATGTTTTTATGAGATATTTTCTGGATTTTCCATAAAGAGTTGGTATTGCTCCAGGGCTTAGTCCGTATGTTCCATGACAAGATGTACAGGACAATGAGAGCAGCAGGCCCTCTTTGCCTGCTGGGTGTAAAGACATTGGAACCCCTGCTATTATTGCAGTGAGAATTGCAAGTGTGCATAATAATGATTTTATTCTCATATTTTGATGAACAATTTAATGAGACATGAAAAATATTAATGAATTATTTTAACTGGTGATTTATATTTTTGATTTTAATTCCAGTTAGTTATTTATAATTATTTCAATTCAATAGTTTTATTCTAAGTTACAGAGGTAGTTTTTCATATCAGATGTCTGCCAGTAATTGTCTGATGTCTTCAATCATCTGTATTTTCTCTGTATCCTGAGGATAGATTGCACGAACCTGACCCTGTTGATCTATCAGGTACACGTAACCTGTATGTATCATCAGATAATTTGTTTCTGAATTTATAGTTGGATTTTTCATGTAGGCACTTCCGTATAGCTCAGCTACATGCAATATTTCCTCTTCTGTTCCCGTCAATCCAATGATGTTGAGATTAAATGTACCTAAAAAAGATTTCAGTTGCTCAGGATTATCTCTTTTTGGATCAACCGTTATAAACAGCTGTTGCACGGGTTTCTGCTGGTCCAATTGAGCCATAACCTGTTGCAGTTTATTTAAAGTAATTGGACAAGTGTCAGGACAGGCGGTAAAGCCAAAAAACATCAGGACTACTTTTCCTTGAAAGTCCTCCAGACTGACATATTGATTATTTGAGCTCAGCAGGGTGAAATTTCCACCTATATCTTGATAAATTTCCAGGTTTTGAGACTGCTGAGAAGTTGAGTGTGCCTGGATAATACTGATGTTTAAGCAGAAATTAAATACTGCCAACATTGTTAATGAAAGACGAGCTCTCAGTATGAATTTTTTTGAAGTACGGAACACTCCTTTTATTCCTCAAGACACACGAAGTTTCCGAGTTGTTGAATAAACCTTTCCTTCATCTTCGAACCAGATAAATTTTAGTATGCCGGAATCATTGGTCACCAGGCTGAACTGGATCAGGGGATTTGCTGAAATGGCTTCGTGCAGTTCAACAACAAACACTTCCATGTCATTATATTTACATACAAATTTATTAATAATTTTTCGTGGAATTATGATTCCATGCTTATCCTTGCGAAGTCCAGTGTCCATTGGATGTGAAATCAGTGTCATAATCTCTACGATTTCACCTTTAATGGCATTTTTCGGTGCCTTCACTCTCATTCTTGGTGTTGTCATAATTTAACCGCTTTTTAGTTCAGTCCTCCTTGCAGCCATTGATAGTTACTTCAATCCATTTCCGTGCAGTCAAAGTGTTTCCATTATGCATTTCCGCAACCACAATGACATGCTGGCTTGTTGACAGTCGGATGCGTGTACGTGCAAAAGCTCGTCCGCTGTGAGGAGTAAAGTGAAAACTGGCTACACGGGGAAAGGGATTACTTTCTGAAAAAACATGAACATGACTTACATAATCAGTTTCAGTCATTCTTGATTCAACTTCGATAGAAAAAGGTACACGTCCGCCATCATAAGCATATTCAGGCATGTGAATCTTAATTCTGGAGGAGTCTTCAAGTGCATTGCTGTCAAATAGGTTCGAAGTAGACTGTTTTAATTCTGACGCAGCCAGGATCTCAGTAAAATATAATCCTGTTCCACTTAATACTAAAGTTCCTACAGATCCCAGCATGCTGCGCCTGGTAAGGCTGTTATTTAGTAGTTTTTCATCCATTTGTTCTTATTCACATGAATTTACCAAACTTATCTAGTGCTATATTTAGAATACACTACAATTATTTTTATGGAATTTTCAGGTACTTTTTACACTTCGGAAGACAATTTTTCTAACCGCAATGAATTCAGGACTACCAGCAGGCTTGATCCAGCCATCAAGACAGCTGCAAGTATTGGCAGAAGAAAGCCAGAAACAGCCAGTGTTATAGCAACCGCATTGTAGCCGAAAGCCCACATAATATTAGTGAGGATAGTTTTTCGAACAGCTCTCGACAGCTGAATTACCCATGGTAGCAGTATAATTCCCCCTTGCGGTAACACCAGATCAGCAGTTTCCCTGGCCAGATCTGTCGCACCACCAACAGCAATCCCTATACCTGCGCTGGCCAGTACAGGTCCATCATTCAAGCCGTCTCCTACCATAGCCGCAGGTCCGTTCTTTTTTCCCCATGTTGACAAAACAGCACACTTGTCTTCAGGTGCTAATGTGGCCTCCCATTCATCAATACCTGCTGTTTCAGCAATTCGCTGGCCTACTGATGAAATATCTCCAGTTAGCAATAATGTTTTTAATCCCAGATTTTTTAATTCACGGACCATTACTGGAGCGTCATTGAGAAGCTGATCATCTAGAAATAAAAGTCCTTTTACCTTTTTGTTCCATCCTACACAGACTGCAGTATGTCCTGAATTTTCCTGTTGTTCAAGACGTTCTGACATGTAGCCAGAAATCTCATAGTCCAGTTTTCTTAACCAATCAGCACGACCTGCTATTACTAGATCGTCCTCAATATATCCTAATAAACCACTGCCCGGAACAGCCTGTACTTTTTGAGCTTCTGGCAGCTGAAGTTTTCGAGTTTTTGCAGCGCTAATAATTCCATGGGCCAAAGGATGTTCTGAATGATGTTCTAAAGCAGCAGTACGACGCAATACCACTTCATGATAATCTTCTTCACATTCAATATGAACTAGGTTTGTATATCCTTCTGTAAGGGTTCCAGTTTTGTCAAATGCAATCCCCTGTATACGTGCCAGTTTTTCCTGAACTTCTGCTCCACGTACAAGGCAACCCCGTTGAAGGAATTGCCCTAATCCCAAAGCAGTGGCAAGTGGTGCTGCCAATCCCAATGCACATGGACATGCCACAACCAGAACGGCAAGTCCATGCAGCAGAGCCTGGTTTAATGCAACCTCTGTTTGCCAGTAAATTATGGTCAGGGCAGTGATGCCCAATACAGCTGGGACAAACCTGCCTGCTGCTTTGTCTACTATACGTTGAGTGGAATTCGGCTGTGACAATGTATCTCTGACTATTCTGCATAAATTTCCCCATCTAGTATCAGAACCCGCAGCATTACATTTGATCAAAAGTGAACCCTCCAGATTAATACATCCTGCAAGAACATAATCGTCCACATTTTTTGTTACGGGGCGACTTTCTCCAGTAAGAATCCTTTCATCAGCAGATGAACATCCTTCGATTATTGTTCCGTCCACAGGTATTCTTTCTCCCGGACGTACTCGCACGGACATGCCAGCCTGAACCTGACGTACTGAAAGAGGCGTTTCTTTTCCATTTTCAACAACTGATGCCCACTGTTCTTCAGCTTCAAGCATCGGGGCAATGTTTCTTACTGCCTTGGCTCTTCCTGCTGCTTCCAGATAGCGTCCCACTGTGAAGAGTACAAGTACCATTGTGGCTGTATCAAAATAAATATGACTTCCTCCTGTAAAGAGCATCAGCACAGAATAAGCATATGCCGCTCCGGCTCCTAGAGAAATCAGCGTAGATGAGGTTAAACGCCCCTGAAGAAGACCATCCCATGTCTCATGAAAAAAAGGCCATCCCAATATCAACATTACAGGAGTCGCAAAAATTCCCAGAATCCAGTGAATCAAAGGAATTAACTCAGCATCAGCATAATTGAAGGTGCCTGAGTAAAGCAGCAGACTGAACAGCATAATGTTCATTGCTAAAAATCCTCCTGTGCCAAGGCGTATCAGCAGCCATGCTGCCTCAGGCTCTTCCCTGCTTCCATGCTTAACCTGGAATGCCAGACAACATCCATAACAGCAAAAACCATGATCTTCACCATTAACTGTTCTTCTGGTGGGATGAGAACCCAATGCAAGCAGGCAATGACTGCAAAATCCTTCCTTAGGAGCCTTTCGGAGCTCTGCCTTTGGCATTGATTGGGAGTCTGTCAATGGTGATATTGGATTTAAATGCAGCTTATGATCATTAAGAAAATATTCCATGACCTAGTGTTGGAACAAGTCCGCGGATCAAGGTAATCAATCCGAATAGCAGAATAAAACTTCCTGCTACTCGTACTCCTAATTTCCTCCAGTGTGGCTGGACCAATTGACTGACTCCTCCAATCAAAAGCATAGCCGGGAAAGTGCCCAATCCAAATGCTATCATTGTCATTATTCCGGAAAAACTGTTTGAACTTGCTGCAGCTTGTGCGACAAATGCATAAACCAGTGGACAAGGAAGAAAACCATTAAAAACACCAAAAGCCAAAGGAGCAGCTCGTTTTGGGGAATTTAACAGGCTGGTAAGTGAGTTCACAAATGTGATTCCCCCAAATCCTGTTGTAAAACGATGCAGTCGATTGAAATAACCAAACAACTGAAATGCCATTATCAGCATCAGCAAACCTGCGAACACTGCAAGTATGCGCTGTCCTGTACTTAGTGAGGCTGGAAGTAATGGCGCAAGATGTGTGAAGCCCATTTGGTTGTGCCCTGCAGACATAAGTTCATTCCCTGCCTGTACAGAAGAGAAAAGTTTATGTCCGGCCATTCCCGCAAGTCCTCCCATGAAGGCATAAGATACGATCCTGCCGGAATTATAGAGAAGATGCCGTAATAGTGTAGATATATAACCTTTTGGGTTACGTCCCAGGACACATGCGAATCCGCCGCACATTCCTATGCAGTGAAAACTTCCGGCAATACCGGCCAAAAAAATCAGGAGATAATAGGACATGTGATGCTGAGTGAGGCAGATGCCAATTTACATTGGCAGCCGGTGAAGAAACGATCAATAATTTGATGTTTTTGCTTGATCTTAACTAATCTTAAGAAGAAAAAACAAGTTATATCAATGTCAATTCTACTTACAGCTAAGATCTATCTTTTTTGAACTGAGTTAGGCAGGTGTATATTCCCCAGTAAATGACCCTAAGCTGTTGCAAACTTAGACAGCAGTGTACTCTATTCCTTCACAACCAGATACGCAACCCAGATAAAAAATGCGACTGTCATGATTATGAATATTGCAAAGGCCATTTCTTCTGCAGTTGTCATAATTACTCCTGTTTATAGTAAAGCTACGCCAAAAACGTTCAATGCAATTTCGGAAAACAGAAAAATGAGATTAAATACTGCAATACCAAGTAATAATTTTGCTGCTACCACGTTTCCCTTTCATTGTGGAAATTGTTAGTGTTTACAATTAAGTATCATCAAGGCAGGTATATTAATAGTCTAAACCAGGACCAAGACCTCCCCAATAAACATACCCATAATAAATTGCCCAGACGAACATAATAACATAAACTACAAGCAGCCAGCTGTTGATACGGCCATGTCGTGCCTGTATATGTCCGCTGCCATATTCTTCAATCTGTTCGTGGTGGGGTATGTTTTCCTGATTTGAATTTTGCTGTTCCATTTCTGAATTTTTTAAATGTGTTATTTTTTTGAATCATCTGAGTTGACCTCAGCTTGATATGCACGTAACTTAATCTCTTCCACATCGGTAAAGAGACCAGACAACACAGCCCAGATAAATATGCACACAGCACCAAGGCTCATGAAAAGTGCGACAAAGAATTGGATCATTGTAACTTCGATCATGTTATCCCCTTATTTATTTTCAGGTTCTAGCATTTCAATTCCTTTGCGGCCTGCCCATGCCTCACCGGCGTATTGACCTGCAAGGTAACTTAAAGAACTTCGCTTATATGCTAGTTTTGAGGTGTTTGCCTTGAGTTCCGGATTATTAAGAGCATCTCTGTCTTCCTGTGCAATTAACATTGGTTTGCCCGTCAGTGGATCTGTAAAGGCCGAAAGTGACAACACAAAGTAAGCTAAAGCCCAGCGATCTTCTTCCGGAAAGGCATCTTCAAATGAAGGCATTGGGGTGCCACTCAGGCCGGTTGTCACTGTTCGGAAGATATCCTTGACGGATGGACCAGACTTAAATTGGCCTGAAGTCAAATCAGCCGGTCGAATTGGAAATCCTAAATCGTCTTCAAGTCCTGCAGCCTTTTCACCATCTCCTTTCCCGGTATTTCCATGGCATTCCCAGCATTTTGCCTGCTGCCAGATTTCCTTGCCATGTGCCACAATTTCTTCAGAGGGATCAGGCGCCTGTCCAATATATATTGGTGCTTCAGCAGGTTCCTCTGTGAAATAAGCATATGGTTCATCGGGCTCACTTCTGTCTACAGCAAGTTCATATTTGATGTACTGTATAACGGCAATACGGTCTTTATCGGGCAGCATGTGCCATGAAGGCATTGCTGATCCCCGAACACCCCTGGTAATTGTCCTCCAGAGATCACCATCCTGTGGCAGAGAGCCTGAAGGTGTTAGACTGAACTTGAATACGCCTGCTGTAAAGTTCCGTGGACGAAATTCATACATAAAGGTTGCTGCAGGACCATTGCCGTCACCCTTGTCTCCATGACAGCCCTCGCATCTGCGTTGGTAGACTTCCTGACCGAATTCAATCCATTCCTCAGAACGTGGAATAGAAACCATTGATGCTTCAATTTGCTGAGGTTCAAAACGATCACGCCATTTACCGCGGTTTGTGCCAAGTTTTTGCAGGTAATCAACAAGTCCTTTCAGTTCCTCGGTTTCTGTAATGACATTAACTGAATCTCCTGTGAATTCCTCATTTGGTGTCCAAATCACAGGATATTTCCCTTTTTCTGCAACATAGACCAATCCTTGCTGGTTTGGAGTAAGCATTATTTTTTCCTTACTGGAAAAATCAAAGATGTTACCTGAATTGGCTGTTTTATCCAGGGTCTTGTTGCCTTCATCATCTTCAACAACTTTTATTCCTTCATAGGGCCCATCAAACAATTCTGCAAAGCGAGGCATGATTGAGTCAGGCACTACCATGCGTGGATCCCAGAAGTGTGCAAGATGCCACTCGTCGCTGTATTTAAGTCCAACACGAGATAGATCCGGACCTATTCGGCGGGTAGAAAACAGGTGAGGTATATCAAATGCGTACTCACCAGCTTGCGTGACAGGCCCCCAGCGACGAGTTTCCCCTGTAACTGGACGCACATATTGTGAATGGCAATACCAGCAGCCTTCACGGATATATACTTGTCGACCTATCAGCTCAGATTCAGTGTAGTTTGTTGCTTCATGTTCCATCCATTTCAGCTCACCTAAATCTGTCCTTACAACCTTTGTTACCTTTACCTGTCGCGACTGGGGTTCCAGCATAGGCAGAACACCCTGTGTGAAGATAGCAAGGGTAGCAAAGAAAAAACCCGCAAACAAAGCAACGTTTTTAAGATTCATACGGCCTCCCCAGCTGCTACAAACTGAGCAGTATGTTGATTATTTTTGTAGCCTGCCAATGCGGTTCTCATCAAGTTAAACACCAACAGGGATATTCCGATATCCATACTGATCCCAGATAGTGTCCTGACCAGCCAGTATGGACGCATAGCAACAACAGTGTCCAGCCACTCAGTTCCTTTCATCCACATCGTACCCTGCATCAAACCTCCCATGGTCAGAACAAGACCCATAATTGTAATTCCGAATGTGATGAGCCAGAAAGACCAGTTACCCATCTTGAAGGACCAGAGCTCCTGATCATGAATTCTGGGCCAGACGTATATAGTACCTGCTATAGCCCAGACAACAAAGGTTCCGAATACAGTTAAATGTGAGTGGGAGATTACAAAGTCTGTAAAGTGGGTAGGCTCTTGTAGTGAACGAAGTGCCTCAACTGATCCTTGAAAGCATCCTACGAGATACATCAGAGACCCCATGATCAGGAATTTTGCAGGCAGGTTTCGTCCAAAATCCTGCCATCGTCCAATCATAGTACCGAAAAAATTCTGTAAGACTGTCCAAACAGGGATAATAAGGAGCATCGAAGTTATGATAGCTAGTGTTTCGGCCCAGTCCGCAATGGGGCTGTAAAGGTAATGATGTATCCCCACAAATGGATAGAAGAGTGCCAGTGACCAGAAACCTACAAGTGAGAGTTTGTGGCTATAAATTGGATTTTTTACACTGGCTGGAAGAAAATAATAAATCAGGACATAGCCGGCAGGAGTGATCCAAAGGCCTACTATGTAATGAATAAAAAGTCCGTGAAAAGCAGCACTGTTAATACCAGTTATGTAGTATGGAAGTATGAAGCTTCCTAGTATCAGGTTAAGAACTGTCCAGACAAATGCTGCTACCAGATACCACAGACTTACATAAAGTTGTGGTTCTGTACGTTTTGCAATAGTCAAAATGAACTGCAGTGTAGCCAGAGAAACCACCACAAAAAATATAGTATCAACTAAAACAGGGAACTCACCTGCTTCAAGCCCCTGATTGTAACCCATTGCCAGTGAAATCATTCCGATCACCAGTCCAATGTTCCATACCCACATCAGCCAATGCCCAAGCTTTTCCTGCCACATTCTGACTCCAGTCAAACGCGGGACGATGTAATAACAAAGTCCCATGAATAGAGTGGAAAACGCTCCGAAAATCACTCCATTTACATGCATCGGACGTAGTCTGCCGAACTGCAGTTCCAGGCTATTGCCAAGGTAATCCGGATAGTTAAAATATGAAGAAATCGTCACTCCTATTGTAGGGGTGAACATCAGCCAGAATAAACCCCAGTACAGCCATAAACGCACAAGAGGCTTGTCAACCAATGCGTCTAAGTGCTCATTCGCATTTTCTGCCATTATAATTATTTTTTGAGTTATACGTGAATTTGCTCAACCGGTTGAACAACTTTCATTAAGACAATCCAGAAAATATGCATTACACATTGGATTAACTTATCCGGTTTAAATTTTTGAAGAGATTCATAGTACCATTAACAGAACTGTGTTTACTTTGGTAAAACTCATTGCGGCCCATCCATTACCAGTCTGGTAATGGAATAAACCGCGATGAGATATAAACACTGTGTAAGTGTCTGTTAGTGAGTACCAGGCTCAATAATGGTACCTTTGTGAGACCACATGATGTAAGCCTCCAAAGCAACCATTGCTTCACTGTCAATCCCAATCATTACTCCTTCATTGGGTTTTTCAATGCACCAATTGATCATTTCCCGTAAGCCAGCAACTTCGCTCATTTGTTCCTGGAATTTAGGGAACTGATGGGGGTGTACATCTGAAGCAAATGGATGACACATTGCGCATGCCATACCTGTTTTGGATAGAGTGATTCCCAGTTCATCCTGAGGACCGCCCCCGTGGAACAAAGCATCACCCATTTTTACAACTTCCATATAGGCGTCATCAAACGCCTGCATGTCTGCTGCCGAGTGACGTTTTTTGTGAGCTGACACGGGAGTCAGCAGAAACAGAGTCACTCCAACAAACAGTGAAGTTACAGTTATGATCCAAATTATTTTGGATTTATTCTTTAGCATATCCTTCTCCGAATATCAGGTTATCGAATTACCAGCAAGGCTGTTGTTAGACACGTGCCCTGCATCGATTCACATTTCTTGTTGATCAGATATTATTCATATTGCCAAATCTTATCAACGACTCTGCTTCTCAGGGCCAAACCTGGATTGTCTCCTGTACCTGAGTCCCATGTTGCATCAGCATAAACATCTCTGTCCCACATCATATAATCATGATCGATGCGGTCTTGCTGTGACCAGCGATGTTTTGCCCAGCCGACGCCGTCAAACGGATCTCCTGGATCTACACGGACGTGAGGTTTTGTCAGCTTAGGAACACCTTCCGGAGCATAGGGCCATGGCCATGATGTTGCCAGCATACCGATAGAACGCATACTGCCGATTTCATTGTAAAGCACCTGATGCGTGTGACCATGAATATTGGTTACATTAGAGTAAGGACGTACAATCTCATGAACTTCACGCCAATCACGAACCCAGAAGTTCCATGGTGGATAGTATTCATATAGAGGATTGTGTGAAAAGATCACAATCGGCTGACTCTTGTTCAAACCACTAAGGTCTGTATCCAGCCACTTGAGCTGTTCCTGTCCTAATCCGGCCCAAGGACCAGCCACTGACCCATCAAGTGCTTCCATATGTCCCATACGTTCTTTTGGGCTCATATTTTTAGCACTCCAGTAATCCGGAGCCCTGCTGACTGTATCCAAGCCAACAAAATGTACTCCTTTCAGGTCAAAGCTCCAAGGTGATGATCCAAACTCTTTGGTCCAAAGTGCACCCATGTCAAGATACCAGTCATGTTCTCCGGGAATGAAGACTTTTTTCACTGTCACAGCCTTCAGTAACTGAGCACCAAGTTTCAGTTCTTCAGGATCACCTTTCTGTGCAAGGTCACCACCAAAGATCATGAAATCTGGTTTCATGGATTCCACTTCCTTGAAAGCCCTTACGGCTTTATCCACAAACCGTGTATTCAGGGTTTTAGGATAGAGATGGGTATCTGAAACCCATGCGAAGTTTAAATTACTTGCTCCGTGGGCAATATCAATGGTATTAACCAAAGGCCACCAACCATAAGTGGCGGCGCCCACTACTCCACCAGAAATGATTGATTTGTGTAGAAACGTGCGCCTCGAAATACTCATTGTATTGTCTGGCTTCTGTTTCTGTCCTCCAAGGACCTTATGCATCTCCTGTTGATCAGGATGTATTTTTGCCATATTTGCCTCCTATTGCAAATTAATCCACCCAATGTATCTTGGGAGGAAGTTACTTCTTAAGTTGCGCCTCCACTTCCAGACGCTGACCTGCCTTTACTGTTAAAGGTATTTCTACCCCTCCAGTGTATCCCTGGAAGGCCACCAGGGTGTGCTTGCCAGGTGGAACATCAGTTATGGTAAATGCTCCATCATTATCTGTTATTGCATAGTATGGATTGTCTACCACCTGAACCCATCCGAGCATCCAACCGTGCGCGTCACAGTCAACTTTCACTGTTCCTGCACGTTTGAGTTTTTTCTTGATTGTCTGGCCCTGATTAGGTAGAGCCAAGTTGAATACAGTACGTTTACACTGTTTCCCCAGCTTTTTGCAAAGATATCCATGTGTGTTGTGAAGTACCGGATCAGAATTCAATATCTCAAGATCTCCTTTTCGTATGATTTGTACATTAGGGGAGAATCTACAGTTTTTCTGGTCCAGTACTGGTGCTGATTCCTGTGCAGGCCAGGCTTTGCCCTGTTTTACTTTTTTAAGATAAACAATTCCTTCCTGCACTCCCTTGTTTTTTCCTACAAGAATTTTTGGTTCTTTTCTCATGCCCCCGCAAACTGATTTGTCTTTGGTAGGAATGATAGTACGTTTTGGAACTCTGCCTTTGAACACGACTTTACCTGTGATGATTCCTCCATCAGATACGCTTACTTCTTTGTAAGCATAAGCAGGCATCAAGTTTATCAACATGAAATAAAGAAACAGCAGGCAGATAAATAGGGTATAAAATCTCATCGGTAAAAAATCTTAGTTTAATGGTTAGAAATTAAAGGAAGGAAAGGGTACTACAAACGATCATACTACCCTAAGTACAGCGTATATTACTACGAATAATGTTAAATACAAGCTTTTTATAAAAAAAATTAAAAAAATACGATATGTAAATTTATTTCAATTATTTCAATAAGATATAAAAAGGAAAAAAATAAATAATCTGCATCAACAGAGTTAAGTTCTAAAATTGTTATGTAAATGAGCTCAAAATTCTGTAATTTACTTTTACGATTATTGTTTTAAGAATTGTTAAAACAACTTTCCTGTTACTAATAAATTATGCTGGCTTTACTTTGTTAAATTATTATCCTTTTCGGGGAATGGGAAAAAAAATCATCGCCTTCATGCGATGACTTTAGTATACCCGCGTTAGCGGGCCGATCAAAACGAAAGGAATTATTTTAAGCTTTAGAGGGCTTCAGCTCAAATTCGAAGCTACCTCATTTAGGCGGTAGTAGTACACGATCTATTTATCCAGCTTCCTGCAGTGCCAGATAACGTTCTCTGTTAATGGTTTCCTGCGCAATAAGGCTTTTAGGTCTGTAAGTCAGGCATATTCCAACACCCAAAGTAAAAACCGGCAGGGCCATCCATGCCCATCCTACAAGTGGATTAATGAAAACCCTAAGGGTAACAGAACCTTTTTCACCACCATCTTCGCTGGAAAAAATAAGATACAAATCTTCAAGGAACGTACGACGGATGGCAACTTCAGTCAATGGCTGCGGTTGGGTAGGATAAAAGCTTTTTGCGGGTTTCAAAACTTCAAGTAAATTATCTTCTGAATCAAAAACCTTTACAATTGCCGCCCTGTGCCGGGCATTGCCAACCATGAATTCATTAACATTTTGAAATTCCAGACGATAATTTCCAATTTGTCTGGATTCACCAGTTTCAAGTGTCAGATCTTTTTCAATACTGAAAAAAGTACCTGCAAAGCTTAAGAACATCAGCACAACTCCAAAATGAATCAGCAATCCTCCATAACGTCTGCGATTACGTGAAATCACATAAAATGCTCCCATCAGTATATTGCTGTCAGTTTGACGGCCTTTTATGTTTGCGGCTTTCACAATTTCAAAAACCATTGTTGAAGTTACAAAAATTGTTGTCCAAAAAATGATATAAACACCCCAGTTTACATTTTTTTCAAACATCAGCCAAAATGATATTAAAGTGCCAACAGTTGCCAGTATAATCGGGTTTTGAAAGTTTCTACGTAAACTATCCAGGCTGGATTTTCGCCATGAAATCAGCATTCCTACACCCATCAGAAATAAAAGAGCATAGCCCATTGGCGCTGTAATGGTATTGAAGAATGGTGCTTGAATTGAGAGCTTGGTTCCGCGAACTGCTTCTGCCAGTAAAGGAAATGTTGTGCCCAGCAAAACTGTAAAAGCAATACCTACAAGTAATACATTTTGGGCTAGAAAAACATTTTCTCTACAGAGCACTGATTCAATTTTGTGTTCGGATTCCAGCATCTGGATGCGCTTGAATAACAAAGCAAAGCCCACAATCAGAATCAGTGCTAAGTAAATTAAAAAGGCGGGTCCAATTTCTGATTGAGTAAAGGAATGAACTGAATTGATGATTCCGGAACGAGTCAGAAAAGTGCCGATAATTGTCAGGCCAAATGTGGTAATGATCAGCACCACATTCCAGATTTTGAGCATGTTACGTTTTTCCTGGATCATTACAGAATGAAGAAAAGCTGTACCTGTCAGCCATGGCATCAATGCCGCGTTTTCCACTGGATCCCAGGCCCAGAATCCTCCCCAGCCTAATTCCTCATAAGCCCATAGTCCTCCTAAAATCAGTCCGGATGCAAGGAAGTACCAGGACATCAATGTCCAGCGTCGTGTTGTGAGTACCCATTCATTATCCATTTTCCCCCGAATCAATCCGCCCATGGCAAAGGCAAATGGTACACTGAATCCGATAAATCCCAGATACAATGCAGGCGGATGGGCTGCCATTGCTGGATTCTGCAAAAGTGGATTCAGTCCACGTCCTTCTGTGGGGATAACTGCCTGTAAATCCAAAGGATTTGACCATCCGATCAACAATAGCAGCAGAAAAGCCATTATTGCGTTTAGTGTAGTAATCACATACGGAATGATTTCACGATTTGAGTACTGGTAACGGAAAGCTACGATCATGGCAAAAAAACTTTGAACAAGAGTCCAGAATAACAGTGATCCTTCCAGACCACCCCAGAATGATGTAATTTTGTAGATCAGAGGCATATCCGTGCTGGAATGTCTCCACACATAAAATATGCTGAAATCGCTGATTACAAGTGCATGAATCAAAATTCCTGAAGCTATTGCCACCAGGAAAAACGACAGTATGCTGGCGTTTTGTGCAGAACGGATTAAATTCCAGTTGTTGTTTCGTATACCAATGTGAGGAACAACTGCTCCGTAAAGACAAACCGCGAATGCAGCCATAAGTGAAATTGTACCTAAATCAGCCATTCAGTTTCTTGCTAATAGATTGTTTAAGCATTTAAATTGGACTATATACAACAGAATGATCTGACAATGGTTACTTGTCAAGTTTGTATTAATATTCAAATATAAAAGTCGGGAGTATGATTCTGTATTTGAAGGTTAATAAAACAGATTATTCTTTTTAAGAAAACACTGTTTAATCCAGGCTTTGATTTGCACTTCTGGTGTGATATTATGTAAGCAGGATATATCAATACACATTTAAGGAGAAGTAATGCCACTTTATGATTATCAGTGCGGGCAATGTGAAAGCGGTTTTACTGAGCTCAGACGCAGTTCAGAAATGGACTCACCAATCAGTTGTCCTGAATGCGGCAGCAGAGAAACACGTCGTTCCGTAAGTTCTTTTGCGGTTGGCGGTTCTGCCTCTGGAATGCCTTCAGTCTGTGCGCCATCAAGAAGTCCGTTTAGTTGAGCAATTTGAATTACGGACTGGTCAGTCCGTGAACGAAAGTGTAAAACTTAAAATACCAGCGAATTTATTTCCCTCTATAATGCGCTCTCCTGGTTGAAATTTCAGCACCGCTAAATTAGTATAGGTGCGTCTAAAATACATATTCATTGCTGATTCTTCAAATTCAGTTTTTGTTTCAAACATAAATTTTCCTACATTTTAATATGGATGCCAGTATCCGTCCAAAAGGTATTCTCGATTTTCTTTCACAGCAGGAAATCCGACAACTCACTGATCCGGAAAACGGAGGACTGAATGAATTGTTCCGTCGTTGTTCTCTGGCGGTTCTTAACAGTGACAGTCGCACTGACAGTGGAAAAGAAATGTTGGAAAATTATCCGGATTTCAGCATCAAGGTTGTCCAGCAAACAAGAAGCATCAAGCTGGAACTCCGTAACGCCCCGTCACAGGCCTTTGTTGACGGCAAATTGATTCAGGGCATCAATGAGCATCTTTTTTCTGTTTTGCGGGATATAGTGTATGTGGGGACAGAGATAAGGAAAAAAGGTGGATATAATCTGAGTGATTCTGCCGCAATTACTGATTTTATATACCATATACTGCGAAACACAGGACTACTTAGAGAGCAGGTAGATCCCAATTTGGTAGTTTGCTGGGGAGGTCATTCAATCAGTGAGGACGAGTATCAATACACCAAAAAGGTTGGTTATCAGTTGGGGTTGCGTGAATTGAATATTTGTACCGGCTGTGGAGCCGGAGCCATGAAAGGTCCAATGAAAGGGGCTACTATAGCTCACGCTAAACAGCGTTATATAAACGGTCGCTATATTGGGATTACTGAGCCCGGAATAATTGCTTCAGAATCTCCAAATCCTATTGTAAATAACCTGATTGTCATGCCGGATATGGAGAAGCGTCTTGAAGCATTTGTGCGAACAGGGCACGGTTTCGTGGTTTTTCCCGGAGCAGTTGGAACAACAGAAGAAATATTATATTTAATTGGAATCCTGATGCATCCAAACAATAAAGATCAACCATTTCCTCTGATTTTTACCGGTCCTGTTGAAAGCAGAGCTTATTTTGATCGAATTGACGGATTTATTTGTACTACCCTGGGAGATGATGCCAGAAAATATTACGAAATCATAATTAATGATCCGGAACTGGTTGCAAGAAGAATTCATTCAGGTATCAAACATGTGCGGGAATTCCGGAGAAAATCAGGAGATGCATTTTATTATAACTGGATGCTTCACATTGATCATGGTCATCAGCGGCCATTTTTTCCCAGTCATGAAGCCATGTCTTCATTAAATTTGCATTACGAACAGCCAAAACATAAACTTGCAGAAAATCTGCGCAAGATGTTTTCCGGTATTGTTTCAGGAAATATTAAGGATGAGGTAATAATTTCCATTGAAAAATATGGTCCGTTTGAAATTTCCGGAGACCCGAAAATTATGCGTGAACTGGATGATTTACTACTGTCGTTTTGTGAGCAAAAAAGGATGAAATTGTCCAGTGATTCTGAGTACAAACCCTGTTATAAAATCGTTTGATGGGCAAAAAAATACAAAACGAAGTGGATTTGGACGAATCCTTTCAATGGGGTTCCGGAAAAGAAGTAGATTTGATTAGAACAATGAATTCAGACGATCTGTCAGCATCTGTTCAGCAGATGTTAAAAGGTCAAAACCTGAAAGAAGGAGTATGGGTTTTTGGTTATGGTTCATTGATGTGGAATCCTGACTTTAAACTTGCAGATAAACGTACAGGAATTGTCTCGGGATATCATAGACGTTTATGTTTAAAATCAATAGTTTATAGAGGAACACCGGACTATCACGGATTAGTATTTGGACTGGATAAAGGAGGAAGTTGTCAGGGCATGGCTTACCGAATTGCTACGGAAAATATACACTCAGAATTACAGATTATTTGGGAAAGAGAAATGTTTGCTGAAACATATATTCCTACATGGGTCAGTGTGAAAAGTGACTGGGAAACAGTTTCGGCCATTACATTTGTGATAAACCAGGAACATGAGCATTACCTTCCAGACCTTGAACTTGAAGAAATTGCTGAAAGGGTAGTGAAGGCAGAGGGAACATGTGGAACATGCCACGATTATGTGCAGAATACTGTAAAAAGTTTGCACCAACTTGGTTTACGTGATCCAACATTAGAGCAATTACTGACATTGATAGAATATCCCCAGATTAGTGTTAATAGAAAATAATTAATGGAACAAATTATTAGTAAAAGGCGGTTAAGGTTTTGGTTCAAGTTGATATTAATGATTTTGCTGCTGGGAGGCGGAATTACAGGAGGATATAAGCTTCATGAATTGGGCAGCAAAGTCGGTTGTTTTCAGCTGCCTGAAAATGTTGTCCCAATAAACATTAAACTTCTTAACTCAGATACAATTCGTTTTATTGCTTTAGGCGATACCGGCACAGGTGATGAAGAACAACACAAAGTTGCAAATGGAATGGCTCAAGTGTGCAAAAGTTCGGGTTGTGACATGGTATTAATGCTTGGTGACAATTTTTATGATGATGGTCTGAAATCATACATGGATACTCAGTTTGAGTCGAAATTTGTTAATGTTTACAATGAGATAAACAAACCATTTTTTGCGGTATTAGGGAATCACGATATAAGGTGGGATGCGCTTTCACAAGTAATGCACAGCATTGACAGTGACAAGTGGCGCATGCCTAATTATGAATATTCTTTTAAAACAGAAACGGCACGATTTTTTGGTATTAATACAAGTTGTCCATTTTCTTCAGAAAGATTAAGAAATTACCTGGACATTGATGACTCTGAATACGTAAAGGACGAAGTAGCTCGTCCTTGGACAATAGCATTTGGACACCACTCTGTATTTTCAAATGGAACACATGGAGACACGGATTTCTTTACAAGACTATATTGGGACTGGTTTTTGGAAGGACGAGTAGATTTGTATTTATCAGGACATAATCATCATTTAGCACATTTACAGCATGGTAACATACCTACAGAGTATGTTGTCAGTGGTGCCGGGGCTAAGCACTATCGATCTGCCAGTGAAAGAGAAAGGTTAAATAAATCAGAGGCTTTTAGTAAATTTACATATAATGATACAGGTTTTGTCTGGATTGAAATCAGCAGTCATAAACTATATTTTAGTATGCATGACAGCGATGGAAACGTGCTTTATGAATATACTAAAACAAGGTAAATGATTAAATAAATCCGGTTGGATCATCTAAATATGTTGATTTTATATAAATTGATATTATATAATATAAGTATATTATGTTAATATAATATATAACAATATAAAACAACAAATAATAAATCTTAAACTGAGTTAATTTAAAACAAATAACTTGAACCAAAACAATAACAAAGCTTAAAATAATCTACCTCATATCATGCCGAGGTGGTGGAACAGGTAGACACGCTGTCTTGAGGGGGCAGTGGGCTATGCCCGTGCGGGTTCGAGTCCCGCTCTCGGCACCAACCTTTAACTTATTTCCTTATATTAAATACATTAAGGTCTATCAGAATACACAAGAATAATCAGTACCGGATATGATCAGAGAATGATTTATTGATATGTACAAAAAAATTAAAAATAGTTGGCAATTGGGTATGTCGACTGTAGTGGTAATCTCTTTATAGATGTTATAAATTTGGCTATTTACCAGCATTTACAAATGTAAACAATATATTTTGGGAATATAATCCGGTCAAGGTGAGTGTATAGGAAATGATTATATGTCAGTCATTCGTGCAGGAATAAATCATGACGGTTCTCATAGAGATCCATTCATGATATGGTGAGAATTGGTTAAATGACACATACAGAAATCAAGGACATTTGGTTATATTTACGAACATTTTACCGACAACGCGTGTGATGGTACTTAAATTTTAATATCAATACATTGGATTATTTGGCAATTAAGACTTGCATGTTAACGAGCAGTTGAATTGATTTACAAATGTATAAAATGCTTAAAGGTAATTTGCAAAATTATAAGGTTTTAGATTATGTAATTTATAATATTGTTCATGATCAGAATTAAAATATATTAGAAAATTATTATTATGTTAATATATTCTATAAAACAAAAATAATGCCAGAATTCAAAAAAAATACCACTTCATTTACTGAACAAATTGGAGTATAATCACAGGTGGAATGTTTGTTTCCGGTATTATTTTAGCACCATTGGCCTTCAGAACACTTCCAATAATTACTTCTCCGGAAATAACACAATACACACACTTATATTCCAGCACCCCTTTTCACCCTTTTCTTCTCACACTATTTTCCAATAATTGCTGTGCTATTTTTGCTAATCAGTATACTGGAGCAATTACAGATAAAGTATTTGTGGATACACCATCCAAATACAATTTATCTTTGTTAAATCATACTGTTAACTGGAAATATTATCTGGCTATGGTTAGCAGTAATAGTAATGCCGGAAATGGAAAACATGGTATTTAATTTAAAAAGCTGGAATGATCCTTCTGTAAGAGAAGCTTTTTCCTAAATGCATTTACAAAGTCAAAGACTCTCTCTAATAGGATTGGGTATAACAATGATTGTGCCCTGGTTTAGTGGCATTTCCGGCATGGGCATAGCATCATCTGAAAAAAAGTGCATAATTCGACTACAGTCATAAATCTATTATATACACAAGTTACAGGGGTGAGAAATGCTATTTTGGTTAATACAGCAAGATCTGAGCATCCAAAATTTGGAATTTTATAAAAATTATGTTTTTTTGCTGTTATAATGAAGAATATGGGAAAGATATTAAGTCTGCAAATGATAAATTTATATGTTTGATAATGACACAAATCGAACATATAAATTTAATCAAATTAGATCAATGATTAATTTTCAACCACCTTTCAATAAATAAGGAAAGAAATTCGGAATCACAATGTCCTATGCCTTAACATCAGATATTCCTGATAATTTACTTGAATCTTATTTGCAAGAATCGGAAATTGCTGTTGATACAGAATTGCACGGACTTCGATTATTTCGAGATGAAGTGTGTTTGGTTCAAATTTGTGATGATAAAAAGAATGTTTGTCTAGTGAAACCAGAAAAAAAACAGACAACGCCTAACTTAAATCGTCTGTTATCAAATCATGATGTAACAAAAGTATTTCATTTTGCCATTAGCGATGTGGCTTTCATCAAAACTTCTCTTAATATAGAAGTGGAACCCTTTCGATGCACGAAAGTTATGAGTAAACTCATCCGTACCTATACTCAGGATCATGGACTAAAAGACCTGGCTTTGGAACTGCTGGGACATCAACTCAATAAAGAACAACAACAAACCAATTGGGACAGTAAAAATCTCACAAAAAAACAGCTGGAATATGCTGCCAATGATGTTTTGTATTTAATAAATATTTACCGCAAATTGTTGGAGATGATGGAAAACCGTCCTCTATTAAAATCAGGTACAACCATCAAGGAATTGAATCAAAAGGCGCAATCTATTCTTCCCGGCCTGGTAGAATTATTGATTCATGGGTATGGAGATAAGGATGGAGGATGGGAAAGCAGCTTGTTTTCTCACTGAGGTATTTAATTGAATTCCTGGATATTAGTTATTCACTCTTAAGTGTTGAATTTCTTAAATGTTTATTCCTGAACTTCTTTTGTAGATGCCCAAAGTTTGATCCTTTCAAAGACTGTAATCTTCGCAGTTGCTTTAGCTGTCTGAGTGTTTGTAATGAACGAACATCAGCACCTTCTCCTGAAAAATGCTGCACAGATAAATCTCGTAATTCATTGGCGCTTATCGGTGACAAATTATGTTTCACAAAATATTTTTTTAGCAGATTTTGTAATTGTGCGGCAGTCAAATGTTTTCCTTTTTGGTTCACCCAAAATGCTTGATGTCCATCGATATTATCAATCATTTTCAAATATGATTTGAGTATGTTGATTGATAATGGACTGAACGGAATATCTCGATACTTTGAGTTCATAAAATATAAACGCACCTGACCTTCATCCAGTTCCGGAACAGCTGAGTTGATCTTAACTAATTTTGCAAGCGACATCCCTAAACCATATATGAACTCCAGCAGGAGTCTTTGTTGTAATCCTTGTAGTGAGTATTCTGCAGAATACTGAAATAGTTGATTTATTATATTAATGTCAATTTTCTGTTGTCCAATTTCGCTGATATTTCTTGGAAGTTTAAAATGCTGAATAGGGTTCTTGATATTTTCAGTTTCAGCTAAATATTGATAAAATCCCTTTATTCCACTGACACATGTAACCATTGTGCTTCTTTTCCATTTGAGTACATCAATATGATGCTGCAGGAATGCTTCAAGTTCTCTGACGCCCAGGTTTTCAATCTTCCATTCCTCAGGTATTGCTAATTTTAAATGGAATTTCTCACAAAAATTTACAAACATTTTAATTGAATTGAGATAAAGAGAGATAGTTGCTGGAGACAATAATTTTTTTACTTGCAAATGAGACTGATAAAGTCCCATAATCTTTGTAAGTTCTGACTTATCCATAAATCAAAAGAGACCTTAAATGAAAAAAATTGAAGCGATTATAAAGCCTTTCAAACTTGAAGAAGTCAAAGAAAATCTGGGTATTGTTGGTATCCATGGAATGACTGTAATCGAAGTAAAGGGTTTTGGACGACAAAAAGGCCATACAGAATTGTACCGTGGAGCAGAATACATTGTTGATTTTCTACCTAAAGTTAAAATAGAAATAGTCGTGAAAGATGAAGATCTGGATAAATCAGTTGAATCAATTCAGTCTGCTGCCAAAACTGGCAGAATTGGAGACGGTAAAATATTTGTTACTGACCTTGAACAAGTTGTCCGTATTCGTACAGGTGAATCCGGTGAAAAAGCATTATAATCAAAAATCATTTACGTGGTATTTTTGCTTTAAAACTTTGACATATATTACCTGAAATTTTTATCACATAGATAGACGGCTCAATCCTCGACTTAAACCCCAATTTAGCACATCCATAAGGTCTGTCAGCGTCCCACGACACCTGGTAGAATTTGCATTTTATACAGCGAACTTTAGGAATTTGCTCCATTCGGACCTATAAAGACTCTCCTCCTGTAGTTTTGATTACTTTATCCAGTACTTTTGACAGAGTAAAAACATCAAAAGGTTTTATAAGATAGTCATTCATTCCCAACTTTTCTGCTTCTGTAATCAAGTCTTCAAATGGCTCCATCATTGTCAACACAACCGGAAGATCCTTCATATTGTCGTCAGAACGTATTTCTTTCAATAGTGCCAATCCATTTATTTTAGGCATCTTTACGTCAGCAATAACCAGATTTAAAGCAGTTTGCTGAATGAGAGTCAATGCCTGTTCACCGTTTTCTGCTTCAAGACATGAAAAACCCATTTGTTGGAGCGCATTTTTTATTAAACGACGTGCAGTACTGTAATCATCTACGATCAAACATGTGTGTTTATCAAATTTTGTCACTGTATTAAAAGTTTTAATATTATTATTTATTTATTATATATACATAATAATGATATAGTATATAAACGCAATTTATATACTAATCTATTTTAGAGATTTTTCATTATCAATATAATTCATATTTTATGCAGATACTACAGTGGTTGATAGATATTATGGGAATTTCAATCGTTACAATAAAGTTCAATATTGAATGTTTTTTAATTTAACATAATAATATTATATAATATAATCTATTCCATTTTACATTTAGCAAACAATTTTCAGATTTATTGCGTAGATGAAATTTTTTGAAAATCAGAGCCTGAAGGTTCCTGAAAAACCTGCAAATCAAATTCTGGTACAACAGCCAAAATATGATCAAATATATCAGCTTGTACAGACTCATAAGCAGTCCAGTTTGTGTCTTTGCAAAATACATATATTTCGATCGGAAGTCCTTTTTCTCCAGGTGAGAGCTGACGCACAATGAAGGTCATTTTCTGATGTATCGTCGGATGCTGCCGGAGATACGCCTCAACATATGTTCGAAAGACTCCGATATTAGTCAATCTTCTGCCATTAACCAGAGTACTTTCGTCAACATTATGTTTCTTATTATAATCCAATATTTCCTGTTGACGATCCTGTATGTCCTTACTGATTAGCTGAATACGATTGAAACGTTCAAGCATTTCTGTACTGCAAAACTTTATGCTGCTGAGATCAATGTTCACAAATCTTTTAATACGTCTTCCACCTGACAAATTCATGTTCCGCCAATTTTTAAAAGATTCATTTATCAGGGCGTATGTAGGAATTGTTGTAATTGTATTGTCAAAATTCCTAACTTTAACTGTAGTCAGAGTTATTTCAATCACATCACCATCAGCCCCGTATTTTGGCATTTCAATCCAATCATCAGGAGCAACCATTTTATTAGCAATTAACTGAATTCCTGCCACAAAACCCATAAGTATGTCTTTAAAAACAAACATCAAAACTGCTGTCAAAGCACCCAATCCGCTTAACAAATAGAGTGGTGTTTTCTGCAGCAGCAGTGAAAGTATCAAAATTGCTGTCACAAAATACAGAACCAGCTTCAGCACCTGCACAAAAGGAGTAATTGAAATTTCCTTTGCAACAGCTGAATTTCCATAGATTACCACCAGCGAATTAAGTAATGCATCAAGAACAAGCATACCCGCTATTAATAACAAAATACTGATCAGTGTTTGACTCAGGGGAAGCATGGTTGTGCCGACCAATATTGGCGGTGTAAGAATATAAAGAAGTATCAGTGGAATGAAATACAACACACGTTGAAAAAAATGTTTATCCACCAATACATTGTCCCATTGCTGATTTGTGAAACGGGATAATCTTTCAAATGTACGAACTAACGGCCCTTGTGCTACTTGATGCACTATCCAGCAAGCTGCAAGAACCAGCAGTATTAGTCCTCCCCTGACAAACGATTCGACAACCGCATCGGACAGGCCTACTTGCAGGATTTCCTCGTTTAATAAATTCTTTAATAAATCACTCAAATATTGAATCATGTTTACTCCGGATAAAGTGGCGGCAAATTTGACTCTTTTTCACTTTTATTAATCTTCATGGCAGTTGAAGAAATAGCAATAAATTCTTCTTTTAAAACATTCAATGATTTCCCGTTTTGATGATTTCCATAGAGGGCAGAGTTAAGAGTTTTGATACCATTTTTTAATTCAGGTATTCGATCTCCAATTTCTTCCAAACCATCCGGAGGATCATCAGTCCATACAGAATTTCCCCATTTTAATAAGGCAGATTGTACTGCTACAGGCTCGCCTCTGCATAATGCCTGTTCCACATTTTTTGCTGCAGACTTAATCTCAACTTGCTGTTTTTGTTTAAAATTGTTTTCAATACTAACTTCTTTATTTGTTTTCCTGTTTTTGCTGACAATCCAGATCATTATTGTCCCTGCCCAAAGCATTGCAAATCCGATGGTAAGAACTTTCCATAGATTAGCTGAATTATTTGCATCTGCAGTATTTTGTGCAACTACTGCCGTACTTTTATTTTTTTGTGTATCAGCTGCTTTTTGTGAGATGTTTTCCTTTGAGCTTTTTGAAACAGGATGAACCTGAATTACCTTTGAAGGAATGATTGCTGTCCGGAATTGATTTTTTGTTACATCCCACCAGCTGACTGATATTTTCGGAAGAGTAATTTCCCCAGGTTGGCTTGGTATGAGTGCCCACTTTTCCTTGCGAATTCCTTTAAGTCCTTTTGGTGTTTGTTGCGTTTCAATCTGAGGCTGATCTGCATAACCTTTCAATGTATCCGGAAATTGAAATGACAATTCCGGAATTTGATTTCCTGACACACCATCTGCAATTATTGTAACTGTTCTTGTCACAGGTTCACCAACTTTAAAAACAGGAGGGTCAGGCTGCCACTGTTGATTGACTTTCACTTCTTTAGCAGGCAGCCACCAACCGGTGTTTTGTTTTGGCAATGACTGAACCTCTATAGTTTGCGGTTCGCTCGTGCTGAAAATTCTCTGCCCTCTGGTTTGAAATAAATTTCCGAAATTACCGAAATTACCGAAATTTCCAAAATTCATTTGTGTTGTACCGCCTTGTCTCTTGTCACCATGATAACGAAACTGAGGAATAATGAGTGTCCCGCTTTTTTCAGCAAATACAGCATAGGTTATCTCAGTAATTATTTGTTTTTTACCGTTTTTGAACGTCTGATGCGTCGTCTGATGCACTTTTTCAACATGTGCTCCTGCTGGTTCTAATGGTGTAATTGTTTCATTTTCTAGTTCAATTCCGCTTCTGATAATCCGTATTCGAACAAGAACCTGTTGCTGAGGATATACTTTTTTTGGCTCCGCAATAACTTCCAACTGAACCACATCCTGTTTCGATTTCGAGGTTGATTCAACTGCTTTCAATAAAATAGGAGCAGTTTTTTCATTTCCAATCTTTAAAGGAGGAATTAGATATTCCCCCGCGTCAGGAGCAATCAAAACATAGGACCAGCTCACTGTGCTGGTGAAAGAGGTACCAACTATTGAAGTTTTATTTTGCACACTGCGATTAAGTATTTGCAATCCCTTGATTCGGCTTAAATCAGGTTCTTGCGGATCATCAACATTTTTTGCTTCAACATGCAGCTGAAACAAATCTCCTACCTTAACAGGATTTTTGTTAACCCATGAAGTGACTTCACCCATCAGTGGATTAGTCAAAAATAACAGCAATCCAAGAAATATTAACTTCTTCATCGATTACCAGTACTGTTTGTTGTGATTTTGTTTTTTACTTCGACGTTGATATTCCCTCTTCATTTTGTTTCGTAACAGGCGTCCGGGATCATCTGGAATTTTTCTCAGCCACTGCTCCATAGTTTGTTGTCTGGAACGATCTTCCGGAGTTAAATCGCTGTTTTCTTTTACGGCAATATTTTGCTGTTTTGATTGATCAGCTGATTTTTGATTATTTTGCTTATCAGCAAATTTGTCTTTTTCATCTTTTTTATTTCTTTCATCTTTTTCATCCTCATTCTTTTGTTCATTCATTTTATCTTGTGAGTCTTTTGACTGCTGCTTGTCAGACTCATTTTTTTCTGCTTCCGGTTTCTGTTCCGGATCTCCTGCTGACTGATCCTGATTACCAGAAGAATCACGCTGCTGTTGCTGTTTTTTCTTATCCTGTTTATTTTGTTTGTTTTGCTGCTGTTTTTTCTGCTGTTTTTTTAGCAATTCTTCAATCAATTCCTTATTAAATTGAGCATCCTGATGTTGAGGATCGTCTGATAATACCTGCTGATAAGCCTTAAGAGCGTCCTGTAAACGTCCTGCAAAGGCTAAAGCATTTCCCCGGTTGAAATTAGCTCTGGGATTATCCTGCTTTGAAAACTGATCAATTGCTTGCTGATAATCTCCGGAACGATATGATGCAGCCCCTTTCCATTCGTCATTTTCGAACAGTTCTGACGCTTGTTTTGATTCTCCCTGCTCAAACAGTTTTGATGCCTGCTGGTCAGGACGCAACCACAAATCATCCCAACCGAATGCCATAACCATACTTGGAGATGCAAAAACTGAAGTAAATACAATGATTCCCAGTGAAAATAATACCCCTCGACGAAATAACAAAGCAGTCAACGGCAAAACCAGCAGCAGCAGCCATGGTCCTTCTTCATTCCACATATCCGCTGTTCTTTGCTGCTGATCTTCTACAAAATTAACTGCTGAAGTCTCCACCGAGATAATTGTATCAACATCCTGATCATCAGGACTTAATACAGTTAATTCTCCTTGAGTTTGATCGACCAGTTTTTTCAATGGAATCATATTCAATTTTGGAATTACAATAGCACCGTTTTTATCTTTTAAAAAACCGCCTGCAGGCAGTGCAATCGGTGATCCTGATTCAGTTCCGACCGCAAGTATAGTAAGACGATCCGAACCAGCATTTTTTATAACAGCAGATATTTCGGATTCTTCAATTCCATCTGTAATTAGAATAATGTGACCTGTTGTAGCTCTGCTTCTGTTCAACAATTCTGTGGCAAGCCCAACAGCCAGTTCCGGGCGGCTTCCTGGAACAGGCATTATATTCGGATGTAATCCTGGAAGAAGAGCAGAAATGGTAAGTGGATCATGTGTTAAAGGACTTATAACAAATGCTTCTCCGGCGTATCCGACAAGTGCGGTTTCTCCCTCGACAAAACGATTCAGTAAATCCTCTAATTTATAACGTGCCCGTTCAATTCGTGTTGGTTTGATATCCGCAGCAAGCATGGAATAAGACAAATCCAATACAAGCACTCTGGCCTGTGTTTTCTTCAGCAATGGCTGTGATTTTTTTTGCCATACCGGACCAGAGAGTGACAACAAAAGCAGTGTCCCTGCAAAACACATTGCCCATGGCAGCAGTCTTCGTTTCTGTTGTAATGGGCTTGTCGCTAGAAACTCCAGTAAATGAGGGTCGACCTCCTTATCCCATTCACCTTTGCGCCACCATTTACTCAACAAACGGAAGACCATCCACCAGACAAGAGGTATTGCTATCAACCATAATGGACGCAAGAAATGAAATTCTGAAAACAACACGTTAGTCAGTTTTTATTGATAATTAATGACAGTCTGGGAAAAACCTCAAAGCAAACACGATTCGAAAACAGTAATACCAAATTAAAATAATCCTTAGACTCTTTAACCAGGTTGCATCAGAAATTCAGGATCATTTTCGATACATTAAAACCCAAACCCAAATTCCAATTATCAGTACTGCAAAACCAAGCGGCCAAAAAAACAATGCCTGACGTGGTCGGAAAACCTCTTTTTCTCTTTCAACAGGTTCAATTACATCAATCATCGCGTAAATTTTTTCCAGTTCTTCTGTACTTCGTGCCCGGTAATAGCTCCCCCCTGTCAGGCTTGCTAATGATTGCAGCATCACTTCATCCAGTTCGGCAGAGGGATTTATTTTTTGTGTGCCCAAAAAGGTACGCAGCCAGGCTTCATCAGCGCCAACACCGATAGTATGTATTCGTACTCCGGTTTGTTTTGCCAGTTGTCCGGCGACTTCCGGAGAAACTTCACCTGCAGTATTTTGACCATCTGTAAGTAATATTAATACTTTCTGTGAATCAGGAAGATCCTTCATTCGCTTTACCGCCAATCCTATTGCGTTGCCGATTGCTGTGCGCTGACCGGCAAGTCCCAGCTCTGACTCTTCCAGCATTTGTCCCAATGTTTCCCGGTCAAAGGTCAAAGGTGTTTGTAAATATGCCTGATCGCCAAATAAAATCAATCCCAGCCGGTCACCTTTTCTACGATCTATAAATGGTCTTAATACAGATTTAACAATTTCAAGCCGTGTAACAGCACTGCCTTGAAGTTCCATATCCTTCTCCTTCATGCTTCCGGAAAGATCCACAGCAAGCATCACACTGCGTCCGGATAAAGGCAGTTCCACTGCATCACCAACCCACTGTGGTCGCATCGATGCTAAAACAATTAAACTCCAGACAAATGCGGCTAAAATTAAAGATTTTGTAAATATTTTTTGAGAAAATGATGCTTGAGGTAAATCTGCGATTCTTTGAAAAAAAGGAACTCGCAGTGCCTGTACAGAATATTCACGGGGAGGGAGCAAACGTAGCAAAAAAGGCAGCGGCCAAAACCATGCTGCCCAAATCCAAAAAAACTCAAATCCACCGCCTTCTAAAAAAATCATTTTTCAAATTGGATTTCAGTAATTATGCAGGGGTGAACTGATCCATTTCTTCACAAGCGGAAACAAAGCATCGATTTCAAGTTCAGCTTTTTGCTGATAAAGTACTGTACCTAATACTTTTCCTGCTCCCTGTGTAAATTCTTTAGTTTTTCCTGTTTTATCAAGAAAATCCAACCATGCAGTACCATGCAGTGAGGCCACCTGTTCGTTGGTATAAAACGTCAATGCCGATCTTCTGAGCAATTGAGAAAGACTCCTCAATAATGCTAATTCATCAGGCGCTTTTTCAAACTGAATTTGCAGTTCTTTCAGCATTTTCAATGCTTCAGTTATTGGTTTTCTCCGCTTATGTCGGCGTAACAGCCAAAGTCCGCCAAAAATCAGAACTAATGTGAATAAAAGCGCTAAAATCCACCATCCCGGCGCAGGAGGCCAAAATGAAACAGGTGGCGGCAAATGAATATCTTTTAATTTTAAAAGAGGATTTTCTACAGGCATTAGAATGGCTATAACTGATTGAATCCAGTTGCGAATACAACTTTTCAGATTTGCATGATTATTTGCTTAACTGATTTAAAGTATCCACAGTACTCAGTAAATTCAAAGTAACCCCGCACAATCGCAACTCATTCGATAAACTATTTTGATGATTTTCAAAAGATGTTGCATAAAGATTTCTGGTATGTTTATTGTTCGAATTTACCCAGGCGGTTGATGTACCGTCACTCATTGCGTAATGTCCGGAAGATGGGGCTGCTTTTTCCAAAGGATCCGAGACTAAATACGCTTCCACTTGATTATGTTTTGACAGTTGTGTCATGTGTTTCATGCATTCCTGATCAAATCCGGAAAAGTCACTGAAAATATACACCAGACTTCCGGGTTGGACAACGTGACGTACACGCCTTAAAGCCTCAGCAAACATGAATTTTTTGTCAAAACTCCATTGATCCTCCTTCATCTGATCGGCAATGTGGTTATGCTCTGTCATTATTTTTGCCAACAAACGCAGGTATTGCCGTCGATCGCCTCTTGGTCTGAACTCATAATGCATTGTTTCAGAAAACAAAATACCCCCAACTCTATCTCCTCTTAAAAGCGCTCTCCATCCCATCAATGCCGCCATGCGTGATGCTTGTACAGACTTTAAGCTTTTGCGTGACCCAAAAAACATCTGACGCCCCTGATCCAGCACCAGCATCACAGGACGTTCTCGTTCTTCTCTGTATAATTTTGTATGTGTCCGTCCTGTCCTTGCAGTAACCCGCCAGTCAATATGACGCACATCATCTCCAGGCTGATAAGTTCGTGCTTCGGCAAATTCCATCCCTCTTCCTTTTAGTTTGGTTAAATATGGCCCACCAAGAGTTCCTGCTTTTTTTGATGGTGAAGAAGGAACTTTTTTATTTGCAATCCTGAACATTTCCGGCAGTTCCATTTTACCAAGCCAAATACCATTATTTTGTTCTGAATTATTCATGCTTGAATTGAATGATATTGTATCATTTAAAAATTGATAGATGAATTAAGGTACAGGTATTTTTGCAAGAATCTTTTTTATAACATCATCCGGAGTAAATCCATCTGATTCAGCTTCATAACTTTCTATAATTCTGTGGCGCAGCACATCTTCGGCTAAATCCTGTATATCTTCCGGAGTAACAAAATCACGCTCACGCAGCCAGGCACGTGCGCGAGAACATCTGTCAAGCGAGAGAGATCCCCTGGGACTTGCTCCCCATGTGATCAGTCTTGCCAATTCGTCGCTGTACCTTTCCGGAGTTCTGGTAGCAGCAATTATTTCCACAAGATATCGTTCAATCTCAGCAGACATGTAGGTATTCAAAACCTCATTTCTTGCCTGAAAAATGTCCTTGGCTGAAATGCTCTGTGCATCAGGCAATTCTCCAGAATCATTTGAAACCACAGTATTTTTTTCGCTTACTGACTTTTCACCATACAATTCTTCATTGTGTACCAAACGCATAATTTTCAGCTCATTTTCCACTGAAGGATAATCAATAAACACATGCAGCAAAAACCGGTCTAGCTGTGCCTCCGGAAGAGGATAAGTCCCTTCCTGCTCAATTGGATTTTGCGTTGCCATCACCAGAAACAATTTCGGAAGAGGATATGTTTTTCCTCCCACAGTCACCTGACGTTCTCCCATAGCCTCCAAAAGAGCAGACTGTACCTTTGCCGGTGCACGATTGATTTCATCAGCCAACACAAGGTTATGAAACACAGGCCCTGCCTGAAATTGAAAACTGCCATCTTGAGGACGATATATATCTGTCCCTGTTACATCCGCAGGCAGCAAATCAGGCGTGAACTGTATTCTCTGAAAATCTCCCTCAATTTTGTTTCCTAGCGCTTTTATAGCCCGGGTTTTGGCAAGACCGGGCGCACCTTCAACCAGAAGATGACCGTCTGCAAGTAATACAATTAACAAACGCTCTATCAGGCGTTCCTGACCTAAAATAACTTGATTGAGGCTGGTTTGCAGCTTTTGAAATGATTTTAATGAATTTGACATAATGTGAGGATAACAAAGCTATATTTGTTTGGAGTGTTCGTCTTTTATATTTATAACGTTCGGGAAAGTCACTACCAGTGCGGGAACTAAAATCAATGTTGCCAACGCGCTTATAATTAAAGTAAGACAGATCATCCAACTGAGTGTTACCAAAGGTAAAAACTCAGACACACTCAAGGCTAAAAATCCAAATCCGACTGTAACCGCGTTTGAGGTGATTGCCTTGCCGCTGCGTCTGACTGTTTTTGAAATTGCCTGTTGCAGATCAATTCCTAATGATAATTCACGCAACATGCGTGAGAGGTAGTGAATACTGTAATCCACTCCAATTCCAATCACAATACTGCTGACTAGAGCCGTTCCAATATCCAGGTAAACTCCAAAATATCCCATTACTCCAAAATTAAACAGCACAGTGAAAATAAGCGGAGCCATACCGATCATGCCGCGATAAATGGAACGGAAAATCAATATCAGCATGACAAAAACCGCCAGTATTGATCCAGATAAACTGCGGATTTGACTGGAAACCACTTCAACACTGGTTGCCACATTAATCGGAACCATTCCTGTTGAAGTCAGCTTGAAACTAGAAGGGAAATGCTGTGAGGTATAATCTTCAATGCGCAGTAAAAGTTTTTCCTCCTCAATTGTTGAATTTGAACTGATGGTGACTGCTAAATTTAAATTGCTGTACTCGCTGTCAACCACATCTGAAAGTACATCTCCACCGGAGTTTTCGTACAATACTAGATACTGTGCCACTAATTCTCTACCACTTACTTCCCGCTCAACAGCTTGCAATTGTGATTGACCGTTTTCTGTTACAACTTCTTCACTCTTCACTAATTCAATTGCTTCAGGCAAACGGTTATATTCATCGCGATTCTCGTTAAAAGCATAGCTGATGCGCTTTATCAAATCAACAAGCGAGAATGTTCGTTTTACTCGATCTTCCTTCGACAGAAAATGTTGTAATTCCTCAACAATTTTCAAATTTTCCGGATTTTTCCATGGCTCATTTTCATCATATTTTGTGATCACAATATTGATCGTACGGCTGCCTGTCATTTTCTGCATTGCATGATTAGCCATCACGAAGGGCGCGTCTGGCTGAAAATAACTTTCCAGACTGCTTTCCACCTCCACTTGTAATAATCCGTAAACGGAAACCATTGAAACTACAAATGCTCCGAGCAAAATTATTTTGGAATTTTTAACAACCCAGCTGGTGATGCCGTCAAGAAATTTTTTGATCAGTAAATCCATAAAATTGGCTTTATGTACTGCTTTGAGTTTGGACTCCTCGGTTGCAGTGTTTTCCTGTGTTTCAGCTTTTTTCTCAGGAAGAACCATCAATAACGCTGGAATAAATATTAAAGAAAGCAACATTGCCAGCAATGTTCCAATTGCAACAAAAATTCCAAAGGTGTTGACCGGTACAATATCACTGGCAGTGAGTGAAAAGAAACCTGCCGCGGTGGTGATTGAGGTCATTGTCACAGGCATCACCATTTTATCCAGCATCAGGCAAACAGCTGTTTCACGAGTGTGTCCTTCCAGACGATTGTCACGGTATTCAGAAAACATGTGAATTCCGTCTGCTACTCCAATCGAAATCAGAAAAACCGGCAAAGCGGAGGTGATAGTATTGAGCGGAACATCAATAATAACCATCAATGCAAGCGTGAACAAAATCGAGAATCCAACCACAATCATTGGAACTGCCACTCCACTTGGTCTCCTGAAAGTCAGCCAGAGAAAAAATATGGCAAGCAAAGCAACAAAAGGGAAAAAGCGTTTTGTGTCCTGGTCAATCACAGTACGCAGCGTAGCAGCAACAATCGGGAAACCAGCGATAAAATGTGCTTCATCTCCCGGGTTATCTTCAAAAATTCTTTCCAGCTCCAGATAAGTCGCATACAGATTTTCTGTGTCTTCCTCATCCATTGCCAACTCCATAAATATTCCAGTGCGTCTTCCATCATCACTGAACAGATAGTTTCTGAACAATTCATTGTCAAAAACATGACGGCGCAATCTGTTCATTCCGGCAGAAGTCTGCGGAACTTCTTCAAAAATCGGTTCAATTGCCAATCCATCCTCTGATCCCAGAATATTGTCCGTATTGGACAACGAAATCACTTCCACCACAGGATTGGCACGAACCTCCAGATTCCGCAGTGTTTCATCCCATTCCGGAAGCCAGATGCCTGCATTTTCCAATGTTTCCCGAATTTCATCAAATTCCATCCAAAACATCTCATCCAGTGTTTTGATATCTTTTGGAAGAATCATCTTCAGTTGCTCTCCTGCCTCTCCAGACATTTGTTCTGCAATTGTTCTCAGAGCATCCAGGTCTTGCGGAGCAAGCAGCTGCAGGTTTTCGATTGCTTCAGTCAGTTTCTGGATACGCTCCAGTGTTGCTGCTTTGAATATCGTATCCTTTGCTTCAAGCATGATGAAAACCCCCGGATTAGCCCCGGTGTAATCTTCACGCAGTTGTTTCAAGGAATGACGCGCAGGATGACTGGGAGGTAAAAGGTGCGGGCTTGGATCATTTGCCAGAAAATACAGGCTGGGGAATGCTGCTGATCCAAGCAGGATGGTTACAATCAGAATTGTTTTTGGATAGTGGACAACCAGTCGTTCTATGAATTTTATGGCTGTCAAATTAATTTTTCCTGCATAAATTTAATAACTTAGTGATTATTTTATAGTATTATTTTAATCGGTTTTTTGTTATTCAGGCAAGTTTAGAATTGTTTCTATTTGTATTTATGAATCAGATTTACACTATTCCAGGATTGATTCTGTGAGCTTAATGATTTAGCATTATGGATCAATTTCAATAAGTTATTTTGTATTAAGTTTCTTCATACAACATCAATCCATTAACAACTGACCAAACATTCTGTGCAACTGGAAGATCAACTCCCGCGAATACGCAAGCTGATCAAAGAAAAGCTTGGCACCATTCCCAAAAATACCCTGCAAAATGAAGAGCTGATTCGCAACGCATTCAGGCGGCTTTATCAGGCTCTTCCCAGAATGATCCGCATGGCAGTCAGTGAAAATCTGTTTGTTGAATTTTGCATGACAAACCGTGAACGGCTGATAAATATCAGTGACTCTGTTTCAGAAAAATTCTCTGAAGCTGAAAACAGGTTCAATCAGCAATACCAGACAAACAACACAGAAGATTCTGCAAAAACAGTTAACGTCCGAGCTGACACCTCTAAATTGCTGGAAACTGCCAAAAAAGTGTTTGTGCCGACCTACTCACCAAACTTGATTTTATCCCGGGGCCTTGGAGCAAAAGTATGGGACAGAGACGGCAATGAATACATTGATCTTGGTTCAGGCATTTCTGTCAACAGCTCAGGACACCTTGATCCAGACCTTCAGAACGAACTTTATGATCAGGCAGGAAAAATCTGGCACACAACAAATCTTTTTTTAACAGAACCCACGATCAAGCTGGCGGAGGCGCTTGTAAATGCAACATTTGCCGACCGTGTTTTTTTCTGCAATTCCGGAGCAGAAGCAAATGAAGCGGCAATCAAAATTGCTCGAAAATTTTCCAGCCTGGTGCATTCGGAGGAGAAACGAGAAATTCTGACCTTTGAAGGATCATTTCACGGAAGAACCTTAACAACAGTTACCGCCACAGCTCAGCCTCGATACCAGCAGGGATTTGAACCGCTGCCAAAGGGTTTTCGTTACTGTCCATTCAATGATTTTGATACGGCAGCAGAAATGATTGGACCAAACACATGCGCGGTAATGATAGAACCGATCCAGGGTGAAGGTGGTGTAAATCCGGCAAAAACGGGATTTCTGCAACACCTGCGAGATCTTTGTAACAAACATCAGGCACTGCTGGTATTTGATGAAATTCAATGCGGAATGGGACGTACCGGCAAATTATTCGGTTATCAGTGGGAAAAATCACGTGATTCTGAAGAGACTGAAGGAGCAGTTTTGAATGAAGAAAAGATACACCATGAAGCAACTCTGTCGGATTTAACTCCGGATATAGTAACCATGGCCAAAGCACTCGGTGGCGGTCTTCCTCTGGGAGCGATGCTCTGTACTGAGGAAGTAGCACAGGCATTCAAACCCGGAGACCATGGAACCACCTTTGGAGGTAACCCCATTGTTACAGCTGTTGCAGCAGCAGCATTCCGAAAAATAAACGCACCTGAAATGATGCAGCAAGTCCAGGAAAAAGGTGCAGTTATCAGAAAACACCTTGACTCACTGAATGATGAACTTAGTTTATTTGAAACAATTCGCGGTCGAGGAATGATGCTTGGAGCAGTGTTATCAAAAGCATGGAAAGGTAAAGCGCCGGCAATGGTTACAGCCTGTCAGGAACAAGGTGTTCTGCTTTTGATTGCCGGTCCGGATGTTCTGCGTTTTTTACCGCCTCTGAATATCTCAGATGAAGAACTTGAAACAGGATTAAATTATGTCAGCAAAGCTCTACGTAATGTACACACTTCAGAACTTTCTGCCTCTGAATAATATTGAATTCTTACTTGATGAAAATCACAAAAATCTGTCATTCCCGCGAAAGTGGGGATCCAGAAACCTGTAAGTGTCTGAAATGCTTGTCCTCGACTCGATCGGGGAATGAAAAGCAAGATTATCATTTTTTACTTTATACAATCGCATCTTACTTTAATTGTAAATCTTAATTATAAAATATGGATAAAGTCGCGCTTATCACAGGAATCACAGGTCAGGATGGTGCTTATCTTGCGGAACTGTTGTTAAAAAAAGGATATCTTGTTCATGGTCTTAAAAGACGCTCATCCAGTTTTAACACCGCCCGCATCGATCATCTGTATCAGGATCCACATGTGGACAAAAGAAATTTTGTTTTACACCATGGTGACCTGACTGATTCCACTAATTTAATCAGGATCATACAGGAAATTCAGCCTGATGAAATATACAATTTGGCTGCACAAAGTCATGTATTGGTTTCATTTGAAACACCGGAATACACAGCAAATGCTGACGCGCTTGGTACATTAAGACTATTGGAAGCAATCCGACTTTTGGGGATAGCTGATAAAACCAGATTCTACCAAGCCTCAACCAGTGAACTTTATGGACTGGCACAGGAAGATCCTCAAAATGAAAAAACTCCATTTTATCCTCGTTCACCATACGGTGTTGCCAAACTTTATGCTTATTGGATCACCATCAACTATCGTGAAGCATATAATATCTTTGCCTGCAACGGAATACTCTTCAATCATGAGTCACCCATCAGAGGTGAAACATTCGTCACCAGGAAAATAACTCGTGCCGCGGCTCGAATATCTCTTGGTGAACAGCAAAGACTTTATCTCGGTAACCTTGACGCTAAACGAGATTGGGGTCATGCAGAAGACTTTGTGGAAGGAATGTGGCGGATTATGCAGCATAATGAACCGGAAGACTTCGTGCTGGCTACCGGAATAAGCACTTCAATCAGGGATTTTGCCACACAAGCCTTTGCTGAAGTTGGAATCTCCCTGGAATGGTCCGGAAGCGGAGTGGATGAAATTGGTAAAAACGCTCAATCAGGAGGAATAATTGTTTCTGTTGATCCCGCATATTTCCGTCCGACTGAAGTAGATTTGCTGATTGGTGATGCAAGCAAAGCCAGAGAAAAACTGGGATGGACGCCTACCTGCGATTTAAAGAAGTTAATCAGTGAAATGATTTCCTCCGATCTGGAAGAAGCCCGAAGAGATATGTACTTGCAGAGCGGTGGTTTTCAAACTAACAATTCAAATGGTAATTGATATAATTAATTTTTTAATATATTTTGTACTGCGTAATTTAATTAAACAAAGGTTGTTTTATGATTAATATCAGTTCAATGTTTGCCAAGCCTCCCTTTAAGCCACTGAGGAATCACATGGACAAAGTGGTTGAAAGTGTTGCTCCGCTTAAAGAATTTTTTGATGCTCTGCATCAACAGGATCATACAAAAGTCGAAGAGATACAGCAGCAGGTAATCCAGGCAGAAGAAGAAGCAGACGCAATCAAAAACGAAGTACGAAATCACCTGCCCGGAAGTATTTTCATGCCGATAAATCGACGTGATTTGCTGGAAATGCTTGATATGCAGGATACAATCGCGGATGTGGCTCAGGATATTGTAAATTTGCTCACACTTAGAAAAATGCGTCTTCCTTCCGAATTGTGGCCGGACGTGATCCAGTTAGTGGAAAAAGCGCAGCATGTATGTCTGATGACTCAGGGACTATCACAGGAATTTGGAGATGTGCTGGAATCAGGATTCGGCAGGCATGAAATCGATAAAATGCTGGAAATGATTGATCAGGTCTCTAATGCAGAACATGAAGCAGATGTTTTGGAAGACACGCTGGTTAGCAAGATGTTTGAGATTGAAGATAAAATGAAGCCGGTTGATGTAATGTTCTGGTACGAGATTATTGAATTGATTGGCGACATTGCGGATTATTCGAAAAAAACTGGAAATCGCCTGCGTCTGATGATTGCCACAAATTAACATTAATTACTAACTAATTTTGACAAAAAAGGATTGAATGATAATTGAATACGGGCCCGTTTTCATCACACTTGCTGTGGTGCTGGGACTCTACATGACCTGGGGAATTGGCGCGAATGATGTTGCGAACGCAATGGGAACATCAGTTGGTTCCAGGGCAATCACTGTTAAACAGGCAATCATAATCGCTGCTATTTTTGAATTTTCCGGAGCGTTTCTGGCGGGAGGTCATGTCACCAAAACAATTCGTAAAGGCATCATCGATCCCACACCAATCATGGATACCCCTGAGATCCTGGTCTGGGGAATGCTGTCAGCATTGCTGGCTGCGGCGCTTTGGCTGACAATAGCAAGCTGGATGGGCTGGCCGGTATCAACAACTCACAGCATAATCGGTTCAATTGTAGGATTTGCTTTAGTTGGAATAGGAATTGACGCGGTTAACTGGTCAAAAATTTTCACAATTGTACTGAGCTGGATTGTATCACCTCTTGTCGGTGGTACGGTCGCATATTTGCTGATGAGAAGTATTCAGCGGTTAATCCTGGACTCCGAAACCCCTTTCCTTAGCGCAAAACGTTATGCTCCAGCTTATGTATTTCTGGTTGGTTTCCTGCTGTCCCTTGTTACTCTTTTCAAAGGTTTGAAGCATCTTGATATCAATTTAACTATCGTGCAAAGTTTTATATTTGCCGGTATTTTTGGTGTTGTGGTAGCAGCAGCAGCACAAGTGCTGATCAATAGACTCCGGATGAAAGAGGCCGAGAGTATTCATGATCAATTCACACAGATTGAAAAAATCTTTGGCATCATGATGATCTTCACGGCCTGCGCAATGGCATTCGCTCACGGCTCTAATGATGTGGCAAACGGAATCGGTCCGATGGCGGCAATTGTCAGCATTGTACAAAGCGGTGGGGAAATGGCGCAAAAATCAGCATTGCCGTTATGGATTCTGATTGCAGGAGGATTTGGAATTGTAGTCGGTTTATCAACTTTGGGTTATCGTGTAATGAGAACCATCGGAACCAAAATCACTGAGCTTGTGCCCACACGAGGATTCTCCGCGGAACTGGCCGCGGCAGCTACAGTTGTAATTGCCTCACGTACCGGAATTCCTGTTTCCACAACTCATATTGCAGTAGGCGCGGTGATGGGGGTAGGACTGGCACGTGGTATTGGCGCGCTGGATTTAAGAGTCGTGGGGGGGATATTCATGTCATGGGTGATCACACTCCCTGTAGGCGCGCTGCTGTCTATATTCTTCTTTTTCTTCTTCCGCGGGGTTTTTCTGTGATGATCGATCAGTTTTTTCAAACTGAAAGAAACATCATATCGCGTTAAAATTAAAGCTTTTCCAATAAAACTGAAGAATTATTGCGGCTGCGTTTTAAAACGCACTACATTCAGAGGCTCTATACTTGATAGTTCAGCTGCTGCAAGTGTGTCTGCTCCGTTATCACAGGAAAACCTAAGAAGACGGCTGGGGTTGGTTTTTTCTAAAGGGGTATTATTCAATGTTTTCATCTGCCATGCAGGCAGATCAATCACATTGCCGTCAAAGGTCAACACTTCTAAAGTATTATTTTGATAAAAAGTGTTTTGAGTCTGCATGATGAATGATTCTCCCTTGTTTACTTCAAGCACAGTTCCGGCAATTTCATATCCTGAATTGTTTCCATTCCTCTCTCCTCTATAAATACTATCCATACCAGCCTTTTTTTGCAGAGACGCTTCGGTGTAACCCCTGTGTGGAATTTTCTCCAGCAATGAGGACAACTCCTTCAGTTTTACGTCCCATTTTTCCGGAGGAGTAGAATTACACCATTCAATTGCTCTGGAGTATGCACTTGTAGTTGTTGCGGCGTATAGCGTGCTTTTCATGCGTCCTTCAACTTTGATGCAGTCCACACCGTTTTCAAAATATTTTGGCAAAAGTCGTATTCCCCGTAAATCTTTTGAACTCAACAAGGACGCTGAGGGATAGTCCGGAAATTTTTTATCGGTTTTTAACGCTTTTGCAACAGTGGTGTTGGGGAGTTGCAGGGAATCCGGTTTATTATCAATTGTTTCTTTTGAATTTGGAAGTGAGGAATAGTAAAAACGACAGCTCTGGACACAGCCACCGCGGTTGCTGTCACGTCCGGAGGTATAATTTGAGATTGTGCAGTTTCCGGAATAGGCAGAGCACATGGCGCCATGAATAAAGAGTTCCACTTCAATCTCTGCTTCCTTTCGGATTTTCCCGGCTTCCTCCAGTGAGACTTCACGCCCCAGCACAAGCCTTTTGGCCCCCATTTTTTTCCAGACTTTTGCCGCATTAACATTCAGGCATGAAGCTTGAGTTGACAAATGTACGGGAAGTTTTGAGTGCTGCTGAACTATAGTCATCACGCCAAGATCTGAAACAATCACCGCGTCAACTTTGTTTTGTTCCAGGAATTTAACATATTCAGGAAGATCTACCAGTTCCTTATCGTGCAGGAACGCGTTCAGTGTAACGTATGTTTTACAGCTATTTTGATGCGCGAACAGTATCCCTTCAGACAATTCCGTGTCAGAAAAATTGTCTGAGGCGCCGCGTAATCCATATTTTGGTCCGGCTAGATAAACCGCGTCAGCGCCATACAAAACGGCTGTTATCAGTTTATTAATATTTCCGGCAGGCGCTAACAGTTCCATGTTCAACAAAATAATAATCAGTTACGTGATGGTTAAGTTCCGCAAGATTTTAGTTCTATAGCATTTGCTAATCCAGTGTAGCACTCACCCACCACACCTTCGACTCCGCACAGGTATCATGTCCCCCCTCTCCCAGTGTGAGAGGGCAGGGGTGAGGGGCAGTAATTACAGTATTATACCAATTTTTTCACGAATCAACTGTGGAGCATCACCCTGATAACGTGGTCCGGTTTGCTCAATCACTGCTCCGGCCAGAGTTGCTCCGATTCTGCCGCTGTCCAAAGGGGACATTTCATTAGTCATTCCGTAGAGGAATCCTGCAGCAAAAGCATCACCGGCGCCTGTTGTGTCCTCCACTTTGATCGGTAAAGGATCAATATAATATGTCTGCCCATGATAAGAAATCAGCGCTCCGTTTGCCCCTAAAGTCAAAGCAACTGTTTCAGTCCATTCCGATAGAATTTCCAATGCCTGCTGAGTAATTTCTGTATCCAGCAGAGTAAAAGCTTCTTCCTGGTTACAGAAAACCATGCTTGCATATCCCTTTAACAGCTTTATAAAATCATCTTTATGACGTGTTACACAAAATGGATCAGAAAGACTAAGCGCGACTTTAATCTCCCGTTTTTTTGCTTCATCAAGAGCATTCAGCACCGATTTTTTCTGAGACTCAGTGTCCCACAGATAACCGGTAAGATACAGATATTTTGAAGCCTGCATAACTTCCGGATCAATATCCGGATTCTGAAGTTCCCGGCTCATGCCCAAATATGTGTTCATTGTACGTCTGCCGTCTTCACTGACCAAAATCAAACTGCTGCCTGTTGCTCCTTCTCCTTCAGCAAGACAGTCCTGCACCCCCGTGTCTTCCAGTTTTTCACGATAAAGCTGACCATGTTCATCCCTGCCTATTTTTCCGCTGAATGCGCTCTTTCCTCCAAGCTGGGCAATGCCGATCATGGAATTTGCCCCAGAACCTCCCGCAGCAAATTCCACCTCAATTTGCTCAGTTGTAAGCCCATTCAGCAATTCCTGCTGCTGATCAAGGCTGACGAGATGCATAATATTTTTTTGAATTCCCCGCTTTTTGAGAAAGGAATCAGGCACATGACTCAGCAAATCCACCAATGGATTGCAGACGCCATATACATCTAACTTTTTCATTTTTTTATGAAAATACTGGAAGTGTGAGGATGTGTGCTGGTCAGCTTGCTTTAATTTTAGGAAGATTGCTTGAGGGATTTCTGGTCATTTTAGGTTTCCCCTTCTGCAGTATGGTATCCTTGTTGATTTCAACTTCGCTGATATCAGGATCAGATGGAATCTGATACATCAGTTCAAGCATGGCGTTTTCCATGATTGAGCGTAAACCTCGCGCGCCTGTCTTGCGCTTGATTGCTTCCTTTGCGAGGGTGCGTACTGCTTCCTTTTTAAAAACCAGCTTCACGTTTTCAAGCTCAAACATTTTCTCATATTGACGTATCAGTGCATTTTTCGGCTCTTTTAAGATCTGCACCAGATGATCAACTTCCAGATCATGCAGAGTGGCAACCACCGGAAGCCTTCCGATAAATTCCGGAATCAATCCATATTTGAGCAAATCTTCCGGTTCAAGATGAGACAGAATTTCAAGACTTCGGGTTTTCCTGTTCACATCTGCGCCAAAACCGATGGCGTTGCGGCCAATGCGTCTTTTAATAATGTCATCAAGGGCAGTAAACGCGCCGCCGCATATAAAGAGCACATTTTCCGTATTGACCTGCATTGTTTCCTGGTGAGGGTGTTTTCGTCCTCCCTGAGGTGGTATGTTGGCGACTGTGCCTTCAATTATTTTCAAAAGCGCCTGCTGCACTCCTTCACCGGAAACATCACGTGTGATGGAGACGTTTTCACTTTTTCTGGTGATTTTATCAATCTCATCAATATAAATTATTCCCTGCTCCGCGCGCGAAATGTCATAATCTGCAGCCTGCAGAAGTTTCAAAACAATATTCTCAACATCCTCGCCTACATACCCCGCCTCAGTCAGTGAGGTCGCGTCAGCTACCGCAAAAGGAACATTTAGTATTCGTGCAAGGGTTTGCGCTAAAAGTGTCTTGCCGGTGCCTGTGGGGCCGATCAGCAGGATATTGCTTTTTTGCAGTTCAACTTCAGAATTATTATAATTGGCATTTATGCGTTTATAATGATTGTGAACTGCCACAGCCAGCACTTTTTTTGATTGCTCCTGTCCAACCACGTATTTGTCAAGAACTTCTTTTATTTCAGCCGGTTTGAGCAGCTCCTGCTGTAAATCATCCGGATGTTCATTCTGGTATTCCTCCTCCATGATTTCATTACAGAGGTCTATGCATTCGTCGCAAATATAGACGGTCGGGCCAGCAATTATTTTCTTAACTTCTTCCTGTGTTTTTCCACAGAATGAACAACGCAGCAATGTTTCTTTAATGCTGTTCATATCCTAATCCTTTCATACAGCTTTCAGTTTTCTGTTTTGCATAACCTCATCAATGATACCATAATCCTTGGCTTCCTGACTTGAAAAATAAAAATCACGCTGGGTATCCTCCGCGATCTGTTCAATTTTGTTTCCGGTGTGACGCGCCAGTACATCATTCAAAATATCCGTCATCCTGATAATTTCCTTGGCCTGAATATCAATATCCTCTGCCTGTCCGGAAAATCCGCCCATCATTTGGTGAATCATTATCCTGGCATGCGGCAGTGCCTGTCTTTTTCCTACAGCACCGGCAGCCAAAAGCACCGCCCCCATACTGGTTGCCTGACCGATGCAAATAGTCTGCACATCCGGTTTCAGATATTGTATTGTATCATAAATTGCCATTCCGGAAGTAACTAAACCGCCCGGACAATTCAAATAAAGTGAAATATCACTTTCCGGATCTTCTGCTTCCAAAAATAAAAGCTGAGCAATCATCACGTTGGCCACATTGTCATCAACAGGTGATCCTAGGAAAATTATGCGGTCTTTGAGAAGACGGGAATATATATCATAGGCACGTTCCCCCCGACTGTTCTGCTCAACGACCATTGGAATGAGTGACATGAAAAACCTGTAAAGAAGTTTGTGTATATTTATTCAGGAATGATCATGGCCGCAATGTTCATCGTGAACATGCTCATGATCGGCAGGTGGTGATTCTTCAATTGGGTCGCCAAACACTCTCGCCACTATTCTGTCAAGTGTCGCGTCACCTTGTTTTCTGATGAATACTCGCTGATACATGTTTCGACCAAATGGTGTTTGTATCAACTCCTCCGGAGACTGACCGGTGAAATGTGCCAGATTGAAAAATTCCCCCGCGGCTTCTTTTTCATCAAACTGCAAATTTTCATGTTCTCTGATGGAATCCAGAATGAATTTCATGCGCAAATCCATCCTTGCATTTTCGTAACCCTCCTGCCGTTTTTTCTCTTTTTCTTCATCAGAAATTTCATTCTTAGCTGATTCCACCTCCAATTCATTATCAACCCGTTCCTTGCCGAATTTCATCAATTCCTCTGGCAAAATAAAATTATCATATAAATCAGATAGTTGTGCCCCAACCTCAATCCGGTACTCACTTTGAAGTTCTAATATTTTCCGGGATTTTATAATTTCAGCAATATTTTCTTTCAATTCATCTTGATTTGAAACACCGTATTTCTTGAAAAATTCTTCGTCCATTTCAGGTCTTTCCACAGTAAAAATATCTTTCAGCTTAAACCTGAAATCAGCATTTTCACCTTCATTTTCATCAAAAATTTCCGTCAGTTCAATCACAGCATTTTTTTCATCTCCGCTGTTCATGCCCAGCAGGGAGGAATGAAATTCTTTATATTCTGAACTTCCAATTCTGATTTGCAAATCATTTGCTTTTGAGTCGGCAAATGCTTTACCATCAATCGTAGCTGTATAATCAAGCAAAACCCAGTCTCCATCTTCTACTTCGACTTCGATATCATCTCCGGTTTTTATCTCAAGAAATTCTTCCTTCTGCATCAGCAATTCCTGCTCTTCGGCAATTTCTGTGGCGGTCACTTCCTCAATATCACGACGCACCAGCAGGATTTTTCCATAATCAAGTGGCGCAAGTTCAGGTGCAATTTCAAAATGAAGAGTCGCCGAAAGTGCCGACTTTCGGTCAAAGTCCATTTGCTTGATCGAAGGCACAGTAACCGGCTTCAGGGAATGTTCTTCCAGTGCATTTTCCATAAAAGCGGGGATTACACGATCCACTGCTTCTTGCTGCATTGATGATTTGAAGCGTTTGTCCAGCCAACCTTTTGGGTGTTTTCCAGGTCTGAAACCGTTAAGGCGGGTTTTTTTCAGTTCTCTATAAACGGCGTCGTAGGTGGGTTTGATTTCTTCAAGGGGAATTTCGAGAGCAATCGAATACTTAAGATCGCCTAGCTCCTCAACGCTGGACTCCATGTCTTTTTATTGAAAGCAGATGATGACAGTTTTAATAACACCTTCACAACAAATACGCCCATCATTAAACTATATTTGCCTGAAAAAACACAAGACTTTTGTGATTTGTTGGCCATTTACAAGCGAAGACGGATTGAACAACAGACTTGTTTTAATTGTGGTTCAGGCAAAAATTTTTGCTGAATCCCCCAGGCATTTAACTATATTTGATAATCCCGTAAAAAGTCCATTTTCCGCAATTTTAACCCTTTAACATATTGATATTATTAGGTGTTGATTTTCTTATTTGGACTTTATACTAAACCATCATATTTGCTTTTTAAATACCCTTTCCGTACAAATTATCAGTTATAATTTGAACGGCATCCATCCAGGCAAAGCTGGTATCTTGTTTATATACTTACAAAGTGTTAATTTATGGAAATTCGTAAACAGGCGTTTTTCACAACTTTCAAATCTTTATCAACTTTTTCTTCACTTAACCCTTCTAAGGTGTTGCTACTGTGGACAGTGGTGCTGATGAAAAAATAAATGTGAATTAATGCCAACAATTTCAATATTTTATGGTATTACCGTGTATATGTTTTATTTTGATGATAAAAAACATCATAAGCCACATATTCACATTAATTACGCGGAATATGATGCAAGTATTTCCATAGAAAGCGGTGAAATAATTGCTTGTGATTTCCCAAAGAAAAAACTGAAACTCGTTCAAGCGTGGATAGAAATTCATAAAGATGAATTGAATGCTGATTGGAAGCTGGCTATTCAAGGCGATAGTCTATTTAAAATTGCCCCCTTACAATAAAGATTAAAACATGTTACAGATCAAATCAGTGGAGGTAAAAAAAGATCATAAATTACTTGTTGAATTATCAAATGGTAAAACAGGGTTATTTGATGTTAAGCCCTACAAGGACAAAGGTATTTTTATAGAATTAAAAGATCCAGTTTATTTCAAACAAGTTAAACTGTGTTTTGGTGGTGTTGCCTGGCCAAATGGTCAGGATTTTTCTGCTGATACTATCGAATATGAATTAATCGAACAATCAGAATCCAGACAGCAAGCTGTTGCTGAACCAAAAACAAAATATGAGAAGAATTGAAAAGCCCATGAGTCGTTGACTCATGTAGTAATTGTCTCACTTCCAATGTGGTATATACTCATTTCCTGTTGAAATAGCTCCGCATTTAAATGTGTAAACTTCATTGTTCACTTGCCTGGCAATCCGCATCTCACATGGCAGGCAATTGCAAATAACCAAATCCTATCCACCTCCAATCCAGTCGAGGTCAGCTTCTGATAAATCATCAGAATCCAGGATTGAGTCCGGAATGCCAATAAAATACTTTTTCATTTAGCTCAATTTACGTTGACTTATCTTATAATGTATGTAAGATACGCAAATGTAGGCATCAGCAGTACTAATCAGCAAATAAGCAGTATCAAACCGAAGTATTCTTAATCCGGATTACTTAGACAGAAAATCCGGGATATTACTGAAAACCCCCGGGCAGAATCTAAAGGGACGTATTCAATTTACAGACAAATGTAAGTATGTCTGAAATGTAGAAGCAGACTGATGTATCCAGCATACTGCTTGATGAAGACGGCATTATTCGAGTCAAATACATTGAAGAGGCAAATGTTACGATCAGGATAGCAGAGGCGGACATGGCTGTAATTAAACAAATCATTCAAAATAGCGGTGGGGGAAAGCGGGCCTTCCTGATCGATATCCGTATTGTCAGATCTATAGACAAAGAATCACGTAAATTTTACACAGGCAAAGAAGCCTCAGAGATTACGCTTGGCGTTGCTCTACTGATCGGATCAAAGCTGAGCAGGATGCTTGGCAACTTCTTTATTGGACTGGATCGTCCCCCATACCCAATCAGACTTTTTAATATAGAAGAGGAGGCATTGATATGGCTCAGGCAATTGAAATAGAACACAAAACTCTTCCGGAACTGTCAGAATCCGGAATAGACGCAATAACAAAAGTCATGATGGAATTTGCTTCCGGGAACCTCTCCGCGCGTGCCGCAGTTTCTCCGGATGATGATAAATCTGCAGCGCTGGCCGCCGGAATCAACATGCTTGGTGAAGAGCTGCAGGAACGTTTCATCGAGAAAAAGAAGCTGGAAAAGCAAGTCAAACAGGCCCGGGAAAATGCAGAAAGCATTACCGCATCTATGAGTGACGCTGTAATTGTGGTTAACCCGGATTCCTCCATTGAAAGCGTCAACCCTGCCGCTTGCAATATGCTGGGATATACCCCGCATGAATTGAAGGGCATGCCGATCGGAAAACTGTTTAAGGATGACATCAGAGATTTGAAGATCATTCTGGAAATGATACAGGATTATGTGGATAAGGCAGGAATCGGATTTGTGCAGATTGATAGAAACGCAAAGTTTGTCAAGGCAAACCAATGGTTTATGAATATGATCGGCAATCCACCGTTGGCGGATGATCAACTGCCTGATCCCACGAAAACTCCGATGCTGTCGGAATCCAGCATTGCTGCTGCTGTCAATCAATGCCTGGAGCATGGTGAAAAAATTAATTTTAAAGCTGAACCTTTTACTGATTCCTTTGGAAATTATTTTGAAGATCTGAACCTGAGAATTATTCCAGTTTGGGAAAATGATGAATATGTAAGCGGCGTGTATATTCTGCTTTACGATGCTGCAAAAAAACCACTCCCCGACCTTGAGTACTGGGAAAAATAATTGTCTTCCCCTGACTTTAAAACACTCTTTCAAGAAGAAGAAGAAGAAGAAGAAGAAGAAGAATTTTTTTGGGATGCAAGAAAAACCATGATCAGCAAAGATGGGAATCATCTGCCGGTATTGGTATCCGGATCAGTGTTGCGTTCCAAAAGCGGAGAAATCCAGGGCATAATACTGGACGCAAGGGACATATCCAGACAGCTTGAGACAGAACAGAAGCTGGCTGAAAGCGAAAAACGCTACAGGGATTTATACCGCCTTGCACCCTTTATGTACCACAGTCTTACTCCGGACGGTACTATTCTGGAAAGCAACCAGACTGAGCTTGACGCGCTGGGATATTCCCATGAAGAATTCGTGGGCAAAAACCTGTTGGATTTTGTTCCTCTGGAATTGTTGGAAAATACCCGGAAAAAATTTGAGGACGGACTTAAGACAAGAAAAGCTGATACCGAACTCAGTTTTGTACGCAAGGACGGTTCTCTGATGCCTGTGTCTTTAAAGGCAATCTGGCAAAATGATGAGAATGGTCAGCCCATATTCAGCCGCTCCATGATGGTTGATATCTCGGATAGAAAAAAGGCCGAGGAACAGCGCAGAAAGAGCGAATTATTGCTGAAGGAGTCAGAAGAACTTTACCGGATGGTGGTGGATACTTCTCCGGATCCAATCATTGTGCTTGACCTCAACGGGCGCATTCTAAGAGCAAGCAAGAGAACATTCAACCTTTTTGGTGCAACTGCCAGGAAATCTCTGATCAATAAGCGTGCCATCAGGTTTGTTGCTCCGGAAGACAGGAGATGGGTAATGCAAGAGTTCCGGAATGTGCTGGAAAGAGGCAAACCTAAGACCATGGAATTTCGCATCATCCGTGCTGACGGCATACCTCATCCGATCGAAATAAATGTTTCACTGCTGAAAAACGAACAGGGGGAGGTGCTGTCTTTTATAGGAGTGATCCGTGACATCGCGGAACGAAAACGGCTGGAAAAGGAAGTTCTGATTCGCCAAGAGGCAATCGAATCTTCCATAGGCCCTATTTTGCTGGCGGACATGGATGGCAAAGTGACTCACGCAAATTTCGCTTTCCTCAACCTGTTCGGCTACAGCAGTGAACAAAAGGTGCTGGAACAAAGTATTGAGAGTCTCTGGAAAAAGGAAAAACCATCTGAAAAAATTATAGAAACTGTACAAAATGAAGGTGTATGGCGTGGTGAGCGTCTGGGGCATGATCTGAAGGGAAACGAGTTTTCTCTTGATGTACAGATTCCCCTCATCCTGGACACAAGTGATGATCCGATCGGCTTAGTTTGTTTCCTGTACGACATTACTCTGCGCAAGGAAACAGAAATCAAGATGCGTGAAACAAGCAAGATGGCGGCGCTGGGCGAATTCGTCAGCGGAACCGCCCACGAAATTAACAATCCGATCGGCATCATTTCCGGAAACGCACAATATCTTCTGGCCAAACTGGATTATGACTCTCTGAGGAAAATGGGACGTCGTGAATTCAATAAATTCAGAGAGGCTATTGAAATGATCAACAAGCACAGCCTGCGCTGTGGAGGCATTACCCAGAAATTGCTGGCTTTTGGACGAGGCGGCATAAAAACTACCATGATACCAGTCAGCATCAACACGTTTATCAAAGATGTGCTTTCTATTGTGGGCCATCAGTTTGAGCTTTCAGAAATCAAGGTGGTGCAGGACCTGAAACGACTACCCCGGCTGCAAGCCAACGCTGACCAGATGAACCAGGTTTTTATGAACCTCTTGCTAAATGCCCGCACGGCCATGTCAAAAGGCGGAACACTCAGAGTCTCCTCCAAAATAGTTGAAAGTGGTAATATCCAGGTTGAGGTGGAAGATACCGGCGAAGGCATTCCTGAAGAAAACATGGAGCGGATTTTTGAACCGTTTTTCACTACCCGTGAAACAGGCGAGGGTACAGGACTTGGACTGGCTGTAGTTTACTCCATCGTAAAAGCACATCACGGAAATATCCGTGTTCAAAGCAAACCGGGGAAAGGCACACGGGCCATTCTCGATCTCCCCCTTAAGGTTGCCTGAAAGGAGGCGAACTCTTTTAAATCCTTTCGTGACTATGACAAAGGAAGGAGGATGTGAATTAAACTTGTTGATAAGCGTTTGTGAGTCAACTAATAACCAGTAGCCAAACGAAAAACGAGAAATTACATGAAAATACAAATCAATAAAGATGGTGAAGGATTTCTGGCGAAAGTAGAAGGTCAAGATAACTTATTTGCTTTTGCTTATTCAAAACAAGAAGCCATTTCTGAATTAAAAAATGTTATAGATATGATAATGGATTTTCATTTAGAACAACTAAATATTGAGAGATTAGCTAAAAAAGCATTAGATAATCTTCATGCCGTTTAAATACAAAGATATTAATAAACGTTTACTAAAATTGGGATATACCATTGTCCGTCAAAAAGGATCTCATGTAATTTACTCAGATGGAAAAACAACTTTCCCTGTTCCTAAACATGGATCTGAGGACATTTCTATCGGTGTTGAAAAACAGATATTAAAGATACTGAAATTATCACGCGATGAATTTCAAAAGATTAATTAAAACCACAATGACTAATGATACATGCGTAAAAAGACCTAAAACCGTGTCATTTCGAGCGGAGCGAGAAATCTTGCAAAAGGTAAAGCATTGAGATCAAAAAGATTTCTCTCTATGGTGAAATGACAAATATTGGGTTTCAGATATACGAAAAATTTCACTTTCAAACTTAAAAGAGGAAAAATGCAAACTACACCACTATCAGACAAAATCATCATCGATAAATCATATTGGATTTCCATGAAAAAAAATCCTCATTATGCTGAATTGATTGAAGAAATTGAGGACGCAATGGATTTAGAAGAAGCAAAAAAAGAGGCGGCCTCTTTTAAATCCTTTCGTGACTATGACAAAGGAAGAAGGATGTGAATTAAACTTGTTGTTAAGAGCGGAGATACAAAGATGGATAGTAAGAAATTTACGGTAATCATTGAAAAGGATGAGGATGACTTCTTTGTTGCAAGTGTTCCATCTTTACCAGGTTGCCATACACAGGCCAGGAATATGGAAGAATTATATCCCCGGATTAGAGAAGCCATCGAATTATGTCTCGATGAAGAAACATAATCCATGACCGGTGAAATCATTCCACTTGAACAGATCTCAAGTAAAATCCTGCTGATTCGCGGCCAAAAAGTTATGCTGGATAGGGATTTGGCCGAGTTGTATGGTGTGGATACAAAGAGACTTAATGAACAAGTCACTCGAAATATTAAACGTTTTCCGGAAGATTTTATGTTTGAATTGAAACACGAAGAAGTGAACAATTTGCTATCACAATTTGTGATACCTTCTATGAAAGTATTGGGAGGTGCAATACCAATGGCTTTTACAGAACACAGCGTAGCCATACTTTCTTCTGTTTTGAAAAGTGAGCAGGCAAAGTAGTTAATTCATTATGAAAAATAAAACATTAAAAGGCTGGCATGCTGTTGAATATATGCAAGAACAAAAAAAGCGAATAAATAAATTAAATCTGTCATTCCAAATCAAAATCTCGCATTAGCTCCTTAATCAAGAAAATTATCAATGCAAAATATATGGAAATGAAACCAAGTCAATTCTTTAAGCTGGTTCGCTCAATTGAAAATTCACAATGGCTGAATGATGCAGTTTCCACCGGGCAAGTGAGACTGTCCCACCATCCTATTTCCAATGCATTCAATCCCCAATACCTTGGACGCTTCACCAAGACGGGATTCACTTTTTCCTGCCCTGAATTTGCGGTGCAGTTTCATATTGAAAAAGATACAGAATTATCCACTAAACAGTGGTATCTCTTGAATCACATCACCAGTCGAAACCGAATCACATCACGGTTAATGGCAATCATCGGTAATGCGCAGTCTTCATTCATCCAAACCGGCAACCCTGCCGCATTACTGCATCTGCCTTATCAATCCATCCTGGACGAATATGGCCGGACCTTTCCGGATTATCTGGATCCCTCCATTATCAGTCGGATTGTGCGGAGAAAACATGTCCAATTACCTGGTGGTGATATTATTCCGCTTTCTGATCTGTTTCCAAAACGGTCATTCCTGTTCGGCATCAAAATCAAAGAAATGATTCAGCAGGAAACGGTTTTTTTGACGGATCGGATCATCAGACGGAGACTCTTGGATGAAGGGGTGGTGAACATTTCAATTAGATATGTGACGTACTGCAGGAACAGAATGGGAATTCCTCCGGCAAGAATCAGACGGAACAATAACCCAAACTCCCAATCTGTCTGGGGCAAGCTTCCGCGTTTGATCTGGAGGTTGTATCCACAATTCCGGAGGATGCAGGAGTATATGAAGTTAGCACAAGCGAGCGTGAAATCGATTACCCGCAAGGGAAATCCCGGATTGTGTATTATGGCTCGTCAAAGAATATCCGTGAGCGTCTCTTGACCTACCTTAACGGATATGGGCACACAGATGAAATTCGTAAATTTGTCAACGAGCGCTTCTTGAACGTCCGTTACCTGAGAACAGTGAAGTACAGAGAATTAGAGGCAAGGTTTATCGCTGACTTCGTGGAAAAAATGGGGTCGCTGCCGCTGTTGAATGCGGTCAGACCGAAAATGAAATGAAAAGATATAGGACGCAGATATAGCTGATTCATATGAAAAAATAATTAGAATTATCAGGTAAATCATGAAAATCTGTGTCCCAAAAAGAAAATAAGATGAGCATCATCAAAATAGAAAATATCGAAGAATTGATCATTGACTTCAGAAATGAAAAAGTTGTTTTGGATAGCGATGTGGCAAAAATTTACCCTGTGTAATATGATGATATACTATGTTTATATATTAAAAAGCGATAAAGATGTATATTTTTACAGTAGAAACAAGAGACATAAATATGTCAATTAAAAACAATCCAGAGAAATTTCCGCACGGTTATGTTTTTGAAATTACAGATGAAGAAAAAAACGAGGTGGTCAAAAATGTTGACCACCTTGAAAAATTAAAGTTTTCACCCTATTTACCAAAAGACTTCACCGAAAAAGGGCTTTATATGCTGGCCACCATTCTTAAAAGCAAACGGACAACCAAAGCCAACATCGCCATCATCGAACCCCTCGCCCTGCACCTGTTGGCCGGGAACCTGCTTTTATCTTGCTGTGTAGAAATGGCAAGCTTCAATGATTAGTTCAATTTAAAAAGGAGTGATTATGCAAGCGACACAAATCAAAGTGAAAACTGACCATGCCGGGCATGCCTTGATCGACTTACCACTCGGTATTCCCGATTATGAAACAGAACTCTTGATTGTCTGGGATAAAAAAAGAAATGAGGATGATGACTTCTGGATGAAAGCGTCACAATCCTCGTTGGATAAAGTTTGGGATAATGCAGAGGATGATGTTTATGCCGAACTTCTCAAAAAATGAGATTATTCTCGTGAGCTATCCCTATTCTGATTTTTCGGACAGCAAAGTCCGTCCGGCTGTCATTACTTCAGAAAATACGCGCTCTAATGATGTGTTTATTGTTCCCCTTACCAGCAATACTCGTGTCAGAAGAAAAGGCGAGTTTATCTTGAAAAACTGGAAATCTGAAGGATTGAATCGTCCTACTGCTGTGAAACGTGGGATCTATACCGTCTCAAAAAATATGGTCATTCAGAGCGTCGGAATTCTTTCAAAAAGTGACGCGAAGCGTTTAGAATCTTCAATTCGCATTTGGTTCGGGCTCAATCAAAAACAATAAAAATTACCCTAAAACCCGATAACCAAAAACCATGAAAAACTTCCTGCTCCCTGCCCTCCTGCTCCTGACTTCCGGAGTCGTACTCTTCCTCATGCAGGGCACCGACACGGCTACCCGCGCCGAATTCGAGCGGCGGCTGAAATACACATGAAAAAAGTAAAGGTTAATCAGTAAATTCTTTTATTATTACATTGAATTATGACCGAGAAACGTATTCTTGTCGTAGACGATGAAGTTGATTTTGTCAGCATGCTGGTGAAAAATCTTGAATTATATGGTTATGAAGTGGAAGACTGTGTCACACCCAATCAGGTTTTAAACCGCTTCCAAAAAAAAACGTTTGACTGGGCATTGATCGACTTCAAGATGCCGAAAATGAGAGGTGACAAACTGATACATAAAATACAAGCTCTGGGGTCATCATGTAAATTCATTATTCTTACTGGATATTCGGTAGAGGACGAGATTCAGCTTATACTGGACGCAAACCCAAAAGT
>LUMW01000022.1_pt1 | contig 65955 bp, 66 predicted proteins | sample 729761 | NCBI WGS metagenome assembly LUMW01 (sample SAMN03860302, study PRJNA289734) | marine metagenome | biome: seawater column; feature: ocean; material: water; isolation source: Red Sea water column Station 192 - depth 500m | place: Saudi Arabia: Red Sea | collected 2011-10-15 | depth 500 m
CGGCACCGGCCGGCAGCTCACCCACGCCCACACTGCGAACCTCGTCGCGATCCACCAGAATCACCGATGACGAATCCTCACCGGTGGATCAGGGCTGAGTCACGCATGGAGCATGTTGGCGCGACGCCGACGAGGCGAGCAACGCGCAGGCCCACCGGCCTGCTGTCCGAACAGGCCCCGCCGCGCTCATCGGTGTCCAGGACGGTGGTTCCGGTGACAGGTAGGGATCGGCTGGCGGATCCCCACGCGGCCGTCCCTCCGAGGAGGGCCACATGCGTCAAGTGTCGTTGAGTACCCGGCCCCGTTTCGGCGACGACTGGGCGGAACGGGGCCGGGTTCGCGTCGCCTGTTCGATGGAGGTCGAGGAAGGCCGCCGCGAATCCGGTGGCGCCGAGAGGCTCTGGGTCCTCCAGGCGTCAGCGGTGGGCCGAACGTAATAGCGTCGCCCAGGTGACCGGCGGGTAAGAGACCGACGTCATAACGTCGAGCCGCGTCCGTATCAACCTTGGGCGAAACGAGGATGTCGATCGGCTATTAGCTGGACCATACGGGCCGGGTACCGCACGGGGACAGGGCTTGACTCCAGCACGCGGTTGCAGCACCCCTCTGGCCGCAACCTAGAGGTATCGCTGGAGCGGTAAGAGCCTGTTCGGGACACCGAGCCTGCGAGAAGCAGTCAGTACCCCGTCGCCGTTCGCGGCCGAGTTCTGGCGCGTTTGCTCCTCGGGAACTGCCTCGGGTCCTGTCGGGCCTCGTAACCGTCGTGCTCCGCTCAGCACGTGAGTCGTGGGGCCCGCGCCCGGGGGCGGCCGTCGAGCTATGACGTACGTCCCTACTGGCCAGTCGCGTATCGAACCGGCCGCGGGAACGCCTAACGTCACAACGGCGGAAGCCAGCCGGCCGGGGGGTCGCATGGCTGAGGCCAGCCGTCGCGTTGATCTGCTCCGTCGGTCAATTGGCGACTGCGGGCTCGCCGGCACAGACTTGCGGCGAGCCCGGAACCCCCACGAGACAAGGCACCACCTTCTCGTGGGCGGAGCAGGTCATCTGCTCGCAGCAAGGGATCGTCGGGGCGCGCTCCCTCCTTGGGCGAAACCCGCCGACGTGCCCTTGTATCTGAACGAGCGAGCGATCCACGAGGTGCTCGCTCGGTGGGAGCGAGCGTCAGCGATGCGATGCTCCGTCGCGGTTGGTACCGGTCGGGACGTCCCGCTTGTCGGCGTGTCTGTCGTGCACATTCGGCGCACAAGGGCGAGGTCGCAGACCCCTGTGGCCTGAGTCCTTTACCGCCGGTCGCGGTGGCCGCTACATCAGTCGGCAGCGCGTCCGGTGGGAGGTCGTAGCGCTTAGGGATCTACGTTCGGCGTTCGATGTCTGGCGGCATCGCGCCGGCGATCAGGCGAACTGCGTTGCGCACGGCTAGCCATTCGGCTCCGAGAAGAGTGCCGTCGGAGCGGCGACGTTCGAGGTGTGCCAGGAGCTGACCGACTGCTTCGGGATCGTTCCGGATGACCCGAAGGGCTTGCTCGGGGGAGGGGTGCGAGGCCTTCCGGGGGTTTGCGTCGGCGCTCGGAAGCGGCTGGCTGGAGGCGTCGGTCAGCGGCCCTGCAGCGGCCTGCACGTCCTGCGCTCGGTAACGCGGGACGTCGACCAGCCGGACCTCGACGGCGCCCTTCCGTGCGCCGAGCCGCCGCAAGGCGGCATCGTTCCGGCATCTGGTCGAGCACCAGACTGGGCGTCGGCCGACGCCCCGGTAGACGACTGTGCCGCCGCAGTTCGGGCAGGAGCGAACATCTTCTGGGTGCTGATCATGGTCGGCCATAGAAGGCTCCAGGCGACTGGGGACTCACCGTCGTTTCGCACAATCGAAACACTCGAGGGTCCGAGGATGCAAGAGGTGTGTGGCACTTGGTCGGTCGCGGAAATTTGGGGGGACGCAGAGGGGTGTCGGTGACGGCTGGGGCGTCGGGTTCGGATCGGCTGGACTGGCTGGGCCGAGGGAGCGGGTTTGAAGGTTTCTGCGGCTCGGTGATCGCTCGGGGACCGGGAAAATGTCGTAGGTGACTGTCAGAGTCCATGTCGACACGAGTGAGGACCAGATGAGTCAGCAGACGATCAAGCAGCAGGCGCGGCGTACGGCGCGGGATGGCCGAGAAGCGGCGGCGCGAGCGCGAGGAGCGGGTGCGCCGGGTGATCGACCTGGCCGAGCGGGTCATGGTCGCGATAGGTGAGCGCGACCAGGCGGTGATGGAAACCGAGAAGCGCGCCGGTGAGGCGCTGCGGGAGTTGACCGAGCGAGAGGGTCTATCCCTGAGCGAGGCCGTCGAGTGGTGCGGTGAGACGGTGAGCGTTCGGGAGGCGACGCGGCTGCGGCGGCTCGCCGGCGACCAGGCCGACAGTGGCGACGGCGAGCAGGGCGGCGACGCGGTCGCGGCAGCGATCGCCGATTCGGCGGTGCTCACGCGGTACCGGGCGAAGGTCGCCACGGTGCCGGGCAGTGAGTGCCTGTGGTGGACCGGAGCGGTGGCCGGTCGGTCCGAGCGAGAGCGCACGGACGGCGGCGGCCATGGCCGGTTCTGGTACGCGCCGGGGCGGGTGATCATCGCGCACCGGTTCGCGTTTGCGGTGATGCACGGCGTGGACTCGCTCGCCCAGGCACGGCTGCTCGGGCATCGGTGTCACAACCCGCTATGCCAGCGGATCGCGCCGAACCACGTCGTGGTGTCGAGCGCGGCGCAGAATCGCCGGGAGTGGTCGGTACAGCCGCGGCTGCCCTACAGCCCGCTGGCCGACCCGCGTGGCCCGCGTCGGCAAGCGCGGGAGCTGCGCGACCTGGCGCGGGGAGGACCCGCAGCTGGTGGCCGACGACCTCGCGCGGCTCCAGGAGCTGCTGGGCGAGCAGCTGACGCTCTGGTGATCCCGACCCGAGACCGGGCCGAACGCAGAAGGCCGCCCACAGCGGACACAGCGCAGCGGGCGGCCTTGGCGGTTGGGGCAGACGATCACCCGGCCTCTCGGTCCACGGCGGCGTTCATGCGGGCTCGCCGTCGAGGAGCCGACCGAGCGTCTCCCACAGGTCGACGTAGCCGTCCGCGTCCTCGGGTGCCTGCTCGCCCACTGGGCGTGCAGGGCGCGGATGCGGTCGAGCCGGTCCAGGCGGTCGGGCAGCGCGGTGCGCGCGGCGGCCATGAACTCGACGTCGGCGGCGTGGCCAGTGGTCTTGAGGCCGAGCCAGTGATCGTGGCCGGCGTAGTAGGCCACGAGGATGTTGTCCGGGATCAGGGCGTCGGCGGCGGTGGCGCGGATCTTGTCACCGACACGCGTCCACGGGCCGGGGGTCGCGCGGGCTCCAGGGCGCGGAGCGTGGCGTCGTCCTCGCTCATGCTGGCTGGTCCTCCCGGGCGGTCGCGTCGGCGAGGTCGAGCCGCCCGGAGGCGGCGGTGGCCACGGCGGTGATCCGGGCGGCGAGCGCGCGCAACTCGGCGGGCGTGCCCTGGATCGCCACCACGTCGTCCCCGGCCAGCGTCAGGACCGGTTGGCGGTGCTCACCGGCTCCCACCCAGTCCTCGCCGGGGGTGAACACCTGGACGCTGGTCTCGCGGGCGGCCAGCCACTCGATGTGCGCGCTCACGGGGTCACCTCGGCGGGTGGGGTGCCAATGAGGCGGCGGAACGCCGCATCGTCGGACTCCATGGCGAGCAGACCCGGTGCTGATCGTCGGCTCGTCCGGCGACCTCGGTCAGCACGACTCGCAGGCCCTCAGGAACGCGACAACGTCGCGGGCGCTGAGGTCTCCGCGTGGCGGGATCGGCACGGACATCAGCCGCGTAGGGGACTGCGTTCATGGCTACGCGGCGTCGCGCTGGTCCTCCGCGCTGATGACGGTGCCGGTCGGGTCCGGCTGGGCGGGCTCGGTCATGGCTCCTCCTTCGATTGGGCCGGTGGCGGGCCGGACTCGGGGTCTCAGCCCGACGGTGGTTCGTGCGGGATTGAGCGTGAGGCTCCTCCGGTTCAACTCGCCACTCCCGCACGTCAGGCAGAGCCCGGGTCCTCGGATCCGGCGCTTCGTCCGTTCCCGGTGCCAGTTGAGTCCCCGATGATGGTGTAACGCGGTTGCCGGCCTCGTCGTAGTAGACGTGGAGCGGCCACCGCGTGATCTTCGAGTGAACCCTTCACAGCACTCTCGAACGGAGCATCACGGTGACCGCACCTCACATTGTCGACCCTGCCGGCCTGCTTGGCGAGGCCCTGGCGGAAGCCTCCCCGGACCTCATGCGCAACCTGCTGCAGACGGTGATCAACGCGCTGCTGTCCGCCGACGCCGACGCGGTGGTCGGTGCCGAGTGGGGCCAACGCAGCCCGGACCGGACCGCGCAGCGCAACGGCTACCGGCACCGCGACCTGGACACCCGGGTCGGCACGATCGACGTCGCGATCCCCAAGCTGCGCACCGGGACGTACTTCCCCGAGTGGCTGCTCGAGCGGCGCAAGCGGGCCGAGTCGGCGCTGATCACGGTGGTGGCGGACTGTTATCTGGCCGGGGTGAGCACCCGCCGGATGGACAAGCTCGTCAAGCAGCTGGGCATCAACAGCCTGTCGAAGTCGCAGGTGTCCCGGATGGCCGCCGACCTGGACGAGCAGGTCGAGGCCTTCCGCCACCGGCCCCTCGACGAGGCCGGACCCTTCACGTTCGTCGCCGCCGACGCCCTGACCATGAAGGTGCGCGAGGGCGGGCGGGTCATCAACGCTGTGGTCCTGATCGCGACCGGTGTCAACGGTGACGGGCACCGCGAGGTCCTGGGCATGCGGGTGGCCACGGCCGAGACCGGGGCGGCGTGGAACGAGTTCTTCGCCGACCTCGTGGCCCGCGGCCTGGCTGGGGTCCGGCTCGTGACCTCAGACGCGCACGCCGGCCTCGTCGAGGCCATCGCGGCCAACCTTCCCGGCGCCACCTGGCAGCGCTGCCGCACCCACTACGCCGCCAACCTCATGAGCGTGACCCCGAAGTCGATGTGGCCGGCGGTCAAGGCGATGCTGCACTCGGTCTACGACCAGCCCGACGCCGCCGCGGTGCACGCCCAGTTCGACCGGCTGCTGGACTACGTGGCCGCCAAGCTGCCGGCGGTGGCCGAGCACCTCGACGCCGCCCGCGCCGACATCCTGGCCTTCACCGCCTTCCCCAAGGACGTCTGGACCCAGATCTGGTCCAACAACCCCTCCGAGCGGCTGAACAAGGAGATCCGGCGCCGCACCGACGCCGTGGGCATCTTCCCCAACCGGCAGGCCATCGTTCGCCTCGTCGGGGCCGTGCTGGCCGAACAGACCGACGAATGGGCCGAAGGCCGCCGCTACCTCGGCCTCGAAGTCCTCGCCCGCTGCCGACTCGCTCCAGTGACCGACACGACGACGGAGGTGAGCACCGACCCCGTCCTCGAACTCAGCGCCTAACCCCTACGAAGGATCACAGGCGATACACCACTACCTGGGACTTGACCCCGGTGCCTAATCCGTGGAGCGAGTCGCTGGAGGCGAGCGCGCGGCAAGGGGGCGTGTCAGATCCTCTGTGTAAGGGCGTGACCTCCAACCTGAATCGCATGGGCGGTTCTCGAGAGGAGTCACGTCATGGAGGAAGTGCTGGACACTGTCGAGGTGGGACGGCCTCGACGCGAGCCTGAGGAGCCTCAGTTCCTCGACGCCGAGGCGATTGAGGCGCTGATCGCGCAGGCCCGTGAGCAGGGGGTGGAGCTGCTCGGCGAGGGTGGTCTGCTCAAGCAGATGACCAAGGCCGTGCTCGAGCGGGCGTTGGCCGAGGAGCTGACCGATCATTTGGGCTACGAGGTCGGCGACTCGGCCGGGAACGGGTCTGGGAACAGCCGCAACGGCTACACCCCGAAGAAGCTGATCACCGAGGCCGGGACGCTGGATCTGGACGTCCCGCGGGACCGGGCCGGCACCCACGAGCCCCAGATCGTCCGCAAGGGACAGAGCCGCCTGGACGGGATCGACAAGATCGTGATCGGGCTCTAGGCCCACGGCATGACCGTGCGCGACATCCAGAACCACCTGCTCGACATCTACGAGATCGACGTCTCCCGGATCTGATCTCCAAGATCACCGACGCCGTCCTCGACGAGGTCCGCGAGTGGCAGGCCCGGCCGCTGGAGCCGGTGTGGCCGGTGATCTTCCTCGACGCCATCGTGTGCAAGGTCCGCGACTCCGGGATGGTGAAGAACAAGGCCGCCCACCTGGCCGTCGGGGTCGGCGTCGACGGCGAGAAGGAGGTCCTCGGGATCTGGGTCGAGCACACCGAGGGCGCGAAGTTCTGGCTGCGAGTGATGAACGACTTGAAGTCCCGCGGGATCGAGGACGTCTTGATCGTGGTGTGCGACGGCCTGACCGGGCTCCCGGCCGCGATCGAGGCGGTCTGGCCCAATGCGGTCGTGCAGACCTGCATCGTGCACCTGACCCGCGCGAGCCTGCGGTGGTCAACTACAAGGACCGCAAACGCGTCGCCGCCCAGCTACGGCTGATCTACAGCGCCCCGACCGAGCAGGGCGCCCGCGACGCCCTGGATGCCTGGACCGACTCCGAGATCGGCCGCCAGTACCCCGCGATCAAACGACAGTGGGAGGTTGCCTGGGAGCAGGTGATCCCGTTCTTCGCGTTCCCGCCCGAGGTCCGCAAGGTCATCTACACCACCAACATGATCGAGTCGATCAACTACCAGCTACGCAAGATCACCAAGACCCGCGGCCACTTCCCGACCGACGACGCCCGGAGCCTGACCCGGTAGCCCGGACACCTGATCTGTAGCGATGATCGCTGCAGGAAGGGAGTTCGAAGATGCCTGCACCTCACCCGCCCGAGTTCCGTCGCAGGGCGATCGACCTGGCCCGGCAGCCGGATGCGTCGGTCGCCCAGGTCGCGAAGGATCTGGGGATCAGCGAGTCCGGTCTGCGCCGCTGGATGGCCCAGGACGACATCGACTCCGGCCGCAAGGAAGGTCTCTCGACCAGCGAGCGCGAAGAGCTGGTCCGGCTACGTCGGGAGAACCGGCGCCAGCAGATGGAGATCGAGATCCTCAAACGCGCCTCGGCCTACTTCGCACAGGAGAACGTGCTCCCAAAATAGGGTTCCGGCTGGTCCAGGAGCTCGCCGCGGACGGCTTCGATGTCGCGGTGGCCTGCCGGGTCTTGAAGGTCTCGCGGTCGGGCTACTACGAGTGGCGCGACCGACCGCCCTCGAACCGTGACCTCGAGGACGCCTATCTGGCGAACACCATCGTCGACATCCATCAGATGTCACGGTGCTCCTACGGCACCCCACGGGTGCACGCCGAGCTCCGGCTCGGGATGGGCGTCCGGGTCGGGCGCAAGCGCGTGGCTCGACTGCTGCGGATGACCGGCCGTCGCGGGATCAGCCACCGCCACAAGCGTCGCCACCGGCCTGCTGAGGCGGTTCACCAGGACCTCGTGCAACGACGGTTCGTGGCCGCTGGGCCGGATCTGTTGTGGTGCACCGACATCACCGAGCACCCCACCCGGGCCGGGAAGGTCTACTGCGCGGCGGTGCTCGACGTGTTCACCCGGCAGGTGGTGGGCTGGTCGATCGCCGATCACATGCGCTCCGAGCTGGTCGTCGATGCCCTGCAGATGGCGATCTGGCGCCGCCGGCCCGCGCCCGGGACCGTGGTGCATGCCGATAGGGGCAGCCAGTACACGTCGTGGGTCTTCGGGCACCGGCTCCGCGACGCCGGCCTGCTCGGATCCATGGGCCGCGTCGCGTCCAGCGTGGACAACTCGATGATCGAGTCGTTCTGGTCGACCATGCAACGCGAACTGCTCGACACCCGCGCCGTGTGGGACAGCCAGGAGCAACTCGGCGCAGCGATCTTTGAGTGGATCGAGGCCTGGTACAACCCGCGCCGACGGCATACCTCGATCGGGATGCTCAGCCCCGTCGACTACGAGCATCACTGGCAGCAGCAACACCTTCACACCGCCGCCAACGGAGCGGCATGATCACCACACCACCCGTGTCCGGAGAACCGGGTCAGGCTCCCCCGAACGTCGCGAGCGCCGAGAGAACGCGAGACGCAATCGAACGGTGCACACCCAGGCTCTCCTTTATCTCCTGGACGCACACCATCGGAAGCACCGGCCGCGAGTTGTAGGGCGTAGAGGCCCCGCGCGAGTATCTGAGTGCCAACAGCACCCCGGGCCGACTCCATGACTGAACCCTGAGTATCTGAACGGACCGGTAGAGGAAGCCAGACCTTCGAGTGTCGCGCGCTGGTCGATTCCAACAGTTGAACCTGTCGAACTGATGTGAGCGCCACTGCCCGCAGTAGTGATGTCAATGGCCATCGCTGCTACTTCGTCGCGCAAGAATCGTGCCAAGAGCTGCCCCGGTTGCCCGCAACACTGCGGTGTGAGCTTCTGGACGGAATCGCGTCGTCGGACCAGCCACGCTAATAGCGGCGCACACCGCAGAAGTCTCGTCGAGTACGGGCACAGCGATGCAGGTGAGGCCCAACGCCGACTCCTCTCGCTCGTAGGCCACGCCCGTCGACGTCACCGTGGACAGTTGACGGGCCAACCGACCGGGCGTTGCGACGGTGTGAGGCGTCCGCCGCTCCAACGGTGCGCTCAGGATCTCCCTTCGAACGATCGGATCGTGCGCCAAGAAGACCTTGCCGATGGCTGTGCAGTGCATCGGCATGCGTCCTCCGACTCTCGATGGGCTGCGGACCTGTCGGTGACCGCCGAGCTTCGCGACGTAGACGACGTGGTGGCCTTCCCGAATGCCAAGATGGACGATCTCGTGCGTCCGTTCGTAAAGGTCCTGAAGGAACGGCATCGCCACCTCGAGCAAGGTTCGCTCAACAGCCGCCCGCATCCCGAGTTCGAACATTCCACCTGAGAGCCGATAGCCGGACTCCGACTTCTCCAGCAGACGGAGCTCCACCAGTTCGGCGGCGAGCCTGAACACGGTTGCTTTGTGCAGCCCCGTCCGTCGCACCAGCTCCGCAAGTGACACGTTCGTGTCGTCACTGTTGAACGCCCTGAGGATGGCAACGGACTTCGACAACACCGTGTTCAGTCCGGGGTCCACCATCAGAGCGTATCGCTCAACGAAACGCGACGCTGGACCTCGATGCGTCAGGAACGCACCCTCAAAGCGTGGATGAGGAGCTTGTTTCCCGCGCTGCAGAGCGTCTTGTCACGGCCGCCGAAGAAGGGCGCCCGTGCGAGCCCGTGCGAGACCTCATAGGTCCCGCAGACCAAGAATCCGCCTACGCCGTTCAGAGACTGGTAGCTGCGCAACGGACACGCGGTGGCGCGCGTCCGTGCGGCCGCAAGGTAGGCCTGACCTCCAAGGCCGTGCAGGCCCAACTCGGCGTCGACCAACCAGACTTCGGTGTCCTCTTTGAGGACATGATCCATGTCGGTGGGAGCGAGATCCCTGCGGACCGGGTTCTGCAACCACGCGTCGAGGCGGAGCTCGCGTTCATGCTCGAGCACGACCTGGTCGAGGGACCTCTCGACGCTGAACAAGTACGACGAGCAACGGCCTACGTGGTTCCTGCCCTCGAAGTCTGCGGCAGCCGCATCACGGGCTGGAACATCTCCTTCGCCGACACGGTCGCCGACAACGCCTCATCGGGCGCCGTCGTCGTCGGCGAAGACGCGTTCAGGATCGATCAGGTCTCAACGGTCGACCTTGCGATGAGCATGAGCGTCGACGGTGTGAAGGTCTCTGCTGGCACCGGCCGCGACTGCCTCGGCGACCCGGTCCTGGCGGTCGCGTGGCTGGCACAGATCTCACGCGGGATCGGCGCGCCTCTCCGTGCCGGCGAGCTTGTGATGTCAGGGGCACTCGGCCCCATGTTCCCGCTCACCCCGGGAGCGCGAGTGACGGCAACGTTCCCGGACCTGGGGACCGTCGCAATGAGGCTGGGCGAAGGGAACACGACATGACAACGAAGGTGGCGGTTATCGGCTCCGGAAACATCGGGACCGACCTGATGATCAAGGTCCTTCGCGGTAGCGGCCGGCTAGAGATGGCGGCCATGGTCGGGATCGACCCGGAGTCGGATGGTCTGGCGCGTGCGCGGCGGATGGGCGTCGCGACCTCCGCTGAGGGCGTCGCCGGCCTCATCAACCTCCCCAACTTCCGCGACATTGACATCGTCATGGACGCGACATCGGCCAATGCGCACACAGCCAACGCGAAGGCCCTTGAGCCTTACGGCAAGACGCTCATTGACCTGACCCCAGCTGCCATCGGGCCCTACGTCGTGCCTGCAGTCAACCTCGAAGAAACAACTGCGGCCAACGTCAACATGGTCACTTGTGGAGGGCAGGCGACGATCCCAATCGTTGCAGCCATCGCCGAGGTCGTGGATGTCGAATACGCAGAGATCGTGGCTTCCATCGCATCCCGATCTGCGGGTCCTGGAACCCGAGCAAACATCGACGAGTTCACGGAGACCACGTCAGCGGCAATCGTCAGCATCGGCAACGCGAGACGTGGCAAGGCCATCATCATTCTCAACCCTGCCGAGCCGCCAATGCTGATGAGAGACACAGTGTTCTGTCTTGCCTCCGTGCCCGACGAAGCCACACAAGACCGAATCGTTCGCTCTGTCGAGGCGATGGTCGATGCCGTCGCGGCCTACGTCCCTGGCTATCGCCTCAAGCAGAAGGTGCAGATCAATCCACTACCAGCGGACCAGCCGCTGGCCACGCTGATCGCCCCCCAAGCACAGCGCGTCACGCACCAGGTGTCTGTTCTTCTCGAGGTCGAGGGTGCCGCGCACTACTTGCCTGCCTACGCCGGCAATCTCGACATCATGACGTCCGCCGCGGTGCAGGTGGCAGAACGCATCGCCGCACGGAAGGACTAAACAGAGTGAGCCCGAAGCTCTTCATTCAGGACGTCACCCTGCGAGATGGAATGCACGCCGTCCGGCACCGCATGACGACCGACGATATCCGACGCATCGCGAGCGCCTTGGACAACGCGGGCGTTGATGCCATCGAAGTCGCACATGGGGACGGGTTGGCAGGCTCGTCAATCAACTACGGCCCGGCGTCGAACTCCGACTGGGAATGGATCGAGGCGGCCGCAAGCGTCATCGAGCAGGCACGACTGACCACCCTCCTCCTGCCTGGCGTGGGGTCCATCCACGAACTCAAGACCGCCTGGGATCTCGGTGTCCGGTCAGTACGTGTGGCCACGCACTGCACTGAGGCCGACATCTCCGCCCAACACATCAGCGCGGCGCGTGAGATCGGCATGGACGTTTCCGGGTTTCTGATGCTCTCGCACATGGCCTCCCCATCTGACTTGGCCGGCCAGGCGAAGCTCATGGAGTCCTACGGAGCGCACTGCGTCTACGTCACCGACTCAGCTGGTCGGCTTACCATGCGCGATGTCCGCGACCGCGTGCGTGCCTATCGGGACGTTCTCGATCCGGAAACCGAGATCGGGATCCATGCCCACGAAAACCTGTCGCTGTCCGTGGCCAACTCGATAGTCGCCGTCGAGAACGGTGTACGACGTGTCGACGCCTCGCTCGCCGGCCACGGCGCGGGAGCAGGAAACTGCCCACTGGAGGCATTCATCGCCGTCGCTGAGTTGTCGGGACTCAAGCACGCGTGCGACCTGTTCAAGCTCCAAGACGCGGCCGATGACCTCGTACGTCCCCTTCAAGACAGGCCAGTCCGCGTCGATCGAGACACACTGACACTCGGATACGCCGGCGTCTATTCGTCATTTCTTCGGCACGCTCAGAACGCCGCGGATCGATACCAGGTCGATGTCCGCGACATTCTCGTGGAATGCGGTCGCCGAAGCCTGGTCGGTGGTCAGGAGGACATGATCATCGACGTCGCCCTCGACCTCGCCGGATGATGCTGACCACCTAGTCGCTGAGTTCGCCGCCCCGGACAACGAATCCAGGTCACGCCGGCGAGAAGCGAGAGCTCAGGCGCCCGCAGGTTTCATCAACTCGGTGAGGCTCGCTGGCGCGGGCCCTGCTGCGCAGATCTACTGCGACCTGTCAGGGCTGACCAAGACTAAGCGCGCTCGAGACCGCGTCGAGCGGCGGCCGTTGGGGCACCCTCGGGGACGCTGTCCCGCCCGAGGGTGCCCCGATGGTGCGGACGCCCGACTAGCCCGCGGCCTTTAGCGCCTTACTGATGACCTTGAAGTTGGCTCGCCGAAGCAACTCCTCCGCGTCGTTCGCCCGGACATGCGAGCGGACGTCGATCGCTGGCGCGGCGACGCGGACATCGTGTTCATCGCGTTGCGCCTCAAAGCAACGGTCGGGCGCCGGATCGTGGAGTGGCCGAACGTCGACAGGTTTGTGCTGCGCGACCGTAAGGCGATCGAGCGCGCGGACTGCCGGCCTATTCCGGGCTGCTTGCCGACTAGCTCGGGACAGACCATTGGCGAGCGATGGTTGCGCGGTTCGTGTCTCCTGCCTGGGTGCCAGGTCGCTGCCGGCGGCTCTTGAGCGCGCCTCGAGCAGCCCACTAACTGTGTGCAGGAACGACACGACACGAGTCCGCGCGGTCGCGGCCCAACGAAGTAGGGAGCGCCCAGAATCTTGCGCTTGGGGTGGAGTTGACGCCAATCTGCATACAGATTATGGTTTCCGTGTCCGAGGCGCAGGCCAATCAACCCCACGGAATCTTATGTTGGTTGCGGGCGGCCGGCACCTCAAAACCGACCTGGAAGGTGCGTCATGGCGATCGCTGAATTGGGGCATTTCGGAGTGTTCTGCAACGACCTGGAGCGCTCGACAATCTTCTATCGGGACGTGCTGGGTCTCACCGTCACCGATGAGGACGCGAACCTCGGTATGCGGTTCTTCAGCGCGCGCCCCCAGTTCGAGCACCACGAGTTCCAGCTCGTCGAGGGGCGAGTGACCGCTGAAGACACCAAACTGATCCAGCAGATCTCGTTCCGCGTCAATCACCTCACCGAGCTGATTGAGATGTACGGACGACTCGTCGACAACGATGTCCTCTTGGATCTGGTGGTGACCCACGGCAACGCCTTCGGCATCTACTTCTTTGATCCGGAAGGCAATCGGTGCGAGGTCTACTGGCAGACCGGTCTCCCCGCCCGCCAGCCTTTCCTCGCCGCCGTCGATCTGAACGAGCCGATCGACAAGTTGCTGGCCGAGAACGCAGCGCTGGTGGAGCAGTACGGGCGAACCGGCTATCTCCAGCCGGGCCTAGTCAAGAATCTGATTCCCGACGCCACCGAGGCCTGACCCGCTCGGCTCCACGCCCTTCGGTCTCGGATGCGGCCGGCTCTCGAGGGCAAATGCACGCCCGAGACGGCCGTCTCCGAATGCTCGGTCATTGACGAGAGGCGACTCATGAGCGCACTTTCCGGCAAGCGGGCCTTAGTCACCGGAGGTTCCCGGGGCATCGGCGCCGCCATCGTGCTGACTCTCGCCGATCACGGCGCAGACGTTGCGTTTACGTTCGAGCGTTCCACCGGCCCCGCGCAGGAGATACTCGACCGCATCCAGCGCGCTGGGCGAGCAGGCTTCGCGATCCAAGCCGACTTCTCGGAGGCCACTGCGGTTCGCGACTCGGTTCACGAGGCAGCACGCGTGCTCGGTGGACTGGACATCCTGGTCAGCAACGCCGCCATCGTTCGCTTCAGCTCTATCGAGGACATCAAAGCCGACGACATCGAGGCCCTCTTCCGCGTCAACTTTCAAGCACCGATACTTGCCGCAAGCGCCGCCATCTCCCACCTCTCCGCCGGTGGCCGAATCGTGATCGTCGGGAGCGCTGGCGCGGATCGCACCGTCGGCGAAGGCGGTGTGGTGTATTCGATGACGAAGCGCGCACTGCAGTCGTTAACACACGGACTTGCCCGTGAGCTCGGCCCTAAGAACATCACCGTCAACCTCGTTCAACCTGGCTCCACCGACACCGACTCGAACCCAAGTACTAGCGAGTTCGCCGACTTCCAGCGTGATCTGATCCCGCTCGGCCGATACGGATCGCCAGACGATGTCGCTGCCGGCGTGGCATTTCTGGCAAGTCCGGCCGCGAGCCAGGTCACCGGTGCGACGCTCAACATCGACGGCGGACTGAACACCTGACGGCGGATCGCCAAGGACCGAGCCAGCCGAAAGTTCAGCCGCATCCACGGCGTCGGCCGGCAGTCGCGGCAGGCAGGTAGAGCGGCGCCTTCTTCTTGAAGTTTGACCAGGGCGCAGCGAGATCCGAAGCCGACAGATCGCGATGAACGCCTGCGTGAGGAAGCGCCAAGCCAAGCGCAGCCGTCGCTACTTCGCTGTATGCAGATCATGCTACGTCGTCAGTGGGTAGCGCTTCAGAGCTGTCTGCGCGCGCTTGCCTTCCCGCAAATTCTGTATACAGTAGGGGAGCCGTTGGTTAGGAACCGCGAAAGGATCACTGGAATGAGCTGGAGTCTCGTCACGTACCGCACCGACCTGGAGTCTCGGCCCCGAGCGGGTGTGCTTGACGCCGAAGGTCGTGTGCGCCGTCACCCGGTTCTCGACGGCTTTGACGGCCTGTTCGAGGCGGTTCAGGAATGGGATCGCTTGGCCGACGCACTGAGAAGTAGCGATATGACCCAGGGTGAGTTGGTTGCTGACGCCGAGCTGCTGGCTCCGATCCGGTACCCGCGGAAGGTGATGTGCGCCGGCGCCAACTACCCCGATCACCTTCGCGAGATGGGTGCGGATCAGCCGTCCGAGGGACTGCGACCCTACTTCTTCCTCGTGCCTCCATCGACGGCGATCATCGGCCCTGGCGAACAGGTCCGCATCACCGAAGAGGACTCGATTCGCCCCGACTACGAAGCGGAACTCGCCGTCGTGATGGGCCGCAGAGGCAAGAGGATCCCTGCTGAACTGGCTCAGGACTACGTCGCCGGGTACACCCTGTTCAACGACGTCACGGCTCGAGGCCTTCTGTCGCGCGATATGGCGGTCGCGCCGCCGTTCGAGTTCGATTGGCTGAACGCGAAGGGCGGTGACTCCCACTGCCCGACCGGCCCAGGTCTCGTCCCGTCGTGGCTGGTTCCGGACCCGCACGCGCTCTCCCTTCGCCTTTGGCATAACGGCAAACTCAAGCAAGACGGCCACACGTCTCAGATGATCTTCAACATCTGGGAATTGATCGCTGCGGCGAGCGAAAGGGTGACCCTTGAGCCGGGCGACATCATCGCGACGGGTACCCCGGCCGGCGTCGGCGTCGCCCAGGGCCTCGCGCTGCGCGGTGGCGACGAACTTGTCGTCGAGGCAGACCTGATCGGCCGGCTCACTAGTTCGGTCGTCGTCGAGGACTTGATTCCTGCTGCACCGATTTCCAGGCGTTCGTGATGACGACGCCGACTGCGAAGACGCAACTGGTCATCGTAGGGACGGAGGCCTGATCATGGCAGACACAAACGCCCGCCATCGGGCACTGTTCGAGCCGTTCCAGCTTGGTGCGAAGTCGCTGCGGAACCGCATCCTGATGACCCCGCTCTCGGTCTGCTACGCCACCGGCGACGGGTACGTGAGCAACCAGATGATTCAACACTATGGTCGCCGGGCCGCCGGGGGCGCGGCAATGATCATCGTGGAGAACATGGCGGTTGACACGTCGGGACGGCAGCTGCCTCGGCAGGCGCTGATCGACGGCCGGGACCGGCTTCCGAAGTTGACCGAGCTGGCCGCCGAGATCAAGCGACACGGCGCCGTAGCGATCGTGCAGATCGTGCATGCCGGGCGCTACGCAGGCCCGTGGGACGAGTACGAGTCCCGCCGCCGGCTGGCTCCATCTGCGATCGGCTTTCCACTGCTACCGGGACTGAGAGTCACTCCTCAGGAAATCACCACGGAGGAGATCGAGGCGGCCGTGCAGAGCTTCGCCTACAGCGCCGCGTTGGCGGAGGAAGCCGGGTTCGACGGGGTAGAAATCCATGGCGCCCAGGGGTTCCTGATCTCGTCTTTTCAGTCGCCCCGAATGAACCTTCGCGTCGACGACTACGGCCGGGAACCGAACAAGTTCCCGTTGCGGGTGATCGATGCTGTCCGGGCCGCAGTCAGTCCTGAGTTCCTTGTCGGATACCACCTCTTCGCGGGCGAGCTAATGCCGGGTGGATGGGATGCCGACGACGCGATAGCCTTCTCGACCCTGCTGCCCGATCACGGCGTCGACTTCGTCATCCCGATGGTCTCGACGTTCGAATCCCTCCGAGCGGAGGCGAACGTAGGACTCTTCGGGCGGCCCCAGTTCCAACGGGATGTGTCGAGCCAGATTGCGCGCGCATGCTCGGCACCGGTATTCACTAACGGCCAGCTCGCAGACCCTGACCTTGCCGCCGACATCGTGATGGCAGGTGAAGCGGCGATGGTCGGTCTGGGTAGACCGATCCTGGCCGACCCTGAGTGGCCGATCAAGGTAAGAGATGGGCGCCTGGACGAGATCGTCGCGTGCGCGTGCCATCCACCGCGCTGCCTCCAAACACAACTAGCCGGCGTTGTCTGCTCGGCCTGGCCGTCTTCGGCGCAAGATTGCGGATTCCTTGGCTACGAGACGTCGGAGGAACTGGCACATGGCAGCTGACACAGCACGCGTCATCGATGTTCAAGCGCACATCCTGCCGTCTAGCTACATCGACGCCCTTCGGACCATCGCCTCCGGTTCGGATAGGGCCGCAGGCATCGCTGCTCGCGCGTTGGCGAGCCCATTGACGATGAAGGATCCGGTCTTCACACACGATCTCGACGAGAGGCTTCGCCTCATGGACCTCGCGGGCGTGGATATGCAGATCCTGGAGTTCCCTGCGCCGAACGTCTGGTCCGACGACGTTGATGTCCGACGGCGGGCCACAGAGTCGTTCAACGACGGGGTTGCTGACATCGTCCGCGACCATCGCCAGCGCTTCGCCTTCTCGGCCAGCCTGCCGGTTCCCTTCGTCGACGCTGCGATCGCGGAGTGCGAGCGCGCCCTTGACCAACTGGGCGCTGTCGCCGTGACTCTGTGCACTCATATCGAGGATGTCCCCATCGATGACCGCAGGCTTGATCCATTGTATGAGTACCTCTCAAACAGGGGTTGCACCGTTCTCCTGCACCCAGAGGGGTTTTCCATCAAGAACGCGCTGGCGGATCACGGGATGGAGTGGGCGCTCGGTGCCCCGTTCGACGACACGATCGCCGCAGTGCGCCTGATCTACGGCGGTGTCCTTGACCGATTCCCAGGGATCAACTGGGTCGTGCCGCACCTCGGTGGAGTGTTGCCGTTCCTTGCAAAGCGCTTGGACTTCGTATGGCGGCTCACGCCCGACGTGCGAAAACTTCTCCCGACGCAGCCGTCCGACTATCTAGGTCGGCTCTGGTTCGATACGGCAAACCCCGACCCTCGCGCCCTGCGCCTCGCGTGCGACGTCTTAGGGGCGGAGCGGTTCATGTACGCGAGCGACTTTCCATTCGCTCAACGACAGGCCCTGCAACCCGGATTGGCGGCACTCGGCGCGCTCGACGTCGGTCCCTCGGTACGTGCAGGGATGAAAGGGCAGACGGCTCGTCGCTTGTTCGGCCTCTGACATCACCGTCAATTCCGACAGCACGAGGAACGAAGCATGACGAGCGTGGAGTGTGCGGGGTGACTGGCGCTGCTCGCTCGGCCGAAGTGGTGTATCTAGGGCTTCGACAGCAGATCTTGAGCGGGCACCTAGCCCCAGGTCAGGTGATCTCTCAGGTTCGGCTCGCGCAGGAGTTCGGCGTCAGCCGAACGCCCTTACGTGAAGCCATGCGGCGGCTTCAGCAGGAGGGCCTGATCGCGGCCGAGGTCAATCGACGCGCTCGCATCGTGGAGTTCGACGCTGTGGCTCTCGAGCAGATCTACTCCGAGCGCATCATGCACGAGTCTCTCGGGCTCGAGATCACTCTCCAGAGATGGGAGCCGCAGGATCTCGATCAAATGGACGTCTACGTTCGCACGTTGCGGAGGGCCAAGGAGGACGGGGCGCTCGATGTGTGGGACGCGGCTCACCTGGACTTCCATCGTCATCTCGTCGGTCGTTCGAATGACCGGTTGAAGCGGCAGATCAAGACCCTCGCCGAGCAGGGTGAGAGGTTCCGATGCATGGTCGAGGGCCCGACGCTTAACGTTTGGAACGATTGGGACCTTGACCATGAACTCATCGCCGCCGCATGTCGTGAGGGCCGTCGGCAGGAAGCGGTCGGTTGCCTGGCCCGCCATCTTGCACGATCCGCAATGGCCCTCGGGCCCTGTCCCCGGATCTTGGACACGGGGTGTGATTACGCGGCGGTCGGCAGCGTAGCGGCTCGGCGGGCCTCGTAGGTGGACGGGGACAGGTAGCCGCACCAGGTGTGACGGCGGCGGGTGTTGTAGCGGACGAGCCACTTGAAGACCTGCCGGCGACACGTCGGCTCGTCGATCCAGCAGGCGGCGTCTTGGAGGACCTCGCGCTTCATCGTGGCGTTGAACGACTCCGCCAGTGCGTTGTCTGCCGACGAGCCGACGGCGCCCATCGACTGGGTGACGCCGAGTCTCGTGCAGAGCTTGGCGTAGTCCTTCGAGCAGTAGACCGACCCGTGGTCGCTGTGGAAGATCGCGCCCTTGAGGCTGCCACGGGTCGCGCCAGCGGCCTTCAGCGCGTCCTCGACGAGCTCGGTGCGCATGTGGTCGGCGATCGCCCACCCGGCGAGCCGACGTGAGTAGCAGTCGATCACGGTCGCCAGGTACAGGTTCGTCCCGTCGGCCAACGGCAGGTAGGTGATGTCCCCGACGTAGCGCCGGTTCGGCGCATCGGCGGTGAAGTCCCGCTTGAGCAGGTCGGGGTGCTGGTGCCCCGACGGTTCGGGAATCGTGGTCCGCACCCGGCGCTTCTTCACATAGCCACGGATGCCCTCAAGCCGCATCACCCGGGCTACGCGCTTGTGGTTGACCCGCTCCCCGGGCTTGGCGCCGTCGTTGAGCTCGGCGGTAATACGCGGCGCGCCGCAGGTCTTGTCCTCGGCGTGCACGGCTCTGATCCGCTCGGCCAGCTCGGCATCGGCCTGGGTGCGCTGCTCGCGCGCCGGGGCCGCCTTGAGCCAGGCGTAGTAGGACGAGCGCTCGATCTCGACGAGCTCGCACAGTCGCTTCACCTCGAAGGTGGCGGAGTTGTCGGCGACGAACTGGAAGCGACTCACCAGCGCGTCTCCCCGGCGAAATACTTGGCCGCCCGCTGGAGGATCTCGCGCTCAGCGGTGAGCTTGGTGGTCTCGACCTCGAGCTCGTTGACCCGGGCCTCGAGCCGGGCGATCTTCTGCTCCGGCGTCTCATCGGCTGGTGCTGAAGCACCCGTCCTCGCCGGCTTGGACTGCAGTGGGCTGGAGGTCAGCGTCCCGTCTGCGGCGGTCTTCTTGCCGGTCCCGTAGGCCTCGAGCCAGTGCCGCAGCGTGCCGCGCACGATACCGAGGTCATCGGCGATGCCGCGGACCGTGGCGCCCGGGGTGGACTCGTACAAGTCGACGGCCTGACGACGAAACTCTTCGGAGTAGTTCTTCCTGGCCATGGTTCTCGGATCATCTCGCTTCCCCAGCACCAGGTGCTGGATTCAGCGTGTCCAAGAACCGGGGTCAGGCCCCCTCCTCGGATCGCTGGCCCCCGAGTACGACGCGGCGCAGGTCAGGGTGGCTCTCGAGATCGTTGCCGGCATAAGCCGGGCGGGTGAATCCACCCGACTGGATGATCAGAACGACTAGTTCGAAGGGCGCAGTCGCGAGCTGACGCGCCGCCCAAACAGGAGCCGTTCCATCGGCGTAGGTGCCGTCGGTTGCGACCTGCCCGCGTCCGCGTTCTCCCAGGGCTCGACGACTAAGGCCTCCCGGCCCGCGGGATTTGTTTGGCGGTGATGATCCCGCCGTCTGAGGGGCGCGTTCCCCTCTCGCGGGCGTCGCAGCGCACAGGGCTCAACCGCGCATCTGTACACAGGTGTGTGCGCACAGTGAGGCGCAGAGCCCGGAAAACGTCGCTCCCGTGCGCTCAACACTCTTGACGGAATGTGATTCTGCATACAGAGTGAGCGGCTAAAGAGGCGCTCGCATAGGTAGTTGGAGGACAGCGCAGCATGAACGAGTTCATTCAGTTCGCAGTTATCGGCGTCGCCATCGGAGCCGTCTACGCGCTGCTGGCCCAGGGCCTCGTGCTCATCCACCGCGCATCCGGGGTCGTGAACTTCTCGCAGGCGGCGTTCGCCGTTGTTGCCGGCTTTACCTTCGCGGCGCTCACACAGTCCTCCGGATGGGGAGCGTGGACAGCATTCGGGTTCCTGACGGCGATGGGCTCTATCGCAGGGGTAGTGGTCTACGTCGTCGCCATCAGGCCGTTTCGCGATGTTTCGCAGCTCACGCGGATCGCGGCAACGCTGGCGGTGCTCCTAATCGCGCAGGCGCTCGCGACGCTCAAATGGGGCGCGACCAGCGTGTTGGTGACGCCGTACCTCTCGTCGCGTCTCGTCGAGCTCGGTGGCGTGGTCATCAGCGTCGGTCAGATCACCCTCGCCGTCATCGCCTGTGTCCTGACTGTCGTTCTCTGGGCCGGGATGCGCTTCACGCTGCCGGGCATCGCGATCCGAGGAGTGGCCGAGAGTCGGCGAGCGACCGCAGCTCTCGGATGGTCCCCGGAACTACTCGCAGCCGGCTCGTGGGCACTGGCGGGTGCCCTCGGCGCCGCAGCTGGCGTGCTCATCGCGCCACTCACAGCCGTTCAGGTCAATCAGATGACCCTGCTGCTCGTCCCGGCGCTCGCCGCCGCACTGTTCGGCCGATTCTCCTCGTTCCCAATGACGCTCGCCGGCGCGATGGGCATCGGCATCGCCCAGGCAGAGGCCAGCAACTACGTGCATATCCAAGGTGCTTCCGATGCGCTCCCACTCTTGGCAATCGTCATTGTCCTCATGGCGCGCGGCCAGGGGATCCCAATGCGCGGACAAGTGGCCGAACAGTCCGGAAAACTAGGCACGGGGTGGATCTCGCCTCGCATCGTCATTCCTTGCGTTGTAGTCGTGGCAGCCCTCATGCTCACCACGTTCTCGCCGTCGCTCAACGACGCACTGACGGCCTCGATCGCCTTCGCCATCGTGCTGCTGTCAGTCGTTGTGATGACCGGCTACTGCGGGCAGCTCTCGCTCGCGCAGCTCTGCTTCAGTGGACTCGCCGCGCTCGTGGCGGGGCGACTTGTGGCGTTCTCGGGCGTGCCGTTTGTGCTCGCGGCATTGATCGGTGTCGTCGTGACCGTGCCGATCGGTCTGGCGTTCGCGATTCCCGCGCTACGCACTCGGGGAACGACGCTTGCAATTCTCACGCTTGCCATGGGTTCCGCCGTGACCCAAGTGGTGTTCAACAATGCCGACATCATCGGAGGCGTCAACGGCACTGCGGTGGGTCCCCAGACCGTCTTCGGCATACCAATCGACAGTGTCAATCACTCTGGTCGGTACGGCGTGGTCGCTCTCCTGCTGTTCGGCGCGTGCGCGGTCATGGTGGCGAACGTGCGCCGAAGTCGAGTCGGTCGGCGCCTGCTCGCAGTGCGAGCGAACGAGCGAGGCGCGGCCGCCCTCGGCATCAACGTGTACTCGGCGAAGCTCTACGCCTTCGGTCTCTCGTCTGCGATCGCCGCCGTGGGCGGGATCATGATCGGCTTCCAGTTCGAGACGATCGTCTACACAAGTTTCGATCCCTTCCAGTCGATCCTTGTGACCGGCTACGCCGTGATCGGCGGTGTGGGATACGTGAGCGGCGCGGTCCACGGTGCAGCGTTCGCTCCGGGTGGGGCCGGCGCCTGGATCCTCCAGGGCTTCGGCGCAGACGTCGAACGATACGTTCCCCTGATCGGAGGCGTGGGCCTCCTTCTCATGCTCCTGCAGAATCCCAATGGGCTCGCGTTTGGCGGTGCACGTCTAGCAGATGCAATCCGTGCGCGTGCCCGTAGCGGTCGTGGACGTGCAACGATCACAGCGTCCATGCCGGACGCCACCATCGAGAAGGTGCGGCCAGCACTGCTCGAAGTGCGTGACTTGGTCGTGCGCTTCGGAGGCGTCACCGCGGTCGACAACGTATCGCTGACACTTAGGCCGGGTCGAATCTCAGGCCTGATCGGCCCCAATGGGGCCGGCAAGACCACAGTCATCGACGCCATTACGGGATTCGTTCGCCCGTCGAAGGGAACCGTGACCCTCGACGGCAAGCGGATCGAAAAGTGGTCGGTCCATCGTCGTGCCCGTGCCGGAGTGAGCCGGTCGTTCCAGTCGCTCGAGCTGTTCGAGGGCATCACGGTTCGGGAGAACCTCTTGGCCGCCTGCGAGCCACGTGATGCGAGCGCGTACGCCACGAGCCTCGCATGGTCCGGCCGAGGAGAACTCTCTGCTGCCGCCTGTTCCGCCATCCGAGAGTTTCAGCTCGAGGAGTACCTCGACAGGCATCCCTCCGAACTTCCCTACGGTGCCCGCCGACTGGTTGCGATCGCCCGGGCGATGGCATGTGAGCCGTCGACGCTTCTCCTCGACGAGCCGGCCGCCGGACTCGACGAGCAGGAAGCGGCCGAGATCGCGCGACTCGTCCGGGGTCTAGCGACGAGATGGGGGATCTCGATCCTCCTCATCGAGCACGACGTCGACTTCGTGATGAAGGTTTGCGACGACATCACTGTCCTCGACTTCGGCTGCCAGATCGCTCACGGAACGCCAGACGAAGTGCGCCGAGACCCGCGTGTCATCGCGGCATACCTCGGCACCACTGACGTCGAAGTCGAAGAGCACGTAGGCGCCACCGCCGGCTCACCAGATGACGTCGGTGACGTCGTCGTGCGTGAGAGGAGGGAGGGATGAACGAGCTGCTTTCGGTCGACAACCTCCAGGCCGGCTACGGCGATCACCCGGTCGTGCGCGACCTCTGTCTGCAGGTGCACGCCGGCGAAGTCGTCGCCCTTCTAGGCCCTAACGGGGCGGGCAAGAGCACAACGCTACTCACGCTCGCCGGAGACCTCTCGCCCATCGCGGGGGTCGTGCGCATGTTCGGGGCAGATTCGACCGACCCCCTACACCGCCGAGCGCGACGCGGAATGGCGCTCGTGACGGAGGAAAGGTCGGTGCTGATGGGACTCACCGTCGCGGAGAACCTCCGGCTCGGGCGCTGTGATGTCGCGCGCGCGATTGCACTCTTCCCCGAACTGGAGCGGCTGATGAACCGTCGCTGCGGGCTGCTGTCGGGTGGCGAGCAGCAAATCGTCACCCTGGCACGCGCCATTGCCCGCGAGCCACGACTCCTTCTCGCAGACGAACTGTCCCTTGGTCTGGCTCCGCTCGTGGTCCGCCGCTTGTTGGAAACAGTCCGCCAAGCAGCCGACGAAGACGGCATCGGTGCCCTACTCGTCGAGCAGCACGTCAGCCAGGTCCTGCGTATCGCGGACCGTGCCTACGTGATGGATCGCGGCCGAATCGTCTTCAGCGGCGATCCAGCGGATGTGGCTCGGCACATCGGTACCACAGGAATGTCAAGTAGCCACGGCGCGCAGCAATGAGCGCACGGCGATGAGCGCACAGCAACGAGTTGAGCGCGCGATCAGAAGGAGAGGAACAGAATGAACCCACTGAGTCGTCGAGCTCGTTGGCCTGGCGCGATTGCCGCCATGGTCGGCGTAGCCCTCACGGTCACTGCCTGCGGCGACGGAGGCTCTGAAGGCGGTGACGCCAACACCAACCAGGCGGGCCTCACCGGTGAACCCATCAAGGTGATGGTGACTGCCCCCCAGGGCAACCCGCTCGCAGACTTCCCCGGCGTCTTCGCAGGCGCGCAGGCCGCCGCGCTCGCAGTCAACGATGCAGGAGGCATCGGCGGCCGACCCATCGAGATCATCACCTGCAACAATGAACTCTCGCCCAACAAGAGCAAGTCGTGCGCCCGAGACGCTGGCAATGCCGGCGTGGTGGCCTATGCCGGATGGGACGCGCTCGCCTCGGTCGCCTACTCGACGCTGGCGTCCAAGGGCATTCCCTCGGTGTTGTCTGCGGTGAACGGCTCTGAATTCCAGACCGAGACCCAGTTCCCGGTGAGCGGCGGGCTGTTCGGCGAACTCTACGGCCAAGCGCTCGTAGCCGAGTCGGCCGGCGCGGAGACCGTGGCTATCGTCGCCGTCCAATTCCCGGGGGCCGAAGAGAACCTGCAGAACACCCAGGACGTCGCTAGGTCGCTGGGCGTCGACGTCGTTGACGTCATCGAAGTGGCGCCGACGCAAACGACCTTCTCCTCGACCGTCGAACAGCTGCGAGACTCTGACCCTGACATGGTTCTGATCAGCAACGGACCCCCGCAGAGCACGACGCTTGTGCAGTCGGCAGCCCAGCTTGGTTACACGCCGAAGTGGGGATACTTCGCTGCGCCGAACAACGAGCGAGACTTCAAGACCATCGCCCAGAACGCTGGCAGCGGAGCGCTCTGGATGGTGTCGGCATTGCCGCCAGCATCGGCCGGCGACCAGTTCCCGGGAATCTCGAAGTACAACGCCGAGATGGACAACGCCGCGGACAACAACATCGATAACGCGGACGCGGACAACCGTAACGAGAACTCGATCGATGCCTGGCTCCAAATCCACGCCCTTGCCGAAGTCGCGGCGACAATCACCGGACCGGTGACCAGCGAGTCGATGCTCGCCGCCCTGAAGACGACGACGGATCTGGATGTGGAAGGACTCGTCACGTGGTCGCCGGGCGGCGAGGGAACGTCTCGGTATCCGAAGTTGTCCGATGACATGGCCCTCTATGTCGGCCCTGTGGAGGACGGCGTGTACGCGCCCGAGTCGGACGAGCCCGTTCGCGTGCTCGACATCGCCGGGACAGCCACCGGTGGCTAGGCAGCTAGCTGCCTCGGCGAACCACGACACATGATAACAACCCGCGAGATGTCCGGCCCGTCGCCGACTTTGGCGACGGGCCGGATCGGCTGGGGATGCACACTCGCCTGCCCGCAGACGCTAGAAGAAGGAACAGCAATGACGAACCAGCACTCAGTAGATGACGTGATTCGCACCTACTTCGACGCCGTGCAACGGGGCGATCAGGAGCGCATCCGAGCGAGTCTCGCTGAAGACGCCACGTTCTGGATCCATGGCAACCTCCCGATCAGCGGTACGTACGAGGGTCGCGACGCGATCGTCGATGGGCTCTTCCAGGGAGCGCTCTCGCGCTTCGAGCCCGGCTCGCTCACTGTTGAACTGACGAGCACCTTCGTGTCGGAAGACCATGCTGCGGCCGAGTGGGTATCGCGTGCTCGCACGCCGACAGGGACTCAATACGAGAACTGCTGCAGCGGGATCTTCGTCGTTCGCGATGGCGTGATCACGTCAGTGCGCGAGTACATGGACACTCAGGCTGATGCCGAGAGTTGGCGTTCGGTGCCTGGACGCTCGGCCGGAGCGCCGACTAAGCTCAGGCCGGCCGGGATGGAGTCGATGCAAGGCACCGGCGTCGACGAGGCCCTGGGCTACTACTGGGAGCTGTTCGAGGACTGGTTCATTCCGCTCTTCGGACAGGAGCTTCCGGCTCGCTCGAAGCTCGACAGGAAGACGGCGGAACTCATCACGGTCGTACTCTGCGCTGTTCGTGGTGCGGAGGCGAGCCTCCACGCTCACGCTCGCATGGCGATTGAACACGGGGCCACGCTCGACGAGCTACGAGGCGTGATGCTGCTGACGATCCCGTCGATGGGTATCCCTGCTGCTCTCGAGGGCCTGGCCATGGTCGAGTCAGGTTTCCATGCATCAGCGGGCGCCGACGCAAAGGAGGTAGCGCCCGACTCGTAACGGCTGTGATGGAACGCGCGATCCAAATAGCACCGATGATTGTGCGCGGTCGGCCCAGCGGCGTGACCACGCGTCAAGGGGGCGAGGGCGCTACGTAGTTCCGCAGCCAGTGGCGTGATGGCAAGCCTGCCTTCGTCGTGTCGGGCGACCAGTCCCGCCTCCGAAAGCGCTCGGAGTCGTTGGTAAAGGACGTTCGATGACATGTCGTCGCAGCGGTCTTTGAGGTCAAGCGCGCGCATTGGTTCGTCGCCGAGCTCCCACATGACCCGCAGTGCCCATCTCCGGCCAGGAGGTCCATCGCCGCCGTGACTGGGCGACCCGTCGTCGAACCACGAACCGGGTGACCAGGGGTTGGGGTGGGGGGTGTCACACGATCTCCAGGGAACTTTGGGTTTAGAAATGTTGGCGTGCACGACGGGATTTCGGTTTCCGAAACAGGGGGATCCATCGTGCGCATCACTCCGCCGGCGGCACCGTTCGACCCGGAGGCGGCCGAGGCACTCGGGCCGATGATGCCGCCCGGCGTCCCCCGATCGCGCTGTTCCGCACGTTCGCCAAAGCCTAATGATGACCAAAGCCATGCAGGGTTGGGCGTACGAGCTGAGCCGCGATCTGTCTCACCGTGCGCGACCGCGAGATCCTCATCGACCGCACCTCGCCGCGTGCCGTTGCGAATACGAGTGGGGGTCCACATCGACTTCTTCGCGAGTCGGGTCGGCCTCACACAGGAGCAGATCACCTCCCTGACCCACGGAAGCGCGAGCGACCTGTGCTGGGCCTCGCCGCGCGACCGCCTCGTGGTCCGTGCAGCGGATGCACTCCACAACCACTCGACGATCTCAGTCTCGCTTCGGGAGCTGCTCTGCTCTCTGCCGAGGTCTACGAGGCCGAACTGCTCGACATTCTGCTGTTCTGCGGCTGGTACCACGCGATCTCCTTCGCTGCGAACTCCGCGGGAGTCCCGCTAGAGCCGAACGCCCCCACCTTCGAGAGTGTCCGCGCGACCGGAGGCGCCGGCTCTGCGCGAGACGCGCTGCGGCTCGCAGGCGCCGAACCGGACGCCGTGCTCAGTCTCCTTCGGGCAGCGATGGCCGAGGATCTCTCCGAAGCCGGCTACCTCACGTCGCTGGCCGTGGTTCCCTCCAACGTCCGCCTCGAGGTCGCCTTCACCTCCCGCCAGAACGGTGTCGCTTGCGGACTCCGCGTGGTAGCCCTCCTCTGCGAGGACATCATCGGCCCGTCTGTCACGCTCACGTCGTTGGTCGCAGACGGAGACCCGATCGCCCCTGGTCAGCAGCTGGCGTTTCTCCCGGCCCGCTCAGTAGTGGTAGCGGAACGAACGGCGCTGACCCACCTGAGCGGGATCGCGACCGCCACCCTGGGTCGACGCGGTCGACGGAACCGGCGTCGCGGTACATGACACCCGCAAGACCACACCGCTACTCCGCGCGCTTGAGAAGCACGCCGTGCGCTGCGGTGGAGGCACCAACTACCGCTACGGACTCTTCGACGAGATCGTCATCAAGGATAACCACATCGCAGCCGCCGGAGGCATCGCAAACGCACTCGGTGCGGTACCGGTGCAGAGCGAGGTCGAGGGCTTCGTCGAACTGGTCGAGGGTGTCGCCCACGGTGCCAGTCAGATCATGCTCGACAACTTCGCCGTGAACGATATGCGCGTCGCCGTGGAACGTGTACGAGCCTGCTCACGCGACGTGCGCCTCGAGGCCAGCGGGGGCTTCAGTCTCCGAGATGCCCGCGAGATCGCGCTGACCGGCGTGGACTCGATCTCCATCGGCTCCATCACCCATTCCGCGCCGGCAATCGACATCGGCCTCGACGCGTTGTCGGCAGCCAGATGAGGATGAGGAGCTAGCGCCTGAGGCGCGCCAGTGCGGTGCCCACGACTATGGCCACTAAGATCAACCGACGACGAGCACCAGGTCGCCGCCGTCGACGGCTTGGGTGCCGGGGATCGCGACTCGTTCGACCGTGCCCGCGACCGGCGCGGTGATCGAGGCCTCCATCTTCATGGCCTCGATGGTCGCGACCGTCTGGCCGACCTCGACCGTCGCGCCGGTCTCGACGATCACGGTCACCACGCCCTGGAACGGCGCGGCCACGTGGCCGGGCTTCGAGGTGTCGGCCTTCTCGGCGGCCGCGACCTCGGCGGAGACGCTCCTGTCGCGCACGGAGATGGGGCGGAGCTGGCCGTTGATGGTTGCCATCACGGTGCGGTTGCCGCGCTCATCGGGCTCGCTGATCGCCTGCAGCCCGAGCAGGATCGTCTTGCCCTCCTCGATCGTGACCTCGTGCTCGTCGCCGCGCCGCAGCCCGTAGAGGTAGTCGATGGTCGGAAGCACAGAGACGTCGCCGTGGGTCTCGCGGGCCTCAGTGAAGTCCTTGGTGGGTCCGGGAAAGAGCAGCTGGTTGAGGGTCTCGCGACGGACCCGGGAGCTGCCGACGGTGAGCGCCTCGGACTGCTCCGCGGTCACCTCGCCGATTGACGGCTTCCAGGTGCGGCCGGCCAGGGCCTTGGTTCGGAACGGGTCGGGCCAGCCGCCGGGCGGGTCGCCGAGCTCGCCGTGAAGAAAGCCGATCACGGAGTCAGGGATGTCGAACTTCGAGGGGTTCACGGCGAACTCGGCGGGATCGGCGCTGACGCCGACGAGCGCGAGCGCGAGATCGCCGACGACCTTACTGCTCGGGGTGACCTTGGGGATGTGGCCCAGGATGTCGTTGGCGGCGGCGTACATGTCCTCGACCTGCTCGAACTTCTCGCCGAGTCCGAGAGCGATGGCCTGCTGACGGAGGTTGGAGAGCTGGCCGCCAGGGATCTCGTGTCGGTAGACGCGGCCGGTGGGGGCGGGGAGGCCGGACTCGAACGGTTCGTAGACCCTCCGGGTGGCCTCCCAGTAGGGCTCGAGGGCGTTGACGGCGGCGAGGGAGAGCCCGGTCTCGCGGTCGGAGTGGTCGGTCGCGGACACGAGTGCGGAGAGAGCGGGCTGCGAGGTGGTGCCGGCCATGGATGCGCAGGCGGCGTCGACGGCGTCGACGCCGGCGTCGATGGCGGCGAGGAGGGTGCCGAGCTGGCCGCCGGGGGTGTCGTGGGTGTGGAGGTGGACGGGGAGGTCGAAGCGTTCGCGCAGGGCGATGACCAGGGTGCGGGCAGCGGGGGCGCGGAGGAGGCCGGCCATGTCCTTGATCGCGAGGACGTGGGCGCCGGCGTCGACGATCCGCTCGGCGAGCCGCAGGTAGTAGTCGAGGGTGTAGAGCGTCTCGTCGGGGCTGGAGAGGTCGCCGGTGTAGCAGAGCGCGACCTCGGCCAGTGTGGTGCCGGTCTCGCGGACGGCCTCGATCGCGGGGCGCATCTGCTCGACGTCGTTGAGGGCGTCAAAAATCCGGAACACGTCCAGGCCGGTGGCGGCGGCTTCCTGCACGAAGGCGCGGGTGACGGCGGTGGGGTACGGCGTGTAGCCGACGGTGCTGCGGCCGCGAAGCAGCATCTGGAGCATCACGTTCGGGACGGCCTGGCGCAACGCGGCCAGCCGCTCCCAGGGGTCCTCGGACAGGAACCGCAGTGCGACGTCGTAGGTCGCGCCGCCCCAGCACTCTAGCGACCACAACTCCGGTGTGGTCCGGGCGACGTGCCCGGCCACACCGAGCAGGTCGCGAGTGCGGACCCGGGTCGCGAGCAGCGACTGGTGTGCGTCGCGGAACGTGGTGTCGGTGACCGCGACCTGTGCCTGCTCGCGCAGGGCCCGCGCGAATGCCTCGGGTCCGAGGGCGAGCAGCCGCTGACGGGTGCCGTCCGGCGGCGGGACGCGCAGGTCGACCGGCGGCAGCTTCGAGGCGGGGTCCACGCTGACCGGCGCCGGCCCGTTCGGTTGGTTCACCGTGACGTCGGCGAGGAAGGTCATCAGCTTGGTGCCGCGGTCACCGGCGGCGCGGGCCTGGAGCAGCTGCGGGTGCGTCTCGATGAAGCTGGTGGTGACCCGTCCGGCCGCGAAGCTCGGGTCGTCGAGGACGGCCTGGAGGAACGCGATGTTGGTCGTGACGCCGCGGATCCGGAACTCCGCGATTGCCCGCCGGGCCTTGGCGACGGCGTCCCCGAAGGTCCGACCCCGGCAGGTGAGCTTGGACAGCATCGAGTCGAAGTGCGCGGACACCTCGGCGCCGGTGTAGGTGGTGCCGCCGTCGATGCGGACTCCGCCGCCGCCGGGGGAGCGGTACGTCGTGATGATCCCGGTGTCGGGGCGGAAGCTGTTGGCGGGGTCCTCGGTGGTGATCCGGCACTGCAGCGCGGAACCGCGGAGCTGGACGGTGTCCTGGGACAGCCCGAGGTCGGCGAACGTCGCGCCGGAAGCGATCCGCAACTGGGCTTGGACGAGGTCGACGTCGGTGACCTCCTCGGTCACGGTGTGTTCGACCTGGATGCGGGGGTTCATCTCGATGAAGACGTAGTTACCGTCGGGGTCAAGGAGGAACTCGACCGTGCCGGCGTTGCGGTAGCCGATTTCGCGGGCGAACCGCACCGCGTCGGCGCACATGCGGTCGCGCAGCTCGGGGTCGAGGTTCGGGGCCGGGGCGATCTCGACGACCTTCTGGTGCCGCCGCTGCACCGAGCAGTCCCGCTCGAAAAGGTGCATCACCTCACCCGCGGCGTCGGCCAGGATCTGTACCTCGATGTGACGGGGGTCGGTGACCGCCTGCTCGATGAAGACCGTCGGGTCGCCGAAGGCGCCCTCGGCCTCGCGCATGCAGGTCTCCACGGCCTCACGCAGGTCCTCGACCCGGTTCACCCGCCGCATGCCGCGGCCGCCGCCACCGGCGACCGCCTTGACGAAAAGCGGGAGCCGCAGCGTCTCCGCGGCCGCGACCAGGGCGTCCACGTCGGTCGACGGGTCCACACTGGCGAGCGTCGGGACGCCGGCCGCCTTGGCCGCCGCGATGGCGCGGGCCTTGTTGCCCGTCAGCTCAAGGATGGCCGCCGAGGGCCCGACGAAGGTGATGCCGGCGTCGGCGCAGGCCTCGGCCAGGGCCGGGTTCTCGGACAGGAACCCGTAGCCGGGGTAGACGGCGTCCGCGCCGGCGTTGAGGGCGACCTGCACGACCGCGTCCGGGTCCAGGTACGCCCGGACCGGGTGGCCGCGCTCGCCGATCTCGTAGGACTCGTCCGCCTTCAGCCGGTGCTCGGACCCGCGGTCCTCGTAGGGGAACACCGCGACAGTGCGCGCGCCGAGCTCGTACGCCGCGCGGAACGCGCGGATCGCGATCTCGCCGCGATTAGCGACCAGCACCTTCACGAATCCGTTGGTCACTGGAGTGCTCCTTGATCTCTCTCAAGAGAACGCGTCTTGCGCGCGCAGGGGTACCGACCACCGCTTGCCATGGCTGCAAGTCCAGCGACCCGGTTCGTCAAAACGATTCGCGACGTGCGTCTCAGACAACCGGCGTGGCGTGTGTATGAAAGGTCTCCGGGACATCCTGTCCCCACGCCGTGGAGCGAGCTTCAGATTCGGTGTTCCACGTCACGGGTTCCCAATCCGGAGCAGTGATGTGCAACCCGCCAAAAATGAGTTCGACGCGGTTTCCTCCGGGTTCGAGGACGTAGAGGAAGAACCCCTGCGTCCTAAGGTGCTTCGCCGGCCCGAACTCAATGGGCGTGCCCAGTTCCATGAACAGGTCGGCGGCTCGAAGGATTGCCGAGCTGTCCTCGACGGCGTACGCGATGTGGTGCAGGCGCCCATGTTGTCCCGCTACCGGTTCCCGAGTGATTGCCAGATCGTGCGCCTTGTTCATCAAACTCATCCACGCGCCTACTTCTGGTGCGCCTGGAGGGACAAGTCGCTCGCGCAGTTTGAAGCCCAGCGTGCTCGACATGAACTCGCGCGCTTCAGGAACACCGCCGGCCAAGACGTTCAAGTGGTCGATCCGAGCGGCGCCAACTCCCCGACTCACGGAACTCTGGGGCTGATTCAAGAGGTAGGACGTCGAATCTTCGGATGCAACGTAGCGTTCGGATTCGTAGTAGATCTCCATGAGCTGGCCACTGGGCGAGCGAAATTGGAACGCCGCTCCATGGCCGATGTCACCGTCGATCCATTCGCCAGCCACACCTTGGTTCCGCAGAGCGGACACCCTGCGTGCGAGCGCGGCGGCGCTGGTTGTACGCCATCCCACGTGACCGAGGCCAGCGACAGGGGCGGCGGTCAGTTTCAGTGTGCTGAGGTCATGGTCGCCCCAGCCCCTCAAGTAGACGCTGGATCCTGTTACGGCCACCATCGTGAGCCCGTACACCTCGAGGAAGAACGCCAGACTTTCGTCGAAGCGAGGTGTCAGCAGTTCAACGTGACCTAAATGGGCCAGATCGTAGATCGGTTCCTCCGCCGCCTGCGTCTCAGGCATGACCTTGGGTCTCCATCAGAGCGATGTCAGCCAACACTTGGGGTCCCCGGTTGGCGGCTGAGTATCCAGTGAAGAGGAAGGCCAGGTTGACGACCGCCTGCAGCTCGTCCCAGCTTGCACCGGCCCTCCGAGCGGCGAGGCCGTGGAGTGCCGCGGCATCGCTCAACTTCGAGTGGAGAACTCCGAAGAGAACGAGTTGAACCGTCTTTTGGTCCAAGGCCTCGGGGTACATCGCTAGATGTCGCAGTTTCTCCTGCGCGAGGAGCAGGGCGGGATCACGCTGTGCTTCTGCGTCGAAGCGTGCAGCGACACGTGAGGGGACGAAGCCGACGAGTTCTTCGTAGGTGGCGCGGAGGGCCGCAATCGTCTGCTCCTCATCCACGCTCGTCTGACGGATGCGGGACAGTTCATCACTCACTGTCGTTGCCTTCGAGTGGAATCGCGATGCCCTTGGCGGCGAAGACCGCCTTGGCGACATCGAGGCCGCGGATTGTGCGGGGGTGTCCTGCATAGATCGACACGTGGAAGATCGCTTCGATGATCTCAGCCGGGCTGACCCCGACATGGAGGGCTCCGCGCATGTGCGCGGTGAGCAGCTTTTCGGTATCGCCAAGCGCGGTCAGGACTGCCACGTTGATGAGCTGGCGTTGCTGATGCGACAGATCGGGGCGGCCGTAGACGTCCGCGAACCCGGTCTCTACAACGAACTTGAAGAAGTCCGGGCTGATCTCGCTGATCGGATTCCCAATCCTCGCGAGAGACCCGGACCCGTGGATCTCGTTCATGATTTCGATACCGCGGTCGTACTTCGTGTCCTGTGACATGCGAGTTCCTCCATTGTCGAAGTTGTGGCGGCGAGCTTCGAACTTCATCGAGCGCGCGCCCGGCGCTCGGCCTCCGCGCCGAAACCACATCCGAACTTGTCCGATCAGGCGTGCGCCGGACTGTTGTTCAGTCGCCGGCTTCGCTGCGAGCGCAGACCAGCAGCCCGAGATTCTGTACACAGAAGTCGAGGCAAGTCAACGCCCAACTGAGCGCGAACTCTGCGATTGACATGCCTGGATCTCAGATCTATGGTGGAAGAACTGCATACAGATAATGGAGGCACGATGAAGGCGATTAGGCCGCCGAGGACACCGCGGGGCTTGGCGTTCACCCCCGGCTACGCCCTCAACCCTGGGGCGCGGATCATCCCGTTGGGAGTGGTCACCCCCGAACGGGACGGTGCCGTCAATCCATCGATTGCCCAACAGACCGCGGACTGCCTCGCGAACGTTGACGACATGCTGGCCCGACTTGGCAACAGCGCTCGTGCCGTCAAGATGACGCTCTGCATGACCGACGTGAGAGAGGTCTGGGACAGCAACGCCGTCTTCGACAAGCACTACGCCAGCGACGAACGCCCGAATCCCGCCAAGACACTCCTTGAGGTCTCGGCCTGCTCGGTGCCGGGTGCACGTTTCGAAGTAGACGTCTGGGCGGTCGTTGAGCCCGACGGCGGCTCAGTGACTCGGGCCGGAGACGTGCGGGTTGCCCACGGGCAGGCCGGTGAAGCAGCCGGTGCTGGCCTCGAGGCTGAGTTGGAGAGCTGTGTCAATGCGATCGATCAGGCACTAGCCGCCTCGCGCGATGACCGGGCGCAGGTCGCAAGGCTCGCTGTGCACCTCGCCGACATGAGTGACTGGTCGCTCTGCCGGCAGATCCTGGAAAGGCAGTTCGACCCGGCTCAGACGGTGCTGGTGCCACTGGCGGTTACGAAGGTCGGCCAGGTGGGTGCCCGCGTTGAGCTCAGTGCCTGGACCGAAGGGCCTGCTCAGCCGGCCAACGCCGGCGATCCGACGATCCTTGCGATCTCCGGCAGCGCGGCGATTCCGATGTACATCGGCGGCGAGGCTTCGGATCTTTACAAGTATCGACCTGTGGCAGACATCCGCGATCAGGTCGAGGTCTGTCTGAACAACTACGCGAACATCCTCCAGACAGCTGGCTCCAGTTGGGACGACATCTTCGAAACAACTTGGCACCTCACTGACCGACGGGAATGGGACGCCGTTGCAGAGGTTGTCGAGAAGTGGTTTGGACGACCTGTCCCTAACCCCACGGTGATCGAAGTCCCCAAGTTCGTTCTCCCCGGAGTGCGAGTCGAGATTGATATGTGGGGAACCATCCCCGCTGGCGGAACGGCGTAGGGGCTGCGTCGATGGACATCGCCCAGAAGAGCGCCCTAGTCGTTGGCGGTTCACAAGGTCTCGGCGAAGCAACGGTACGTGCCCTTGTTGCCGCTGGCGCCTTTGTGGTTATCGCCGACGTGAACGAGGAGGAGGGCACTCGCCTTGCGGCCGAACTGGGTGACCGGGCGCTCTTCGTCAAGGCGGACGTCGCGGATGCCGGTCAGGTCGCGTCTGCGGTGTCCGTCGCTGCCGAGGCGGCAGGGGGATTGCGTATCTCCGTTTGCTGCGCAGGAATCACCGCGCAGCAACCCATCGCCGACGAGAGTGGGCCGCACTCTCTCCAGACGTTCGTCGATGTCATGAACGTCAACCTGCTCGGCACGTTCAACGTGCTACGCGAGGCGTCCGCGGCCATGGTCGCCAACGAGCCGAGCGTGAGTGGCGAGCGGGGGGTCTGCATCAATGTTGCCTCCATCACTGCCCTCGATGGGCCGCGGGGATCCATTGCCTACACGGCATCCAAGGCGGCCGTCGTGGGGATGACACTGCCGGCGGCACGAGATCTCGCCAGTACTGGCATCCGGGTCTGCGCCATCGCGCCAGGCACATTCGACACCCCAATGACCCGTCATGTCCCGGATGCTCTGCGCGAGCATCTCAGTGCCGCACAGATGTGGCCACAACGCTTCGGGCGCCCGGACGAGTTCGCAGCGCTCGTGTGCCATATCGCGACTAACGAGATGCTAAACGGCGAGACCATCCGTCTTGACGGCGCCGTGCGGGTCCCACCTATTCGGAAGAGCACCTAGCGTGCGTCCACCCTCGTCGCCGCACCGGTGGCGGAGTCATTCGTCAGTGGCTCCTAGCGCGTAGACGCATTGTGCGATCTCTACGCCGGGCAGGCAACTGATGCGGCGACCAATCTCGTAGTCCGTGGCAGCACACTTCGTTAGTAAGGATTCGATCGTGACTTCAACCACCACAGAGCCTTGGCCGGCGGTCGATGGGGTCTGGGAGCTGGACACAGTCCACTCTCGGGTCGCGTTCGCGGTCGACTTCGTCGCAGGCCCGTTCTGGGCCGAGTTCAGTGAGTTCGACGCGACCTTGGACGCACGAACGGGAGACATCAGTCTGGAGGGCAGCGCGCTCGCCGAGTCTGTCAACGTCACGTTGCCGCCGTTTCGCGCGCATCTTTTGGGCCCGGAGTTTTTCGACGCAGTCGATCATCCCCGCATCCTGTTCCGGTCGGAGCGTTGTGAGACGCAGGGCTCACAGCTGGATATGACGGCAAGCCTCTGTGTCCGGGGAGTGTGGCAGCAGTGTGTCGGTAGCGGGACCCTGTACGGCCCGGTCCGAAACCAGTTCGGTGCGGTTGTCGTGGGGGTCTCTCTCAGGGCTGACGTAGACCGACACCGGTTCGGTCTGGACTGGCAGGTCGCCCTGCCAGGGGGCAAAGGCGGGCTGGCCGACATGGTGCGACTGGAATCAGACCTTCAGTTTGTCTTCCGAGAGGACGAGGCAGTCTCATGACCGAAGTGCGTGGCGAGGCCGAACGACTCCACCTTGACGCGAAGCCGGCCGCGCTGGAAATGCAAGTCCAGCGCACAGCTGTCGTCGTCGTCGACATGCAGAACGACTTCTGCACACCCGGAGGGAGCGTGGAAACGGCGGGGTTTGATCTTTCGCTGGTGCGGTCCATCATCCCTGCTATCGCGGACGTGCTCAGTTGTGCACGATCCATCGGGCTACAGGTGATCTATCTGCAGCATGGTTACAGGCCGGATCTGTCCGACCTCGGCCCGCCGGAGTCGCGCAACGCAATCGCCCACTTGGCGGCGGGAGTAGGAACACCATTCGCCGCACCAGACGGCTCGATGGGTCGAATAGGCGTTCACGACACCTGGAACACTCAGATCATCGACGAACTCGCCCCGCAGCCCGGGGACGTCGTCATTCGCAAGAACCGCTTCAGTGGGTTTCACGACACGCCCTTGGAGTCGACCCTGTCGTCATCCGGTATCGAAACCTTGGTCGTCACGGGCTGCACCACGAGCATCTGCGTTGAAGCGCTCGTCAGGGATGCGATGTACCGCGACTATCGGCCCATTGTCCTTTCGGACTGCACTGCCGAGCCGCAGGGTCAGGCTAACCACGACGCCTCGCTGGCCATCATCGAGTCGACCCTCGGTTGGGTATCTGAATCGCGCCACCTGCACGCGGCCGCAGAAGCGCTTCGGCCAGGGCCTGAGACGGGAAGCCCGACATGAACGACTGGACGGTGCAGCGAGCTGCGATCGAGCTGCGCGAGCGTCAGACGCTCGCCCGTGCAGGAGGAAGGCTCGTGGACGTCTGGGAAGAACTCGATCTAGACGTCGCCTACGAAACCCAGACGGCCCTACTGCGCCACATGGAGCAGGACGGGGACGCGGTTGTTGGCGTCAAGCTTGGGCTCACATCGCCGGCGAAGCAGAAGCGGATGGGGATCTCGACTCCCCTCACTGCTTGGCTCACCGACGCGATGACCCTCCAGGACGGCGAAGCGCTGTCCCTAGACGGCCTGATCCATCCACGCGTCGAGCCAGAGATCGTCTTCGTGATGGGAGAAAGGCTAGAAGGTCCGGGGGTGACCGCAGGCCAGGCGTTAGCGGCTGTGCGTACCGTCCACGCAGGCCTCGAGGTTATCGACAGCAGATTCGCGGACTTCCATTTCACTCTGCCGGACGTGGTTGCGGACAACGCCTCCGCTGCGCGCTTCATGGTCAGCGATCGAGGCGTAGATCCGCGGTCTGTCGATCTTGCGGCGGAAGCCTGTCGGATCTCCCTCAATGGAGTGGTCGCGGAAACAGGAACAGGTGCTGACGTCCAGGGACACCCCGCCGAGGCATTGGCGCTCGCAGTCAACTCCCTGGGCAAGCGCGGGCTCGCGCTCGAGGCCGGGTGGATCATCCTCACAGGCGGAATCACTGACGCGGTGCCTTTCGGCCCCGGCGATCTAGTACACGTCGAGTTCGCAAACTTGGGCGCGCTGACCATGAGGAGCACAGGGAGCACAGGGTCGGGACGGCTCGACTGATGGATTCGAAGAGCCAGCGTGCGCCTGACCGAGAGGAATGTGCGCCGAACGCTCGAGGAGATTCGGCGCGCGACGAGCTCTCGAGAACGCCGACAGAGACCGTCCACTCGATGGTCCGGCTCTTCAACGAAGGTGACCTGGACGCAGCACAAGCTCTGCTCTCGCCGAGAGTGGTAAACCACGCCGCACCCATCGGTACTGACTCGGGATGGCGAGGATGGCGGGCGTTCTGGGAGTCCGTGCGACGCGGGTACCCGGACTTCCACGCTTCCATCGAGCAGACTTGCGAAGCAGGTGACATCGTCGCCACTCAGTACACGATGCGCGGCACGCACACTGACGAGTTCTTGGGCTCTGCAGCGACAGGACGGCGCTTCGAGGCACGCGCGATGGACATCATGAGGGTTCGTGATGGTCAGATCGTCGAACATTGGGGGGTCAGTGAGCCCTGGGGTTGATGACATCGAGCCGGCACAGGATCGGGCTCCGCGCACTGGCGTCCCACTCCGGGGTGCCTTCGGCGGGCCATTCCTACCTGGAGAAGCGCCTTCGATCATCCGCAGTGGGTGTGAAGGGGCGTGCTGACTCTCCTCCGCGTCGATGCGAGTCCACGGGACGCGCGCTCCCGTAGTCGCGCGCTGACCGCGCAGTTCGAGAATCAGTGGCGAACGCGTCATCCAGACGGGCGCGTGGTGATGCGTGACATAGCGCGAGATCCGCCACCGTTCGTCAGTGAGGCATGGATGGAGGGGGCCTTCGCGTCGGCTGATGTGCGGAGCCCTGCCGCTCTCGACGCGCTCGCGATCTCAGATGGCTATGTGAACGAGGTTCTGTGCGCAGACCACATTGTCATCGGTACGCCGATGTACAACTTCGGCTGCCCGGCTGTTCTCAAGGCTTGGGTTGATCAAGTCGTTCGAGTGAACCGTACGGTGAGGATCGTCGGGGGCGGCTTCGCCGGTCTGGCGACCGGTACATCGGTCTCGGTCCTCGTGGCCTGTAGCGGAGATCCGCGGCCAACGACACGTGGTGCAGCGACGAACTTTCTGGAACCGTATCTGCGCTCGGTCCTTGCGTTTATTGGAATCGACGACGTCGACTTCGTGTACGCGCACAGCCAGAACCCGATGACCGTCGACGATGCTCAGATGCACGCTGATCGTGCATTGAGTGAGGCGCGGGCAACCATCGAGCAACTCGTCGCACGGACTGCCGAACGTTGTCACCGCAGGTAGCCGTGGAGCTATCCCAAGTCGACGGCATTCTGTGTGAGTGGTCGTGGCTATATGCGGTGATCCGCGAGAGGACGGATAGACTGTCCACAGTGTCGCGACAGGCTACGAGACGATCGGAAACAAGAATCCTGTGGAGATGATCGATGCGCGCGCCGACGATGAATCGGTAGACCAGGCGCAGTCTGAGCCCTCGTCGGCGACGGCTTCACCGGGGTTCGACCTTTACGATCAGTTGCGCAACGACATTCTTGATGGTCGCCTTGCGCCTGGCACGGTCATCTCCCAGGTCCAACTTGCCAAGCAGATGGGGGTGAGTCGCACCCCACTGCGAGAGGCCATCCGCAGACTGCAGCAGGAGGGCCTGGTCGAGGCGGACTTCAACCGTCGCGCGCGCGTGGCTCAGGTGGATCCCAGCACGCTCGAGCAGATATTCACAGAACGGATCATGCACGAGACTCTTGCCTTGGGCGTGAGTCTGCAGCACATGCGGCCATCAGATCTGGATGAGATCGATCGGCTCTCGGACGAGATGCGTGAGTCGAAGACGGCCGGCAGGTTTGATGAATGGGATGAGGCTCACCGCGCCTTCCACCGGCAGCTAGCCCTGCGGGCGAGCGATCACTTGAGGAGTCGAATCTCGCTCCTCACGCAGCAAGGAGCCCGCTTTCGGCCGATGGCGGAGAACACGTCGGACAGAAGCTGGACCGCGTGGGACATCGACCACGAAAAGATCGCTCAGGCATGTCGTGAGGGGCGACGTCGTGACGCGATCGCGACTCTCGCGCGGCACCTTGCTCGCTCCGCAACGTCCTTGCTCGGCTCGGTCGCGCCGGAGTATGACGCCATCCAAGTTAGGACGATCCTCGAGATCGTCGCCGGGGACGTCTCCCTCGATCGTTAACCGCCGACGATTCGATCGCGCAGGTCGCTGCCCCACTGAACCGTGGCGCCGAGGTGACGTGAGGCGAGGCGAAGCCTGAAGCGCCCCAGGTTTGATGCCGCTGCTGTTCGAGTCCGGAAGGATGAACAGCATGCCGAAGAAGATCGATCCTGCTCTGAAGGAGCGGGCTGTGCGTCTGGTGCTGGAGCACCGGGGCGAGTACCCCACGACGACCGCCGCGGTTGCCGCGGTGAGCAAGCAGGTGGGGGTCGGCAAGGAAAGCCTGCGGCGTTGGGTCGCGCAGGCTGACATCGATGTCGGGGACCGCCCCGGTGTCTCGACGAGCGAGTCGGCCGCAAGCTCAAGGCCGAGAATCGTCCGCTGCGTGAGGACAACGAGATCTTGAAGGCGGCCTCGATTTTCTTCGCCGGGGAGCTCGACCCCCGCAACCGCTGATCGTCGCGTTCATCGACGGTCAACGTGCTCGGGGGCACGAGGTCGAGTCGATCTGCCGGGTCCTGCGTGAGCAGGGTCTGCAGATCGCCGCGCGCACCTACCGCTTGTGGCGCCGGGCCAACCAGCGGGTCGCCGAGCGGACCGTGTCCGATGCCGTGGTCGTCGACGCGGTCCGGGACATCGCCTGGACCCTCAACGCCAGGGGTGAGCGGGTGCTGGCCCCAGAAGGGCTCTACGGGCGCCGCAAGATGACCGCCTACGTGCGTCGCACCGCGGTCCCCCGGCGCCTCTGCCGGGGCGGTGGACCGGGCGATGCGCACCCTGGGCCTGGAGGGCGTGCGGCGGGTCAAGAAGGTTCGCACCACCATCCCCGACAAGGATGGGAAGGGGTCTGTCGAGAGGCTGGCGACCGGCTCAACGCACGAGCCTCGTCTGACTACGGATCAGATGGTCTAGCGCTCTTGCTGCAGCGCCGTTTGTGGAACTCCGTGGCAGCGGGCTGCGTATGGGGCCGCGCGCCGTGGTCAGGTGCCCCCGACGTACCCCCGCCGCGCAACACGTCCCGTTCCTGCCATTGCACGGCTGCCACTTTAGGCGTGCGGCAGACGCAGAAGGTTGGGGCAGGGCCATTCGCAATGAGAAGGTCAGGGGTTCGAATCCCCTCAGCTCCACCGAAGATCCAGGCCCGACCGACGACCTCGGTCGGGCCTGAGTCGTTCCTGGCCCCTGCTCACCCCGACCCGGCCCGTCTCGTGTGGCCCAGCCCGGGCCAGGGACCGCGCTGAGCCACACGAGGCGGGGCGGGAGGGCCGTGACCCGAGCGCACCCCCGTCGTTGACTGTGACAGCCGTCACCTCGGCGGCGTCGCTCCCTCCGGAGGTCCCTGCGTGCGCGTGATCGTCCTGGTGCTGGGACTCGTCCTTGCAGCGCTCTTCTCCGCCTGCGGCTCCCAGCTGCACCCCGACGACGTCCGGGCGGTCGGCCAGACCGGCACCGGCACCGCGGTCTCCGGTGCGGGCGCCGACGTCGGGGGCGGCACCACGACCTCGGTCGACGGCAGCAGCGGTGGCGGTGGGGACGTCTCCACGGCCGGCGGCTCGGACGGCGGCACGACCTCCTCCACCGGTGGCGGCACCAGCAGCTCGGGCGGCGGGCCGTCCGGCGGCGACGACGAGGCGGGCGACCCGACCGGCGGCACGAGGGCCGGGTCCTGCGACGGGTTCGAGAACTCCACGGGCATCACCGACAAGGAGATCGTCGTCGCGAACTCCTCCGACCTCTCCGGCCCGGTGCCGGGTCTCTTCGAGTCCGCCCGGCTGGCGACCGCTGCCTACCTGGCCTACTTCAACTCCCGCTCCGACGTGTGCGGTCGCAAGCTGACGCTGCTGGAGCTGGACAGCAAGACCGACTCCGCGGGCGACCAGGCGGCCTACACCCGCGCCTGCGCGGAGTCCTTCGCCGCGGTCGGCTCGGTCTCGATCTACGACGCCGGTGGCGCGCGCACGACCCAGGAGTGCGGCCTGCCGGACCTGCGGGCCAACATCCTGACCGAGGGGCGCGCGGACTGCACGACCTGCTTCTCCGCGCAGGCGCTGGAGCCCGGCGTCATCACCGACGCGGCGTACCAGTTCTACACCAAGCAGAACAAGGCGGCCACGCAGTCCGCCGCCTTCCTCTACCTCGAGCTCGGCGGGTCGCCCGACCTCGCCAAGAGCTTCTCCGAGACCGCCGAGTCGGTGGGCTTCCAGGTCAAGATCCTCAAGGGCATCGGCACCGCGGAGTTCAACTACGCGCCGTTCGTGCAGGAGATGAAGGACAAGGACATCCGCTTCGTCTCCTTCACCGGCGCCACCATCCAGGCCGTGCGCCTGGCCGACGCGATGGCCCAGCAGAACTTCGAGCCCGACCAGTTCGTGGTGACCCAGACGCAGTACGGCCCGGAGTTCCACGAGCAGGGCGGCGCGAACGTCGACGGCGCGATGGCGCCGGTCCCGCACCCGGCCTTCAACTCCGGCAACCCCGAGATCACCCAGTACGTCCAGTGGCTGCAGCGGGTCAAGCCCGGTGCGTCGCCCAGCACCTTCGGCCTCTTCGCCTGGTCCGCCGCCCGGCTCTTCGCCGAGCGGGCCGTGGCCCTCGGCGGGAAGCTGAGCCGCGAGACGCTGCTGGCGGAGATCCGCAAGGTGGGCTCGTGGACGGCCGGCGGGATGCACGCGGAGATGAACGTCGGCGGCAAGAAGTCCTTCCCGTGCCAGACCGTCGTCCAGCTGCAGCAGGGGGAGTGGCAGCAGATCTCCGGCAAGGGCTACACCTGCGGCAACCTCGTGCGTACGTCGGTGGCCCGCTGACCCCCGGGTCGGCTCACGCCACGAGGTCGTCCCAGCCGGCGGCGAGGTAGTCCAGGAACGCCTCGCCGACCGACTCCGCACGCAGGTCCTCACGGCTGACCGGGCGCTCGCGCACCCGGAAGTCGGGGTCGCCCAGCGCCCGCGCCGCGAAGTCGTGGTGGAGGATCGCGCCGATCCCGACCGTCACGAAGTCCGCGCCCTGCTCCAGGCACCACCGGGCGTCGGCGGCCGACACGACACCGCCGGCCACACCCAGCGCCGTGCGCCGGCGGGGGAGCCGGGCGAAGTGCTCGATGAGCAGCCCGTCGGCACCGGTGCGGGGGCGCATGAAGACGTCCCACAGCGACATGTCGAGGTGGTCGAGCAGGTCGGAGTCCAGCAGCCGCCGGGCGGTCTCGACACCCTCCTCGAGGCTGATGCCGGTGCCCTCGGGAGTCAGCCGCACGCCCAGCTGGAAGTCGGGCCCGGTCGCGGCGCGCACGCCCTCGACCACGTCCAGCAGGGGCCGCACCCGGCCGTCCAGGTCACCGCCGTACCCGTCGGTGCGGTGGTTGTGCCGCGCGTCGAGGAACTGGCCCAGGAGGTAGCCGTGCGCCCCGTGCAGCTGCACCCCGTCGAAGCCGGCGCGCTCCGCGCGCACCGCGGCCGCCACGAAGTCCTCGACCATCGCCTCGACCTCGCCGGTGCTCATCGCGACCGCGTCCTTCTCGGGATCGTCCCACGGGCACTGGTTGGGCCGTCCCGTCAGCCGCGGGTCGGCGCGCCGTCCGCCGTGGTGCAGTTGCACCGACGAGGTGGCGCCCGTCGCGCGCAGCTCGTCGGCAAGCGCGGTGAGCCCGGACAGGTGCGCGTCGGAGGCGATGCCGAGCTGACCGCCCCAGGCCTGGCCGGCGGGAGCGACGTACGCCGCTGCGGTCATCACCAGGCCGAAGCCGCCGGTCCCGCGGGCGACCAACCAGCGCCGCTCGTCGTCGGACAACGTGCCGTCGGCATGGCTCTGGGTGTTGGTCAACGGCGCCAGCGCGAACCGGTTGCGCCACGGCCGTCCGTGCGGCTGGGGCAGCGGGTCGGCCAGGGCGGGTGTCGGGCCGGATGGCGAGGCAGGTGGCGAGGAGGGGGCTGGCGTGCTCATCGCGGTCATCATGCCGGTCACGTGGGGCACGGGCGCCAGCAGGAGGCTTGTGCGGCTACCGCCCCGGCCGAGCCTGCGTGAGTCCAGACCGGGGCGGTCGCTGCCGCGTCCGGTGGGTTCCCCCGGCGCTTCACCGGCAACCACCCCGAAAGGGTGAACCTCGCGCGACCGAGCGCGGGACCGGTGAGGATTCGCCCGTTCGGGTGACGTCGCGGGGCGCTCGCGCGGAGGCTGCTCGGTCATCTCCCTTCGGGTGGCCTGACGGTCCGGCGGGTTGGGCACCGTCGTGGCATGACCCGCCTCCTCGAGCATCTCGAGCAGCTCCGTGAGGAGCGCCGAGCCCCCTCCGGCCCGACCCCCGGGCGCCGCGACGCCGTGCGCCCCGCCACCGACGGCTTCCGGGACTGCCGCGGTGTGTGGCACGCCTGGCAGGAGGACCGCTGATGCCGGCCCCGCTGCCGACCCCTCGGGGCGCGCTCACCGAGGCCCTCAGCGACTGCTTCCGCGGGCGAGGGGTGACCCGCAGCGTGGAGGCCGACTCCCACGACGACGCCGCGCTGGCGCTGTGGATGCTCTACGAGCTGCACCACCGCGGCTTCGACGAGGTCGACGACGCGCTGGAGTGGGATCCCGCGCTGCTGGCGGTGCGTGCCGACCTCGAGCACGACCTGGAGGAGCGCTGGCGCGACCGCGCCCGGCACCTGGCCCAGCCCGCCCAGGACCGGGTGGCCGACGGGGAGGACTTCGCCGAGCTCTTCTTCGACCTGTGCGCCGCCGACACCGGCGGGGAGTCGCTGGTCCGTTTCGTCCAGCGCGAGGCCGAGGAGGAGCAGGTGCTCGCGCTGCTGCGGCAGCGCTCGATCTACCACGTGCGCGAGCAGGACTCGGCGATGTGGGCGCTGCCCCGGCTCGACGACGAGACCAAGGCGCATCTCGTCGCGATCGCGGCCGACGAGTACGGCAACGGCCACCCCGACCACCTGCACGCCGAGCTCTGGCGCCGCGGGATGGCGGCCTGCGGGCTGGACACCGGCTACGCGGCGTACGTCGACGAGGCGCTGCCGGAGGTCCTGGAGCAGAACAACCTGATGTCGATGCTCGGGCTGCACCGGCGATTGGTGCCCGCAGCGCTGGGTCACCTGGCCGCCTTCGAGGTCTGCAGCTCGGTGCCGTCGAAGCGGATGGTGCGTGGCCTGGAGCGGCTGGGGATGCCCGAGCCGATGATCGCCTACTACCGCGAGCACATGGTCGCCGACGCCGTCCACGAGCAGGTCGCCGTACGCCGGATGCTCGGCGGCTGGGTGGCCCGGGAGCCGCTCGTGGCCGACGACGCGCTCTGGGGTGCGGCGGTCTGCCTGGCGGCCGAGCAGGAGACCGCGACCGCGGTCCTGTCCTCGGTCCGCGACGGTGCCCAGCTCGAGCACGGAGCCGTGGCATGAGCACGGGGGAGACCACCACGCGTGAGGTGCTGCTGTGCCCTGACGGCCCGGTGCTGATCCCGGGACCGGTGACCGTCGAGGACGAGCAGGGCGTCAAGCACCACTCCGAGCGACCGGTGGTGGCGGTGTGCCGCTGCGGCGCCTCGTCGGTGCCGCCGTGGTGCGACGGGTCCCACAAGCAGGTGCGGCGCCGTCCCGCCACCGCGGTGCCGAGCCCGCGCCACGGGCGCGAGCTCGAGGACTACTGAGCTTCCTCCCCAGGAGGATGCGTCGGGCCCCCACCCCCCCGGGGGGGGCCCGACGCGGGGTGCGCCCTCAGGCGCTGGTCAGGGTGGGGTAGTCGGTGTAGCCCTCGGCGCCGCCGCCGTAGAACGTGGCCGGGTCCGGCTCGTTGAGGGCCGCGCCGGTGCGCCACCGCTCGGCGAGGTCGGGGTTGGCCAGGAACGGGCGACCCACGGCGACCAGGTCGGCGAGGTCGTCGATGAGCAGCTTCTCGACCTCCTCGAAGGTGGTCTGCTCGGAGAAGCCGGAGTTGAGGATCACCGGGCCGCCGAAGCGGCGGCGCAGGTCCTGCGTCAGCTCCCCGCGCGGGTCGGCCAGCATCGAGAGGTAGGCCAGGCCGAGGTCGGCGATGCCGTCGACGAGCGCCTCGTAGGTGGCCCGGGTGTCGGCCGGGTCCTCCTCCAGGACGCCCTGGATGTTGTGGGCGGGGCTGATCCGGATGCCGACGCGGTCGGCGCCGATGGCCTCCGCGACCGCGCGGGTGACCTCGACACTCAGCCGGGCGCGGGCCTCGGGGGAGCCGCCGTACCTGTCGGTGCGGGTGTTGCTGACCGGGGACAGGAACTGGTGCAGGAGGTAGCCGTTGGCCGAGTGGATCTCGACACCGTCGACGCCTGCCTCGACCGCGTTGCGCGCGGCCTGCACGAAGTCCTCGACGATGCCACGGACCTCGTGGGTGCCCAGCGCGCGCGGCTCCGGGTGCGGGACCGGACCGGCGGCCGTGATCATCTCGCCCGGCGCGGCGATCGCGCTCGGGGCGACGGTCTCGAGACCCGCCTTGTTGTCGGGGTGCGCGACGCGCCCGACGTGCATCAGCTGCACGACGATGCGCCCGCCCTCGGCGTGCACGGCCTCGGCGGTGCGCCGCCAGCCGGCGACCTGCTCGGGGGAGTGGATGCCCGGGGTCGCGAGGTAGCCCTGTCCGACCGCGCTGGGCTGGGTGCCCTCGCTGATGATCAGGCCCGCACCGGCGCGCTGGCCGTAGTAGGTGGCGTTGAGCTCGGTCGGCACGGTCTCGGGGGACCGGTTGCGGGTCAGCGGAGCCATGACGAAGCGCTGCGGGAGCTCCCAGGAGCCGACCCGGACGGACTCGAAGGCAGGTGAGGTGGTCATGGTCGGGTCAACAGCGGACCGCGGTCCGTTTCATCCCCGGCAGGAGCGAGGGATGGATCACGACCGCCGTCGCCGGAGGGGTGTGGCCGGTGCTCGAGGAGCAGCCGGCACTACTCGGCGCGGGCGCGCAGCCAGGAGGTGGTGCCGGCCGGCAGGCCGCGGTTCTTGCCCGGTCCTTCGGAGGGGACCACCAGGAGCGGTGCGTCCTCGGGCAGGCTCCACTTCAGGTGGTGGTAGACCTTCGACAGCGTCTCGTCGGCATCGACGAGCAGCACCTGGTCGGCGACCCGGCGCACCTCGTGCCAGGGGCCGGTCGCCTCGCCCACGAGCTCGTCGTCGAACCCGGCGGGGGACCACGCGACGAAGACGGTCATGGACCGATGCTGGCACGGGTCCACCACCCCGCCGGGTGTCCGGAGGGGGCGCGGTCGCCGCCCGCCTCGCCCGTTGGTGGACCACCCTGAAGGACCGACTTCGCCGCGGCGCCCGTCCGCAGGGACACCGGCCCGGCCACTCCACCCCTTCGAGTGACATGAGAGCGGTCCTCGAAGGATATCCACGGGCTGTGCCACTCCTCTCGGGACCCGAGTCCCCCTCCCACGCCACCCAGGCCCCCCAGGCGACCCAGCACCTCCCGGTCCCCCCGCCCCGGGGCTCGTCGTCGGACCCGTCGCCGACCGCCGGGCCGACCGCCGGGCCGACCGCCGGGCCGACCGCTGGGCCGACCATCACGGTCGCCTCCGTCCCCTCCGGTCACGTCTACGTCCGCCACCTCGCCCCCGAGGCCCACGGCGCGGTGGTGCGCCTGCCGGACCCCGACCCGGACACCCCCGACCGCCCTGCGGGCGCCCGCTGGTGGCCGCCGGTGATGCTGCGCCCGGAGTGGGCCCGCACGGCCGACTTCGACGTCTTCCACGTCCACTTCGGCTTCGACGCCGTCGACCCCGCCGAGCTGACCGAGCTCACCGAGGTCCTGCGGGGCCGCGGCAAGCCGTTCGTGCTGACCGTGCACGACCTGCGCAACCCCCACCACGAGGACCGTGCCGCCCACGACGCCCAGCTCGACGTGCTGGTGCCGGCCGCGGACGCCGTGGTCACGCTGACCTCCGGCGCGGCGGCGGAGATCGCGCGCCGCTGGGGCCGTGAGGCACTCGTGCTGCCCCACCCGCACGTCGTCCCGTTCTCGACCATGGAGGCGGCCCAGGAGCGCCGGGGCTGGCGCACGGGCGACACGTTCCGCGTGGGTCTGCACGTCAAGAGCCTGCGCGCCTCGATGGACCCGATGGCCCTGCTGCCGACCCTGGTGGAGACCGTCGCCGCGATCCCGGGCGGGGTGCTGCAGGTCAACGGGCACCGTGACGTCCTCGACCCCGACGGCGCCCGCCGCGACGAGTCGCTGGCGGCGTACCTCCACGACCAGGCCGACGCCGGACGCCTGGAGCTGCACGTCCACGACTTCCTCGACGACGACGCGCTGTGGGACTACCTGGCGTCGCTGGACGTCTCGGTGCTGCCCTACCGCTTCGGCACGCACTCCGGGTGGCTCGAGGCCTGCCGCGACCTCGGCACCGCCGTGGTGGCCCCGACCTGCGGCCACTACGCCGACCAGGGGCCGGTGCTGTCCTACGCCCACGACGAGGCGGGCCTCGACGAGGCGTCGCTGGCGTCGGCGCTGCGCCGCGCCCACGCGGAGCGTCCGGCCGCAGGGGTCTCGGTCGCCTGGCGACGTGCCCAGCGGGCGGCCGTCGCGTCGGCGCACGAGCAGCTCTACTCCCGGCTCCTGTCAGGACGGGCCGGTTCGTGAGGGTCTGCCTGGTCGCCTCCAACCGCTACCCGGTCGCGGAGCCGTTCGCCGGCGGTCTCGAGGCGCTGACCCACCACCTCGCCCGCCTGCTCGTCGGGCGCGGCCACGACGTGACGGTGTACGCCGCCGCCGGCAGCGACCCCGCGCTGCCGGTCCGGGCCCTCACCCCGCCCCGCTTCCGGCCCTCGGCGGTGTCCATGCGCGACGTCAACGCCCCCGCCGAGGAGTGGATGGCCGACCACCACGCCTACCTGGACCTGATGCTCGACCTGACCCGCACCGCCGGCGACCGCTTCGACGTGGTGCACAACCACTCCCTGCACCACCTGCCGGTCGCCATGGCCGACCTGCTGCCGGTGCCGTTGGTGACGACCCTGCACACCCCGCCGCTGCCGTGGCTGGAGTCCGCGGTCGCGGTGTCGGGCGGCGCGTCCTCCTTCACCGCCGTCAGTGAGTGCACGGCCCGTGCCTGGGCCGGCACGATCGAGGCCCGCCCGGTCCTCAACGGGGTCGACACCCGGGCCTGGCGCCCGGGCCCCGGCGGCGGGCCGGTCGTGTGGACCGGTCGGCTGGTGCGCGAGAAGGCGCCCCACCTCGCGGTGGACGCGGCACGCCTCGCCGGCCGCGAGATCGTCCTGGCCGGCCCTGCCCAGGACCGCGAGTACGTCGCCGAGGAGCTGCTCCCGCGGCTGGGCCCGGACGCCCGGCTGGTCGGCCACCTCGACCACCGCCGCCTCGCCCGGCTGCTCGGCCGGGCGTCGGTCGCGGTGGTGACCCCTGCCTGGGAGGAGCCCTACGGACTGGTGGCCGCCGAGGCGATGTCGAGCGGCACCCCGGTGGCCGCGTTCGCCCGCGGTGCGCTGCCCGAGATCGTGGCAGAGGGAACGGGGGTCCTCTGCGCCCCCGACGACGTCACCGGCCTCGCCGCGGCGATCGAGGAGGCCGCCGGGTGCGACCGGCGGGCCGTGCGCCGGCACGCCGTGCGCCGGCTCTCCGCCGAGCGGATGGTCGCGGAGTACGAGCAGGTCTACGCCTCGCTCGCCCACGGGGAGGTGGCCGCGTGAGCGCCTCGCGGGCCGGCCGACCGACCATCGGCTACTACGTCCACCACCACGGGCGAGGTCACCTGCACCGTGCCGGTGCGGTGGCCCGGGCGCTGTCCCGCCGCCACGGCTGCACCGTCACCGGCCTCTCCTCCTTCCCCCACCCCGCGGAGTGGTCGGGGGACTGGGCCGGCGGCTGGCTCGAGCTGGCCCGCGACGACGACCCGCTCCCGCCCCTGCCCACCGCGCACCACGACGTCACCGCCGGCGGTCGCCTGCACTGGGTGCCCCGCGACCACGCCGGCCTGCTCCGGCGTACGACCCAGCTCTCGGCGTGGCTCGCGGAGGCCCGGCCGGCCGCGGTCGTCGTCGACGTCTCCGTCGAGGTCTCGTTGCTGGTGCGGCTGCACGGGGTCCCCGTCGTCGGGGTCGTGCTGCCGGGCGAGCGCACCGACTCCCCGCACCGGCTGGCGCTGGACACCGCCGACGCCCTGGTCGGCTGCTGGCCCGACGAAGCGAGCGCCGCCATGCTGCCCGGGCTCCCCGCCGACGTCCGCGCGCGGGTCCACGGGGTCGGTGGGCTCTCGCGGCACCCGGTCGGCGACGTGCCCCCTCCCGGTCGACGCACGGTCCTCTACCTCGGCGGTGCCGGGGGCCACGACCTGGGAGACGCCGAGCTCGACGCACGGCTCGCGGCCGCGCAGGAGCAGACGCCCACGTGGACCTGGGAGGTGGCCGACGCGCGTCGCTGGCGCCCCGACACCCGGACGCTGCTGCACGGGGCCGACGTCGTCGTCACCCACACCGGGCAGAACGCCGTCGCCGAGGTCGCCGCCGCCCGTCGTCCTGCGGTGCTGGTGCCGCAGCGGCGCCCCCACGACGAGCAGGCAGCCACCGCCCGCGTCCTCGCGACCGCCGGGTGGCCCGCCGTCGTCGAGCCCGTCCTGCCGGCCGACGGGTGGGCGGAGCGGCTCGAGCGCTGCGCGGCCCTCGACGCCACGACGTGGGCACGGTGGTGCGACGGCGGTGCCGCCGACCGGTTCGCCGACGTGGTGGCCGGGGTGGCCGGGGTGGCCGGCGCGGCCGGGGTCGGCTCCGTCCTCGAGCGGAGCGCCTCGTGAGCGGCGTCGCGGTGGTGACCACCGCCCACGGCCGGCACGACCACCTGCGCCGCCAACGGGTCTCGCTGGCGGCCGGCACGGTCGTGCCGGACGTGCACGTCGTCGTGGCGATGGACGACCCGGCCGTGGCCGGCGTCGCGGTGGGCGACGGGCCGCCCGTCGAGGTCCTCGCGGTCGGCCGGGACCCGCTCGGGCTGCCGCTCGCCGCGGCCCGCAACCTCGGCATGGCCCATGCCGCGCGCGCCGGCTGCGACGTCCTCATCGGCCTCGACGTGGACTGCCTGGCCGGCCCCACCATGGTCGCCGGGTACGCCGCCACCGTCCGCGACGACCCCGCGACCGTGTGGTCGGGGCCGGTGACCTACCTCCCGCCGCCACCGCCGCGCGGCTACGACCTCGGCACGCTCGCGGCCCTCGACTCGCTGTCCTACGCCGTCGGCTCGGCCACCTGGGAGCGGTGCGGCGGCTACTGCGAGGAGTACGTCGGCTACGGCGGCGAGGACACTGACCTCGGCCGGTCGCTGCTCGCCCAGGGCATCGGACTGGGCTGGACGGGTGACGCCCGCGCCTACCACCAGCACCACCCCGTGTCCTCCCCGCCGGTGGAGCACCTGCACGACGTGCTACGCAACGGGCGGCTGTTCCGCGACCGGTGGGGTGAGTGGCCGATGCGAGGGTGGCTGGAGCAGTTCGAGCGCCGCGGCCTGGTGCGTCGCGACGGCGCGGAGTGGGTACTCGTCGAGGACGGGACAGACCACGAGGCACGAGGAGCGCGAGCATGGCGATGACCGAGCCGACCACGACCGGACTGGCAGCGCCCGCGACCCCCGGGCCCGTGGAGCGGGCCGAGGGACTGGGCGAGGACGCCCCGGTCCGGCCCCGGACCGCCTTCGTGGGGCGGCTGGAGATCCAGTGGGACCCCCGCATCCTCGAGCCGCGGCCCTGGGTGGCCGAGCAGTCCCGCTGGGCGGCGCTGCTGCTCACGGACCTGCCGCCCGGGCCGGTGCTGGAGCTGTGCTCGGGGGCGGGTCACATCGGCCTGCTCGCGGTGGCCGGCACCCGCCGCGAGCTCGTCTGCGTCGACGTCGACCCCGTGGCCTCGCGGTACGCCGCCGACAACGCCCGTCGCAACGGTCTCGCCGACCAGGTGAGCGTCCGCACGGAGACGATCGCGGACGCGGCCGAGCACCCGACGGCGTACTCCCTGGTGCTGGCGGACCCGCCGTGGGTCTCCTCGCACGAGGTGACGCGGTTCCCCGAGGACCCGGTGCGCGCCATCGACGGCGGTGCCGACGGCAGCGCACTGGCGATCGACTGCGTGCGCACCGCGGGCCGGGTGCTGGCGCCGGGCGGGGCGATGGTGCTGCAGGTGGGGAGCGAGACCCAGCTGGACGGGCCGGTGGCCGCGGCCGGCGCCGAGCACGGTCTGGTCGAGGTGGAGCGTCGTGTCTACGAGCGCGGGGTGCTGGCGCTGCTGCGCCGGCGCGACGACGGTGGGGGAGTCGTCAGCGGGTGAGCGGGGCCGATGCCACGGCCGAGGCGGCCGGTGCCAGGCCGATGACCGGGTTCTCCTCGCGGTCCACGTCGTCACCCTGGACGAGCCCGATCACCACCATGGTGCCGAGCACCAGCACGATGATGGCGATGACGATCGCGGCGACGACCTTGGGGCGGTCCACGGTGTTCCCCTTCCAGGAGCGGATGCGTGGTTCGAGCCTGCCAGCCGAGCGGCGGGACCGTCCCACCCCTGCGGCTTCACTCGGTCAGGTGGCCCGTCGCGTGCACCGGGCTCGTTACCGTCGGTCGGCATGAGCCCCGACGCCGACCAGCGCGCCACGACCGTCGTCCTCGACATCGACGGGACCCTCGTCGACTCCGTCTACCTGCACGTCCACGCGTGGGTGCGGGCCTTCCACCAGGTCGGCCTCACCGTGGCCTCCCACCGCATCCACGGCGCGATCGGCATGGGCGGCGACCGCATCGTGACCCACCTGGCCGGCGAAGCGGCCGAGGGGAGTATCGGCGACGACGTCCGCGCGCGCCACGACGAGCTGTTCGAGTCGGTCCTCGGGGACGTGCGTCCCACCCGCGGCACCGACGAGCTGCTGCAGGCCCTGCGCGACCGGGGTCTCCGGCTGGTCGTCGCCAGCTCGGCGAACGCCGAGACGACCGACGCGCTCCTCCAGGCCGCCGGGGCCGCGACCCTGGTGGAGGAGGTCACCACCGGTGACGACGTCGGCCACTCCAAGCCGCACCCCGAGCCGGTCGAGCAGGTGCTGGAGAAGGCCGGCTCCGGCGCCGCGTTCATGCTCGGCGACGCCCCCTGGGACGGCGAGGCGGCGCGCGAGGTCGGGGTCCGGTTCGTCGCGGTCCGCACCGGTGGGTTCAGCGACGAGGTGCTGCGCGAGGCGGGCGCCGAGCACGTCTTCGACGACCCCGCCGACCTGCTCGAGCACCTTGACGAGGTCCTGGGCTGAGGCGTCCCGTGGGCGGTGGTCCCTGAACCAGCTCGGTTGGGGAACCGGTTGTGTACTCACCGCCGTGGGCGGGCGTGCCCGTGAGCGGTGAGCTCTGAACCGACTCCAGTCGGAACTCGGTTGAGCACTCACCGCCGTGGGCGGGCGTGCCCGTGAGCGGTGAGCTCTGAACCGAATCCGGTGGGAACTCGGTTGAGCACTCACCGCTCCCGGCGGCGCCGCGCGCTCAGCGACCCGGCAGCCGCCGGTCCAGCAGGGCCGCCCGGGCCGCGTTGGCACCGGGAGCGCCGTGCACGCCACCACCGGGGTGGGCCGAGCTCGAGGCGAGGTAGAGGCCGCGGAGCCCGGTGCCGGGCCGCCCTTTCCCGGGCCAGGGCCGCAGCACCAGCATCTGGTGCAACTGCGAGGTCCCGCCGTTGACGGCCCCGCCGACCAGGGAGGCGTTGCGCGCCTGCAGCTCGTGCGGCCCGAGCACGCGCCGTGCCAGCACCCGGTCGCCGAACCCCGGCGCCAGCGCCTCGATCCGCGCCTGGATCCGGTCCCCGAAGCGCTCGGTCTCCGCCGCGTCCCAGCGTCCCGTGAGGCCGTCGGCACCCGCGTCCCCGCGGACCCGGTGCGGCACGTGGGTGTAGGCCCACAGCGACTCGGTGCCCGTGGGGGAGCGGGTGGGGTCGGTGGTGGTCATCTGGCCGGCGAGGAGGTACGGCGCGGCCGGCACCCGCCCGGTGGCCACCTGGCTCGTGGCCTCGTGCATCTGCTCGGGGGAGTCCCCGACGTGGAAGCTGCCGGGTGCGACGGGCGGCGGTGTCTCCCACGGGACCGGACCCGACAGCGCCCAGTCGACCTTGACCGTCGCCGGGTCGAGCTCGAAGTGGCGCAGCCCGCGGCGTACCCGCGCCGGGTGGTCCTCCTCGTCCACGAGCGAGCCCCACAGCACCGGGACGCTGACGGCGCCGAGCACGGCGTGCCGGGCCCGGACCTCCCGCCCCGCCGCGCGTACGCCGACGGCCCGGCCGTCCCGCACGACCACGCGCTCCACCGGGGTGCTGGTGCGCAGCTCGCCGCCCAGCGACACGAACCGGCGCGCCATGGCCGCGGTCAGCTCGCCGGCTCCCCCCACCGGCACGGGGAACCCGTCGGCCTGCGCGAGCATGGTCATGATGAGGCCGAACGCCCCCGAACCGGGCGCGTCCAGCGGGATGTCGGCGTGCCCCGCGCTCCCGCTGACCAGCAGCCGCGCGTCGTCCCCGGTGAAGCGGCCCCAGCCCGCCCCGAGGGCGGGCGTCAGGAGCTGGCGGACCGTGCCCAGGGCGCCGTGGCGCGCCAGCGCCAGACCGGCCCGGGCACCGCCGCGCACCGGCGGGAAGGGGCTCAGCAGCAGGTCGAGCAGCCCGGGGCCGATGGCGTCCCACTGCCGGCACAGGTCCAGCCAGGCCTCGCCGTCCCCGGGGTGCGCGGCCTCCATGCCGGCGGCCGTGTCGTCGCGGTCGCGGTGCACCAGGGCCCACCGGCCGGGCAGCGGGTGGCCCAGCGGGGCCGGGGGTGTGGTCCACCGCAGCCCGTGGGATCCCAGGTCCAGCCGGTCGACCACGGGGGAGGCCGCGGCGAAGGGGTAGAAGGCGCTGAAGGTGTCCTGGACGAAGCCGGGGTGCAGCTCGTCGTCGTGACGCACCGCGCCGCCGACCGCCTCCGCGGCCTCGAGGACCAGGACCGCCCACCCGGCGTCCGCGAGGAGGTTCGCGGCGACCAGGCCGTTGGGCCCGGCGCCGACCACCACGGCGTCGACGGTGGCGGGCAGCTCGGAGGTCATGCGTCCCATCGTCACGGGCGCGGTCAAGGGCTCCAGCCGACCTCAGCGGACCTCAGCCGGCGCTCCGTCGCTCGGCCAGGTAGGCCAGGCGCCGCAGCGACTCGACGTTGCGCCAGCCCAGCATCGCGTGACGTAGCGGGGGCGGCACCAGGCGCCCCGGCCCGTGGCTGGCGTCCTCCTCGATCGTGACCAGCGTGTCGGCGCCCTGGGGCTCGAGCGTGACCGTCACCGCGGCCTGTCCGCCGGGCCAGGCCTTGGCGGTGAGCCGGAGCATCCGGCCGGGGTCGCACGCCTCGGCCACGGTCTCGTCGTCGAGGAGGAGGGGCCAGGAGCCGACCGAGTGGTGGAGCCGGGCGCCCTCGGCCGGCCAGTGGTCGTCGACCTCGCGCATCCGGGATGCACCGACCACCCACAGCGGGTAGAGCCAGCCGTCGGCGAGGACGTCCCAGACCTGGTCGGGGGTGGCGTGCACGACGCGGGTGTTGGTGCTCATGGCTCCACCCTTCCCCTCAGCGGTCGCCCGCTCCTCGCCCAGAGGTATGAGGTCACCCCCGGATGCCAGGCGTGGCGCGCAGATGACGCCCGGAAGGGTGGGAGGACTCGTCGATCGACGGGGCAGCGTCGGGGCTGCGGCACGCACGGTGCCGCGTCCACGACTCGGGAGGGACCCCGGCATGGCCGAGAGCATCTGGTGGAAGCAGCGTGGCACGCCCGCGGCCGACGGCGCGCTGCCGACCGAGCAGGTCGACGTGGCCGTGGTCGGGGCGGGCGTGACCGGTCTGACCGCCGCGCTGCTGCTGGCGCGCGCCGGGCTGGGCGTCGTCGTGCTCGAGGCCCGGCACCCCGGGGCCGTCACGACCGGCCGCACCACCGGCAAGGTTTCCGCGCTCCAGGGGACGATGCTCTCGCGGATGCTCCGCGCCGGCCGACGCGAGTCGGCGGCGGCGTACGTCGCCAGCACGCTGCGCGCCCAGGAGTGGCTCGCCGCGGAGGCCGACGGTCTGGGGCTCGGGCTCGAGCGCAGGCCGGCGGCGACCTACGCCCCGACCGCGCGGGCGACGGGCACGGTCCGCAGCGAGCACGACGCGGCCCGCGACCTCGGCCTGCCCGTGCGCTGGTCGGACGGTCCCGACCTGCCGGTCCCGGCGGCCGCCGCGACGCTGCTCGACGACCAGCTGCAGCTCGACCCCGGACAGCTCGTCGAGCGGCTGCTCGCCGCGGCCCTCCAGGCGGGTGCCGTGGTCGTCGGCGACACGCGCGTCCAGCGCGTGCGCCAGCGGGGCGACGGGGTGCACCTTCAGGTCTCGCACGGTGGCGACGAGGGCCGGGTCAGCGCGGGCCGCGTGCTGCTGGCCACCGGAGCGCCCGTGGTCGACCGGCGCATGCACTTCGCGCGGGTCACCGCCCAGCGCAGCTACATCGTGGCCTTCGACACCGCCGCGGCCCCCGAGACCATGGCGCTGTCCGGCGGTGGCCCGTCCCGGTCGTTCCGCAGCGCCGAGGTCGACGGCCGACGCATCCTCCTGGTGGGCGGTGCCGGGCACGAGACCGGCCGCGGCCGCGCCGAGAACCGCCGGGTCGACGAGCTGCGCGCCTGGACCTCCGAGCACTGGCCCGACGCGGTCGAGCTCGGCGCATGGTCGGCGCAGGACTACACGACGACCGACCACCTCCCGCTGGTCGGCAGCCTCGGGGGAGCGAGCCCCGGCGTGCACCTGGCCACCGGGTTCAACAAGTGGGGCCTCACCAGCGGTGTGGCCGCCGCCCTGTCCTTCACCGGCGACGTGCTGGGGGTGCCGGAGCCCTGGGCCGACGACCTCTACGGCCGTCGGGCCCGGCTGCGCGACGTCCCCGCGCTGGCCGGCATTCAGGTCGGTGTCGCCCTCGGCGGCGCCGCCGCCGCGGCCGGCCTGGCCGCACCCGTCGAGACCTCGGGTCGTCGCGCCGTGGGTGAGGACTGCCGGCTGCTGCCGGTGTGCACCCACCTCGGTGGCCCGCTGCGCTGGAACCCCCACGAGGGCAGCTACGACTGCCCCCTGCACGGCTCCCGCTTCGACCGGGACGGCCAGGTCCTCGAGGGCCCCGCCACCCGGCCGCTGCGCCGCCTGCCCGCACGGGACTGACGGACCGCCGGCCCCGGTCCCCCCACGACCTCCCGGTCCGGACCCCGCGCGACGGGCGCCGGTCCGGGACGACAGAGGGCGGCCCCGTGCCGTCCGCCTCCCTGCAGAAGGAGCACCCCATGAGCGACCCGACCATCCCCGGAGCCCCCGCCCCCGAGCCGCCCTCGGTGCAGGAGCCCCAGGAGCCCCACGACCCCCTGCCCCCCAAGCCCGACCAGGGCGCGCCCGAGCTGCGCACCGCCACCGGCGAGGCGCTGGAGGGCGAGGAGGGCACCGCTCGCGGCCAGCAGGGCCGCTGGCTGACGACCGCCACCGGCGTGAAGCTGCGCGACACCGACCACTCGCTCAAGGCCGGATCGCGCGGCCCGACCCTGCTGCAGGACCACCACCTGCGCGAGAAGATCACCCACTTCGACCACGAGCGCATCCCCGAGCGGGTCGTGCACGCCCGTGGAGCCGCCGCCCACGGCTACTTCGAGGGCTACGGCACCGTCGGTGAGATCTGCCTGGCCAGCGTCTTCGAGGAGGGCCGTCGTACGCCGACGTTCGTGCGCTTCTCCACGGTGCTGGGCAGCCGCGGGTCAGCCGACACCGTGCGCGACACCCGCGGGTTCGCTACGAAGTTCTACACCGACGAGGGCAACTGGGACCTCGTCGGCAACAACATGCCGGTCTTCTTCATCCAGGACGGCATCAAGTTCCCCGACATCATCCACGCCGGCAAGCCGCACCCGGACCGCGAGATCCCGCAGGCCCAGTCCGCGCACGACACGTTCTGGGACTTCGTGTCGTTGCACACCGAGGCCCAGCACCACACCATCTGGAACATGTCCGACCGCGGCATCCCGCGCTCCTACCGGATGATGGAGGGCTTCGGCGTACACACCTTCCGGGTCACCAACGCCGAGGGCGCCACGTCGCTGGTGAAGTTCCACTGGAAGCCCAAGCTCGGCGTGCACTCCCTCACCTGGGAGGAGGCGCAGATGCTCGGCGGGCTCGACCCCGACTTCCACCGCCGGGACCTCGCTGACGCCATCGAGGCCGGTGCGTTCCCGGAGTGGGAGCTGGGCGTCCAGGTCTTCCCCGACACCGAGGACCAGACCTTCCACGGCATCGACCTGCTCGACCCGACCAAGCTGGTGCCCGAGGAGATCGCACCGGTGCAGCCGATCGGCAAGATGGTGCTGGACCGCAACCCGACCAACTACTTCGCCGAGACCGAGCAGGTCGCCTTCCACACCGGTCACCTCGTGCCCGGCATCGACGTCACGGACGACCCGCTGCTGCAGGCCCGCAACTTCTCCTACCTCGACACCCAGCTCTCGCGGCTGGGCGGGCCGAACTTCAACCAGCTGCCGATCAACCGGCCGCACGCGCCGGTCAACGACATGCTGCGCGACGGCATGCACCAGCACGCCGTGCACCCGGGGGTCGCGCCCTACCGGCCCAACTCCCTCGACGGCGGGTGCCCCTTCAGCCTGGAGAACCAGGGCGAGGACCTCACCGACGAGCAGAAGCGGGCCTTCGTCGACGCCGCCGCGAGCATCGAGGCCAGCCGCAAGGTCCGGGCCAACCCGGCGTCGTACGACGACCACTTCAGCCAGGCGCGGCTGTTCTGGCTCTCGTTGAGCCCGGTGGAGAAGGAGCACGTGGTCCGCGCCTACACCTTCGAGCTGGGCAAGTGCTACGAGCAGGCCATCAAGGAGCGTCAGCTGCAGGCGCTCGCCAACGTCGACGAGGACCTGTGCGCGCAGGTGGCCGCGGGGCTGGGTCTCCCGGCCCCCGAGCCGACCACGGCGATCGCGGACGTCGAGCCGAGCCCGGCCCTGTCCCAGCTCGGCGGGACCTGGCCCACCGACGGGCGGATCGTGGGACTGGTCGTGGACGCCACGACCCCCGCCGACCAGGTGCAGCCGGTGCGCGACGCGATCTTCGGGGCCGGCCTGGTGCCGTTCGTCGTCGGTCCCCGCGGAGGCGAGATCGACGGGGTGCCGGTCCAGCGGACCTTCGCCACGGGTCGCTCCGTCGAGCTCGACGCCGTGCTGCTCCTGGCCGCCCCGGTCCCCGCCCCGGACGCCCTCGGCGCCCGTGACGAGAAGGCCGCCGGCGAGGGCGCGGTCGACCCGCGCGTCCGGCTGCTGGTGGAGGAGTGCTTCCGCCACAGCAAGGCCGTGGGCGCCACCTCGGCCGGGCAGGCGGTGCTCGAGGCCGCCGGCGTCGACCCGCAGTCCGTCGGGGTCGTCGTCGGCGACGACCCCACGAGCGCCTGGGAGCAGCTCTCCGGGCTGCTGCCCGCCCACCGTGCCTGGGACCGCTTCCCGGCGGCCCTGGCCTGACCCGGACCCACTCGAGGGAAGGAGAGAGATCATGAAGGCAGTCACCTGGCAGGCACCTCGCAAGATCAGCGTCGAGGAGGTGCCCGACCCGACCATCCAGGAGCCCACCGACGCCGTCGTGCGGATCACCACGACCGGTCTGTGCGGGTCCGACCTGCACCTGTACGAGCCGCTGGCCCCGTTCATGTCCGCCGGCGACGTCATCGGCCACGAGCCGATGGGCATCGTCGAGGAGGTCGGGCCCGGCGTGCGCGACCTCGCCGTCGGCGACCGCGTGGTGGTCCCGTTCAACATCAGCTGCGGCAGCTGCTGGACCTGCTCGCGCGGGCTGCACAGCCAGTGCGAGACCACGCAGAACCGCGACACCGGCACCGGCGCCAGCCTGTTCGGCTACTCCTCGCTGTACGGCGCGGTGCCGGGCGGCCAGGCCGAGCTGCTGCGCGTCCCCTTCGCGGACTTCCTGCCGATGAAGGTCCCGCACGGCCCCGTCGACGACCGCTTCGTGCTGCTGTCCGACGTGCTGCCCACCGCCTGGCAGGGGGTCGAGTACGCCGAGCTCCCCGACGACGGGGTGCTGCTGGTCATGGGTGCCGGCCCGATCGGCGACATGGCCGCGCGGATCGCCATGCACCGCGGCCACCGCGTCCTGGTGGCCGACCGGGAGCGGGACCGACTCGCCCGCGTCGCCGCTCGCGGGGCGGAGACCATCGATCTCAACGAGGTCGACGACGTGGCGGAGGAGGTGCGCTCGCGTACCGGTGGCCGTGGTGCCGACTCCGTCATCGACGCCGTCGGCATGGAGGCCTTCGGCAACAAGGTCGTCGAGGCCACCCACAAGGTCGTCGGCCTGCTGCCCGACGCGCTGGCCGGACCGTTCATGCAGGCGGCCGGGATCGACCGGCTCGCGGCGCTGCACGGCTCGATCGACGCCGTACGCCGCGGCGGGACGGTGTCGCTGCTCGGCGTCTACGGCGGTGCCGTGGACCCGATGCCGATGATGCAGATGTTCGACAAGCAGATCCAGATGCGGATGGGCCAGGCCAACGTCCGTCGCTGGACCGACGACATCATGCCGCTGCTGGTCGACGACGCGGACCCGCTGGGCACCGAGGACTTCGTGACCCACCACCTCCCCCTCACCGAGGCCCCCGAGGCCTACCAGCGCTTCCGCGACAAGGAGGACGGCGTGGTCAAGGTGGTCTTCACGCCCTGACCCGCCGAGAGGTCGCTCGCGCACGGCCGAGAGGTCGCTCGCGCACGGCCCAGAGGTCGGTGACGCACGGGCCGGCTCCCCAGCCTGGGGTGCCGGCCCGTCGTCGTGTCGTCGCCGGTCAGGCGGGCTTCAGCAGCTGCCGCTCGCGGACCAGCTCGGTGGCCAGCGTGCGGTAGCCGACCCGGTCGAAGAGCACCGTCACGGTGTCGCGGGTGAGGTCGGTGATCGTGCCCCGACCGAACCTGCGGTGGCGCACGCCCGCCTCCGGGCGCAGCCCGTCGAGGTCGCGCAGCGTCTCCAGCGGCTGAGCACCGCCCTCGGCGCTGCAGGTGTCGCACCGCCCGCAGGGCTCCTCGGAGAGGTCGCCGAAGTGGTGGCGCAGCACCAGGTCGCGGCAGTGCGGCGAGTCGGCGTACTCCCGCACCCGCTCGACCTGGGTGCGGCGCAGCGTGCGCTCGGCATCGGCCCGTCGACGTACGGCGTCGGCCAGCCGGTCCACGTCCTGCGACGGGTCCGCGTCGCCGGCGGTCAGCAGCGCGAGCACCCGGCCCACGGTCCGCCGACCGAGGCCGGTGCTGGACGCGAGGGTCCGCACGTCGGCGTCCGGTGCGTCCCGCCACGCCTCCGCGACGCGACGGACCGACGCGGAGCGGGGCCGGCCGCCCGCGAAGAAGTGCCCGAGGGAGAGGTCCTCGTCGCGGAACAGCAGCTCGGCCACGGCGGCTCGCCCGTCGCGGCCGGCCCGGCCGGACTCCTGGTAGTAGACGTCGAGCGACTCGGGGGCCTGCGCGTGCAGGACGAAGCGCACCTCCGGCTGGTGGACGCCCATGCCGAACGCGGAGGTCGCCACCACCACGTCGACGTCGCCGGCGTGGAAGGCGTCGTGCACCTCCTCGCGACGCGCCCGGGGGAGCCCGGCGTGGTAGGCGGGGGCGCGCAGACCGGCCTCGGCCAGGCGCGCGGCGAGGGACTCGGCGTCGCGACGGGTGCGCACGTAGACCAGCCCCAGCCCGCCCTCGGTCTCCTCGCGCAGCGCACGGACGCGCTCCTCGACCAGCGCGGGGCGCTCGGAGTCCTCGTGCAGCCGCAGCACGCGCAGGGTGACCTCGGGGCGCTCGAAGCCCAGGACCTGCTCGGTCCCGCCGAGCCCCAGCACCCGGTGCACGTCCTTGCGCACCGCGGAGGACGCGGTCGCGGTCACGGCCACGGTCGGCGGGGAGCCCCACGCCTCACGGACCTGCCCGAGCGCGGCGTACGCCGGCCGGAAGTCGGTGCCCCACGTCGAGACGCAGTGCGCCTCGTCCACCGCGAGCAGCGCGGGCGGGTGCTCGGCCAGCAGGTCGTGCAGCGGGCCACCCTCGAGCTGCTCGGGGGAGGTGTAGAGCAGCCGCAGGGTGCCGTCCCGCACGGCCGACTCCGCGGCGTCGAGGTCGGCCGCGGACTCCGCCGAGGTCCATCGTGCGGCGAACCCCTCGCCTGCGGTGGAGTCCAGCCCACGCACCTGGTCGCCGGCCAGGCTCAGCAGCGGCGTCACCACGACGCACAGCCGCTCGGCGGCCGCCGCGGCGAGCTGGAAGACCAGCGACTTGCCGGTGCCCGTCGGTGCGACGAGCAGCACGTCGTGCCCCTCGAGCAACCGGCGTACGGCGCTGAGCTGGTCGGTCGTGGGCTCGGGCACGTCGAGCAGGTCGGCGGCGAGCGAGCAGAGGAAGGGGTCCGAGACGGTCACGCCCTCCGGTACCCACGTGCCCGCGGGCGCTAGCCACCCCCTCGGGTAGCGGTCACACGTGGCCCACCAGTGGCGTCGGCCCGGAGGTGAGCGGTCGGAGGTCCACGTCCCCCAGGGCGCCGCGCAGGTGGCCCAGGATGCGCGTGAGGAGCCGGGAGACCTGGGTCTGCGTCACCCCGATCAGCTCGCCGATCTCACCTTGGCTCAGCTCCTCGGTGAACCGGAGCCGGATGATCTCCCGGTCCCGCCCGGACAGCGTCCGCAGCGCGGGCTCGAGGACCATGCGGTTCTCGACGTGGTCCAGCCGGTCCTCCCGGCCGAGGCGTTCGGTGCCGGGGGCGCCGTCCCCCTCCTCGCCGCCGGGGACGTCGAGGGAGCGGGTGACCATGCTGCGCGACGCGAGCCGGGCCTCCCGCAGCGCGGCGTCGCTGCAGCCGAGGCGGGAGGCGACCTCGAGCGTGGTGGGCTCGCGACCGAGCTCCGAGCGCAGGTCGTCGGTCACCGTGTGGGCGTCGGCCGAGAGCTCCTGCAGGCGACGTGGCGGCCGCACGCCCCACGACTCGTCGCGGAATAGCCGCTGCACCTCACCGCGGATGGTGGGGACGGCGAAGGTGAGCAGGTCGTCGGCGCGCGAGGGGTCGAAGCGGCCGACGGCCTTGATCAGGCCCTCGTAGGCGGCCTGGCGCAGGTCGTCGTCGGCGAGGCCGCGGCGTCGGTAGCGCTGGGCGATGCGCTCGGCGACGGGACAGTTGAGGTCGACCACGGTGCGCAGCGTGGCGCGCCGTGGGCCGCGGGGCAGCCCCTGCGCGTACTCGAGCAGGGCGGCGGTCCGCCGGCGGCGGATGGTGGAGGAAGAGGGCGAGGTCATCTGCAGCCCCCCTTCAGGGGTGTGCTGCGACAGGTCGGTGTGGGGCCCGACCAGGAGCCGACGGTCTGCAGCTCCCGGAACCCCTTCGACACTACGCACCGTGCGGTCACGTGTCACCCCCGTGCGGGGGTGGTGGCGACGTCGCTACGGTGGGTGCCCCGATCTTGGAGGAGAGATGAGCGACGACGCCGGCGAGCCCCAGGGGGACTGGGCCGCCTACCTCGCCCGGGTCAGTGAGGAGCTCCTGAGCGGCACCGAGGAGCCGGTGACGGTGGGGCGGGTCGTCCACCGGGCCGTCGAGGTCGTGCGCGGCGCCGAGGGGTGCGGCCTCACCGTGCACCGCAGGCGGCAGGGCCTGGCGACCGCCGAGGCCAGTGACGAGGCGGTGCGCCGCGCCGACCAGCTGCAGTACGACCTCGGGGAGGGTCCCTGCCTCGACACGGCCTCCGGGGACGCCACGCTGCGCGTCGACGACCTCGGGGCCGAGGAGCGGTGGCCACGCTGGGCGAAGGGCGCGCACGAGGAGGGCTGGAGGTCGACCCTGTCGGTCAAGCTCCGCTCCGACGAGGACGACATCGGCGCGCTGAACCTCTACTCCCGCCGGCTCTCCGCCTTCGACGACCACGCGGTGGAGGTGGCGGAGGTCTTCGCCACGCACGCCGCGAACGCGCTCCGGCAGGCACGCCTGGTCTCCGGCCTGCGCACGGCCCTGGCCTCCCGGCACGAGATCGGGATGGCGCAGGGGGTCCTGCTGGCCCGCTACGACATCGACGCCGAGCAGGCCTTCGAGGTGCTGCGCCGCATCTCCAACGACGCCAACCTCAAGCTGCGCGACGTCGCCGCACGGGTGGTGGAGGCCCGCGGTCTGCCCGGCGGTACGCCGCCGGCCCACTGACCCCGGGGTCGCTCAGGCGGCCGGCGGGGCTCGGTGCGGGCTGTCCGACGTGCCCTTCAACCCCTGCTCGTGGACCCAGGTGACCGCCTCGACGCGACGCCGCACACCGGTCTTGCGGTAGGCGGCACGGATGAAGGTCTTGACCGAGTTGATGCTCAGGTAGCAGCGCTCGGCGATCTCCTTGTTGCTCAGCCCTGCCGCGATCAGCACCAGCATCTGGCCCAGCGAGACCAGCACCAGATAGACCGACTGGCGCATCACGTTGACCAGGTTCTGCCCGGTCAGGAACTTGGGCGACAGCAGGGTGAAGACCACCAGGGCCCCCAGCAGGAAGAAGGGCAGGACCCCGACCCGGACAAAGATCTTCCGGATCAGGCCGGGGAATGAGGAAGTTGCAGCGGCGCTGGTCATTGTGTGGCTCCGGTTTCGTCGAAGAAGTATTTGAGGACCTGATCCTCGGTCATGTCGTCCCCGCTCAGTTCGGCCGAGATGCGGCCATGGGCAAGGACAAGGAGGCGGTGCGAGATGTTCATCGCTTCGGGCAGATCGGACGAGATCACGACAATCGCCTTACCGGCTTCGGCCAGCTGTTTGATCAGCAGGTAGAGCGCGGCGCGGGTGCCCATGTCGACGCCAACCGTGGGTTCGTCGAAAATGATCAGGTCGGCCTCTTGCCCGAAGCATTTGCCGAACAGCACCTTCTGCTGATTGCCGCCCGACAGCTGCGACACGGGCTTGTTGCGATAGCCGGGATGCAGCTCGACGTGGTCCGAGATCTCGTCGGTGCGGGTGTTCACGCCCCGCCAGCGGATGAAGGGGCTGCCGCCGGTATTCCGCGCCCCGGCGACGATGTTAACAGACAGGTTGTCCCGTGCGGTCTTGGCCAGGTCCAGCCCCTCGGCCTTGCGATCGGGCGACAGGTAATACATGCCGCCCATGATGATGTCGCGCGTGGCGGATCCGGTGATGTCCGTGCCCTGGAAGCTGACCGTGCCGGATAGCACGGGGGTCAGCCCCATGACGGCACGGAACAGCCGAGATTTGCCAGACCCGACAAGACCGGCCACGCCCAGAACCTCGCCCCGGCGAACGTTGAAACTGGCGGCCTTGATGCCCGGGGCGGTCAGCCCGCTGACCTTCAGGATTTCCTCGCCCTCGGTGCGGGCAATGGCGGGATAGATCTGATCGAAGGACCGGCCGGTCATCATCTCGATCAGGGCGTCGTCATTGGTGTCACTCATGGCGACCGTGCCGATCACCGCGCCGTCGCGCAGCACCGTCACGCGTTCGGCGATCCGGGCGAATTCCTGGATGCGGTGCGAAATATAGACGATGCCGACGCCACGGGCCTTCAGGCTGGCGACAAAATCGAACAGGTGATCGACCTCGCGGTCGGTCAGGGAAGCGGTCGGCTCATCCAGGATCAGAACCTTGAGGTCGCCGTGAAAGGCCTTGGTGATTTCCACCATCTGCTGCTGGGCGCGCGACAGATGCGCGACGATGGCCGAGGGGTCGATGTCAAAGCCCAGTTCTTCCAGCATCCCGCGCGCGCGTTTGCGCATCGCCCGGTGGTCCAGGAAGGGACCGCGCCGCAGTTCCCAGCCAAGAAAGATGTTCTGGGCGACGGTCAGCGTCGGGATCAGCGAAAATTCCTGAAAGACGGTGTAGATGCCCTTGGCCTGGGCCTGGCCGACGCTATCAAAAGCAACTTTTTCCCCATCCAGGTGAATGGTGCCTTCGCTTGGCGTATTGGCCCCGGCGAGCATCGAGATCAGGGTGGATTTTCCGGCACCGTTCTCACCGAACAGCACGTGCACCTCGCCCGGTTCCAGATCGAAATCCACGTGGTCCAGCGCCAGGACGCCGGGATATTGCTTGGTCAGGCCGCGTGTCTCGATCAATTTGGACATGGGTTTTCCTTGCGATGTGCGAAGCATTGTGCAGGCCGGGGGCGGGAGAAGACCCCGGCCTGCCAGTCCGGCGTTACTTCTTGACGCTGAAGACCGGAGAGAAGCCCTCGGGCGGGAGGATGTTCTCGCGCGCGACGTCCTTCACGTTGTCCTGGTCGACAACGAAGATCTTCGGACCGACGTGCTTGAAGTACTCCTTGCCCTCAAGGACGCGGACCGCCTGATCG